>Ga0335083_10001830_pt1 | contig 28809 bp, 24 predicted proteins | sample Lox_Sample_42_FD_206716 | JGI IMG/M metagenome (GOLD analysis project Ga0335083, IMG submission 206716) | Soil microbial communities from Loxahatchee National Wildlife Refuge, Florida, United States - Lox_Sample_4.2 | ecosystem: Environmental > Terrestrial > Soil > Wetlands | place: USA...
AACGTTCTGGCGAGTACTGCAGATTTGGGTTTTAATTGGGAGATTGGACCGCGAATTACGCTGGGCCACGAGTTTGACAATACGTACGCCTTCGAAGCGACCTACTGGGGAATTTTCAATTTCCACGATTCGCTCACCAGAACGGGCGCCAACGATTTGAACTTGCCCGGCGACTTGGCCTTGAGCGGCGGATTGGCGTTTATCGGCGCGGATCAGATTAACGTAACCTACGATTCGGAAGTGAACGATGGCGAATTGAATTTACTGCGCAGTTATGGAAATATCTCGTGCTTGATTGGATTTCGATACTTCAATCTGGGCGAGCGGTTTAGCATCACCGCCACCGACGCCGTGGACGGCACCGGCTTTTATAATTTGAATGCGTACAACAATCTGTTTGGTCTGCAAGGCGGTGCACGTCTGCAACAGGCCTGTGGCAATTGGTCCTACGATTTGACGGGCAAAGCAGGTGTTTACGGCAACGCCGTCCGCTCGTCGCAACTGGTCGTGGATGTGGATCCCAGCAGTCCGCTGCGCGACGTCAGCACCTCCGGCGCACAAGTGGCGTTTATCGGCGAACTAGGTTTCGACGGAAATTATCAGTTCAGTCCAAACTGGTTTCTACGCGGGGGTTATCAGGTATTTTGGGTCGACGGCGTGGCGCTGGCCCCCAACCAGCTCGATTTCACCGACACCACCACCAGCGGCACGCATCTCAATAAAACCGGCAGCCTCTTTATGCAGGGCGCAAGCGCTGGTTTAATGGCCCGCTGGTAATCGGGCGGCGCTGGCGACTCGCTGCTAGCAAGCCATTGTTTGTCGCGCACGGCGTCCTGCTGATGCTCGTTGCTAGCCGCTGTTTGCTAGCATCTTCTTCCGTGCCAGCGGCCGACCATTTTTTGCCACCGCTACAGCTTCACAAAGATTTGCTGAGTGGCGGGTTTCTAACTGCTACGAAGGCTGTTTGGAATCATCCGACTGCCCGACTTGTTCCGAAGTTTCCCAATGTAGCCGCGATGTAGATGGCGGCGACGTTGGGGATTGTACGCTCCCAGCATCGCGCTACGAATCCGGGCTGATCGTTCGAGTTCTGGGGGAAGACTATGAAAAAGCCCTTCTGGGGCGAGTACCGCGCGAGCGCCTGCCGGTGCCTGGTTTGCATCGTGGCGTTGTGCGTTGCCCAACAACTTCACGCCGACGACGGCGTCGTTTCGCCGACGTTCGGTCCGGATGTGACGCCCTTGAGTCGCGCCATTTCCGGTCCGGCCAACACCTTGAATTATCAAGAGCCGGCATCCGCGCCTTTTGATTGGGGTGCTCCCCGTGGAGCAGTCGTGGCCACGCCAACGGTTTCCACGGCATGGCCGACCACCTCCCCGGGCCAAGCCGCCAATAATCCGGGCACTTCAACGACGCCGGTGCTTAAATTTCCGTTTTCTTCTTCCGCCGGCACAGGAGCCACGCCGAGCGCGACAACTTTGCCAAGCACACCCGGCATGCCGACCACATATACTGCGCCGCCGAATGCAGCCAGTACGCCGAATACATATACTGCAGCGCAAAACGCTGCCAACTTGCCGAACACGTATACCGCACCGGGTGTGATCGGCTTGCCGACGGTAACCCCAACGGCATTGCCGAGCGGGACATCTGCTTCGCCGCGACCGATCGATGTCTTTAGCCAGCCGGCGATGACGAATCCGCCGCAGGCTTTGCCTTCCAACAATTTTCCGGGTGGCCCATCGCCAGCAACGCCTGGCATTGCTCCGGCGGCTGCCGCGCCCGCCAATGCGACGCCTGCCAAACCCAGTCCGTGGCGGCCCATCCAAGCGGCTTTCCGAGAATTATCGAATTCGAAGTCCGACGCTTCGGGTCCGCCGCCGGCTGCTGAAATTGTCGATCCGCAAGTTAGTACACAGTCACCTTCGGTGATGGCTTCGCCCGCACCTGTCGTGATGACACCACGAATTGCCTATGTGCGAGCCGACGCTGTGCCAACAACTCCCGCGGAACTTTCCAATTCGACACCGGAGGGCAATTCGTCGGGCTCGATGCCGACCATTACCGACAGCCCGCCCCCCGACGTGACTTACTCCAATCCATCGGGTTGCGGCTGTGGCGGCGGGTACTCCCCGGACGGTTCCAACTCTTGCCGCACATGCGGCGGCTGGCAGCCGGGCACGTGCAGCACGCACGATCCGAACGGTTCTTGCTTTTTGCAGCGGCTGGCTTGCTGCCTGTGCAAACCGTACCCCGATTGCAGCAACGGCTGCGTCGATTTCTGCCACAGTTGGATTTTCCATGAGGACGATTGCTGGATATTCAGCAATCACAAGTGCTGCAACGCCGGTTGCGGGCCATATCCTTACGGAACTTGCGCCACCGATGGGCAAGGGCAGGGGAGTGGTTGCGGATGCAATTGCGGCTGCGGACCCTGCGTGCCGCCGCCCGATTGGTACTTTACGGCCGGCGCCTTGGTGCTGACGCGGGACAACGAAGCGCGCAATCAAACCGTCGTGGAAAACACCACCACCTCCACAACCGCGCTGGGCACGGGCGATTTTGATTTCGCTTGGATCACGGGTCCCAGTTTTGTGTTGGGTTACCGTCCCACGAAAATGGACGCCTGGGAGCTTTCGTACTTCGGTCTGTACGATTGGAACTCCGCGCAAACGGCAACGGGAGCTGCCAATCTTAGCCTGCCGGGCGACTTGGGCACGACCGGGTTTTTTAACGGCGCTAGCCTGGTGCACGTGAATTACAACAGTCAGGTCGATGACGCGGAACTCAACTATTTTTGGCACCACGGTTGTCCCGATTTCATGTGGATGGTCGGGTTCCGCTACTTTCATTTGGACGAAAAGTTCGACATTACCTCGACCGTCACCGGATCCGGCAGCAGCGCCTACGACATTAGCACGGACAATGATTTGGCCGGCGGTCAGATTGGCGCACGTTGGCGACATTGTTGCAATTGGTTTGAGTGGGATGTAACGGCCAAAGCGGGTGCCTTCGGCAACTCGGTCGGACAAGAGCAAGTGGTGACCGACGCCACGGTCATTCGCGATACCGATACCGGGCATCACACCGGCGTGTGGGCCTTTGTCGGCGACCTGGGAAGCAACGTCGGAATTCGCTTATGCCCCAATTGGACTTTGATGGGAGGCTACAACGTGATGTGGGTGGACGGCGTGGCGCTGGCGCCCGATCAATTGGACTTTACCGACACGACCAGCAGCGGCACAGGCTTGGACAAAGGCGGGCATGTGTTCTATCAAGGTGCTCATGTCGGGTTGGGATGCCGCTGGTAAGGCTGAGTTAGTGGTCAGTGGTTGTTGCTCGGTGGTCAGTCTTCGGCGAGCTCAGTCGAGCCGTGGTCAGTGGTGGCAGGGGCGAATGGCGGCAGGTTGCCGGCGGCATCCAGCGGCAAATCGCGCGGCGGAGTGAGTATTTCTAAATCGGCCCGGGCCCGGGCTTCCGCCAAATAAGCGGCCGAGCATTCGACTTCGGCCAGGCGCAGCGTATTTTTAATCCACAGCATTTTGGCCTGCGCCGGCTCGGTAAGGCCGATCGTGGGCAGCGCCGCGTCCAGCATTTCCCGGTCGGTATCGTAGTGCAGCGGATATTTGACCATCGGCAGATTGCCGCTGGTTAAAATGTTGGTCCAGGTGGCGTGTTGATCGTGCTGCGCAAGCAAGCCGGTGGTGCAGAATTCCACCATGCCGATGCCGACGGCGTTGCCGTGCGAGGCCGGCGTAAGATTGCGGACCATAATCCGCCGCACCTTGGGAAACTCGTCGCCGGCGGCTTTGCTGGCGTATTGTTTGCGGCCCACCACGTTGGTGTCGATGCCGGCGCCGCTGATGTCTTTGCCCATTTCGTCGATGATGAGAATATCGACGTGCTGAAACGGTAGGCGCGGCATCCACTGTTTGGCCAGCACGAGCAATTGCTTTTCGCGCTGCTCGATGTCTTGCGGCGGAATGGCTTCGATGAGCGCGGTTTCGTCGTAAGCGTTTTCTACCACCGCCAGGCCCGCCACAATGCGGCAGCGCTGGAGCACTAGCGTTGCGACGCTACGGACAATTTGACCGAAGCTGAAATCTTGGAAGGCCCGATGATAAATTTTGGCTCCGGCGTGCTTGCCCAGGCCCAGCAACATCATTTTCATTAGGCCGCTTTCGATGTCGCCGGTGAAATCGGTATGCGGCTTGATGCGGCCGCACAGCACCACGTGATCGGCCTGGCAGGCGTAACGATCGACATGAATCGGAAAACCCTCGGGGGCCTGGCCGATGATTTCGGTTTCCATGCTGGCGCGGAGGGGACAACCGCAATATTCTTCGGTGATGCCGTAATCGTGGAGCACCTGCAGTTGGCCCTGCGCCGTGCCGCCGCCGTGGCTGCCCATGGCCGGCACAATGAAGGGGCTGGCGCCCAGGCTTTTCAAATGCTCGACGGTGGTCCGGATGATCTGTGCGATGTTCGCAATGCCGCGGCTCCCGGCGGTGAGGGCGACGGTTTGGCCGGGTTTGATTTTTTCATGAAGTTTCAGCCGGGCCAGTTGCCGCTGGGTTTCGCCGGGGATGTCGGCGACTGTGGGGCGCTCGAATTTTTGGCGAAGTCGGAAGAATTGCGGATAGGGGCTCATCGTCTCATCATAAGTGGGCCGAGGTTTGCGGGCGAGCAGCCGGCGAAGTTGTGGCGGGGACTTTTGTCTTGCGCCGGTGAAGGGGCAATTGACCGATGTCGAACGGCCACAACAACTTGAATTTTCCGCGCAACACGGTCCCCACTCTTTACTGCAAAAGTTGGCGACTTTACGTTGGTTTTGCATTGTTTTCGATTGGCCGCCGCTGCGATCAGCCGGGGTCGATCATCCAATGGCCCGATGCCCCGAGAAGGAAAACCGGCGGCGGGTGGAAATTACGCGAAATGGGCTGAATTTTGGGGTCGATTCGGTCTGGCAGTGGGGGCAGGAAAGCTTTAGAATTCGCGGCCTTTTTTGTTTCAAAGCGCGGATTGCCCCTGGTGTTTTCACCAGGGTCTAAATGGGAAATTGCGATTGAAAATTTGGCCAGGGAGGGCCAAACGATGGCTAGCGTTTCGCAACGGCGCACACGGCGGCAGGGAAGTTACGAGCCGGTGCGGGCGCGCGCCTATCAGGTCCCGAAAAAGCGCCGCTGGCTGAAGCGGCTGGTGTTGGGACTGACGCTGCTCATTATTGTGGTGCTGGTGCTGCCGACGGTGATCAGCAAGACGACGCTGCGCGACATTCCGTTGCGGTTGGCGCTGCGGAACCTGCACGGCACGGTGCAGGCGGGAGGAGCATCGCTGTCGTGGTTTGCGCCGCTGGAATACACGAATATCGAAATCCGCAACGAGCGCGGCGAGCTACTGGTGTCGCTGGCGAAAGTAGCCAGCGATAAATCGTTGGTCGGATTGCTTTCGAACTTGAACGATTTGGGAACGTTCCGCGTGGAGCGGCCGCAGGTGAATGCGGCGCTGCGGGCGGACGGCAGCAATTTGGAAGATCTGTTTATCAAGGGGACAGAGTATAGCGGCGCGGAGGCCAAACCCGAGGCGCAAGCGACGCCCGAGACGGGGAAGGGAACACGGCTGCCGGCGGTGACGGCTGAAATTGTGGACGGCACGATGCACGTGCTGGATGCCACCAGCGGCCAAAAATGGGAGATCGACAAGTTCAATTTGCACCTGCGGATGTCGCCGGAAAGTTCTTTACCGACCGAACTCTCGGTGACGGCGGAAGTGCCTGTCGATGGGCGGCTTGCCCAACTGGCGGTAACCAGCGCGCCGGCGGCCAGCGGCGGGTGCGACCACTTCCAAGCGAAAATCGACGCGCTCCCCTTGGCCATGTTTCGCGGACTGGCCGAGCGCGTAGCGCCGGGCGTGCAATTGAGTGGCACCTTATCGACGAATTTGCGATTGGACGGAGTCAGCACCCTCACCCCGACCCTCTCCCAGGGAGAGAGGGAGAACAGCGGCGGCGCAGCGGCGGCCAAGGCGCAAATTCAGATTTCCGGCAGCATGGGGTTGGACCAACTGGGCGTGACCGGCGGGCCGCTCGGGAGCGATCGGTTGGCGCTGGCTCATGTCGATATGCCGTGCAAGCTGACTGTAGGCGAACGGAGTGTGGACATCGAGCAATTGGGGGCGGCGTGCGAAATCGGCCAATTGAATGTGAGCGGCAGCATTGCCACGTCGGCAGCGCCGCAAGCCGATGCGGCGGGAACGCTGGCCCGTTCGGCGCTAAATGTGGATGGGCAACTCGATTTGGCAAAGCTGGCCGCGCAGTTGCCGGGCACATTGCACGTGCGGGCCGGGACGCAAATTACCTCGGGCCAGGTGCGTTTGACGCTGGCGAGCAAACCGGAGGCGGGCGGGCAAGCGTGGAGCGGACAATTTGTGGCCAGCGATTTGGCCGGCGATTATCAAGGACGCCACTTGACGTGGGATCAGCCCATTCAATTACAGGCCACGGTTCACGATGCGGCGGGAAATTATTCGATTGAAGGATTGAACTGCTCGTCCAGCTTTTTGACGCTGACCGGCCAGGGCTCGTTGGATCAATTTCAAGCTGAGGCGCAGTGCGATTTGGATAAGTTGATGAGCGAGCTGAGCCAGTTTGTCGATTTGGGCGCGTTGCGGCTGGCAGGCAAAGGCGATGGCCATTTGCGGTGGTCGCACGGCTTAAGCGGTGAGTTCCAAACCAGCGGCGATATGCGGCTGCAAGGGTTGCAAATTGCCTTGCCGGGCAAGCCCGTGTGGCAGGAAGACGCGGTGGCGGCGTCGGCCACGGCGGCCGGAAGCATTGGCAATTTGACATTTGCGACGCTGGGAGCGGCGAAATTGCAGCGGCTGGATGCGGCCCAATTCACCGCCACGGTAGATAACACAGCCGCCAACACACATGAACAAATCGAAGCCAAGTTGCTGCAAGGGGAAAACGGATTGTCGACGAGCAATCGCTGGCCGGTGGAGATTCAGGCGCAGGGGCAGTTGGGGCGCTGGTGGCCGCGAATTGCCGCGTGGTTGGGAATCCAAGGCCTGGATTTGAGCGGCGCGGCCACGATGGCCCTGCAAGGCGCCTATTCCAATCAAGGCTTGGAAATTCAGCAAGCCAAGGCGACGTTGAATGGATTGCACGCCTGGGGCTGGAACAGTTTGTTCATTGACGAGCCGGTCGTGCAGATGGAAGCGGCGGGAAGTTACGACTTCGGGCGGAATCAACTTACGCTGAGCCGCACAACGTTGCTGACGAGCACCGTTTCGCTGCAAACCGATGCGGCGACGGCGACGCTGCGATCCGACGGCGTGCTGGTGATGCAAGGCAATTTGGCGTACCAGGCCGATTTGGCGCGGCTTTCCCGCTGGGTGAACGATCCGCGCCTGACGCCGAAATACGCTTTGGCGGGCCGGTTGATTGGAAACATCGACGTCGACCGAGGCAGCGCGGGAATTAACGGGAAGCTGGACGCGGCAATCGATCAGTTCGCCGTGTATGTAAGTCCGGATTCGTCCGCGAAATCGCCCAATGGATTGCGAGAAGCCGCCGCGCAAATGCCGCAACTGGTGTGGCAGGAAAACAAATTGACGCTGGCGGCCGCCGGCCGGTTGGATGGCGCCGCGGACAGCGTGCAGTTGACCTCGCTGGATGTAATTTCGCAGGCGCTGGATTTGCACGCAGCAGGAAAAATTGACGCCTTAAGCACGCAGCAAAATGTCGACCTGGCGGGAAAAATCGATTACGACTGGGCGGTGTTGGGGCCGTTGTTGCGGCCATATTTGGGAGATCGGGTGGCGCTGGCCGGCCGGGAATCGCGGAACTTTGCCGTGCACGGTCCGCTGGCGATGAAAGACAAAACCATGGCCGTGGCGGTTTCTGCCGCAGGTGCGGCAGGCGCGAACGGGCAGACAACCAGCGCCATGCCAACCGGAGGACAGGCAGATCCACTGGCATCTTTGCGCGGGCTTTCGGCCGATGCATCGCTGGGCTGGACGCAGGCCCAATTTTACGGCCTGCAGACAGGGCCTATCGACGTGAATGCGCATTTGGAAAACGGCACGGTGGAGCTCAAGCCGATTGAAACCGTCCTGGTGGGTCAGCACAGTTCCGGCCAATTAAGCGTGACGCCGGTGCTGCATTTATCGCCGGGTCCGCCGGAATTGGTGTTGGGCAAAGGAACCATTTTAAGCAACGTGCAAGTTTCCGAAGAGCTGAACGAATCGTGGATTAAATTCATCGCGCCCATGGTGTCCGGTTCGGCGCGCACCGAAGGCAGCTTTTCGGTGGAATTGGACGGTGCGCACGTGCCGCTGGACGATCCGAAAAAAGCGGACATTGGCGGCCGGCTGATTGTGCAAAACATGAGCGTGACGCCCGGGCCGCTGTTTCGGCCGTTTGTGGTGATTGGCCAGCAAGTGGAGGCCCTGGTGCAAGGTCGATTGCCCACGGGGGGTTTGAGCGGCGAGACGGCACTGCTCAAAATTGACGATCAGAAAGTTGATTTCCACCTGGTCGATGGCCGGGTGTATCATCAAGGCTTGTCGATGCAAGTGGGCCAAGTGACCATGCGCACCCGCGGCTGGGTCGGATTGGACGAATCGGTCAATCTTGTCGTCGAAGTGCCGCTCAAAGATGAATGGATCCGGCAGCGCAACAGCCCGTTGGCGGCGCTCAAAGAGCCGATGATTACCGTGCCGATCGTGGGCAATTTGAAAGACCCCAAATTCGACACCCGCGTGACGGCCAAGCTGTTGGAAACGATTCCCCGGGCGGCGGTGGAAAACGGGTTGAACAACGTGCTGGACCATCTGTTGCCGCAGCGGTAAGGCAAGGGATGTAGAAAGTCGGATGGATGCGGTATGATTTGAGCAGCGAGCCTGCATCCACCGCAGTCCAAACTCCGACTTCCTACTTCCTACATTTCTCTGTCTCGGCGCGGCATATGAAGCTGCATCTGTTGGGAACCGCCGGGTATCATCCCACGGAGCATCGCCATACGGCCTGCTTGATGCTGCCGGAACAGGGCATCGTGCTGGATGCGGGAACCGCCATGTTCCGCGTGCGAAAACATTTGGCGACGCCGCAGTTGGACATTTACTTGACGCACGCCCATCTGGACCATGTGACGGGTCTGACTTATTTGTTCGATGTATTGGCCGACAAGCCGATGGAGCGGGTCACGATTCACGCGCTGCCGGACAAACTGGCGGCCATTGACCAACACTTGCTGAACGAGCAGATTTTTCCGGTGAAGCTGCCGTACGAGATGCGGCCGTTGGTTCAAGATGCACCACTGACGGACGGCGGCACGCTGCGGTATTTTCCGCTGTCGCATCCGGGGGGCTCGATCGGCCTGCGGCTGAATTGGCCCGAGCATTCGCTGGCGTACGTGACCGACACCAATACGCCGGGGGCGTGCGCCTCGTACATCGATGCCATTCGCGGCGTCGATGTGCTGGTTCACGAATGTTATTATCCCGACGGCTTGGAAAAAACGGCCCAGCTCACCGGGCACAGTTGCGCCACGCCCGTGGCGCAGGCGGCGAAGGCCGCGCGGGTGGGTCGATTGCTGCTGACCCACTTGAACCCGCTGCGCGAGGAAGAAGACCCCATCGGCCTGCGCAAGATATTGGACATTTTTCCAGAGGCGGAAATTGCACGCGACGGAATGGAAGTGGAGTTTTGAACCGCGGCTGCGACGTGGGCGGGCTAATCCAGCCAGTCGCCTTCTTTCAGCCGCTCGGGCACATACGTTTCGGTGACGTAGCTGATGTCTTTGGAAATCAGCGATTCCACTTCCAGCTTGAAGCCGTTTTTCAGCATCCGTTCGATTTCTTTTTGCCACGGTTTTTTGGTGGCGAACCACGGATAGCTGGCGATTTGCTTGGCGCGTTTAATGTCGGAATCGTTCAGCGCAATTTTCACGCTGCCCGAAAGCTGGCAACGGTCGAAATCGATACTGCGCAGCCCGATGAATTTCACGTCGGGAATGGCCATCCGCTTGCTTTCGTACGCCAGGTTAATGGAGCCCTGCTTGAGCACGCTGTAAATGTAATAGCCCCAGGGATCGTTATCTAGCAGGCAATAAATCGGCAGCTTGAGTTCGTTGTGCAGGCGGCACAGCAGCCGGCGCACGCCGCGCGTGGGCTGGCCGGCCCCGTGGGTCAGAATGCACTTGTGCTTGCGCCAGAATTTATCTTCGTTGAAGCGCTGCCAGACGGTGTCTTTTTCCACGTGCAAAATGAATTTCGCGTCGCATTTTTTGAATTCGATCCGCTCCGGCTCGACGATCGACGGAATGCCGTAGCCGCCGGAGCCCATCCGCGTGCAATCGATTTCGTCGCCGCTGTCGACCAGCGTGATGGGGCCGACCATGTCCCCGCGCTTTTGGGCGTACAGGTGCAGCTCTTCGCGCAGGCTGTTCAGCGTAACTTCCAGGTCTTCAATCACCGGGTCGCATTCGTTCTGATCGGAAAAGGTTTCCTCTTTGGTGCCTTCGATGGTGTGCTTCAGCAGGTAAAACATGCCTCGCAGGCTGGTGGTCTTGGCCTGATCGATAAGTTTTTTGCAGCCGCTGGCCACGAGCATGGTTTGCATGTAGCTTTTGGCTTGCGACAGATTAAACAGTTGCCGCCGATTTTTGGCGCTGCCCATTTCGATGAACCGCTTCACCCGGTTGTATTTAACGTTGGACAAGTTGCGGGCCGGGATGTCCAGATACGGATCGCGCTTTTTCTCCGCGGCATGCACCACGTCGTTGGCCATCTCTTTCAGCACGCCCAGCGTCTTTTTATCGCGCGGGGTGAGTGTGGCAGCGGCGGAACCGTTGGCGGCAGCAGATTTGCGGGAACGTTTGGCCATGAAAGAAGGTATAGGGTTCGGGGTTCAGGAGATTCGGTTCTCCGCTTGCGGTTTAGCAAACGCAGGCTGTGTGTTGGCGACCGGTGTTTGGGTGGCGTGGTTGTCCACGATCAGCACGCTGCCGCCGTAATCATGGGCATCGGCATCTGGTTCAATCGGTTTGCCATCTTCGCCCAGCACCACGTCGGCTTGGGCGGTTTTCTTTTTCGCCACGGCCAGCAGTTTTTCGTACAACAATTTGATGTTGGTGCGGTTGATTTCGCCCACGGCCGTGGCCACTTCGCCCAGGTAACGCAGGAAAATGTTGCGGCGTTCACCTTCCTGCTTTACGCGGATGCGGCGCCGCAGGTACATGCCCAATTTGCGCCCCACGGCCTGCAGCGCGAGGCGAATTTCTTTTTGAATTTCCGGGTAGCCGGCGATGGCTTCCTTCGATTCGCTGGTGAACGGAACCCAGACGCTGGCCATGTGCACCATGATGGTAATCGGCCCGCTGGGCAGCGAATTGCGCGATTGCTGTAGGCCGTACGCGCGCCAGTTGGTGCTCATAATGGTTTGCGTTATGGCGCACGCGGCGTGCTGGAATTGCAGCGGCACCCGGTTGGCGTAGCGCAGAACCGTCATGGTTTGGCCGTCTTCCAGGTTCACATTGTGCATGGCGGTGTGCAGGGCGGCCAGTTCGTCTTTCTTCAGCCGGCCGGGCGATTGCCGTGTGCCGAGTTTCGATTCTTCCAGAATTTTGTCCGCCGCCTCGCTTCCCAGTCCGGCAAAGGTGCTCACGAGGAATTGCCGCAGGGTGCGGGCATCGCTTTGCGAGAGCAATTCGGCAAGCACTTCCAGCGAGACGCGCTGACCGATGGGCGCCCCCCCGTAGGCCACGGCGGCCTCAATGAGAAACGGATTGCCGCGGTAGACCGCCGGCGGCCGGGTGGCGGCGGCGTAAAATTCGCCCGGCACCACTTGGTGCAAGCTTTTCAACAAATGTTCTTCGCCAATCGGCGAAATGCAATCGGTCGACGGAGAGGAGATTTTGGTTTGCTGGATGGCCTGATACAGCGCATCGGCTTCGTGCCGGCCAATACGATGCACATTGCCGCGCGTGCTCAGCTTGGCCGTTTCGCAAATTTTGCGGGCCACGCCGGGGCTGACGCGGGAAAAGTTCTGTGTCAGGAACTGCGAAATGGTCCCCGGCGACGCGTCTTTCATCATGGTGATCAGGCGGCCCAACTCAACGCCGTAGGGATGCGGCTTAATTTCCTTGGGCTCCGGCGGCAGATGGTGCGTGGAGCGGGCGAATTCACGCTCGTTGCTTTCGGGGTCCTTGTAGTGCAGCCGCAGGTGCGGATTGGCGATGGCCGTTTGCTCCAGATATTCCTCCACGCTGCCGCGGCCGCGCTTGTAGGCGCCTTCCAGCTCGATGGTGACGCGGGTGCCGTGAACGACTTCTTTGTCGCCGTCGTGCACAGCGATCCACTCGATGCCGTGCTTTTCGATGAGGGCTTTCCCTTTTTCGCCGGCCGGAATGTCTACCCCTTCGCCGTGGCCGTTCAAAATTTCCGGCTTATTGTTTTTGGTGTTGATTTGAATTTCGTAATAATGGGCCGGCGATTTCTTGCCGATCTTCGAGATAATTTTCACCGGCTTGCCGGTCGTCAGCACGCCGTACATGCCGGCCGCGCTGATGCCAATGCCTTGCTGCCCCCGGCTCATGCGCAAGCGATGAAATTTGGAGCCGTACAGCAGCTTGCCGAAGATCAAAGGAATTTGTTTTTTGACGATGCCGGGGCCGTTGTCTTGCACGCCAATTTTGTACCGGTTGTCGCCGGTTTGCTCGATGTGGACCCACAGCTCAGGCAAAATGCCCGCTTCCTCGCAGGCGTCGAGCGAATTGTCGACGGCTTCTTTGACCGCGGTCAGAAGCGCCTTGCGGGGATTATCGAAGCCCAGCAAGTGACGATTTTTGGCGAAGAACTCGCTGACGGAAATATCGCGCTGGGCGGCGGCCATCGATTGGGCGGTGGCCCGATGGCGGCGCTTTGATCCGCCCGCATGCTCCGTTTCGTCCATGTGTGCCCCGTCGTGCGGCGCCTTGTCGGCAGCGCCGTTGGAAGCAGCTTTGGCAGCGGCTTCTTCCGTGGCGGTTTTCCCGTGGGCGGCTTCCCCGTTGCCTGTCGGCCCACCCGTATCGGAATGGGCTGCACGGCGACCCCCTTTTGTGGATGGACCGGCGGTTTTAGCCCGCCGTGACGATTTTGCTTGGGCGCGAATCAAGTGATGTATCCCCCGTGGCTACCAGATGTTACGTCCTGATTAGTCCTGGCGTGCGTGAGCTTAATGAACCGGGAAACTAGGGAAATTATACCGGTCGTAGGGTGCGATCTCTAGTCGAGTTTTCATCATGGCCGGTTTGCCAGGACGATGTGGCACATCCGGCAAATAAAGATTCACCCGCACCGGCGGCGTAAGCCGAAGAAGTGGACAGAAGAGAGTAGACGGTGGTCCGTGGCCAGTTGTCTCGTGCAGCCGACGGCTGTGTGGACGAACGGGCCGGTCCGCCGTTAATTTATTCGCTCGAACGTCCCGCCGTGTTGGTTCCCGTCTGAGTTTTCCCGCCGTGTTGGTTTCTACCCAGTAAGTTCCCACCGAAAATTTCGTTTTCGCTCCGCCGAACTTTTCTGCGCGCCCTAGCCTGGCATGCGATGGCGCGCGTTGCGGCGCAGCGGCAACGAATTCCCATCTGCTGGTTTCTTGTTCTGTTTTCAGGAGGAGATGAAAGATGAATTCCCATTTGACCATGCGCAGGTTGCGGGTCGTGGCCATTGCCGCGGCCGCCGTGTTTGTGTCGGTGTTGATGAACCACCAAATCGCGCGGGCGCAGGATTATTGCGGTCCGTACTCGCGGCCCGATTTGTTTTACAACTACTATGTGCCGCCGACGGCCAGCAGTTGCTACCCGGGTACGATCGGCGCGGAGTTGTATCCTTGCCCGCGCCCTACGCCCCCGCTGGTAGGCCAGACGTACATTACGTATCAACCGCTGGATCCGCACGAGTTTTTGTACCGGCATCATCGGACGTACTACCGCGACAACGGGCCATACGCCGGCGTGACGAAAGCCTACATCTGTTGGTGGTAAGGGCAGAAAAAATGACGAAGCACGAATGACGAATGAATGTCCAATTTCCAAGCACCAATGACCAATGAGCAAGCACCCATGACCAATGGGAATGTTGAACGATGAACAATAAATGATGATTTGCAATTGAGGAGAATTTGTTATGAAACGGATTTTTAGCTGCGCGGCGATGACGCTGGTTGTGTGTGCGCTTTGCGTGAGCACCATGCAGGCGGAGCAGCCGCAGAATTATGCTTACCGGCAGGCGCAAGTGTTGCCCTGGCACAATGGATTTTACGACCCGTATTGGGGCGAGCCAATTGCGCTGGTGGCGCCGCCGAATGCCGAGTTTCAAGCGAACTACGGCTGGGGCGTGGGCGGGACCCGGGTTGCGCCCATTTATCACCAGTTTGCGCGGCCTTATCCAGGTTACGGTGGGGCCGGCGGCTTGTTTACCCCGACGCCGAATAATCCCAGCGACACGCAACAATTCGGCGTGTATTACATCCGCGGGCCGTGGTAGAAGAATAGCGCACCATAACTATGTGAACTGCTGCCGACCGTTTAGCCGCGACGCGCCAGCGGAGCGCATTTGCATCACGGATCACCGACCACCGACAATTGACCACTGCTAGTTCACTGCCATCGGGCGGTTCGGCGCTGCCTCCTCCGGCGTCGGGCTGCCCGATTTTTTGCACGCTCAAGATGAAGAACAACCGCGCCGAACTCAAAGTTCGTCATACACAGCGTCCTCGTCGGCATAAGCATTGAGCAAACGCTTCATCGCCGTTTCACGCCAAACGGATATTTCTTCTTTGGAGTCAATGGGGACCGAGATTTTAATCACATCACCAGGCGAAGCATTAAGTGGCTGGCTTAGTTCCAGATGGGTTGCATCAATAATTTTGGCGGAAATCTCGCGCATTGTGCCGATCCTGAATTGAGTGCGGTTCGGGGTACTTTTCTAACGGCGTGGCCAACGATAATTATAACATTTCTACTTGGCTTGGGCATTCGAACTTTCGCCGTAGTGCTTGATGTCGACAAACACATGCTGGCCGCGGTTTTCGTGCGCAAGCTGAATCAGGCTGCTCGTGGGGCGCGGGACAGCAGCGAATTGAATGACGTTGATCATGGTGCCGCCGCCGTTGAGGCGGTCGATCCGTTTCAGGTCGTCGGCGGTGAGATCGTCTTTTTCCTCGCCGTCGGTCAGCAGGAAAATGACGTCGGGGCGCTGTTGCAAGGCAAGACTGAGCGCGGCCATGTGATCGGTGCCGCCGCCGGCTTCGACGCTGGAAATGAAATTTTCAGCCTGGCGCTTGTTCGAGGGGGTGGCAAAAATCAGCCGCCCGCGGGAATTGCCCAAATCGAACAGGCGCGGCTGCTCGTTGTAAAAGATCAGGTAAAACTGGCTGTGTTCGTCGAGCTCGGCCAGGCTGGCCAGCAGTTGTTTTTTCGCTTCGCGCAGCGGCTTGCCCCCATCGTCCCCCATGCTGCCGGAGCGGTCGAACACATACACGAATTTGTCTCCCTGCGCTTCCAGGCCGAACAACTTGGTGTGGGAGTAGTTGGCCGTGGGATCGAATTTTTGGGCGTCGGGCTCGGCGGCCAGGGCCGCCGCAGAGAAAACCATCACGGCAAGCGCCGTCAATGTCGATGGGAGCAGTTGCCGGAGAAACCGCGGATTGTGCGGAGTACGCGGATAAGAAGCGGGGGCGCAAGGCGATGAGGAATCGTTCATGGGGATTAAAGCTGTTGATATCTGATTTAATCCGCGACGTTCCGCGAAATCCGCGGTGATCTTTCTTCTATTCTCGCTCGGTTAGAGCCGCAGCACAATCTTGCCCATTAAACTGCCCGATTTGCCTACGGTGCTTTCTTCCTGCAATTGGTGGGCGGTGGCGGCCTGCGAAAGCGGCAGCACGCGGTCAATGCAGGCTTTCAGTTTGCCCGCGGCCAGCCACCCGTTAATTTTTTCGGCACAGCGGCGCTGCTCATCCGGCGTGGCGTTGAACATGGCGAAGCCCAGCAGCGAGCAGCCCTTCACGTAAAACGGCCCGACAGGAAATGGCGGCCGGGCATCGCGGCCGGACATGATCATCATCCGGCCACGCGGGGCCAGCAGACCAATCGCCTTGTCGAAATCGGGCTCGCGCAGCGTTTCCCAATAAACGTTCAGGCCGTCGGGGGACAACCGCTTCACTTCGGCGGCCACGTCCTGCGTTTTGTAGTTAAGCGCATGGTCGGCGCCGAGTTCCAGGCATTTTTTCACTTTCTCGTCGCTGCCGGCGGTCGTGATGACTTTGGCGCCAATGGCTTTGGAAATTTGCACCACCATCGAGCCGACGCCGCCAGAACCGCCGTTGACAAACAGCGTTTCGCCGGCTTGAAGTTTGATGTCGCGCAGCAGGCCCAAGCCGGCCGTGATGCTGACCAGCGCAACCGCGGCGGCGGTTTCATCGCTAACGCCCGGGGGAATCGGGTAAAGCCAACTTTCGTCGACGGCGGCGTACTCGGCGAACGTGCCCTGTCGCCCCAGTAAACCTTGGTTGCTCCCCCACACACGGTCGCCCGGTTTGAAACGCCGGGCTTTTGAGCCCACGGCGGTGACGGTGCCAGCCAGATCGCAACCAATGATGAACGGCAGCGGCAACGGCATTTTTACCGTGCCGGAGCGAATGTAGGTATCGATCGGATTCACCGCCACCGCGCCCACTTTCACTAGCACTTGCGAGCCGCAGGGTTGGGGCTGGGGAAGATCGCCGTATTGGATGTTTTCCGGCGGACCGGTTTGGTTGATGAAGGCGGCTTTCATGGCGGCAGAGCAGAGGGATCAGGGTTCAGTGCGCAGGGGGCTAAGATTCGTAATCAGCGTTGGGCGGCATGTTATGCGTGTGCCGAGCATGGTATGTTTCACCATCAGTCCTCGCACGGTGCGGTAGAATTATTAGTGCATAATCCGGTTGATGACTGGTTCTGTCAACGTGCCGTCCTGTACCCTGCGCCCTGAATCCTGAACCCTTTCTTCACATGCTGCATCTTGTCGTAATGGCTGGCGGGGCAGGAACGCGGTTCTGGCCGGAAAGTCGCGCCGCGCGCCCCAAGCAATTGCTGCCGCTGGCGGGAGAGCGCACCATGCTGCAAATGGCCGTCGATCGATTGGGCACGCTGCACAGCGCGGAGAATTTGTGGATCTTGACCGCCGCGGCATTGATAGAGGCGGTGAGAAAACAACTGCCGGCGCTTCGGCCCGATCACATGATTGGCGAGCCGTGCAAGCGCGACACCGCGCCGTGCATTGGATTGGCGGCGCTGCTGCTCAGTCGCAACGATCCGAACGCCACCATGGCGGTGCTGCCGGCCGATCAGGTGATTCAGCCCGACGATCAATTTCAGCGGGCAGTTAAGGCGGCGGCTGCGCTGGTGGAAGAGCGGCCGGAGCGAATTGTCACGTTTGGCATTCAGCCGACCTACCCGGCGACGACGTTTGGTTACGTCGAACGAGGCGAGGGGCGCCTTCAATCTGGTGCATTACTCAAGAGCGAGGGGACGCCCGAATTGCGGGTATTTCAGGTTTCTCGATTTCGCGAAAAGCCGCCGGCCAGTGTGGCGCAAGAATACGTCGCCTCGGGCCGGTTCTATTGGAACTGCGGCATTTTTGTGTGGCGGGCGTCGACAATCATTGCGGCGCTTGAGCAGCGGCAGCCGGAAATGGTGGCGCGATTGAGAAAAATTGCGGAAGCGTGGGGGCAGCCCGACGCGCAGGAAGTTTTTGCCCGAGAATTCGCCGCGATCAAAGGGATTTCGATCGATTACGCGGTGATGGAGCAGGCGCGGGATGTCGCGGTGATTGAAGCGCCTTTCACTTGGGACGATGTCGGTGCCTGGCAGGCCGTGGCGCGGTTGGCCCGCAGCGATGCGGATGGCAACACGGTGAGCGGCCGCCATTTGGGAATTGATACGCAGGGCTGCATCGTTCGCACCGACGAGCATCATCTGGTGGCCACAGTGGGCGTGAACGATTTAATTGTGGTTCACACGCCCGACGCCACGCTGGTGGCCAACCGGCACGATGAGGAAGCGATTCGGCGGATTGTGAGGCTGCTGGAAGAGCGCGGCTGGCGAGAGTATTTATGAGGGAAGAGGAACGAGAGATGAGGGGCGAGAAGACCACGACTGCGGCAACCGGTCGATTGGCGGGAATAGATTTTGGCACAGTGCGAATTGGCGTGGCGATTACCGATCGTGAGAGGCGGATTGTCAGCCCGTTGGACAACTACTCCCGCCGCGGCGAAACGGCCGATGCGGAATACTTTCGGCGGCTTGTTACGGCCGAACAAATTGTCGGCTTTGTGGTGGGCTTGCCCGTCCATTTGGACGGGCGCGAAAGCCAGAAATCGACGGAAGCCAGGCAGTTTGGCGGGTGGCTGGCGCAAGTTACCGGCGTGAATGTGGTATTTTTTGACGAGCGCTTCTCGACGTCGGAAGCGGAGCAAGCATTGGCGGGAGCGGAGTTGACGAAAAAAAAGCGGAAAGCACGGCTGGACAAACTCGCGGCCCAAATTTTGCTAACCGCTTATCTGGAAGCGGGCTGCCCCGCGAGTTTTGAGGCGAAGGGAATTGGATCATGAGTGGGGAGATCAAGGTCAAGTTGAGTTTCAGTCTCAATTGACAGCCGGGCAGCTTCGAAAGAGCCGGCAACATTTCGCCCGTCGCTTGCCCAGGTGACTGTGCATTCTTAAAATCTGGCGGCGAACACTCATCATCGCACACCCTCGATAATTTTATCCATGCTGCAGCGTAAGCCCGTTTTTCCACACGTGATTGAAATGAACTACCAGGCCGGGCAACGCCTGGGGTGCAACGTGTATTTGGTGTATGACAAAAACGAGTGGGTGCTGATCGACGTGGGATTCCAGGAGACGGTGGACGCCATTGTCGATTTAATTCGACAGCTTGATTTTCCTCTGTCGAATTGCAAAACGGTGATCGCCACGCATGCCGATGTCGACCATATCCAGGGTTTGGCCCACATTAAGCAGGCGTTGAAGGCCAATGTCAGCGGGCACCCGAAGGCGGCGGAGCCGTTGGCGAAGGGAGATAAGCTAAAAACCTTTGCGGAAGTCGAGTCGCAAAACATTCATCTCGACATGCCGCCGGTGAAGCTGGATACGTTGATTAATGAGGGCGATATCATCAACGTGGGCGACTTGAATTTGGAAGTGTGGCACACGCCGGGACACACCGACAGCCAACTTTCGTTTCGCTTGGGCAAGCTGCTGTTCAGCGGCGACAATATATATCGGGACGGTTGCGTGGGGGCGATCGACGCCCATCACGGCAGCGATATTCCCTCGTTTCTGAAATCACTGCGGCGCATCCGCGCCAGCGACGTGGAGTGGCTGCTGCCCAGTCACGGGCCGATTTTCCGCAAAGACAACGCATTGTTGGATCGGGCCATCGAACGGCTCGAAGGTTATTTGCACATGGCCGACTGGGGCACGTGTGCCATCGATTGGCCGTTGATGGACGAGTGGGATAAAGAGTTGGAAGCAGGCATCATGCCAGGCGACAAGTGAAGGCAGACAGCAGAAGGCGGAAGGCAGAAAGCAGAAAGAGAGAAGAGGGGCGAGGTGCTAGAGACGAGGCTGGATGCCCGAAGGGTTTGCGCAGGCGGCAATCTTTGACAAATCGTCGTTTTTTAGCGGCGGATTCGCCGTAAACTCTACTACTTGTGCCGCATATTCCCTCAATGCCGTGCGGCACGGTTGACGATGCTGTAACTGACAGGCAAAGTTGGCCGCCGGGCTCCCGCAAGCCCGTGCTAGCATGGCCGTTTGCCTGGCTTATCAACCGAACGATTCGCATCGCGCGTTACTGCTTTCGAACATAAGCATCGACCGCCTGGATGCGATTTTCGCGACTTAGGGGGGATTTCTACATGCTTCGCCGAATTCTATTTGCGCTAGTTTGCGCCTGCGGCCTCGGTTTATTTGGCCATGCTTCCGACGCCAAGGCCCAGGAAGCGTATGGTCGCCAATGGGCATACACGTATAGCACGCAAGATTGGGACCGATTTTATCATTACCCATTCGTGTATTACCCGCAGAACTTTTGGGGCGACGAGTACTATCGCAGCTCCGAGAGTTTGTATTACCGCTATCCGCCTGAAATGCGCATTCCGGTATACAACAAGCAGTGGCACAACGAGTATCCGCAGGCCGCCCAGTGGGATAAATGGATTCATTACAATTACGGTCCCGGACAGGCGCGTTATCACTGGGGCAACCAGTTCATTACGGATACATTCTGAGCCGGCGCAAATTGGCTGCCATGAAGTTTGTGAATCGCAAGCGGGTTTTGCTAAACCGCTAGCGGTTTAGCAAGAACTGCGCAGGAGGTCAGCGTTTCACTTCACCCACTGGGCAATCACCCGGTACAGCACTTCGGCCGCTTGTTCCACTTCGGCCAGGGGGACCCATTCGTCGGCGGTGTGGGCTTGGAGAATGGAACCAGGCCCGAACACGACGCTGGGCACCCCGGCGGCATCGTAACAAAACGCGTCGGTGCCAAACGGAACGCCCAAGACTTGCGGCGCACGGCCGGTGGCGTCTTGCACGGCTGCAACCAGTCGCTGGGCCAGGGGCGCATTGTGGGCATCGTTCAAACCGCTGCTTTGCATGAACGGGGGATCGTGCTCGACGTGCCGGCCCAAGGCGGTTTCAGCAGCGACATAATCGACCACGTGCTGCCAGGCCTGTTGCGGTTGTTCGCCAGGGACAAGGCGACGGTCGATTTCGATGGTGCACTTATCGGGCACGGTATTGACGCTGATGCCGCCGGCGATGGTGCCGACGCTCAAAGTGGGCCGGCCGCAGCGCGCGTGTTCGGCCAGCGCGCCGACGACACTGTGCTGATAGCGCTCCAGCGCCGCCAACACTTGCGCCATGCGAAAAATGGCATTTTCGCCTTGCTGCGGCTGCGAGCTGTGCGCCGCGCGGCCATGGGTACGGCAACGCCAGCGGACCATGCCTTTGTGGGCCACGACCACATTCAGGTTGGTGGGCTCGGCCACGATGGCGGCATCGGGGCGGCGCGAAATAATCGGATTCGGCTGGCCCGACCACAAGCGGCACAAGCCGGTGGCTCCGGTGAAGCCGTGCTCCTCGTTGACGGTGCAGGCCATGACGACGGTGGGGCGCGGCGTGGGAAGTTCTTCCGCCAGACGCACCAGGCAGGCCAGCATGCTGGCCATACCGCCTTTAATGTCGCAAGCACCGCGGCCGTACAAACGCCCCTCGCGCTGTTGCGGATCGAACGGCGCAATCGACATGCCATCGGTGGGCACCGTATCTTGGTGCGCTTCCAGCAGCAGGAGGGCCCCGCCTTCCTGAACCGGCGGATCGCCATCGACGCGGGCCAGCAGGTTGTCGCGCTTTTCGGCGATGGGTTGCCGCCAGGTGGGAATTTTGAATCGGGCGAAAAGCTGCTCCAGGTACGCGGTGAGTTGATGCTCGAAAAACTCGGGGCCGGAAACCGCTCGGCCCATCGGATTCACGCTGGGCGTCGCCACCAGGTCGGAAAGCGTTTGGAGCAGATCAAGGGGCATCGGGCGGAATGACGAAGGTCTAATGACGAATGACTGACGGAATGACTAATGTCGAAACCGTGGCCACTATAGCATGTGCCGGGAATCAGGGACTCATAAAGACCCCCAATAAAGAGTATTGTGGAGTCGGTGTAAGTAAAACATAGTGGTAGGCGAGCGGGGGGCAACCTCCAGCTCGCGCCCTTCGTAGGTACCTGCCCCACCTGCGAAGGGTTCTTTTTTGCGCCCACGTCGGCGGACAGGCCACCCTACGCTACCCCTGACCCAAAACCGGGTAGTGGGTCAGTTTGAAATGTAGAGGCGGCTGTCCTCAGCCGCTAACGCACCATTCGCTGAAAAACGGCTGGGGACAGCCGTCGCTACATCCGTAATCGATCAAACTGACCCACTACCAAAGCTTACTTTTATTGCTTTTTTTAGCGGCTCCCAATATATTGTGGGGTACGGACGCAGCAGCGGGGAATGTGGGTCTAAGTCTGTAAATCGGCGCGATTCAGCGCCGGGGATTGCGCGAATTTGAAGCGAGAGGGGATCTATGCGCACTCAATTACCGGGGTCGGGGGTCAGGAGTCAGGGGTTTTTCGTCGGTTGCCGACCACGGACCACGGACCAGGGGCCACGGACAAATGGTTTCACGCTGGTCGAGTTGCTGGTGGTGATTGCCATCATCGGGATTTTGATTGCGCTGTTGTTGCCGGCGGTTCAGGCGGCGCGCGAAGCGGCGCGCCGCAGCGAGTGCAAAAATAATCTCAAGCAAATCGGCCTGGCATGGCAAACGCATCACGACGCGCAGAAATATTTTCCCAGCGGCGGCTGGAGCTGGAATTGGACGGGCGACCCGGATGGAGGCTTTGGTCCTAGCCAGCCCGGCGGTTGGGCCTTCAGTTGCTTGCCTTACATGGAGCAACGGCAACTGTGGGAAATGGGCAAAGGCGCTGCGCTTGGCAGTGCCGCAAAAAATGCAGCCCTGGCCCAGCAAATGCAAACTTTCATTCCCACGTTTTTGTGCCCGTCGCGGCGAACGGAATTCAGCACGTATCCGTTCTTTCCGGCTCAGTTTCAAGAGGTAGTCCTCAATGTAGGCACAACGCTTCCCGCGCAAGTCGCCCGTTCCGATTATAGCGCTAACTGCGGCGACAGGGGAGCTAGCCAAGACAATGTCACAGGCGCCGGCGCAGTCATCACATATGACATTAACGGGGGAACGGCAAATGGTGGTTCGACGGTCGCCAATTCAAAGTACGGCAATGAATTGAATAATCCAATTGCACCCACGATGTCAATCAATCAAGTAGCCAGTTGGAAATGGCCGACCAATCTTTCGTCTCAGCTAACCGGCGTGACGTTTGCGAGGAGTAAAATCCGGATCAGGGATATTACTGACGGCACAAGTCATACTTACATGGTGGGTGAAAAATTCCTGTACTCAGACCAATACGACAGTGGAATGGACCTTTCCGACAATGAGTGGGCGTGGGTGGGTATGGACAACGACATGTACGTCTCTGCTTGGCAACCAGCCGCGCACGATCATCCCCGGCCTCTGGTAAACGGCGTTCCAACTGCTGACGTGCTGGATTACAACCGCTGGGGCGGCGCCCATCCTTCGACGTTCAACATGGTGTTTTGCGATGGGTCTGTGCATAGCATCCCATACACGATTGATTCCGCAGACCCTAAGGGGCCGTCTGCCCGAACAAAAAAAGGCATTCACCAATGGCTTGCTAACCGTGCCGATGGGATCTCGTTTCAAATTGATTTCTAAATCGGGCATTCGGATGGCGGCGGACGGTTGGCGGGGGCTGCGAGTTCGTATTTTCTGGCCCAAGCCGACCGCTTGTGGTCGGTCGCCGACGACAAGTCGTCGGCTTGGGGGCTCGCCGGCTCGACTCGAATTCCAGCGTCCTTGACGGCCTAAGCGGGCAGCACTAGGATGGCCGCAGTGAAGGTGGCGTAACCCCGCCATTTTTTATTTGGACGGGCTTGTGACAAGATTCACAAAGTGGGTTACTGTCTCAGGCCACGTGCCGAAAGTGCTTTCCCAGAGGTTGCTTGCGGAACCCCTCACCCCGGCCCTCTCCCGAAGAGAGAGGGAGCTAACCGTGGCGGATTTTCTGCCGATTTTGTTGTTCGTTTTGGTGGCGGCGCTGGTGTCGTGTGCGATGCTCGCCGCGCCGCGGTTGATTGCCCCGCGCAAACGGACCGCTGTCAAGGAAATGCCGTACGAAAGCGGCATGGACCCCATTCACGACACGCGGCGGCGGTTTGCCGTGCGGTTTCATTTGGTGGCGATTGCATTTTTGGTGTTCGACGTGGAGCTGCTGTTTTTGTATCCCTGGGCGGTGGCGGTGCGGCAGGGCGCAGCGAGCAGGGCGCAGGGGGCGGAGGTTTCGGCGGTCGGTGGTCAGTGGTCAGACTTCGGCGAGCTCAGTCGAGCCGTGGTCAGTGGCCAGGAGCAGGGACCGGCACTTCGCGCTCCGAGAGGCATAGATTTGGCGGTGAGCGACGGTTGGATTGCGTCGCGCAACCTGGTGTTCGCCGGGGCGATGGTGTTTATTCTGCTGGTGGTGCTGGGCTTTGTGTACGACTGGCGGAAAGGGGTGTTCAAGTGGCGGTAGAACTGCCGGAAAACGTGGTGGTCAGCAAGCTGGATGCGCTGGCCAGTTGGTGCCGCAAAAACAGCTTGTGGCCTATGCCCTTTGCCACGGCCTGCTGCGGCATCGAACTGATGGCCACGGGCGCCAGCAAGCACGATATTGCCCGCTTCGGCGCCGAGGTGTTTCGCTTTAGCCCGCGACAGTGCGATTTAATGATTGTGGCCGGCCGCGTCGTGATGAAAATGCTCCCCGTGCTGCAACGCATTTGGCAGCAGATGAACGAGCCCAAGTGGTGCATTTCGATGGGGGCCTGCGCCAGCACGGGCGGCGTGTTCGACACGTACAGCGTGGTGCAAGGGATCGATCGGTTCATTCCGGTGGATTTGTATTTGCCCGGTTGCCCGCCGCGGCCGGAGCAACTGATTCAAGGCGTGATCGACTTGCAGGACAAAATTCAGCGCGAAGGAACGCTGGGCGGAGCGGAGTTTCGCTTGAAAGCCCAACAACAACCGAAGCGGGCGTTGATTGAATTGCCCGGGCTCGTGCAGATCGACAGCGCCCGCAACCCGGTGGTGTGGAGTAGCGAAATCAAGTGAACGCGGATGAACGCAGATGAAGAGGATGATTACGGATCGGAAATTGGATTGCGAAAATCGAATTGATCGATCTGTGTTTATCAGATTCATCCGAGTTGATCTGCGTTCTCCTAGTTAGGAATGGATCATTGACGCTTGAAACTGCCACCATTGACGCTTTGAAGAGCCGCATTGCCGGGGCGACGGAGAGCGAGTTTCGCGGGCAAGCGCGAGTCGTGGTTTCGGCGGAGCAAATTTACGCGGCGCTGGAGTTTTTGCACGGCGAGCGCGGGTTCGATTTTCTGGCCGATATTAGCTGTGTTGATTATCTGCATTATCGCGGAGCGAGCGACCGCTTCGGGCTGGTTTATAACCTGGTGAACACGGTGACCAACGAGCGGCTGATTGTGCGCACATTTTTGAACGAGCCGGATTTGGCCGTGCCCAGCGTCACGCCGCTGTGGGAAGGGGCCAACTGGATGGAGCGCGAAGTGTGGGACATGTTTGGCATTACGTTCGCGGGGCATCCCGATCATCGCCGCATTTTGCTGCCGGAAGAATTCGCCGCGTTTCCCCTGCGGAAAGATTACCCGCTGCAAGGCCGCGGCGAACGGCATAATTTTCCGGTCATCACCAGGGACAGCGCCTGATTCACGGCAACGAATTTCACATGCCTTTAGCTCCTGTCGAAACTCGCGACCTGGCCCACGACGAACCGCAGGACTACCTGTGGACGCTGAATTTTGGTCCGCAGCATCCGGCCACGCACACCACGCTGCGGCTGGTGCTGAAGCTGGACGGGGAGCGCGTGATCGACGCCATGCCCGACATCGGCTACTTGCACTCGGGCTTTGAAAAAATCGGCGAGCATTTGAACTACAACCAGTACGTCACGGTGACCGATCGGATGAATTACATTTCGCCGATGACCAACAACGTGGCCTGGCATGGCGCGGTGGAAAAGCTGTTGGGCTTGGAGTTGACGCCGCGGTGCCAGTACATCCGCATTATTATCGCCGAGCTGTCGCGGATCAGCGATCATTTGCTGTGCAATGGCGCCGCCGGGCTCGATACCGGCGCGTTCACGTATTTTTTGTACGCCTTTTATCAGCGGGAAGTGATTTACGACATTTTTGAAACGCTGTGCGGGGCGCGGTTCACCAACAGTTACACGCGCGTCGGCGGGTTGATGTACGACATGACGCCGCTGGTGGTGGAAAAAATCCGCACATTTTGCAAAAACTTTCCGAAAACACTGCACGACATGGAGCGGCTGCTGGACCGGAACAAAATTTTTGTCGACCGCACCAAAGGCGTGGGCGTGCTGACGAAAGCGGAAGCGATTAACCGCAGTTGCAGCGGGCCTGTGGCTCGGGCCAGCGGCGTGACACGCGATTTACGCAAGGACGATCCGCATTTGCTGTACGGCGATTTTGCGTTTCAAGTGTGCTGTGCCACGGCGGGCGATTGCTACGCCCGGTATTTGGTGCGGATGCAGGAAATGTGGGAAAGCCTGCGGATTGTGGAGCAGGCCATCGAGAAGTTGCCGGGCGGGCCAGTGAACGTGGGGATCGACCAGCGGACGGCGTTTCCGGACAAAAAGATGGTGTATTCGACGATCGAAGGAACCATTTCGCACTTCGAACTGCAAATGAGCAACCGCGGGTTTGAAGTGCCGCACGAGGAAGTTTACTCGGCCATCGAAGCGCCCAACGGCGAGCTGGGATTTTACATCGTCGGCGACGGCACGGAAACGGCGTATCGGGCCCGATGCCGGCCCCCTTCGTACATTCATTTTGCGGTGTTCCCGCATTTGATTCGCGGCCACACGCTGAGCGACATTGTGGCGGTGCTGGGCAGTTTGAACATTATTGCGGCCGAACTTGATCGATAGCACATTGATGAAAATATGATTGCAAAAGAGCGCGTACTTACCGACGAAATGGTGGCCGAAATTAAGGCGCTGTTTCCGCGCTATCCGACCAAGCAGGCGGTCACGCTGCCGGCGTTGCACATCGTCAACGAAAAACTGCGTTATGTGCCGCTAGAAGCGGTGGTCGAAATTGCCGAGCTGTTGGAATTAGCCCCGGCGCAAGTGCAAGATACGCTCTCGTTTTACGGCATGTTCAAGCAGGACGGGCCGCATGGAAAAGTGCGGGCCTGGGTATGCCGTTCGATCAGTTGCGCCCTGCGCGGGGCTGACGAGTTGCTCGAGCATATATGTCACACCGCCGGAGTGAAGCCGGGCGAAACCACGCCCGACGGGGCGATCACCATTGAATTTGCCGAATGCCTGGGGGCCTGCGAATACGCCCCGTGCATGTTGGCGAACAAAACGTTGCATAAGAATTTGACGAACGAAAGTGCGGAAAAGTTTTTGAAGGAAGTTGCGGGTAAATAATCCGTTCACTTTGCCCCGGGTCACTGACTCGGGGCTAAATCATCGAACCATCGTGCAAAAATCTGAACTAGTTCTGCTCGCGCAAGTCGGCAAGCCCGAGAGTTGGACGCTGCGCGCTTATGAAGCGGCCGGCGGCTACCGGGGGCTGCGCAAGGTGTTCAAGGAAATGTCGCCGGAGCAGACGACCGAGATGGTGAAGGCCAGCGGCTTGCGCGGCCGCGGCGGGGCGGGTTTTCCCACGGGATTGAAATGGACTTTCCTGCCCAAGAATCATCCTGGCCCGATTTACATGTGCATCAATGCCGACGAAAGCGAGCCGGGCACGTTCAACAATCGGATTTTAATGGAGGACGATCCGCACCAGGTGATCGAAGGGATCATCATTTCCTGCTTTGCCACGCGGGCCACCACGGCCTATTTGTATTTGCGGTATGAATATCCGCTGTGCTGGGACCGGCTGCAGGGCGCCATCGACGAGTGCTACGCCAAAAATCTGTTGGGCAAAAACATTTTAGGGAGCGAGTTTTCGCTCGACATTTTCTTACATCGCGGGGCGGCGGCATACATTTGCGGCGAGGAAACGGGTTTGATTGAAAGCCTGGAAGGCAAACGGGCCTGGCCGCGCATTAAGCCGCCGTTTCCGGCCGTCGAAGGTGCATTTCGCAAGCCGACCGTGGTGAACAACATTGAAACCGTGGCCTGCGTCACGCACATTGCGGCGCGCGGTGTCGAATGGTTCAAGTCGATGGGCGTCCCTCCGGATCCAAAAAATCCGCGTGATGCCGGCAGCTACGGTCCCAAGCTGTATTGTTTGAGCGGCCACGTGAATAAGCCGGGGTGTTATGAAGCGCCGCTGGGCATTACGTGCCGGGAACTGATCGACGAGTTCGGCGGCGGCGTGTGGAAAAATCGCAAAGGGAAGGCGGCCATTCCCGGCGGCATCAGCATGGGGCTGCTGACGGAGCCGGAGTTCGACACGAAGTTGGATTTCAATGCGCTGGGGAAAGTTGGCTGCTTGGGGTTGGGGACGGCCGCCGTGGTCGTGATGGACGAAACCACGTCAATGGTCGATTTTCTGCACAACAGTTGCCGCTTCTTTCAGCACGAAAGCTGCGGCCAATGCACGCCGTGCCGGGAAGGAACCGGCTGGGCGCTGCGGATGCTCAATCGCATTAAAGCCGGCAAAGGGCGGATTATAGATTTGGATTTGCTGCTGGAGATTGGCGATTCAATTGGCATTATTCCCGGAACCACCATTTGCGGTTTGGCCGATGGCGCCGCGTGGCCCATTAAAAACGCCATTCGCAAATTCCGTGGCGAGTTTGAAGATTACATCAAACGCACCAACCCGACAGGTTACGCCGTGACGGAGCCGGTGCCGGCGCTGGTGCAACTGAGTGCACATTAAAAATATTTAGACGGAGAAGCCACAGATAAACACAGATGAACTCAGATCGGACAAACAAGCGATTGAAAAGTTTCGATCGCCGGAAATGTCAAAACGGAAATTTCTTCATCCGTGTTAATCTGGCTTTGTTGAAACCCTATTGATTCCAATGGGAAAACAGTTTACATCAATGCGTCATGGAAACCACACGTGCGATGACGCGGTCGCCGGTGGCGT
>Ga0335083_10001832_pt1 | contig 28795 bp, 25 predicted proteins | sample Lox_Sample_42_FD_206716 | JGI IMG/M metagenome (GOLD analysis project Ga0335083, IMG submission 206716) | Soil microbial communities from Loxahatchee National Wildlife Refuge, Florida, United States - Lox_Sample_4.2 | ecosystem: Environmental > Terrestrial > Soil > Wetlands | place: USA...
GAGGAAGCCGTGCACGAGGATAGAGCGCGGGTGCGGCTTGGCGGTCGAAGCGATCGCCGGCGAACGCGCTATCATGCCGAGCGCCAGACGTTACGTGAGCGGCACGCCGTGTATAACCTGCCGGGCTCCACATGGAGATCGACCTTTCGTAGCTGGATCCTGAGGCGAACTACGACAGGGGACTGGAACGAGCACAGGAGAAGATCTGATGCCAGCCGACTCTAGCACGCACGCCATGGATGTGGAGGCGCTGCACAAGCTCAATCGAGACTACATCACCTGCGTCCAATCATCGAACGTGCAACGGTTCAACGAGATCCTTGCGGAGGATTTCCTCAACAGCAATCCCGACGGCACCTTGGTCGACCGCGCCGGATTCCTGGAGCAGATCGCCAGGCCGGCGAAAATCAAGGGTCTTGAGGCCCATGACATCCGCATCCGCCTGTTCGGTGACGTTGCGATCATCCATGCGCGCACCACGTATACGAAGCCGGATGGTCAAGTGGGTTCCGGCCGGTACACCGACATCTGGGCACGTAGGCAAGGGCGCTGGCTTGCCGTCGCGGCTCACGTCACCCGAGGCTGATCCTCCCATCTTCGCCTGCGAAGCGAGCCCGGGCAAACGAACTCAGGCGTGGTCGAGGTGCCGCGCTCCATCGAGGGCATCCTCCATCGTCGCGTAGCACCCGAGAAGTTCCGCCTGCTTTCCGGCGGCGAGCATCTCGGCACCGGTCAGTTCGGAACCAGGCTCGCGAAGCATCACTTCTGCGCCGTGTATGGGATGCATCCATTCACCCGCCCGCGCGCTGTGGGCCCAGCGGCCGCGTTGTCGGATGCTGCGTGCATCCGCCGCGAACTCGAGTCTCGCGCGACAACCGGGGCCGCGGTGCCGCTTGCGGGATGACGCTACGACGCCTGCACTCGTTTCGGCGCCGAGCGAGACGACGGCTCAACCCGGCGGGGCATAGCCGGCCGGATCGACGTTGGCAGGTCGGCCTGGCAGGTCGAGAACGGGCAGGCTCGCGGGAGTGCGCGAGATCACACGCCCGCGGCGCACTACAGCGAGCCGCGTGGCGCGCAGGCGCACCGCTTCGATCGGATCCTGCGCCTGGAGCACGACGAGGTCCGCGTTGCAACCCAGGTCCAACCCATAGCCTTCCAGACCCATGATGCGGGCTGGATTGACGGTGACCGCGTCGAAGCAGAAGCGCATCGCATCGCGGCCGGTGAGCTGGCCGACATGTAAGCCCATATGCGCCACGTCGAGCATGTCGGCTGCACCCAGCGAATACCACGGATCCATCATGCAGTCTTGCCCGAAGGCGACGGTGATCCCTTGCGCGCGCATCTCGGGCACGCGCGTCATGCCGCGCCGCTTGGGATAGGTATCGTGGCGCCCTTGCAGCACGATGTTGATCAGCGGGTTGGCGACCGCGTGCACGCCGGCCTCGGCCATCAGCGGCAGGAGCTTGGACACGTAATAGTTGTCCATGGAGTGCATGGACGTGAGATGCGAGCCGGTCACGCGCCCGTGCAGCCCGAGCCGCTGCGTCTCGTGGCTCAGCGTCTCGATGTGCCGGGAGAGCGGATCGTCCGTTTCATCGCAATGCATGTCCACGCGGAGCCCGCGCTCCGCCGCCAGCTCGCAGAGCGCGCGCACGGAAGCGGCGCCTTCGGCCATCGTGCGCTCGAAGTGTGGGATACCGCCTACGACGTCCACGCCCTTGTCCAGTGCGCGCGCCAGATTGCGCACGGCGTTTGGCGAACGGTAGTAGCCATCCTGGGGAAACGCGACGAGCTGCAAATCGAGGTACGGCGCGACCCTGCGTTTGACCTCGAGCAGCGCATCCACAGCCAGCAGGCGGTCGTCGCACACGTCCGCGTGGCTGCGGATCGCGAGCAGTCCCTTGGAGACGGCGAGGTCGCAGTACCGGAGCGCCCGGTCGACCACCGCTTCGTGCGTGAGCAGCGGCTTGAGCTCGCCCCACAGGCCGATGCCTTCCAGCAGCGTCCCCGACTGGTTCAGCCGTGGTAGGCCCAACGACAGCGTCGCATCCATGTGGAAGTGGACATCCACGAACGGAGGCGACACGAGCCGGCCGCTCGCGTCGATGGTTTCTCTCGCCGAGGCGGCGATCCGCTGCTCGACTGCCGCGATGCGCCCGGCCTCGATGCCGACGTCGATGCCCTTGCGGCCGTCGGGCAGGTTCGCGTTGCGGATGAGCAAGTCGAGCACGGCGCGCTGCTCGGCCCGGCGGAGCGGGTCGGCTAGGCCGCCGCGCTGCTCGCTTGCGCCTGCTTGAGGATATCGCGCAGCACGTACGGCAGGATGCCACCGTGGAGGTAGTAATCCACCTCGATCGGCGTATCGATGCGGAGCTGGACCTTGACCTCCTGCCGCGACCCATCCTTGCGCCTGATCACGAGCGTCACGTCCTGCAGTGGCTTGATCTCGCCCTCCAGGCCGAGGATGTCGAACTCCTCGTCGCCCTTGATCGCCAGCGACTGTGCGCTGTCGGTGCCCTTGAACTGTAAGGGCAGCACGCCCATGCCCACGAGGTTGGAGCGGTGGATGCGCTCGAAGCTGCGCGCTATTACTGCCTTCACGCCGAGCAGCTGCGGCCCCTTGGCGGCCCAGTCGCGCGACGAGCCGGTGCCGTATTCCTCGCCGCCGAACACGATGGTCGGGACGCCCTGCGCGACGTACTTCATTGCGGCGTCATAGATCGGCATCTGCTCGCCGGATGGCTGCAGCAGGGTGAAGCCGCCTTCCACGCGGGTCCCGTCGGTCTTGGGCGGGAGCATGAGGTTCTTGATGCGCACGTTGGCGAACGTGCCGCGCATCATGACTTCGTGGTTGCCGCGGCGCGCCCCGTAGCTGTTGAAGTCCGCCTTGGCCACATCGTGCGACAGCAGATACTGCCCGGCCGGAGAGGTGTCCTTGATGGAGCCTGCGGGGCTGATGTGATCGGTGGTGACGGAGTCGCCGAAGATCCCCAGCGCCCGGGCGTTCACCACATTCCCACTTTTCTCCGGCTGCATGCCGAAGTGCTCGAAGAAGGGCGGTTCGGCGATGTAGGTCGACTTGGGCCAGTTGTAGACCTGCCCGGAAGCCGAAGGCACGGTGTTCCACAACGTGTTGCCGGTGACGAAGTCGCCGTAGAGCTTGCGGAAGGTCTTGGAGTCGGTGGCGTACTTCATCAGGGCGTGCACTTCGGCGCTGCTCGGCCACACGTCGCCGATCCACACCGGCTTGTCGTCTTTCCCGGTGCCGAGCGGTTCGGTCATCAAGTCCTTGAGGACCGTTCCGGCGATCGCGTACGCGACCACCAATGGCGGCGAAGCCAGAAAGTTGGCGCGCAGGTTGGGATGGATGCGCGCTTCGAAGTTGCGATTTCCCGACAACACGGCCGCGCACACCAGATCGTTCTTGACGACCGCTTCGTCGATCGGATCGGCCAGCGGGCCCGCGTTGCCGATGCACGTGGTGCAGCCGTAAGCGGAGACGTAGAAGCCGAGCTGCTCCAGGTAGGGCAGCAGCCCCGCGGCCTTGAGGTACTCGGTGACCACGCGCGAGCCGGGAGCGAGCGAGGTCTTGACGTGCTTCTTGACGCTCAGGCCTTTCTCCACCGCTTTCTTGGCGAGCAGGCCTGCGGCGATCAGCACGCTCGGGTTGGAGGTGTTGGTGCAGGAGGTGATCGCGGCGATCAGCACGTCGCCCGATCCGATGTCGATGCCGTCGCTGGTCTTGACGCGCGTCGCGAGCTCTCCGGATTTCTTCGCGAAGCCGTTCTCGGCCACCGGCTTCGAGAACAGGCTCGAGAACGTGGACCTGACTTTGCCGATCTCGATGCGGTCCTGCGGGCGCTTGGGGCCGGCCAGCGACGGAGCGACGGTGGAAAGGTCGAGCTCGACGACCTGGGTGTAGTCGATCTGCCCCGCCTTGGGAACGCCGAACATGCCTTGCGCCTTGAAGTATGCCTCGAGCGCACTGATCTCCTCTGAGGAGCGCCCGGTGCCGCGGAAGTACTCGATCGTCGCGGCGTCCACGGGGAACAAGCCCATCGTGGCGCCATACTCGGGCGCCATGTTCGCGATCGTCGCCCGATCGGGGACCGCGAGGCCGGCGGTACCCACGCCGAAGAACTCGACGAACTTGCCCACCACTTTCTCTTTGCGCAGCATCTCGGTGACGGTGAGCACCAGATCGGTGGCGGTGCAGCCTTCGCGCAGACGGCCTTTCAAGTGCACGCCGACCACGTCCGGGGTGAGGAAGTACACCGGCTGCCCGAGCATTCCGGCCTCGGCCTCGATGCCGCCCACGCCCCAGCCGACCACCCCGATGCCGTTGACCATCGTGGTGTGCGAATCGGTTCCGACCAGTGTGTCCGGGTAATAGATGTCGCCGTTCTGGTGCACGCCGCGCGCCAGGTACTCCAGGTTGACCTGGTGGACGATCCCGATCCCCGGCGGCACCACTTTAAAGGTGTCGAAGGCCTGCATGCCCCATTTCATGAACTGGTAGCGCTCCTCGTTGCGCTTGAACTCGAGCTTCATGTTGAGGTCGAGCGCATTCTTGTTCCCGTAGTGATCGATCTGCACCGAATGATCTACGACCAGGTCGACGGGCACCAGCGGCTCGATGAGCTTCGGCTCCCGGCCCATCCGGTTGGCGACGCCGCGCATGGCGGCCAGATCGGCGAGCAGCGGCACGCCGGTGAAGTCCTGCAGCACGATGCGCGCGACGACGAAAGGGATCTCGTCGGTGCGCGCTGCACGAGGCTTCCATCCCGCAAGCTGGCGCACGTGCTCTTCGGTCACTTTTTTGCCGTCGCAGTTGCGGAGCACCGACTCGAGCACGATGCGGATCGAGATCGGCAAGCGCGAGATCGCGCCTACGCCTGCCTTTTCCAGCGCGGGAAGCGAATACAGTGTTCCGGTCCTGCCCGCGGCAGGGCTGAACTGCTGGAGACTGTCGAAGAGGCTATGGGCCATGACGGAGTCCTTGCGGTTGAGCGGAGATCAGGGTTTGCTTTGCATCTGCCGGATGTTGATCTTCATGCCGTTCGGCAGGAGGATATCGCCCGGCTTCTGGTCCGGGAGGCATGGCCCGACCCATTTGGCGTCGATCTGGGTCAGGTTCTCGCTCCTGCCCATGAGCGGGGGATCGTATTTGGTGCGGATCTCGCCGTGGTAAGCGCGGTCGAATCGGCCGGTGAACACGGTGCGGCTGGTGGCCGTCGTATCGCCGAGCTTGCATACCGTGTCGGCGACGATCCGGTTGCCTTCGCGCCGGATCTTTCGCTTGGTGCAGGCCTGGCTGGCGACGCTTTCGCCGAACTGCTGCGCGATGTCGTCGGTGTTCTGGTCGACGCACATCTGCATCGCCTGCGGTGGGCGGTGCATGCTCGCACGGGAGATGTTGATCTCCCACAGTCCGGACTTGCGCTTGGGAAACGCGATCGCCGGAGCGTCTGCCCACAAGGCTTCGACCGGCAGCAGCAGCGCCGACACAGCGAGCAGCCTGGCTATCGCAAGACCTCCACGCGAGAAAACGGCCGCTGTCGAAGGTGCGAAGGGAGACAAAGGGCGCGGCTCGGGCTAGATCACGAACAGGTCGACGAACTCGTGCACCGGCGTTGCCTCCAGCCGCTTTGCGTCCTGGCACAGCTCCAGGATCGCCCGCGACTGGTTGGGCGGGAAACGGCGCGCCAGATTGGTCTTGAACTTGGCCTCGAGCACGGGGATGCCCTCCCGGCGCCGCCGGCGATGTCCGATCGGGTACTCCACCACCACTCCGTCGGTGTGGCTTCCGTCCTTGAAGTGGATCGTGATGCCGTTGGCGATGGAGCGCTTCTCGGGATCGAGGTAGTCGTGGCTGAACTGCTTGTCCTCGACGCACTCCATCCGGTCGCGCAGCGCATCGATGCGCGGGTCCGTGGCGACCTCGTCCTCGTAGTCGGCGGCCGTCAGCCGCCCGAAGATCAGCGGGACCGCAACCATGTACTGAATGCAGTGATCGCGGTCGGCTGGGTTGTTGAGCGGTCCCTTCTTGTCGATGATGCGGATCGCCGATTCATGCGTGCGGATCACGATCTTTTGGATCTCGCCCAAACGCTGCGCGACCTGGGGATGCAGCGTGATCGCGCATTCGACCGCAGTCTGGGCGTGGAATTCGGCGGGAAACGAGATCTTGAACAGCACATGCTCCATGACGTAGCTGCCGTAGGGCCGCTGGAACTGGAACGCCTTGCCCTTGAACAGGACGTCGTAGAAGCCCCAGGTCTTGGCGGTGAGCACGGAAGGGTAGCCCATCTCGCCCTTCATCGTGATCAACGCCAGACGCACGGCGCGGCTGGTGGCATCGCCCGCGGCCCAGCTCTTGCGCGAGCCGGTGTTGGGTGCGTGACGGTAGGTGCGCAGGCTCTGGCCATCGACCCACGCCTGCGACAGCGCGTTGACGATGTCCTCGCGGTTGCCTCCCAGCAGCCGCGTCACCACCGCCGTGCTCGCCACTTTGACCAGGACGACGTGGTCGAGCCCGACGCGATTGAAGCTGTTCTCCAGGGCGATCACACCTTGGATCTCGTGCGCTTGGATCATCGCCGTGAGCACGTCGCGCATCGTGAGCGGTGTCTTGCCGGCAGCCACACCGCGCCGCGAAACCCAGTCGGCCACGGCGAGGATCCCGCCCAGGTTGTCGGAAGGGTGGCCCCACTCGGCTGCGAGCCAGGTGTCGTTGAAGTCCAGCCAGCGGATCATGGCGCCGATATTGAACGCGGCCTGCACCGGATCGAGCTGGAATTGCGTGCCCGGCACTCTGGCCCCGTTCGGGACGACGGTCCCCGGCACGATGGGTCCGAGCAGCTTCGTGCAGGCGGGGTAGGAGAGCGCCTCCAGGCCGCAGCCGAGCGTGTCCATGAGGCACAGGCGCGCGGTGTCGTAGGCCTCGGGGCTCGTGATCGGATGTCCGAGCACGTACTCGGCGATGTCGACTAGGACTTTGTCGGGGTCGGGGCGGATGTTGGAGATGGGGGCGGACATACGTGGATATCTGGCGGCTGAGGGAGTTGACGGCTACCCGAACTCTACACAGGTGAAAAGGTGAAGAGTGAAGGGTGAAGGGTGATCCTCCTCACCCCTTCCCTCTCCCCCGGTGACGGGGGAGAGGGTGTTTTTCACTCTTCACCCTTCACCCTTCACCCTTCACCCTTCACTCTTCACTTTCTCTGCTCAATCGGCACCCACTTCAAGTTCTCGGGTCCCATGTAGTTGGCGCTGGGGCGGATGATCTTGCCGTCCGTGCGTTGCTCGATGACATGCGCCGACCAGCCGGACGCACGGCTGATCACGAAGATGGGCGTGAACATGCTGGTGGGGACCCCCATCATGTGGTAGCTCGTGGCGCTGTACCAGTCGAGGTTGGGGAACATCTTCTTCTCGCGCCACATGACCTGCTCGATGCGCGCCGAGATGTCGAATAACCGCATGTCGCCCGCGTCCTCGGACAGCCGCCGCGCCACCTTCTTGATCACCTCGTTGCGCGGATCGGCGATGGTGTAGACGGGGTGGCCGAAGCCGATGATGATCTGCTTCTCGGCAATGCGCCGGACGATATCGGCCTCGGCCTCGTCCGGGTTGTCATAGCGGCCGATAGTATCGAACGCAAACTCGTTCGCCCCGCCATGCTTGGGCCCCTTGAGCGCGCCGATGGCCCCGGTGATGGCGGAATAGAGGTCCGAGCCGGTGCCGGCGATCACGCGGGCGGTGAAGGTGGAGGCGTTGAACTCGTGCTCCGCGTACAGGATGAGCGAGGTGTGCATCGCCCGTTCCCAGGCACGGGCGGGTGGGCGGCCGTGCAGCAGATGCAGGAAGTGCGCGCCGATCGAGTCGTCGTCGGTCTCCGTGTCGATGCGGCGTCCGTTGTGGCTCCAGTGGTACCAGTACAGCAGCATGGAACCGAGGCAGGCCATCAGACGGTCGGCGATGTCGCGCGCCTCGGCGAGCTTGTGCTCCGGACTCTCCGGCAACACGGCGCCCAGCGCCGAGCACGCGGTGCGCAGCACGTCCATGGGGTGGGTGTTGGCCGGGATGCACTCGAGGATGTCCTGGACCGCCGAGGGTACTCCGCGCAGGGCCTTGAGCTTGCGCTTGTAGGCGCTCAGCTCGGGGGCCGTGGGCAGCTTGCCCTGCACGAGCAGATAGGCGATCTCCTCGAACTCGGCCTGGTCGGCGAAGTCGAGGATGTCATAGCCGCGGTAGTGCAGGTCATTGCCTTGGCGCCCGACGGTGCACAGCGCCGTGTTGCCGGCCACCACGCCCGACAGGGCTACCGACTTCTTGGGCTTGGGAACCGTGGCGGCTTCGCTGTTCATTTGTGTTTTCCCTTGGCGAAAAGTTGATCCAGCTTGGCTTCGAATGCGTGGTAGTCGAGATAGTCGTAGAGCTCGTCGCGGGTCTGCATCGTCTCGACCACTTGTGCCTGCGTGCCGTCACGGCGGATCGCTTGGTACACGTTCAGCGCTGCCTTGTTCATCGCCCGGAAGGCCGACAGCGGATACAAGACCAGCCCGACGTTGGCGGCGCGCAGCTCCTCGACGGTGAACAGCGGCGTTTTGCCGAACTCGGTGATATTGGCCAGCACCGGGACCTTCACGGCTTGGGCGAATTGGTTGTACATCGCGAGCTCGGTCACGGCCTCGGGGAAGATCATATCCGCACCCGCGGCGACGCAGGCGCAAGCGCGGTCGATCGCCGCTTGCAGCCCCTCCGCGGCAAGCGCGTCGGTGCGCGCCATGATCACGAAGTCAGGGTCGGTGCGGGCATCCACGGCCGCCTTGATGCGGTCGACCATCTCCTCTCTGGGCACGACCTCCTTGCCGGGCCGATGGCCGCAGCGCTTGGCCTGGACCTGGTCTTCGAGGTGCACGGCCGCCGCGCCGAACTTGATCAGCGACTTGACGGTGCGGGCGATGTTGAATGCGCTGCCGAAGCCGGTGTCCGCATCCACCAGCAGCGGCAGGCTGGACGCGTCGGTGATCCGGCGCACATCGGTCAACACGTCGTCCAGCGTACTGATCCCCAGATCGGGCACTCCGAGGGACCCCGCCGCCACGCCGCCGCCGGACAGGTAGATCGCCCGGTAACCACAGCGTTGCGCGAGGCGGGCGTGATAGGCGTTGATGGTGCCGATCACCTGCAGGGGTTGCTCCGCTTGGACCGCTGCCCGAAATCTCTCACCCGCCGACTGCATGCTCATCGCCGATCCCCGAAAGTAGGCCCTAATCCGCCAAGACGCGACGAACCCCGCCGCATCAACCGATCATCGCGCGGACCGCGTCCTGTTCCTCTTGCAGCTCCTTGAGCGTGGCGTCCATCCGTGCACGGCTGAACGCGCTGATGTCGATCCCCTGGACGATCTCGTAGCGGCCATTGCGGCAGGTGACGGGGAACCCGTACACCACCCCTTCGGGGATGCCGTAACTGCCATCTGAAGGGACGCCCATCGAAACCCAGCTCCCCGCAGGAGTCCCCATGACCCAGTCTCGTACATGGCCGAGGGCCGCATTGGCGGCGCTGGCGGCGGAGGAGGCGCCGCGTGCGTCGATGATTGCGGCCCCGCGCTTCTGCACTGTCGGGATGAAGCTCGTTTCCAGCCAGGCCGTGTCGTTGATCATCGGCCAGACCTTGGCTCCGTCCGCCTCCGCTTGGAACAGGTCCGGGTACTGCGTCGCCGAATGGTTGCCCCAGATCGTCACCTTGCGGATGCTGTCGACGGATTTGCCGATCCGCGCCGCGATCTGCGACACGGCCCGGTTGTGGTCGAGCCGCATCATGGCGGTGAAGTTCCCGGGCTTAAGGTCGGGCGCGTTGCGCATCGCCGTCCATGCGTTCGTGTTGGCGGGGTTGCCGACCACAAGCACCTTGACGGTGGGCTTGGCCGCTGCGCTGAGCGCTTTGCCCTGGTCGATGAAGATCTTGGCATTCTCGGCCAGCAGGTCCTTGCGTTCCATCCCCGGACCGCGCGGTTTCGCGCCGACCAGCAGCGCGACGTCGCAGTCGCGGAAGGCGGTTTGCGGGTCGTCCGTCGCGGTCATGCCGGCGAGCAGCGGAAAGGCGCAGTCCTCCAGCTCCATCATCACGCCCTTGAGCGCCTTTTGCGCCTTCTCGTGCGGGATTTCAAGCAGCTGTAGGATGATGGGCTGATGCGGCCCGAGCATATCGCCGTGGGCGATGCGAAAGAGCAGGCTGTAGCCGATCTGGCCGGCGGCCCCGGTGACTGCCACGCGCAGAGGGGAGGTCATGACGTGAAGCTCCTGGAGGTGGGAGCGCACCCCGGCGGACGCGACTGCAGAACCGACCCGGAGGCGCCGATAAAACTTGCGCATGGTAGCCAAGCGGCGGCGAAAGTGTCAAACTGCTCTTGTATCTTCTATAAGATAGACGACTGCCTAGACGCTCGCGGGGTTTTGTGCTAAAAACTCGCCGCACCCTCACCGCGCCTCCCATGAAATCCGCCGGGATCGCCAAGTCCGCCGGGAATTCTCCCGCCTTTCAGCCGTTGTATCGGCAGATCAAGTCGTTGATCACGCAGAGCCTGGTGACGGGCGAGTGGCGCCCGGGGGACCCCATCCCGAGCGAAATCGAGCTCGCCAGCCGCTTCAGCGTGAGCCAGGGCACGGTGCGCAAGGCCGTGGCCGAGCTCGCCGACGAGAACCTTCTGATCCGCTACCAGGGGAAGGGCACCTTCGTCGCCTCCCATGCCGACGAGCGCGACAAATTCCCGTTTCTGCGCATGACGCCGGACCGCGGGGAAGTCAAAGACCTCACGGCGCGGTTGCTCGATTTCCGCCGACTGCGCGCGGACACTACATCCGCGCGGTTGTTGAGGCTTCCCCCGGGCGGCAGCGTGTTTCTGCTCCGCCGCGTATTGGCTCTGGCCGGCCGCAACATCTGCTTCGAGGAAGTGCGCCTCCCGGCGTCTCGCTATCGCCGGTTGTCCACGGCCGTCATCGAGGAGCACGGGTGCATGCTGTACAGCATGTACGAGACCGGATTCGGGCTGCGCATCGTGTATGCCGAAGAGCAGCTCAAAGCGGTCGCCGCGCCGAAGGAGGTGGCGGCGGCGCTGGGCCTGCCCGCCGCGGCGCCGGTGCTGCAGATCGAACGCATCGCCTACACCTATGGTGACGATCCGGCGGAGCTGCGGCGCAGCTGGAACGATACTCGCGAGCACCACTACCGCAACCGGATCATGGGCTGATACGCGATGCCGACGGCCGATGCCAAGCTGAGCTTTGAACCGCAGGAGCGAAAAGCCATGCGCAGCAACCGCCCCAAGTACCTCGATGTGTTCCAGATCCGGCTCCCGATCCCGGGAGTGGTCTCGATCCTGCACCGTGTGAGCGGGGCCGGGCTGTTCCTGCTCCTGCCGTTTCTCCTGTGGCTGTTCCAGGCCAGCATCTCCTCGCCGGACAGCTATGTGCGCTATCGCGCGACGTTTGCCCATCCGCTCGTCAAGCTGATCCTGATCGGACTCCTGTGGGCATTCGTACACCACCTGCTGGCGGGGCTGCGATTCCTGGCGCTCGATCTGCACCTGGGCACGGAGCTGCCGGCAGCGCGCGCGAGCAGTTGGATGGTGCTGGTCATGGGGATCGCGCTGACACTGATCCTGGGAGTCTGGCTATGGTGAAGCGCGTCGTGGTGGGGGCTCATTACGGGCTGCGGGACTGGCTGGTCCAGCGGCTGACCGCCGGGGTGATGGCGGCCTATACCGTCCTGTTCGCGATCGTGCTGATGGTGGCACGGCCGACCAACTACTCCAATTGGCGTGCCCTGTTCAGCGGTCAGGCGATGAAGCTCGCGACGCTGCTGTTCTTCCTGAGCCTGTGCCTGCACGCCTGGATCGGCATGCGCGACATCCTGATGGATTATGTCGGAGCCCTGTGGGTGCGGTTAGGCCTGCAGGCGATCGTGATTCTTGCGCTCACCGCGTGGGCGCTGTGGGCCGTCCAGGTCCTTTGGAGCGTGTAAATGGGGCTCCCGAAGCGGCAGTTCGATGCGGTGATCGTTGGGGCCGGCGGCGCCGGGATGCGCGCGGCATTGCAGCTCTCCGAGGCCGGGTTCAAGACCGCGGTGCTCTCCAAAGTCTTCCCGACCCGCTCGCACACCGTGGCGGCCCAAGGCGGGATCGGGGCGGCGCTCGGCAACATGGGCGAGGACAGCTGGCTGTGGCACATGTACGACACGATCAAGGGCTCGGACTATCTGGGCGACCAGGACTCGATCGAGTTCATGTGCCGCATGGCCCCCGAGGTCGTGTACGAGCTCGAGCACTTCGGCATGCCGTTCGACCGCAACCAGGATGGCACGGTCTACCAGCGCCCCTTCGGCGGTCACATGCAGCATTTCGGCGAGGGGCCGCCCGTGCAGCGTAGCTGCTGTGCGGCCGACCGAACGGGCCATGCCATGCTGCACACGCTGTATCAACGCAACCTGCGCGCGAACACCCTCTTCTTGGTGGAGTGGATGGCGCTGGATCTGATCCGCGACACATCCGGGCAGGTGCTGGGCGTCGTTGCGATGGAGATGGAGACAGCCGAGGTCTACCTTCTCCAGGCGCGCGCCACGCTCTTCGCCACCGGCGGGGCAGGGCGGGTGTTCGCAGCCAGCACCAATGCGTTCATCAACACCGGAGACGGGCTCGGCATGGCCGCGCGTGCCGGGATTCCTCTCGAGGACATGGAGTTCTGGCAGTTCCATCCGACCGGCGTGGCCGGCGCCGGAGTACTGATCACCGAAGGCGTGCGCGGCGAGGGCGGTTATCTGCTCAACAAGAGCGGCGAGCGGTTCATGGAGCGATATGCCCCCAACGCAAAAGACCTTGCCAGCCGTGATGTGGTCTCCCGCGCCATGGCCACGGAAATCAAGGAGGGACGCGGCTGCGGCAAGGACGCCGACTATTTGTTGCTGAAGCTCGATCATCTGGGAGTCGACCTGATCGAGAGCAAGCTGCCCGGGATCCGGGAGATCGCGAAGAAGTTCGCCAACGTGGACCCGGTGAAAGATCCGATCCCCGTGGTGCCCACCGTGCATTATCAGATGGGCGGCATTCCCACCAACTATCACGGCGAAGTCATTGTGCCGCAAGGCACGGACCTGGAGGTGCCGGTTCCCGGCTTCTATGCCGCTGGCGAATGCGGCTGCGCATCTGTGCACGGCGCGAACCGGCTGGGAACGAACTCGCTCACCGACCTGTTGGTATTCGGCAAAGCGAGCGGCGATCGGATGATCCAGTTCCTGAAGGAAAACCCGCTGCACAAGGAGCTGCCGGCCGACGCGGGCGACCAGTCACTGGCGCGGCTCGCGCGGCTGGATGGCCAGAAGGACGGCGAGAGCGTGTACGAAGTGGCGGCGGAGATGCGCAAGGTGATGCAGGTGCACTGCGGGGTGTTCCGCTTCCCCGAGTTGCTGGCAGAGGGGGTGCAGAAGATCCGGCAAGTCGCTGCGCGCGCGGCGCGTACCGGGATCCAGGACAAGAGCAAGGTGTTCAACACCGCGCGCATCGAGGCCTTGGAGCTCGACAACCTGATCGAGGTGGCGCAGGCCAGCCTGATCTCGGCCGAGGCGCGGAAGGAAAGCCGCGGCGCCCACGACCGCGCCGACCACCACGAGCGCGACGACGTCAACTGGCTCAAGCACACGCTGTGGTTCAAGGAGGGCAACCGGTTGGCATACAAGCCGGTGCATTTGAAGCCGCTCACAGCGCGTAGCTTCGAGCCCAAAGTGCGCACCTATTGAGGAGCGCCTCAGCGCGGCGCACGACATGGAAGAAAGCGCGTGAGTCCGTCCCTCTCCACCCCGTTTACGCCCGCGGCAGGTTTGCTCCGGGTGTCGACCGCGAGATAAGCCATGCACTTCAGGATCTACCGCTACGACCCGGACAAGGACGCCAAGCCCTACATGCGCGACTACCAGCTCCAGCTGGAGCCGACGGACCGGATGCTGCTCGACGCGCTGATCCGCATCAAGGCTCAGGATGACTCGCTGGCGCTGCGGCGTTCCTGCCGCGAGGGCGTATGCGGCTCGGATGCGATGAACATCAACGGCAAGAACGGGCTGGCTTGCATCACCCGCCTCGAGGATCTAAAGGAGCCGGTCGAGTTGCGTCCGCTGCCCGGACTGCCCGTCATCCGCGACCTGATCGTGGACATGTCGCAGTTCTTCAAGCAATACCATTCGGTGCGCCCGTACCTGATCAACGACGAGCCGGCGCCGGACCGCGAGCGCCTTCAGTCGCCGCAGGAGAGAGCGGAGCTCGATGGCCTATACGAGTGCATCCTGTGCGCCTGCTGCTCCACCTCTTGTCCTTCCTTCTGGTGGAACCCAGATAAGTTCGTGGGGCCTGCGGGACTGCTGCAGGCGTACCGCTTCCTGGCGGACAGCCGCGACCACGCCGCGGGCGAGCGGCTCGACAACCTGGAAGACCCCTACCGGCTGTTCCGCTGCCATTCGATCATGAACTGCGTGGACGTGTGCCCGAAAGGCCTCAACCCGACCAGGGCGATCGGACGCATCAAGGAGCTGCTCGTTCGACGCGCCGTCTGACCTGCCGGCTGCGGAGATGGGCGAGCTCGACCGGGTGCGGTGGCACTGTCGGCGCGGCCTGCTGGAGCTCGATCTCACGTTGACCCGATTCGTGGACCAACATTACGCAGCACTTACCGCCGAGCAAAAAGCCGCCTTCGGGGCCCTCTTGGATCGCTCGGACGGCGAATTGTGGGACCTGATATCCGGCCGCGCGGAACCGGAACCCGGAGAGATCGGCGCCCTCGTGCGGTGGCTTCGAGGCGGCTGATGTGCAAGTGCACAAAATGCGTCTCGCAATCGGCTACACTCTCGTACCATGAAGCCGTTTTCGTCTGCTTCCGTCTCGCCCTGACTGGGCCGCTTTCGCCATCGACCGGAGAATCTGATGACCCAGCCGCGTAAGGCCACGCTGAGCTTCGACGACGGCACACCGCCGGCGGACTTCCCGATGCTGTCGGGCACGGTCGGACCTGATGTGATCGACATCCGCAACCTGTACGCCACGACTGGGAAGTTCACCTACGATCCGGGATTCATGTCGACGGCGGCGTGCAAATCGGCGATCACCTATATCGACGGCGATACCGGCGTGCTGCTCTACCGCGGCTATCCCATCGAACAGCTGGCGCAGCACTGCGACTTCCTGGAGGTCTGCTATCTGCTGCTCAAAGGCGAGCTCCCGACCCAAGCGCAACAGCGGGACTTCGTAGGCCGGATCACGCAGCACACGATGGTGAACGACCAGCTCACGCGCTTCTACAACGGCTTCCGCCGTGACGCGCACCCGATGGCGGTGATGGTCGGCGTGGTCGGCGCCCTGTCGGCGTTCTACCACGACTCGCTCGACATCACCAACCCGGACCACCGCGAGATCTCCGCCATCCGGCTGCTCGCCAAAGTGCCGACCATCGCGGCCATGTGCTACAAGTACAACATGGGCCAGCCGTTCATGTACCCGCGGAACGCGCTGAGCTACGTGGCGAACTTCTTCCATATGATGTTCGGCACCCCGTGCGAGGAGTATCGGCCCAATCCGGTGCTGGTGCGCGCGCTCGACCGCATCCTGACGCTTCACGCCGACCACGAGCAGAACGCCTCTACGTCCACCGTGCGCCTGGCCGGCTCGTCCGGCGCCAACCCGTTCGCCTGCGTGGCGGCCGGCATCGCTTGCCTGTGGGGGCCGGCGCATGGCGGCGCCAACGAGGCGGCGCTGCGCATGCTGGAGGACATCGGCGACGTGTCGCGCGTGGGCGAGTACATCCGGCGCGCCAAGGACAAGAACGACAGCTTCCGGTTGATGGGCTTCGGCCACCGCGTCTACAAAAACTACGACCCGCGCGCAAAGCTCATGCGCGAAACCTGCCACGAGGTCCTGGGCGAGCTGGGTCTGCACAACGACCGCCTGTTCAAGCTCGCCTTGGAGCTGGAGCGCATCGCGCTCGAGGACGATTATTTCGTCCAGAAGAAGCTGTATCCCAACGTGGACTTCTATTCCGGCATCGTGCAGCGCGCGATGGGCATTCCCACGAGCATGTTCACCGCGATCTTCGCGTTGGCGCGGACGGTGGGCTGGATCGCGCAGTGGAACGAGATGATCAGCGACTCCGAGCAGAAGATCGGCCGCCCCCGCCAGCTCTTCACCGGCGCCACCAAGCGCGACGTGGTGCCGCTCGCCCGCCGCGGCTGACCGCGAGGCTCGCATCGCAATGGGACATCTCCTGAGAGGAACGTCATGGCGGCATTGATGAAGGAGTTCCTCGGCACCTCCTACCTGTTCGGCGGCAATGCCGCTTTCATCGAGGAGCTGTACGAGCAGTATCTGGAAAATCCGGAATCGGTCGCCCCGCAGTGGCGCCGCTACTTCGACCAGATCCAACAGCCGGGCGTGCGCGATGTCGCGCATCAGCCGGTGCGCGAAGCCTTCGTGCGCCTGGCCTATGAGCGCCCGGGCGGCAACGGCCACGCCCCGGCCGGTGTGGTCGCGGCGGTGGAGCGCAAGCAGGTCTCGGTGCTGCAGCTCATCAACGCCTATCGGTTCCTCGGGTTGCGCCACGCGAACGTCGACCCCCTCAAGCGCTTCCCCAAGCCGGAGGTCCCCGAGCTGGAGCCTTCCAGCTACGGGCTCACCGAGGCGGACATGAACACGGTGTTCAACACCGGCTCGCTGGTGGGCCCCGAGCAGCTTCCGCTGCGGGAGATCCTGCGCGCGCTGCGCGAGACCTACTGCGGCTCGATCGGCGTCGAATACATGTACATCAGCGACGTCGCGCAGAAGCGCTGGATCCAGTCCCGCTTCGAATCGGTGCGCTCGACGCCCAGCTATGCGCCGGATTTCAAGCGCGAGCTGCTCGAGCGGGTGACGGCGGCGGAAACGCTGGAGCGATACCTGCATACGCGCTACGTGGGGCAGAAGCGCTTCTCGCTGGAGGGCGGGGAAAGCCTGATCCCGCTTCTCGATCATCTTCTGCAGCGGGCCGGGGCTCAAGGCATCCAGGAGACGGTGATCGGCATGGCGCACCGCGGGCGCCTCAACGTGCTCGTCAACACGATGGGCAAGATGCCCAAGGACCTGTTCTCCGAGTTCGAGGGCAAGCACGTCGACAACCTGCCGGCGGGCGACGTGAAGTATCACCTCGGGTTTTCCTCCGACATCATCACGGCGGGGGGGCCCATGCACCTCACCCTGGCGTTCAATCCCTCCCACCTGGAGATCGTCAATCCGGTGGTGGAGGGCTCGGTGCGGGCGCGCCAGCATCGGCGCCGCGACCGGGACGGCAAGCAGGTGCTCCCGGTGCTGCTGCACGGGGATGCCGCGTTCGCCGGGCAGGGCGTGGTGATGGAGACGCTCAACCTGTCGCAGACGCGCGGCTTCCGCACCGGCGGGACGGTCCATGTCATCGTCAACAACCAGATCGGGTTTACCACGTCCGACGTGCGCGACGTGCGCTCGACGCTGTACTGCTCGGACGTGGTCAAGATGGTCGAAGCCCCGGTCTTCCACGTGAACGCCGACGACCCGGAAGCGGTGTGCCTCGCCACGGAGATCGCGTTCGACTTCCGTACCCACTTCCAGAAGGACGTCGTCATCGACCTGCTGTGCTTTCGGCGCCACGGCCACAACGAGCAGGACGAGCCGATGGTGACGCAACCGCTGATGTACAAGCTCATCGCGCAGCATCCCGGCACGCGCAAGCTGTACGCGGAGAAACTGGTGTCCCAGGGCATCCTCGCGGCGGAGGACGCCGAGCAGATGATCAAGAACTTCCGCGGCGCGCTCGACGGCGGCTACCACACCAACAAGACGATCCTGTCCAACTACCACCCGCCGTTCGCCGTCGACTGGAACCCGTACAAAGGCGCCAAGTGGACGCAGCACGTGGACACCACGGTGCCGATGGCCGAGCTGAAGGGTCTGGCCGAGAAGCTCACCACGGTTCCGCCGGAGTTCAAGCTCCATCCGCGCGTGGAGAAGGTGATCGCCGACCGCCGCCAGATGGCTCAGGGCAAGCTTCCGCTCGACTGGGGCATGGCCGAGAACCTGGCCTATGCCGCCCTGCTCAAGGACGGATTCGCTGTGCGCCTGTCCGGGCAGGACACCGGGCGCGGGACCTTCTTCCACCGCCACGCCGTGTTACACGACCAGGCTCGCGAGCGGTGGGACGCCGGCACGTGGGTTCCGCTGCAGCACATCGCCGAGAACCAGCCGGATTTCGTCGTGATCGATTCGGTGCTGTCCGAGGAGGCCGTGCTGGGCTTCGAGTACGGATATGCGACCGCCGAACCCAACGAGCTCGTCATGTGGGAAGCCCAGTTCGGAGACTTCGTCAACGGCGCGCAGGTGGTGATCGACCAGTTCATCGCTTCCGGCGAGGTCAAATGGGGCCGGATGTGCGGCCTTGCCCTGATGCTCCCGCACGGCTACGAAGGCCAAGGTCCCGAGCACTCCTCCGGCAGGCTGGAGCGGTTCCTGCAACTGTGCGCGGACTACAACATGCAGATCTGCGTGCCCTCGACCCCGGCACAGATGTTCCATCTGTTGCGGCGCCAGATGATCCGGCGCTATCGCAAGCCGCTCATCATCTTCAGCCCCAAGAGCATGCTGCGCCACAAGGAGTCGGTGTCTACGCTGGAAGAGCTGGCCGGAGGCGGCTTCAAGACCGTGATCGATGAGACCGACGCGCTGAACCCCGAGGAGGTCAAGCGCGTCGTCTTCTGCAGCGGCAAGGTCTACTACGACGTGCGCGCCGCGCGCCGCGAGCGGGGCATCGGCGACATCGCCATCGTGCGCCTGGAGCAGCCGTATCCCTTCCCGCACGACGAGTTCAAGGCGCAGATCGCCCGGTACGGCAAGGCGAAGGAGATCGTCTGGTGCCAGGAGGAGCCCGGCAATCAGGGTGCGTGGCATCGGATCCAGCATTACCTGCTGCGGCACCTGTTGCCGACGCAGAAGTTGTCGTATGCATTGCGTCCCTCGTCGGCTTCGCCGGCGGCGGGCTACATGGCGCTTCACAACGAACAGCAGAAGGCGGTGATCGATGCTGCGTTGACGCACGGCGTCTGATCCTGACCAGACGCGCGCGCCGCGGCTTCGGCCCTGGCAATCGGAGAAGCTATGCTGGTGGAAGTCAGAGTTCCGCAGTTGTCCGAATCGGTCTCGGAGGCCACTTTGTTGAGCTGGCACAAGCACTCCGGGGACTACGTGCAGCAGGACGAGAACCTCATCGACATCGAGACGGACAAAGTGGTGCTGGAGATGCGTGCGCCTGAGGCCGGGGTGCTCACCAGCATCGTCAAAGGAGACGGCGGCACGGTGACCAGCAACGAGGTCATCGCCACGATCGACACCGCAGCTACAGCTCCGGCGCCGAGCAAGGCCCCGCCGGAGCCGGCGGCCAAGCCGGCGCCGCAGGCCGTGCGCACGGAAGCGCCGCTCGCCGCCGTTGCGCTCCCGGCTGCGCGCAAGCTCGCCACCGAGAAGAAGGTCGACCTCACGAGCGTACAGGGGACTGGACGCGGCGGGCGCATCACCAAAGAAGACGTGGCCGCGAAGCTCGTCGAACGCATGCCCGCGCCGGAGGCTCGCGCCCCGGCTGTGGGGCCGGCTCCGGGCCCCGTCCCGGTGGAAGTGGATCGCGTTCTGGGGGGGCGGCCCGAGCAGCGTGTGCCCATGTCGCGGCTGCGACAGCGCGTGGCCGAGCGGCTCGTGCAGTCCCAGTCGACCGCCGCCATCCTCACCACGTTCAACGAAGTCAATATGCAGCCGGTGATCGAGCTGCGCAAGAAATACCAGGATCGGTTCGAGAAGGAGCATGGCGTACGGCTAGGGTTCATGTCTTTTTTCGTCAAAGCCTCGGTGCACGCGCTCAGGAAGTTCCCCGTCGTGAACGCGTCGGTGGACGGCACCGATATCGTGTATCACGGCTACTACGACATCGGCATTGCGGTGGCGAGCCCGCGGGGGCTGGTGGTGCCCATCCTCCGGGACGCCGATCAGCTCTCGCTCGCGCAGATCGAGAAGCAGATCGCCGACTTCGGCAAGCGCGCCCAGGACGGCAAGCTCTCCATCGAGGAGCTCACGGGAGGAACGTTCTCCATCTCCAACGGCGGGGTGTTCGGCTCCATGCTGTCCACGCCGATCATCAACCCGCCGCAAAGCGCCATCCTCGGTATCCACCTCACGAAGGAGCGTCCGGTGGTCGAAGACGGCCAGATCGTCATCCGGCCGATGAACTACCTCGCGCTGTCCTACGACCATCGGATCATCGACGGGCGCGAGGCGGTGCTCTCGCTGGTGGCGATCAAGGACGCGCTGGAGGACCCGGCGCGGATGCTGCTCGATCTGTAACGTAGATCCGAGGCTCGGGACGCGGAAGATGCACCGCAGTCCGACAACACCTGCGCGTGCCGAGGTGCTAGAGGGCGGTTCGCTCTGCTGCCCGCGCGTTTGCGGGTGACTGAGAAGAAAACACTACACCAAACCTTATGCCAGAACCCTACGACGTCGCCGTCATCGGTGCGGGTCCGGGCGGGTATACCGCCGCGATCCGCGCCGCACAGCTCGGACTCAAGGCGGTCTGTATCGACGACTTCAAGAGCGCGAAGGGCAAGCCCAGCCTCGGCGGCACCTGCCTGAACGTCGGCTGCATCCCGTCCAAGGCGCTGCTCGAGTCCTCGGAAGATTACGAGCGCGTGCTGCACAAGTTTGCCGATCATGGCATCCGGGTCGACTCGGTGAGCCTCGATCTCGCGACGATGCTGGCGCGCAAAGACAAGATCGTCGACAACTTCACCGCCGGCATCGCGGTGCTGTTCCGCAAGAACAAGGTGGCGTCGCTGCACGGCCGCGGCCGCTTCGCCGGGGTCGCGGAGAACTATCGGATCGAGGTGCGCGACGGCGACAAGGTGCAGGCGGTGGAGGCGAGAAACGTGATCATCGCCACCGGCTCGCTCGCCCGCCAGCTTCCCGGCGCGCCGGTGGACAACGACCGCATCGTGGACAACATCGGCGCTCTCTCCTTTGCGACGGTGCCCAAGCGCTTGGGCGTGGTGGGCGCGGGCGTGATCGGATTGGAGATGGGCAGCGTGTGGAAGCGGCTCGGCTCGGATGTGAACATTCTGGAGGCGCTGCCGTCGTTCTTGCCGGCGGCCGACGAGCAGGTCGCGAAGGAAGCGTTCAAGGTATTCAACGGGCAGCTCGATCTGAAGATCTACACGGGAGTCAACATCACCTCGGTCAAGACCGCCAAGAACAGCGTGACGGTGACGTACACCGACAAGAGCGGCGCCACACAGATCGGAGAGTACGACAACCTCATCGTGGCGATCGGCCGCGTGCCCAACACCGATGGGCTGGGCGTGGAGGCGGTCGGCCTCAAGCTCGACGCTCGCGGCTATGTCCAGGTCGACGATCGCAACCGTACGAACCTGCCCAACGTCTACGCGATCGGCGATGTCGTGCGCGGCCCGATGCTTGCCCACAAGTCGTCCGAGGAGGGGGTTGCGGTGGCCGAGAGCATCGCCGGGCAGGAAAGCCACGTGAACCTCGAAACCATACCGTGGGTGATCTACACGTCGCCCGAGATCGCCTGGGTCGGAAAGACCGAGCAGCAGCTCAAGGCCGAGGGCGTCGCGTACCGGGCTGGACACTTCCCGTTCATGGTGAGCGGGCGCGCCCGCGCCTTGGGCGAGACCGCCGGCTTCGTGAAGATGTTGGCCGACGCCGGCACCGACCGCATCCTGGGTGTGCACATCATCGGGCCCTACGCCTCCGAGCTGATCGCCGAAGCCGTCCTGGCGATGGAATTCGGCGCCAGCAGCGAGGACATCGCTCGCATCGTGCACGCGCATCCGACGCTCTCCGAGGCGATGCACGAGGCCGCGCTCGGAGTGCACAAGCGCACTCTGAATTACTGAGCTCCGCGCCGCGGCTTGTTCGACGCGTCTCCAGGGCAGCTCGGCCCGCCGGTTCCGCAGCCGCCCGCGGGTTGGCTGCTGGACGCGCTCACGCAGCTCGCTCGATCGCATGGGTTCGCACTGGACGGCGCGCAAGCGCGGGTAATCCGTTCCTTGCAGAGGCTGTCCGACGAGCTCGCCCCGCGGGGACCGCAGCGCGTCTGGGAGCGGCTGACGCAGCGCCGCCGGCCCGTGTCGGGCGTGTACCTGTGGGGGCCCGTCGGGCGCGGCAAGAGCTTCTTGATGGACGAGTTCTTCCGCCTCGCCCCGGTAGCGCACAAGGAGCGGATCCACTGGCACCGGTTCATGCAGCGCGTGCACCACGGGCTGCGTGCGCTGCAGGGAACGCCCGATCCGCTCAAGCACTTCGCCAGGCAGGTCGGGCGCCGGCTGCGCCTGCTCTGCCTGGACGAGTTCCACGTCACCGACATCGGCGACGCCATGCTCATGCGCGGGCTGCTGGAGGGGTTGTTCGAGCGGGGCGTGGTGCTGGTGACGACCTCCAACCAGCATCCCGACGAGCTGTACGCGCACGGCCTGCAGCGCGCGCAGTTCCTGCCCGCCATCGAGCTGATCAAGGCTCAGATGGAGGTGCTGGAGCTCGAGGGCGGCAGCGATTACCGCTTGCGGGCCCTGACCCGTGCTGGTGTCTACCATCACCCATGGGATGCCGCGGCGCGGTCCGCGCTGGAGGAGGCGTTTTTGGCCGTCGCCGGCGAGGCCGGGGAAGTCGGTACGCAGATCGACATCGACGGGCGAGCGCTCGCGGCGCTGCGCATCGCGGGGGGGACCGCCTGGTTCGATTTCGGCCCGCTGTGCGAGGGTCCGCGCGGCACGGCGGATTACATTGAACTGGCGCAGCGCTACCATACGGTTCTGGTGTCGGGAGTGCCGCAGTTCCGGACCGACCAGGCCGAGAGCATGCGCCGGTTTACCTGGCTGGTCGACGAGTTCTACGACCGGCAGGTCAAGCTGATCTTGGCGGCGGAGGTTCCCGCCGAGACGCTCCACGCCTGCGTGCCGGCGAAAGCGGACAGCGAACGCACGCGCAGCCGTCTGATCGAGATGCAGACGACGCGGTACTTGAGCCTGCCGCATTTAGGATGAGCTCACCCAAACAAGACGGGAACGATGGCGATGGCGAAATTTCAGGCGTACCAGATCTTCAATCAAGACGGCAAGGTGCAGGCACGGCTGGTCGAGACGAGCCTCGATGAGCTGGACGCGGGGGAAGTGGTGATCAAGACCGCCTATTCCAGTGTCAACTACAAGGACGCGTTGGCGGCAACCGGCGCCGGGAAGATCATTCGGCGTTTCCCTTGCATCGGAGGCATCGACGCCGCTGGGGCTGTGGCGTCTTCGTCGGACCCCCGCTTCCGTGAAGGCGACGCGGTGATCTGCACGAGCTACGACCTGGGCGTCGCACACGACGGCGGCTACGCCGAATACGTGCGCGTGCCCGCCGACTGGGTCGTCGCGCAGCCGTCGGGGATGTCCAGCTTCGATGCGATGGCGCTGGGAACGGCGGGATACACGGCGGGCCTGGCGGTGGAGCGCATGGAGCACGAAGGATTGAAGCCGTCCAACGGCCCCGTCATCGTCACCGGAGCGAGCGGCGGCGTGGGCAGCGTCGCGATCGACATCCTGGCGGGCGCGGGCTACGAGGTGGTCGCGCTCACCGGCAAGGTGGCAGAGACGGATTACTTGAAGCGGCTCGGCGCCAAGGACGTGATGCTGCGCAGTGCCCTCGACTTGTCGAAGATCAAACCGCTCGACAAGGCCACCTGGGCCGGTGCGGTGGATAACCTCGGAGGAGAGGTGCTGTCCTGGCTGGCGAGCACGATGCAGGTGGGCGGTGCCTTGGCCAGCATCGGCTTGGCCGCAAGCCACAGCTTCAACGCCACCGTCATGCCGTTCATCCTGCGCGGCGTGAGTCTGTTGGGCGTGGACTCCGTGAACACGCCGATGTCCCTGCGAACGAAGGTATGGCAGCGCCTGGCGACCGACCTCAAACCGCGACATCTGAAGGACATGGTGACCGTGGTCACCTTGGGTGAGCTGCCGGCGGTCTTCGAGAAGATCCTCAAAGTCCAAAGCAAGGGGCGCACGGTGGTCAAGCTGGCTGGCTGATAAGGCCTGCAGCAGGGGCGCGGGAGACCGACATGGGTGAGACATATCGCGAGTTCTATCGCCGTTCGGTCGAGCAGCCGGAGGCGTTCTGGACCGAGCAGAGCCGCATAGTCGATTGGCATCGACCCTTCGAGCGCGTGCTCGACGACAGTCGCGAACCGTTCACGCGCTGGTTCGTCGGCGGCGAGACCAATCTCTGCCACAACGCGGTGGACCGCCATCTGAGCGCCCGCGGGGGGCAGCTCGCGCTGGTCTGGATCTCCACCGAGGTGGATGAGCAGAAGAGCTACACCTTCCGCGAGCTTCACGCGGAAGTGAGCTGCATGGCCGCCGCGCTCCAGTCGCTCGGGGTAGGCCGGGGCGATCGGGTGCTGATCTACATGCCGATGATCCCGGAGGCCGTGTTTGCGATGCTGGCTTGCGTGCGGATCGGCGCGATCCATTCCGTGGTGTTCGGCGGGTTTGCTCCGGGCAGCCTCGCGGCGCGCATCGACGACGCAAGGCCCAAAGTCATGGTGACGAGCGACGCCGGGATGCGCGCGGGCAAGATCATCCCGCTCAAACCCCTGGCCGATGAATCGATTCGCCTATCGTCCGCACCGCCGGGACATGTGATCGTCGTCAACCGCGGCCTGGATGCGGCGCTGAGCATGACTGCAGGCCGAGACCTGGATTACGCGCAGCTGCGTGAGGCACACCGTCAAGCCACGGTCCCCGTCACCTGGCTCGAGTCATCCGAGCCGAGCTACATCCTGTACACCAGCGGCACCACGGGGCGGCCCAAAGGCGTGCAACGCGATACGGGCGGCTATGCTGTGGCACTCGCCGCTTCGATGCGGCACATCTATTGTTCCCAGCCGGGTGAGGCGTATTTCAGCACCTCGGACATCGGGTGGGTCGTCGGTCATTCGTACATCGTCTATGCGCCGCTGATCAACGGCTCCACGACCATCATGTACGAAGGGATCCCGATCCGGCCGGATCCGGGCATCTGGTGGAAGCTCGTGCAGGAGCATCGGGTGACTTCGATGTTCTCCTCGCCTACGGCGATCCGTGTGCTCAAGAAGCAGGACCCGGCGTATCTCAGGAAATACGACACCTCCACGCTCAAGTATCTGTTCCTGGCAGGCGAGCCGCTGGACCAGCCCACGTCGGAGTGGATCGAGCAGGGGCTGGGCGTGAAGGTCGTCGACAACTACTGGCAGACCGAAACCGGCTGGCCGATCCTCACCAGCGTGCCCGGTGTGGAGCAGACGCCGCGCAAGCTCGGCTCGCCGAGCTTTGCGGCTTACGGATATCGCCTGAAGCTCAAGCACGAGGAGAGCGGCCAGGAGGTGGGGGCGAACCAGAAAGGCGTGCTGTGCATCGTGCCGCCGCTGCCGCCCGGCTGCATGAGCACCGTCTGGGGCGACGACGCACGCTTCGTGCAGACGTATTTCTCGTCGTTCCGCGACGAGCGCGTCTACACCACCTTCGACTGGGCGCTGCGCGACGCCGACGGCTATTACTTCATCCTCGGGCGCACCGACGACGTGATCAACGTGGCGGGCCACCGCCTGGGCACGCGCGAGATCGAAGAGGCCGTGCAGGCGCACGCCAACGTTGCGGAGGTTGCGGTGGTGGGCGTGAACGACGCCATCAAAGGACAGGTGCCGGTCGCGTTCGCGGTGGTAAAGGATGCCACCCGGGTGGCCACGCCCGAGCTGGCGCAAGCCGAAGAGCGCTCGATCATGGCCACCGTCGACCGCGAGCTTGGCGCCATCGCCCGTCCGGCGCGCGTGCATTTCGTGCACCTGCTGCCCAAGACGCGCTCGGGCAAGCTGCTGCGCAGGAGCATCCAAGCGCTGGCCGAGGGGCGGGATCCCGGCGACCTCACTACGCTGGAGGATCCGTCCGCCCTGGACCAGATCCGCGCGGCGATGTCTTCGGTCCGCTAGCGCGGCATCGCGCTCGGCGCCGCCGCGCGCAGGCTACTTCTTGCGCGGGTCGTCGGCAGGGTTGACGTACTCGATCGGGTTGCCGATCGGGCCCATGCCTTGTTCCTGGATGATGACGTCGGTCTCGGCCCAGGCGAAATGCGGGACCCCTGCGGCGGTGACGTAGAAGCTGCTGGGAGCAAACTTGGTGAGCTTCGACTGATCGAAGGTTTCTCCCGCCCCCGACCAGTATGTGCCCGTGAGCACGGTGACGATGCGCTGGTCTTCGTGTTTGTGGGCCGGCAGCTTATAGCCCGCGGGCATCTTGGCCCGGAAGATGTAGGGTCCTTTTTCCTTCGGGTTGCCGTAGATCAGGATGATCTGCATGCCCGGCGGGACCGCTTTGTTCTCCTTCCATTCCAGGTCCGACGAGGTCGGCTCGTCGTAGCCTTTCATGATGATGTCCGTGCCTTGCGCGGCGGCGGTAGCGCCCATCGTCAGCAGCAGCACGCCCGTCATCCACGCTGCCGGGTGCGCGCGGCGAATCCAGCTCTTGCACATCTCTCGAATCTCCCAGAGGCCGGGCGCCGGTGCACGCGAAATGCGGTGCACGAAGGCGCTCCCGGCGGACATGATCAGTTGCGCGGGTCGTCGTCGGGGTTCAGATATTCGATCGGGTCGCTGATCGGACCGAACCCTTCGATCTGCAGGATCACCTCGGTGCGCGCGAAGTCGAAATGCGGCGTGCCGGCGGTGGTGACGTAGAACGTACCCGGCCCGTATTCGTCCATCTTGAACGGGTCGTAACGATCGCCGACCCCGGTCCACCAAGTGCCCTTGAGAATGGTGACGAGGCGGTCGTCGGAGTACTTGTGCGGAGGGATCCGGTACGCGGTGGGGACCCGGACCCGGAAGATATAGGGGCCCGCCTGCTTCGGATCTCCGTAGACGTACATGATCCGCATCCCATAGGGCATGGTCCTGCCGGCTTTCTGCCACTGCTTGTCGCCGGGGATCACGGTGGTCATGCCCGGCGTCTCGTCCGCCAAGGCGAGCGGCCCGGCGAGCAGCGAGAACGAGAGCGCGGCCGCCGGCAGTGATCGGCGCATCCTATTCGGTCGCATCAGCTGTCTTCCTCGTGTTGGGTTCCTATCATCATCGCCCGCATGAGAGGGTCGATCCCGCGGCGCTCACCTCGGCCAGCGCGCGTGGATGCGGGGTCACAAGTCGAGCCGCGAATGGTATCACGAAGCCTTTCGGACCATCCGCCGGCACTGGGCGCTTGCCAGCAGCGGTCCCATCGCATTGACCGGCGAATGGCCAGGGAGTTCGCGCGGTTCGGCCGGAGCGCCAGAGCTTGCCCGCGCCCGCGCCCTTCCGGCTTCGGCTCGGGGCCGCCAATGCCGGGCTGCCATGCTTGGCATCGACCAGGTCGCCGGATCCGCCGAGTCGCCACAGGCCGCCGCCGTCGACGCGAAACGGCCGCACGAACGAGGCGGATCCGCGGTCCCGCAACGTTCACGGCTCACCCGGAGGAGACTGTCCGGGCCGTCGCATCACGCACACCGGCGGCGCGCCGCGCATTCTGTCGTCATAGCATCACAGACCACCGCCGAGCTGGCCATGTGCAGCATATGCACGACATGCAGGGGAGCCGTCGAACCGCGTCAGGATCGACGCGATACAAGACGAAGTGCGCGGATCTGCATGCGTGCCGCGAGGTCCGCCGCTGCCTGCTCGCAATCTCGGAGGACCTCTTGCTACAATGCGGCGACTCGCGTGAGCGCGGCAGTGTGGTGCGGGTTTGGCACCAACATCTGCGCCTTCCGGAATGATGACGTCCAAAGGAGTTTGGCACGGACGAACGTTCGGGCAGCACGGCCCGCAGAGTGAAGAGGAGGAGCCATGAACAAGGCAGATTTGGTCGAGGCGATCGCGAAGAAGACCGGCGGGACCAAGGCGGCGGTAGAAGGCACGCTCGACGCGTTGATGGAGACAGTCACGGGGGCTCTGAGCCGAGGGGATTCGGTCGCGCTGGTGGGTTTCGGAACCTTCTCGGTGTCTCGGCGGGCCGCGCGCAAGGGCCGCAATCCCGCTACGGGCGCGGAGATCAAGATCCCCGCGGCGAAGGTGGCGAAGTTCTCTTCGGGCGCGAAGCTCAAGAAAGCGGTCAACAAGAAATAAGAAACCTGCAAAGCATTGGCGGAGAGGGTGGGACAACACGGCCGCGTGCGGCCTTGTTGCGACGGAGGCTAACTTTTGCGCGCGCGAAAGTTAAGCGGAGCGGCCGGAGCCAATCGAACCCGACGGGTTCGAAGCCAAGCGAGCGACACCAGCAACGAGAATGCCCTCCATGAGAGGGCGTTCGGTGTTCTGGCGGAGAGGGTGGGATTCGAACCCACGGTACGGCTTTTGACCGTACACGCGATTTCCAGTCGCGCACCTTCGACCACTCGGTCACCTCTCCACGTTCACACATCTGTGCGCGCGGTTTGGCTTCGGCCGCCGCGCTTAACGTGTCCGACCCACGGTCACGTTGGCCTGCACCGAAACCAGCTTGCGACCGCTCGTGTTGGCCCAGAGCGCCGCCGGCCTCACGGCTTCGTCCGCTGCCGGACGCGGCCCGCTGAAAGGGGCGCAAGAATAGCCCACAACCCAGGGGCTGTCAAAACACACCGAGGCTGCGCTCGACCGTTCTTGGAGCT
>Ga0335083_10001833_pt1 | contig 28793 bp, 29 predicted proteins | sample Lox_Sample_42_FD_206716 | JGI IMG/M metagenome (GOLD analysis project Ga0335083, IMG submission 206716) | Soil microbial communities from Loxahatchee National Wildlife Refuge, Florida, United States - Lox_Sample_4.2 | ecosystem: Environmental > Terrestrial > Soil > Wetlands | place: USA...
CGTTGTCGGCGTCATTGGCGGGCTCGCCTACGGGGTGGTGTTCGCGCTCGCCAATTTCGTCTCCTACAAGCCGCGCGAGATCATCGTCACCGTGCCCTCCGACAAATTCCTCAAGCAGCAGCGCTGAGGAGCCGCCCATGGGCCGCCGGCCATCCCATGGCAATGCAGCGCAGGGCGACAGGCTGGTCGCGCTGTTCCTCGACATGCTCGCCGCCGAGCGCGGCGCGGGCAAAAACACACTCGAAGCCTATGACCGCGACCTCGCCGATCTCGCCGCTCATCTCAAGGCGGCCGGCGTCGGCCTCGGCAAGGCCACCACCGAAGACCTGCACGGCTACCTCGCTGCGCTCGCCGAACGCGGCTTCAAGGCGGCGACGGTGGCGCGACATTTGTCGGCGTTGCGCCAGCTCTACCGGTTTCTCTATGCGGAGGGGAAACGCGGTGACGATCCGGCCGCCGTGCTCGAAGGCCCCAAGCGCGGACGGGCGCTGCCGAAGGTGTTGTCGATCGCCGAAGTCGACGCGCTGCTCGATGCGGCGCGGCGCGCGGCCGAAGACGAAGCACAGGAGAAGGCGGCGCGGCTGCGGGCGGCGCGGCTCAACTGTCTCATCGAAGTCGTCTACGCCACCGGCCTGCGCGTCTCCGAACTGGTGGCGCTGCCGGCCTCCGCGGCGCGGCGCGACCAGCGCATGCTGGTGGTGCGCGGCAAGGGCGACAAGGAGCGGCTGGTGCCGCTCAATCAGGCGGCCAAGCGCAGCATGGACGCCTACCTCAAACTGCGCGGCGAGGCGCGCGAGGCGCAATCGAAATGGCTGTTCCCGTCGTTTGGCGAGCAGGGCCACCTGACGCGGCAGCACTTCGCCCGCGAACTGAAATCGCTCGGGCAAGCCTGCGGCATCGCCCCGGCGCGCCTGAGCCCCCATGTGCTGCGCCACGCCTTCGCCAGCCATCTCCTGCACAACGGCGCCGACCTGCGCGTGGTACAGACACTGCTCGGCCATGCCGATATTTCCACCACGCAAATCTATACGCATGTGCTGGAGGAGCGGCTGAAGGCGCTGGTACGCGACCTGCACCCGCTTAGCGACCGCGAGCCGGGCGCGGCTTGACTTAAACCGCCTGCCCACGTCACTTCCCCTAGTTTTCATCACCCTAGCCGGGACCGATGCGCAGTTATCTCGACTTTGAAAAGCCGGTAGCCGAGCTCGAAGCCAAGGTCGAGGAATTGCGCGCCATGGGCGAGAGCGGCTCAGCCGTCTCGGTCGGCGACGAAATCGGCCGCCTCGAGGTCAAGGCTGGCCTCGCGCTGAAGGAACTCTACGCCGAGTTGACGCCCTGGCAGAAGACGCAGGTGGCGCGCCATCCGCAGCGGCCGCATTGCCTCGACGCCATCGCCGGCATGATCACCGAATTCATACCACTCGCCGGCGACCGCAAGTTCGGCGAGGATGCCGCCATTGTCGGCGGCTTCGGCCGCTTTCGCGGCGAGAGCGTCTGTGTCATCGGCCACGAGAAAGGCTCAGACACCGAAAGCCGACTCAAGCACAATTTCGGCATGGCGCGGCCCGAGGGCTACCGCAAGGCAGTGCGGCTGATGCACATGGCCGACCGCTTCGGCATTCCGGTGATCACCCTGGTGGACACCGCCGGCGCCTATCCCGGCATCGGCGCCGAGGAGCGCGGCCAGGCCGAGGCTATCGCGCGCTCGACCGACGCCTGCCTCGCGCTCGGCGTGCCCAATGTGGCGGTGATCCTCGGCGAAGGCGGCTCCGGCGGGGCCATTGCGCTCGCCACAGCCAACCGCGTGCTGATGCTGGAGCACGCAATCTACAGCGTGATCTCGCCGGAAGGCGCCGCCTCCATCCTCTGGCGCGACACCACCAAGGCCCAGGACGCGGCGACCAACATGAAGATCACCGCCCAGGACATGGCGCGTTTCGGCATGATCGACGCCATTATCGCGGAGCCGGTCGGCGGCGCCCATCGCGACCCGGCGGCGGCAATCGCGGCGACCGCCGAGGCGATCGCGGCGGCGCTTTCCGAATTGCGGCCGCTCGATGCCGCGGCCGTGCGCCAGCAGCGTCGCGACAAATTCCTGCAAATGGGCCGCGTGCCGGTCTGAGCCCACAACCGGGCAGGGCTATTTACCTTTGCTTCACCATAGGCTTAGCGGCAGGCTGTGGCAGCCCGGATTGCCTTGCGGATGCCACATCTTATGGATAACGATTGGGTAATGTGGGGTCCCTTCCCCGGGGAGTGAAGCGTTTGAATTGCCGTCCCTTCGCACGTGCGCTGCTGGCGCCCGCGGCCGTTGCCGCCGCGTTTGTGCTTGCCGGATGCGACCAGGACACCATCCCCAGCGGCCGCGCGCTGGCGCCTCTGTCCGACAAGATGGTGACGCAGATCGCCGAGAAGAACATGGATAAGGAATCGCCCATCCTTATCCGCCTGTTCAAGGAAGAAGCCGAGCTCGAAGTCTGGAAGAAGACGCGCGATGGCCAGTTCGCGCTGCTGAAGACCTATCCGATCTGCCGCTGGTCGGGCGATCTCGGCCCGAAGAAGAAGGAAGGCGACCGCCAGGCGCCGGAGGGCTTCTACACGATCACGCCGGCGCAGATGAATCCGAATTCCAATTACTATCTCGCCTTCAACACCGGCTTTCCCAACACCTATGACCGCTCCTGGGGCTATACCGGCTCCGAGCTGATGGTGCACGGCGACTGCTCCTCGCGCGGCTGTTACGCGATGACCGACGAGCAGATTCAGGAAATCTACGCGCTCGCCCGCGAGTCGTTCTTCGGTGGACAGAAGGAATTCCAGTTCGAGGCCTTCCCGTTCCGCATGACCGCGCTGAACATGGCCAAGCACCGCAACAATCCGAACTTCGCCTTCTGGAAGATGATCAAGGAAGGCTACGACCACTTCGAGGCGACACATCAGGAGCCCAAGGTCGCGGTGTGCGAGCGACACTATGTTTTTGATGCCGCGGCGCCGGACGATTCGGCCAAGGCGCTCAAATTCGATCCGCGCGGCAAATGTCCAGCCTACCAGCTCGACAGGAACATCGCCGACGCGGTGCTCGATCAGCGGCGGCAAGAGCAGGTGCAGATGGCGCAGTACATTGCCGATGGCGTCGCCACCGCGCCGCCGCATGTCGGCGACGGCGGCATGAACCCGGTGTTTGCCAACAAGATTACCACGCAGCCCGAATACGACAGCAACGGCCGTGCGAGTCAGGTCGCCGCGCTGCCGCAGGCCCCGGGCGCGCTGCCGCATGTTCCCAATCCGCCGGGCGCCTATGCGGCTTTGCATCCGCCGCCGAAGGCGCCGCAGCAGGCACAAGCGGCTGTCCCGGCTGCTGCGCCGGCCGCGGCAGAGCCCAGCGACGAGCCGGTGACGGTTGCGAGCGTGCCGATGCCGCAAGCCGCGCCATTGCCGAAGGAAGGCGAGGCGCCGGAGAAGCCGACCTCGATCGCGAGCCTGCTGGGTAATGTGTTTGGCAGCGGCAAGGCGGAGGCCAAGCCGGCGGACGACACCGAGCCGCCCACCCTGCGCGGCACGGAAGACGCGAGCAAGCCGAAGCGCGCCGTTGTCCGCACCGCTTCGGTACCGGCGCCGCCGCGGTCGAAGCCGCACGAGGCCCCTGCCCCGAAGGCCGTCGCCAGTGCCGCTCCGCCAAAGCCGCCGGTCGTGCAGGCCGCGAAGCAACCCGAGAAGACCGAGGCGCAAGGCGCGCCGCCGCCAGCCGAAATTCGCACCGCCTATTCGACACCGCAGCCGACCGGCAACCTGCTCGCCGGCGCGCAACCGGTGGTCCCGGCCGGCTCCTTCAACGCCCGCTGGTCGGCGCTGCGCTGATTTCCGGCACCGTCCGCGCATGGACTGCTTCGTCTACGTCCTCGGCAGCCTCGGCAATAACCGTCAACTGACCTATGTCGGCTGGACCAACGACCTGCCGCGGCGCCTCAAGCAGCACAATGCGGGCAAGGGCGCGCGCACGACGCGCGGCCGCGCCTGGGTGCTGCTGCACGCGGAGAAGCTCAAGGACAAGCGCGCGGCCATGAGCCGCGAGTGGCACTTGAAACGCGACCGGGCGTTCCGCAAAAAGCTGGCGCTGTCCTTCCTGCACCCGGCCTAGAAGTTTTCCACTGGCCGCCGCATGGCGCGACGCGGGCTTGCGCTAGTGTTGCGGCTGATTCTTCCGATGATGCGAGGTGGATGATGTGGCGTATGTTGCTGGCTTTGCTGATCGCGTTGATGAATGGCGGCGGGCTCGCCGCCGCCGATTCCAAGAGCGAGATCAGAATCGAGCCGCGCATCGAGGACGCGCTCAAGCGCATCGATCTCGCCGACCGGCTGGAACAGGTTTGCGATTATGCCGCCGCCAAGCGCATCGGCCTCGACAGGAATTCCTATCATCCCGATCGCGCGGTGATCGATTCGATTTCGCCGTTCAAGATTGAAGGCGACACCATCAAGGGCGATGGCGGCGCGTTTCGCAGCAAGGGCGAGTGGTACCAGTTTTCCTTCACCTGCAAGACGACGCCGGACCGGCTGAAGATCCTGTCGTTCGACTATCACGTCGGCGACAGGATTCCCGAAGACAAATGGGACGAGTACGGCCTGTGGCGATAACGGCAGCGTCCGTTTGCTGATACAGTGACGCCGCAACCGGCGTTGTCGCGATGAGCGTTTTTGCAGAACCCAAGATCGACTGCCACGCCCACGTCTTCGACCCGGTCGCTTTCCCCTACGGCAAGGACATCGAATATCACCCGGCCGGCCAGGAGATCGGCACCACCGCGCAGTTGCGCCAGGTGATGCAGACCTACGGCGTTGCCCACGCTTTGCTGGTGCAGCCGAATTCCGGCTACGGCGTCGACAATTCCTGCATGCTCGATGCCATCGCCCGCAGCGGGGGGCGATTGAAGGGCGTCGCCATCATCGATTTCGACGCCGACGACGCGGCGCTGCAAGAGTTCAAGCGCCGGGGAATCGTCGGCGCCGCCTTCAACCCGACCTACAAGCCCTACGGCACCGCGCACTACAGGAATTCCGCACGCCTGATCGAACGCCTCGCGGCCAACGACATGTTCGTGCAGCTTCAGGTCGAGCACGATCAACTCGAGATGTTCGTGCCGTGGATAGAGCAAATCCCGGTAAAGGTGCTGATCGACCATTGCGGACGGCCGACGCCGCACGCGGGGCTCGACCAGCCCGGCTTCAAGGCGCTGTTGCGGCTTGCACGCACAGGGCGGGTGAGCGTCAAGCTGTCCGGCTATTCGAAGTTCTCGGAAATGCCCTATCCGTTCGAGGACACCTGGCCGTTCGTGCGCGCCCTGGTCGGCGCCTTCACGCTGGAGCGCTGCATGTGGGCATCGGATTGGCCGTTCCTGCGCGCGCCGCAACGGCAGGATTACGGCCCGCTGGTTGAACTCGCCGGCCTGCTGTTCCCCAATGCCGCCGACCGCCACAAGCTGTTCTGGGACACGCCGCGGCGGCTGTTCGGCTTCTGACATCCAAGCCGATGCCTCTCAGGCGTCATTGCCGGGCTTGACCCGGCAATCCATGAGGGCGCGCGCCAAAAATACAGACTTTCGTAAGGCCCGACTACTGCGGCTCATCATAGATGCGCGGGTCAAGCCCGCGCATGACGCCGTCCCGCCCTCAGGCAAACCTGCCGTGGCAGTGCTTGAACTTCTTGCCGGAACCGCAGGGGCAAGGCTCGTTGCGGCCAACCTTGCCCCAGCTCGCCGGATTTTTCGGATTGCGTTCGCCCGGCGCCGCCGGAGGCGGGGCTGGCTGGGCGGCCGCCTGCAAGGCGTGACCGCTGCCTGCGAGCGCCGGCGCGAGCGGCGCTGAGGCCAGCGCCAGCTCGTCCTCGCCGGTCGCCGGATCGAGCTTGTGCGCTTCCATATGCGGAAGCTGCTGCGGCGGCGGCTCCGGCGGCGGTTGCTGCACGATCTCGACGCGCATCAGCTGCGCCGTAACGGCCTGGCGCAAATGCGCGACCATGGCCTCGAATAGGCTGAAGGCTTCCGCCTTGTATTCGTTGAGCGGGTCGCGCTGGCCGTAGCCGCGCAGGCCGATCACCTGGCGCAGGTGCTCGAGCATGACCAGATGCTCGCGCCAGAGATGGTCGAGCGTCTGCAACAGGATCGACTTCTCGACATAGCGCATGACGTCGGGGCCCCATTTGGCCACCTTGCTCGCCATGAACTCGTCGGCCTGGCGCGTGATGCGCTCGCGCACGTCTTCCTCGGTGATGCCTTCTTCCTTGGCCCAGTCCTGCACCGGCGTATTGACGGTGAGGATTTCACGCAAGGCGGCGTCGAGGCCGCCGGCGTCCCATTGCTCGGGATAGGCGTTCGGCGGAACGTGCTTGGCGATGAGTTCCTCGACCACCGAATGGCGCATGTCGGCGACGGTCTCGTCCACGGCGTCGTCGCGCATCAGATCGAGCCGCTGCTCGAAGATGACCTTGCGCTGGTCGTTCATCACGTTGTCGTATTTGAGCAGGTTTTTGCGGATGTCGAAGTTGCGCGCCTCGACCTTCTGCTGCGCCTTTTCCAGCGCCTTGTTGATCCAGGGGTGGACGATCGCCTCGTTTTCCTTCAGCCCCAGCTTCTGCAGCATGCCGTCGAGCTTGTCGGAACCGAAGATGCGCATCAGGTCGTCTTCGAGCGACAGGAAGAACTTGGAATGGCCCGGATCGCCCTGGCGGCCGGAGCGGCCGCGCAACTGGTTGTCGATGCGCCGGCTCTCGTGCCGCTCGGTGCCGAGCACGTAGAGGCCGCCGGCGGCGAGCGCCTTTTCCTTCAGCCGCGCCACCTGCTCGCGGATTTTGGCGGCGCGCGGGTCCTTGTCGCGCGCGCCCCAGTCGGTGACGTCGGCGAGTTCCTGGCGGATGCGCATGTCGGCGTTGCCGCCGAGCTGGATGTCGGTGCCGCGGCCGGCCATGTTGGTGGCGATGGTGATGGCGCCGGGCACGCCGGCCTGGGCGACGATGAAGGCCTCCTGCTCGTGGTAACGGGCATTGAGGATTGCGAAGACCTTCTTCTTCGAGGCGCCGTCGTCGCCGGAATAGAGCGCGGCAAAGGCGTTGGGATCGGAGAAGTCGTGCTGCTCCCAGCCGGCCTGCCGCAGCATTTCGGCAAGCTGTTCCGACTTTTCGATCGAGGTGGTGCCGACCAGCACCGGCTGGCCACGCACCTTGCAGTCCTCGATGAGCGTAATGATGGCGCGGTATTTTTCTTTGGCCGTGCGATAGACCTCGTCGTCGTCGTCGAGGCGCACCAGCGGCATGTTGGTCGGCACTTCGAGGACTTCGAGGCCGTAAATGTCCATGAACTCGTCGGCCTCGGTGAGCGCCGTGCCGGTCATGCCGGCGAGCTTCTCGTACATGCGGAAGTAGTTCTGGAAGGTGATCGAGGCGAGCGTCTGGTTCTCCGGCTGAATCGGCTGATGTTCTTTGGCCTCCAGCGCCTGGTGCAGGCCTTCGGAGTAACGGCGCCCCGGCATCATGCGGCCGGTGAACTCGTCGATGATGACGACCTCGCCGTTGCGCACGATGTAATCCTTGTCGCGCTGGAACAGCTTGTGGGCGCGCAGCGCCTGATTGACGTGGTGGACGACGGAGACGTTCTCGACGTCATAGAGCTTGCCGCCCTTGAGCTGGCCGGCGTCGCGCAGCATCACTTCCATCTTCTCCATGCCGGCTTCGGTCATGGTGACGGTGCGCTGCTTCTCGTCGACCTCGTAGTCGCCCTTGTCGAGCCTGGGGATGAAGGTATCGATGGTATTGTAGAATTCGCTGCGGTCGTCGAGCGGGCCGGAAATAATCAGCGGCGTGCGCGCCTCGTCGATGAGGATGGAGTCGACTTCGTCGACGATGGCGTAGATGTGCCCGCGCTGGACCATGTCCTCCAGCCGGTACTTCATGTTGTCGCGCAAGTAATCGAAGCCGAGCTCGTTATTGGTGCCGTAGGTGACGTCGCAGTCGTAGGCCTTCTTGCGCTGCTCGTCGTCGAGACCGTGCACGATGACGCCGGTGGTCAGCCCGAGGAAGGAGTAGATCTGCCCCATCCACTCGCTGTCGCGCTTGGCGAGGTAGTCGTTGACGGTGACGACGTGAACGCCGCGGCCGGAGAGTGCATTGAGATAGACCGGGAGCGTGGCAACCAGCGTCTTGCCTTCACCGGTCTTCATCTCGGCAATCTTGCCCTCGTGCAGGATCATGCCGCCGATCAACTGCACGTCGAAATGCCGCTGGCCGAGCGTGCGCTTGGCGGCCTCGCGGCAGGTGGCGAAAGCGGGAACCAGAATGTCGTCGAGCGAGGTGCCGTCGGCGATCTGCTGCTTGAAGACCGCGGTGCGCGCGCGCAGTTCATCGTCGCTGAGCGCCTCGAGTTCCTTTTCCAGGGCGTTGATGGCGTCGACCCGCGGCTGGTAGCTGCGGATGCGCCGGTCATTGGCGGAGCCGAACAGCTTGCGGGCAACGGCGCCAATCATGGGGAAACTCCGGGTCCTTCGCCGAGCGCTTTTATCATGCCTTCGCGGCCGGATTCCGTTCCGGCACTTCCGGAAAAGCGGCTCTTTTCGGGCAAATTCACTGTAACCTGCACCGGAACGGCGCAAAAACAGTCGAACTGATCGAGACATAGGAGTGCCTCGGAATGTTGTCAATTGGCGGCTTGCGAGAGCCATAACCGGCATTTCGGCCGGCGACAGGCCGTCATTTCGTGTCGTACAGCCATTGCAAAGCCATGGTTGTTGGGTCACAAGTCCGCGCCGTCCGCGTCGTATTGAGCGGGCCAACCATTCCCAAGGACAGCGCCATGCCGATCCCGACCTCTGCCGCCCCCCGGGGCCTGTTTTCTGCCGTCTCGGCTGCCACCTTGGCGCTGTTGCTGGCGACCGCTGCGCCCTTGCGCGCGCAGGACAAGGACCCCGTGGTCGCCAAGGTCAACGGCGCCGAGATCCACCAGAGCGATCTCGCCGTCGCCGAGGAGGAGGCCGGTCAACTGCCGCCGATGGCGCCCGACCAGAAGCAGGATTACCTCATCCAGTTCACCGCCGACATGATGCTTCTGGCCAAGGCCGCCGAGGACAAGAAGCTCGGCGATACGCCCGACTTCAAGCGCAAGCTCGACTTCACCCGTAACAAGCTGCTGATGGAGACCTTGCTGCAATCGGTCGGCAAGCAGGCGCTCACCGATGAGGCCATGCACAAGGTCTATGACGACGCCGTCAAGCAGATGAGCGCGGAGCAGGAGGTGCACGCGCGCCATATCCTGATCCGCGCGGCGGCCGACGACGAGAAGGCGGGGAAAGCCGCCGAAGAGAAGATCAAGGCCGTCATCGAGCGGCTGAAGAAGGGCGAGGATTTCGCCAAGGTCGCGGCCGAGGTGACCGAGGATCCCTCCGGCAAGGCCAACGGCGGCGATCTCGGCTATTTCACCAAGGAGCAGATGGTGCCGGAATTTTCCGATGTCGCCTTCAAGCTCGACAAGGGCCAGATTTCCGATCCGGTGAAGACGCAATTCGGCTGGCACGTGATCAAGGTCGAGGACAAGCGGGTCAAGCCGGTGCCGACTTTCGACGAGGTCAAGCCGCAGATCGAGCAGTTTGTAACGCGCAAGGCGCAGGCCGAACTGGTCAGCTCATTGCGTGCCAACGCCAAGGTCGAGCGGCTCGACAAGCCGGTGGCGCCGGAGGTTGCGGTGCCCGATGCGGCCAAGCCGGCCGATCCGGCAAAGAAATAGAAGCGATCAATAAAATTCGTCATGCCCGCGCTTGTCGCGGGCATCCACGTCTTTAAAGTGCCGCCGCCCAACAAAGCGTGGATGGCCGGGACATAGGCGTGCGAAGCGACGCCGTCCTTTGGACGGCTATGCCCGGCCATGACAAAGGCAGCACTTTGATGTCGACCTCAGTCTCCCCCCTCGCCCCGAAACATGTACCGGACATGCCGGCAATTGCCGGCGTGCGGCTCGCAACCGCCGAGGCCGGCATCCGCTATGCCGACCGCACCGACGTGCTGCTGGTGCTGCTCGACGAGGGCACGACGGCGGCCGGAGTGTTCACCCGCTCGAAATGCCCCTCGGCGCCGGTCGAGTGGTGCCGGGCGCAGCTCAAGCGCGGCAAATCCAGGAGCCCGGCGCGGGCGCTGGTGGTCAATTCCGGCAATGCCAATGCCTTCACCGGCAAGAGCGGCCGCGTGGCGACCAGGCTGACGGCGGAATTCGCCGCCAGGGCCGCGCGCTGCAAGACGACGGAAGTCTTTCTTGCTTCCACCGGCGTGATCGGCGAGCCGCTCGATGCGCACAAATTCGGCCCGGTGATGGACGGGCTGGTCGCGCGCGCGAGCCCCGGTGAATTCCTCGCCGCGGCGCGGGCGATCATGACGACCGATACGTTCCCGAAGGTTGCAACCGTGACGGCGCGCATCGGCGAGGCCAAGGTAACCATCAACGGCATCGCCAAGGGCGCCGGCATGATCGCGCCGGACATGGCGACCATGCTTTCGTTCCTGTTCACCGACGCCAATATTGCCGCCCCGACCCTGCAGGCGATGCTCAACGAGGCGGTCACCGACACCTTCAATGCGGTGACGGTCGACGGCGACACCTCCACCTCCGACACGTTGATGATCTTTGCCACCGGCCAGGCGGCCCAATGCCCGCGCATCGCGCGCGCGGCCGATCCACGACTCAAGGGTTTCAAGAAGGCGCTGCAAGGCGTGCTCGCCAATCTCTCCGAACAGATCGCCCGCGACGGCGAAGGCGCGCGCAAGCTGGTCGAGATCACGGTCGAGGGCGCCGTGTCGAAGACATCGGCGCGGCGCATCGCGCTGTCGATCGCCAATTCGCCGCTGGTGAAGACGGCGATCGCCGGCGAGGACGCCAATTGGGGCCGCGTGGTGATGGCCGTCGGCAAGGCCGGAGAGCCGGCCGATCGCGACAAGCTGTCGATCTGGTTCGGCGGCATCCGGGTGGCGCACAGGGGCGCGCGCGACCCCGGCTACGACGAGGCGCTGGTCAGCGCGGCGATGAAGAGGCCCGAGATCAGCCTGAAGGTCGCGCTCGGCCTCGGCAAGGGCCGCGACCGCGTGCTCACCTGCGACCTCACCAAGGAATACATCGCCATCAATGGCGATTACCGCTCCTGATCCTCACGCGCTCATGGCGCCGTCGGTCCTTGCTTTGCAGGGATTGTCGAAGGCGTCACTGATCGTCCGCCAGCTTGTATTTGCTGTCCTTATGCGCGCGTTAACCATATTTGGGAATGCGTTATTTTATCTAATTGGCTTGAGCCGTCCTTTACCCTGCTCGCCATAGCGTGTGGACATAGGGCCGTGACCGCAAAACTCGTTCTTGTCGCCGCCTGCGCTCTTATCGATGCCGACGGCCGCGTCCTGATCGCGCAACGGCCCGAAGGCAAGGCGATGGCTGGCCTGTGGGAGTTTCCCGGCGGCAAGATCGAGAGCGGCGAGCGACCCGAGGAGACGCTCATTCGCGAACTCAAGGAGGAATTGGGAATAGCTGTCAGCGAGGCCTGTCTTGCGCCGCTCACTTTCGCAAGCCACCGCTATCCCGACTTTCATCTTCTCATGCCGCTCTATGTTTGCCGGCGCTGGGAGGGACAAGTTACCGCCAGGGAGGCGCAGCAGATTGCCTGGGTGAGACCGAACCGGTTGCGAGACTATCCGATGCCGCCGGCGGACGAGCCGCTGGTTTCGCATCTGCTGGCGCTGTTGTGATTCCTCTTTCAGGAACGCCGAATCAGGAAGTGCCCATGCGCAATGCCGTCCAGAGCCAGTTTCGCCGCTTCCTGCATCAGCAGCAAGGCGCCACCGCCATCGAATACGCGCTGATCGCGGCCGGCATCGCCGCCGCCATTATTCTCACCGTCAGCGCACTGGGTGTGTCGGTGGTCAACATGTGGACCTCGGTCTCCAACGCTCTGGGCTGATTATTAAGTTACGCACGAACCGGCGCCCGCTCTTGCAATCATCCGCCGCCCGGCTTTTCTCCCGCCGATATTTCCTTGGTGCCCAATGCATCCGCAAGCCGATGTGCGGCTGAACCCGGCTTGAGCGGCTGCTGCTGGCTCTCATGCGGCGCCCACCCCGACAGCCAGACAATCTCGAACGTGGCGCGCATGCGTCCATCCTCGTCGGTGAAGCGGTCGCCGTAGATGTCGGCGACGCGTTCGAGCGTCGCGCGCTTGAGCGGCTTGCGGCGGCGCTCGTGCAGGACGTTGGTCGCGCCCATGCGGCGCAATTCGCGCATCAGGTCGAGCACCGAGTCGTAGCGCACGGTGATCCGGTCGGTATCGACCACCGGCAACGCAAAGCCGGCGCGCTGCATCAGCGCGCCGATGTCGCGCAGGTCGGCGAAAGGCGCGATACGCGGCGAAACGCCGCCTTCGATCTCGCTCTCGGCCGCGGCGAAGGCTTCACGCAGTTCGCTCAGGGTTTCGCCGCCGATCAGCGCCGCCAGCAGCAGTCCATCGGGCCTGAGCGCGCGGCGGATCTGGACCAGCGTGCCGGGCAGATCGTTGACGAACTGGAACGCCAGGCCGGACACCACCAGATCGAGCGAGGCCTCGGCGAAAGGCAACGCCTCTTCGTCGCCGGCCACGCGAATAAACTCAGCATCGAGCCGATGCGCCGCGGGTTCGACCGCTATCATGCTGCCGATCCGCCCGCTTTCGACGAGCGCCCGCCGAAGCGCGTCATTGGGCGTGCCGAGATCGACGGCGCGCTCGAATGGCCGCACCACTGCCGACAGCCGCTCGGCCATATCGGCGGCCACGCGGTCGATGAGGAATGTTTCCGCACCAAGCGCGGCGGCGCGGGCGCGGCGCGCGCGCAGCAGGGCACGGTCGAAGATGGTCGGGCTCGCTGACATCTGCTAGCTTTCCAGCATGGACGAGATGGCGGCCGCAAGCCAAGTACCCTTGGCCGGTATGCGATTCCGCCGCGGACTGCGCGGTGCGTTGCGGCTCGCGCTCGACATGGCGCTGCCGCCGCTGTGCCCGTCCTGCCGCGAGCCACTGGGCGATGGCATCGGCCTTTGCGCCTCCTGCTGGTCGAAGCTCTCCTTCATCGAGCCGCCCTATTGCGCGCGCCTCGGCATTCCCTTTCTTTACGATCCCGGGCCCGGCCTGCTGTCGATGGAAGCGATTGCCAATCCGCCGGCCTATGACCGCGCCCGCGCCGCGGTGCGCTACGACGATGTCGCCCGCGCGTTGGTGCACCGTTTCAAATATGGCGACCGGCTTGATCTCGCGCCGCTGATGGGGCGGTGGATGGCGCGGGCCGGCGGCGAACTCCTGGCCAATGCCGACGCGCTGATTCCGGTGCCGCTGCATTGGCGGCGGCTCTGGGCCCGGCGCTTCAATCAGTCGGCGGCGCTGGCCGGCGCCATCGGGCAGGCGAGCGGCGTGCCCGTTCTGCATTCGGCCCTGAAGCGCGTACGCGCCACCGCGCAGCAGGTCGGGCTGTCCAAGCCCCAGCGCGCCGAGAACGTGCAGGGTGCCTTCAGCGTACCGGCCGGGGAAAAGGGCCTTGTCGCCGGCCGCCGCCTCGTGCTGATCGACGATGTGCTCACCTCGGGTGCTACGGTCGACTCCTGCGCCCGCGCCCTGCTGCGGGCGGGAGCCGCCCATGTCGACGTGCTTGCCTTTGCCCGGGTTGTGAGCCCCATGCGCGCCACCATATAAATAACGCTATTGGATCCAAACGCAGCCATGCCGCCCGTTGAAATCTACACCACCCGTTTCTGCCCCTATTGCCACACGGCCAAGGCCTTGCTGAAACGCAAGGGCGTCTCTTTTACGGAAATCAACTTGTCGCACGAGACCGAACGGCGCGGGGAAATGATCGAACGGGCGAATGGCCGCATGACGGTGCCGCAGATTTTCGTCGGCAGCGTGCATGTCGGCGGCTCCGACGAGCTGCACGCGCTGGAGCGCGCCGGCAAGCTCGATCCGCTGCTCGCGGGAGATGGACAGAACGCATGAGCGGGGCACGGGCTGCTGCTTTCAAGGCCGCAATGATCCAGATGCGCAGCGGGCTTATGCCCGCGAGCAACATCGACGCCGCCGCGCGGCTGATCGGTGAAGCGAAATCCGCCGGCGCCGATTACGTGCTGACCCCCGAGATGACCAATATCATGGAGGTCAAGCGCGAGCGGCTGTTCGCCACCATCGTCGACGAAGACGCCGATGCCTCGCTCGCCACCCTGCGCGAGCTCGCGCGCAAGCTCGCCATCACCATTCATATCGGCTCGCTGGCGATCAAGGTGTCGCCCGACCGCGCCGCCAATCGCGCCTTCCTCATCGATTCCAGGGGCGAGATCGCCGCGCGCTACGACAAGATCCATATGTTCGACGTCGATCTCGAAGGCGGCGAAAGCTATCGCGAGTCGCGTACCTATCGGCCCGGCGAGCAAGCGGTGCTGGCCGACCTGCCCTGGGGCCGCCTCGGCGTCACCATCTGCTACGATCTGCGTTTTCCCGCGCTCTACCGCGCGCTGGCGGAAGCCGGCGCTACCATGCTGGCGATCCCCTCCGCCTTCACCAAGCAGACCGGCGAGGCGCACTGGCACGTGCTGATGCGCGCGCGCGCGATCGAAAACGGCTGTTTCGTCTTTGCCGCGGCGCAGGGCGGCAAGCACGAGAATGGCCGCGAGACTTTCGGCCATTCACTGATCGTTGATCCCTGGGGGCGTATCCTGGCGGAAGGCGGCACCGAGCCGGGCGTGGTGATGGCCGAGATCGATATGGAAGAGGTAACCAAGGCCCGCTCGCGCATTCCATCGCTACAGCATGGCCGCCGCTTTGAGATCATCGAGCCGCTGGCCGAGCCGGCGCATCTGCATATGGTGCGGAGCGCCGAATGATCCGTTACGCCCTGGTCTGCGACAAGGCGCATGGCTTCGAAAGCTGGTTTGCCGACTCGAGCGCCTACGACAAGCAGGTCAAGCGCAAGCTCATCGCCTGCCCGCAATGCGGCTCGACCAAGATCGAGAAAGCGATCATGGCGCCGCGGCTGGCGACCTCGAAACAGCGCATGATGCCCGCGGACGCGCCGGCCGCGCCGCCGCCGGACAAGTCCCCTGTGGCGCCGGTTGCCATGCTGTCGCCGCAGGAGCGGGAACTGCGCAGCAAGCTCAAGGAACTGCGCGATCATCTGACCAAGAATGCCGACAATGTCGGGCCGAAATTTCCCGATGAAGCGCGCAAGATGCACTATGGCGAGATCGAGCATCGCTCGATCTATGGCGAAGCCTCGCCGGACGACGCCAAGGCGCTGGCCGAGGAAGGCATCGAATTCCACCCGTTGCCGATTCTGCCGGACGAGCGGAATTAGCCTGCCGGGCTAGTGCGCCCAGACCAGCAACGCGACGCCAAGCACCACCAGCACGATGCCGGCGACTTCGCGGGCGCTCGTCGGCTGCTTGAAGACGAATTTCGAAATGCCTTGCGCGAACAGCACCTCGACCAACGCAAGCGTACGCACATTGGCGGCGCTGGTGATGGCGAAGCCGAGATACCAGAATTGCGAGGCGAGCGCGCCCATGAAGCCGGCAAGCACCGAAGGCCGCCAGGCGCGGACAATGGCCTTGAGCACGGCGGGATCGCGCACCGCCAGATAGATCGACAGCAGCAGCGATTGCAGCACCAGGCCGACCACCAGCGTAAAGGTCGCCGATACGACGAAATCGTTAGCGCCCTCAAGGTTGAGGATGGCGCCGCGATAGCCGATGGCCGAGAGTCCGAACATGCCGCCGGAGACGAGCCCCAGGATGGTCGGCTTGATGCCGCCAGCCTGCGCCGCGCCGGGTTTCACCGACATCACGATCACTCCGGCGGTGGCGATAAGGATGGCAAGCGCCACCGGCAGCGTCACCTTGTCGCCGAGCAGCACGAAGCCGAACAGGGCAACCTGCACCGGCTCGGTCTTTATGTAGGCGATGGTGACGACGAAGGAGCGCTCGTTCATCGCCGCCAGCATCAGCGCGGTCGCGGTCACCTGCGCGGCGAGACCGAGGATGACCCACGGCCAGTAAGCAAGCGAGGGCCGCGGCAGCGGCGCTCCGGACCAGGCCATCACGCCCGCGAGGAACAGAATCGCGAAAGGAAAGCCGAACAGGAAGCGCACGTGCGTCGCGCCGACGGTGCCGAGCGTCGCGGTCAGTTCGCGCTGCATGGCGTTGCGCGCGGTCTGCGCCGCGGCAGCGATGATGGTGAACAGCGGCCAGAGCACGGGTCGGTCCCGACAGCGTCTTGCCCGGCGTCATGCCGGGCATCCACGCTTTCCTTCTAAAGGCGTGGATGGCCGGGACAAGCCCGGCCACGACAATGGGGATATGCGTAGCGGCGCATTATGCCTGCTTCGACGCAACCAGCATGTAGTTCACATCCATGTCGGAGGACAACTGCCAGCGATCGGCAAACGGATTGTAGATGACGCCGCGCTCACCGATGACGCGCAGGCCGCTGCGCTCGAAAGCCGTCTCGAGCTCGTGCGGGGTGACGAACTTGTCCCATTGATGCGTGCCGCGCGGCACCCAGCGCAGCACATATTCGGCGCCGACGATGGCGAGCGCGAAGCTCTTGAGTGTGCGATTGAGCGTGGCGGCGATCATCAGCCCGCCCGGCTTGACCATCGAGGCGCAAGTGGCGACGAAGGCGCCGACGTCGGCGACGTGCTCGACCACCTCCATCGCCAGCACGACGTCGAACTTCTCGCCGGCGGCCGCGAGGTCTTCGGCCGTGGTGGCGCGGTAATCGATCGCCAGGTCACTTTCCTGCGCATGCGCAGCAGCCGCTTCGATGTTTTCCTCGGCCGGATCGGCACCGACCATGTCGGCGCCGAGCCGCGCCAGGGGCTCCGACAAGATGCCGCCGCCGCAGCCGATATCGAGGATGCGCAGGTCTTTCAGACAGTCGAGCCTCTTGGCATCGCGGCCGAATTGTTCGGCGGCGCGGTCGCGGATGTAGGCGAGCCGCGCCGGATTGAACTTGTGCAGCGCCGCCATCGGGCCGCGCGGGTCCCACCAGTCGGCGGCGTGGCGCGAGAACCGCTCGACCTCGGCTTCGTCAACCGACGATCTGGCCTGTCTCTTTGCCATCAGCGTGCCGTCACGTGATTGCGGAAGTCGAGCGGCGCGCCGATGCCATGCAACGGCTCGATACCGACGCCGGTGCCGCGAATGACGATGTCGCCATAGTCGAGCAGGCGCCCCCAGAACGACTGGTCGACATCGACGCTTTCGACCTTGTCCATGTTCATCTCGACGGTATGCCGGCGGACGAAACCGGTCTTGTAGACGATGCGGCGGTCGGTGACATCAATCTCCGTAGTCCAGCGCCGGAACCAGGCCGACAGGAACATCACCGCGGCAGCGGCGGCAAAACCAATTGCGGCGACCGACCAGCTCATGCCGGTGCGGCCCTGTCCGGCTTGGGTAAGCGCTGCCAGCGCCAGAACCAGCATGATCATCGAGGGAAGATAAATGACCCAGTGAATCCGGCCGGCGTAGACCAGCTTTTCACCCGGCTGCAGAATGCCCTCGATATAGCGCATCGCTTAACCCAAAACTCGCTTCGGTCGGCCGCAAAGTTGCAGTCCGGTACCCTCGCCGGTATGTATACGCGCCTTTTTGCTTTGGCGCTGCAAGCTCGCGCCGGCCGCCTGTTAGCGGTTTTTCGCGCGCCCGGGAACGACAAGTCCAAGGATCATGGCTCGGCTGGTGATGAAATTCGGCGGAACCTCGGTCGCCGATCTCGACCGCATCCGCAACGTGGCGCGCCACGTCAGGCGCGAGGTCGACGCCGGCTATGACGTGGCCGTCGTCGTCTCCGCCATGGCGGGCGTCACCAACCAACTGGTCGCCTGGTGCCGCGACGCCGCCATGCTGCACGATGCGCGTGAATACGATGCCGTGGTGGCGACCGGCGAAGAGGTCACCGCCGGGCTGCTCGCCATCGTGCTCGAGGGCATGGGCGTGAACGCCCGCTCCTGGCAAGGCTGGCAGTTGCCGATCCTCACCGACAACGCACACGGCGCAGCCCGCATCGTCGAGGTCAACGGCGCCGAACTGATCCGCCGCTTCGACGAGCACCGCCAGGTCGCCGTCATCGCCGGCTTCCAGGGCATGCACAAGGCCACCGGGCGCATCACCACTCTGGGCCGCGGCGGCTCCGACACCTCGGCCGTGGCGGTCGCGGCCGCCATCGGCGCCGAACGCTGCGACATCTACACCGACGTCGACGGCGTCTACACCACGGATCCGCGCGTGGTGCCCAAGGCGCACCGGCTCGCCAAGATCGCCTATGAGGAAATGCTCGAGCTCGCCTCGCTCGGCGCCAAGGTGATGCAGGTGCGCTCGGTTGAGCTCGGCATGGTGCATAACGTGCGCATCTTCGTGCGTTCGAGTTTCGAGAAGCCGGAGGATATCGACCCGAAAGCGCCGCCGTCCGGCACGCTCATTTGCGACGAGGGAGACATCGTGGAACAGCAGGTCGTCACCGGGATCGCCTTCTCCAAGGACGAGGCGCAAATCTCCATCCGCCATGTGCCCGACAAGCCCGGCGTCGCCGCGGCGATCTTCGGGCCGCTCGCCGACGCCAATATCAACGTCGACATGATCGTGCAGAACGTCTCCGCCGACGGTTCGACCACTGACCTGACCTTCACCGTGCCCTCGGCCGACTACGAGCGCGCGCGCGTGACCGTCGAAAAGGCCAAGAAGGCCATCGGCTACGAGCGCATGGACGGCGCCACCGACGTCGCCAAAGTCTCGGTGATCGGCATCGGCATGCGCAGCCACGCCGGCGTCGCCGCCAAGGCCTTCAAGGCGCTGTCCGAGCAGAGGATCAACATCCTCGCCATCACGACCTCGGAGATCAAATTCTCGGTGCTGATCAACATGGCGCAGACCGATCAGGCAGTGCGCACGCTGCACACGCTTTACGGGCTCGACAAATCGTAGGACGTTTCTGCTGCGCTGCAGCGCAATTGCGGCTGAAATTCAGGCGTCTTTTGCTGTATTGCGCTTTGGCTTGCCCCTTGCATGCGCCATTCGCTATAGCCTGACGGAAACGCCGCGGCCGCCGGGCTGCGGTCGCTATTCGTACATGATCGGGCCGTAAACGAGGCTCGCGGCCCGAACCGCGGCTGAAGCGCATGATCCCGAAAAGCGGGCAACGGTTTCCGCAAAGGATCATGCGCCGACAGAGGACCTTATAAATGCGTGGCGCGCTCGGCGGTCCGCGCGTGCTGTTACGGCGGCTTCGCGAAGTCATGGCGGAGCCGGTCAGCGCGCAGGAACGCCTCGACAAGGTGGTGGTGCTGATCGCTGCCAACATGGTGGCGGAGGTCTGCTCCGTCTACGTGCTGCGCGTAGACGGCACCCTCGAGCTTTACGCCACCGAAGGCCTCAAGCACGAGGCGGTGCACCAAACCGTAATGCGGGCCGACGAAGGCCTGGTCGGCCTGGTGGCGAGCGAAGCCAATCCGATCAACTTATCGGACGCGCAGGCGCATCCGGCCTTCTCGTTCCGTCCGGAAACCGGCGAAGAGATCTACCACTCCTTCCTCGGCGTGCCGATCCTGCGCGCCGGCAACACCCTCGGCGTGCTGGTGGTGCAGAACCGGGCGCGCCGCACCTACACCGAGGAGGAAGAAGAGGCGCTGCAGACGACCTCGATGGTGCTCGCCGAGATGATCGCCTCGGGCGAACTGTCGGCGCTGGCCCGTCCCGGCGCCGAACCGGTGGCCCGCCACTCGATGCGGCTCGAAGGCACCGCGCTGTCCGACGGCGTTGCGCTCGGCCACGTCGTGCTGCACGAGCCGCGCGTGGTCATCACCGACGTGATCGCCGACGACGTGCCGAAGGAATTGAAGCGCCTCGACGCCGCCATCGCCACGCTGCGCGCCGACCTCGACCGGCTGGTCGAGCACCGCGACCTTGCCGACGGCGGCGAGCATCGCGAGGTGATCGAAGCCTACCGCATGTTCTCCTACGACCAGGGCTGGGCGCACAGGATCCGCGAGGCGGTGTCGACCGGCCTCACCGCCGAGGCCGGCGTCGAGCGCGTGCAGTCCGACACCCGCGCGCGCATGCTGCGCGCCGCCGATCCATATCTGCGCGACCGCCTGCATGACCTCGACGATCTCGCCAACCGGCTGATGCGCGTGCTCATGGGCCACGATCATGCGCCGTCGCGCGAGCAACTGCCGGAAAACGCCATCATCGTTGCCCGCTCCATGGGACCCGCGGCGCTGCTCGACTACGACCGCAAACGACTGCGCGGCCTCGTGCTGGAGGAGGGTGGGCCGACCTCCCATGTCTCGATCGTGGCGCGCGCGCTCGGCATTCCCGCCGTCGGCGAGATCGCCAATGCCACCGGCCTGGTCGAGCCTGGCGATGCCATCATCGTCGACGGCTCGACCGGCGACGTGCACATGCGGCCGCCCGTCGATATCGAGATCGCCTATGGCGAGCGGGTGAAGCTGCGGGCGCGGCGGCAAGCGCAGTACCGCGCGCTGCGCGACAAGCCTTGCGTCAGCAAGGACGGGCAAAAATTCTCGCTGATGATCAATGCCGGCCTGACCATCGACCTGCCGCATCTGGAGGAAACCGGCGCCGCCGGCATCGGCCTGTTCCGCACCGAATTGCAGTTCATGGTCGCTGACACGCTGCCGCGCACCGGCGAGCAGCTCACGCTTTATCGCGCCGTGCTCGACGCCGCCGAAAAGCGCCCGGTCACTTTCCGCACCCTCGATATTGGCGGCGACAAGGTGCTGCCCTATCTACGCAATATCGAGGAGGAAAATCCGGCGCTGGGCTGGCGCGCGATCCGCCTCGGCCTCGATCGCCCCGGACTGTTGCGCGCCCAGGTACGCGCGCTGCTGCGCGCCGCCAGCGGCCGCGAACTGAAATTGATGTTCCCGATGATTGCCATGGTGGAGGAATTCGACAAGGCCAAGTCGCTGGTCGAGATTGAGCTGACGCATCTGCGCCGGCACGGCCACGGACTGCCCGAGCGGGTAGAGATCGGCACCATGCTGGAAGTACCCTCGCTGCTGTTCCAGCTCGACGAATTGCTGGGCCGCGTCGACTTCCTCTCCGTCGGCTCCAACGACCTCATGCAATTCCTCTATGCCGCGGATCGCGGCAATGCGCGGGTGTCGGCGCGCTTCGATCCGCTGTCGGCGCCGGTGATGCGCGCGCTCAAGGACATCACCGACAAGGCAAAGAAGCACGCCAAGCCGGTGACGCTGTGCGGCGAGCTGGCCTCGCAGCCGATCGGGGCGCTGGCGCTGGCCATTCTCGGCTATCGCTCGCTGTCGCTGTCGCCCTCGGCGGTCGGCCCGGTGAAGGCGGTGCTGCTCGACCTTGATTGCCGCAAGGGCGAGGAAGCGATCTTGCCGCTTCTGCAGCAGCCGGTCGGCAGCGTGTCCATCCGCAGCAAGCTCGAGAATTTCGCCGCGGCGGAAGGGCTGCAGCTTTGACGACGCTGCCGCAGCAGAAGCTCGACGCCCTGCTTGCCCGCCACGCGCTGGTGGAGAGCGAGCTCGCCACGGGCCTTGCCGCCGACGCCTACGTCAGGCTGTCGCGCGAATTCGCCGAGCTTTCGCCGGTCGTCGACGTCATCAAGGCCTACCGCGCCGCCAACAAGGAGATCGCGGATCTCGACGCGCTCGCCAACGACAATGGGGGCGACGCCGAAATGCGGCGTCTGGCGCAGACGGAAAAGCAGGCGGTCGAGGAGCGCCGCGACCGGCTGGCGCAGCAGCTGCGTATCGCGCTCGTCCCCAAGGACGCGATGGACGACCACAACGCCATCCTCGAAATCCGCGCCGGCACCGGCGGCGACGAGGCCGCGCTGTTTGCCGGCGACTTGTTCCGCATGTACGAGCGTTACGCGGCGACGCAGGGCTGGAAGGTCGAGATCCTGTCGATCAGCGAAGGCAGCAAGGGCGGCTTCAAGGAAATCATCGCCGAGGTGCGCGGCCGCGGCGTCTTTGCCAAGCTCAAATTCGAATCCGGCGTGCACCGCGTGCAGCGCGTGCCCGACACCGAAGCCTCCGGCCGCATCCATACTTCGGCGGCGACGGTCGCGGTGCTTCCCGAGGTCGAGGACGTCGATATCCACATCAACGAGGCTGACCTGAAGATCGACACCATGCGCTCGCAGGGCGCCGGCGGCCAGCACGTCAACAAGACCGAGTCGGCCATCCGCATCACGCACCTGCCGAGCGGCATCGTGGTGATGGTGCAGGAGGAGCGCTCGCAGCATAAAAACCGCGCCAAGGCGATGACCATGCTGCGCGCCAAGCTGTACGATCAGGAGCGCTCGAAGCGCGACGCCGAACGCGCGGCGGAACGGCGCGGCCAGGTCGGCTCCGGCGACCGCTCCGAGCGCATCCGCACCTATAACTTTCCGCAGGGCCGCGTCACCGACCACCGCATCAATCTCACGCTCTACACCTTGCCGAAGGTGATGGAAGGCGAAGGCCTGGCCGAGATCATCGACGCGCTGATCACCGAGCATCAGGCCGAGTTGCTGGCGGCCGAAGGCGCCGCGTGAGGATCGTCGCCGGGCTGAAGGCGGACGCTTCGGTTGCGGAAACGGTTCGCCTGGTATCGCAAGCTTTCCGCGCCGCGCATATCGAGGCACCGGAGGCCGATGCGCGGCTGCTGATCGGCCACGCGCTGCATCTTTCGCGCGCGCAACTGACCGCGCAGGCGTACCGGCTGCTCGAGGCGCGCGAAGTCAACATGATCTCGGCGCTCGCCGCGCGAAGGCTCCGGCACGAACCGGTGGCGCGCATTCTCGGACGCAAGGAATTCTGGAGCCTGGAATTGCAGGTGACGCCTGCGGTGCTGGTGCCGCGGCCGGAAACCGAAACGCTGATCGAGAGCGCACTCGACGCAGTGACGGCGCGAGGCCTGCGCCTGGAAAAATTGCGCGTGCTCGACATCGGCACCGGCTCGGGCGCGCTGCTCCTGGCGGCGCTCAAGGAACTGCCCAATGCCATCGGGACCGGCACCGATGTCAACGCCGATGCGCTGGAGGTTGCGCGCGCCAATGCCGCACGCCTTCAGCTTGCCGCGCGCAGCACCTTCGTCGCTTGCGACATCGCAATCGGCGTTGCCGGTCCATTCGATCTTATCCTGTCAAACCCGCCCTATATCGCCAGCGGCGACATCGCTTCATTGATGCCGGAAGTACGCGATTACGATCCGAGGCCGGCGCTCGATGGCGGCAGCGACGGACTCGATTTCTACCGTCGGATCGCCGCCGACGCCTTGCCCCTCATGGCGCCGGGCGGACGGCTGATTGTCGAACTGGGTGTCGGCCAGGAAGCCGCCGTCAGTGCCTTGTTTACCAAGGCAGGCCTTGCCGTCGACCGAGCGCGCAAGGACCTTGCCGGCATTCCCCGTTCCCTTGCTGCCGCCGCGCCATGATATGGCTGCATTGGGTATCCGCGCACAGCGCAGAGCTCAAATGGCGGCGAAAAAACCGCTTGGATTATTGCGAGGAAACGACTAGCTTCCCGCTAACGGAATCGACCCGAAACGGTTGCGCCGCTAGGAACCCCGGAGCGAGGCTCTGTGCGGCGGCGGCGCTGACCCGGCGGATCGTGAAACGCCCGCTTAACAACGGTTTACGAGACGGCTGACGAATTCGCCACGAATGGGTCCGGATGCTTCATCGGTTGGGCGCATCGATATTTAAGCTTTGCATGGTGCGCGTAACGAGAGACAGGCAACGCTGCGGCAGGGCCGCGGCCATGGGGTTGCGACGGCAATCGCGATAAGGATCGCAAGAGTTTCGACAATCGCGCGGGGTTGCGGCGCGGCGTGTTGCCGCGCGGCGAATGTGGTGTGGAATTTGAGTGTGAAACGCGGTCAAGCGAGAGGTTAGGCAAACAGGCATACGATGAGAAACGGTCAGAAGCGCATGCGGGGACGCAACAACAATCACCGCAAGAGCCAGAACCCGCTGACACGGGTCTACGAGTCGAACGGACCCGACGTGAAGATCCGCGGCACCGCATCGCATATCGCGGAAAAATACATTCAGCTTGCGCGCGACGCACAGGGTTCGGGCGACCCGGTCGCCGCCGAAAACTATTATCAGCACGCCGAACATTATTTCCGCTTGATCGCCGCCGCGCAGGAACAGTTCCGCCAGCAGAACCCCTATTACAATCAGCAGCAGCCGCAGCAGGGGCAGAACCAGCCGCAAGGCGCCGCTGACGATAATTTCGACGACGGCGACGACGAGCAGCCGTTCATGGGCCAGAACGAACCGAACTACGCGCCGCAGCCGCAACAGCAGCCGCCGCAGCCTTATCTGCCGCGCGACGCGCAACCGTTTCCACCGCGCGACCAGCAGCAGAATTACGGCAACCGGCCGCAGCAATCTTTTCAGCAGCCCTCGCCCGGCCAGGGCGGTGACGGCGACGTCGGCGGCCTGCCCTCGTTCATCACCGGCGGCCAGCCGCAGCAATACAATCCCAACCAGAATGCGCAGAACGGCCACGACCAGGGCGACCGCCCCGATCGTTTCGGCCATCGCCGCCGGCGGCGTCATCGCGGCGGCGGTTACCGGCCCGACCGGCCGGATTTCGGCAATGCCAATCCGCAAGGCGCGGCGTCGATCCCGACCGATGGCGGCGACGAGCCGCCGCGTCAGCCGAGCGAATAATCCCGCTTTTTACGCGCCCGGCGACGGCGCCAACGCCGGCTTGAGCGCCGGCACGATCTGCCGCTTTTCGCGGCGCGCCGGGATCGCGCGATAGACCTGCTTGGTTGCCTCGACGAGATGCACGCCGGCAAACGGCGCCGACAGCGTCGAACCGGTGCGCTCCCAGGCAACCGCCGAGCGCAGGAACCAGCCGCGCTCGACCGGCGGCACATAGAGCGCTTCGCCCCATCCGGTCGGCGTGAACCAGGTCTCGCGCAGAAGCTGATTGATCTGCGTGCGCGAATAGGGCCGGCCATGGCCGAAGGGCGTCGTGTCCATGCGCGCCCATAGTCCGCGCCGGTTCGGCACCACCGCCAGCAACCGTCCGCCCGCAGCGAGCACACGCCAGACTTCGCGCAGCAGCGCCCCGGCGTCGGTGGTCATCTCCAACGCATGCACGAGCAGCACGCGATCGACGGCGGCGTCGGCAAGCGGCATTTCACAATCGTCGACGAGGGCGGCAAGCGCCGGCCGCATCGTCGGCCATTTCACCACGCCCTGCCCCGCCGGCATGAATGCTAGGCAGCGTTCCGCCTCCTCGCGGAACAAACCGAGATAGGGCGTGGCATAGCCGATGCCGAGCACCCGCTGACCCGCCGTGTCGCGCCACAGCGTACGGATGCCGCGGCCGACAAAACGGCGGGCGACGACGCCCAGCCGCTGGCCGTAGAAATTGCGCAGATCGACGACATCGAGCGACATGAGGCAAAAATAGCATAATCCGGGCGGCGCATGGCACGGTTGCGCGGGACACAACTGATACGGGAGGCCTAAACGTTATACTAAGACGTCCACGGTCGATGTCTCAGGCGATACCTTTCGCATGCGATCTTCTACTTGCCGGAATCTGGTCCTCGATACGATCGACGAAATTTCCGGGCTTACCCTGGTCCCCGGGGTTTCGACGGTGCTCGTCCGCGCGGTCGAGAAACTGGGCTACACCTCTTTGGGCATCAACGGGTTGCCGCCGCCCGGAGACGGCGCCGATCCCATCGTCCTCACCGAAGCAACACCCGACGGCTTCCGTGATTTCTATGCCGCGGAGCGGTTCTATCTCGTCGACCATATGTGCGCCTTTGCCCGGCGCACGTTAGAGCCTTTCCGTTACAGCGACGCGCCTTTCGACCACGCCGAGGCGTCGGCGCATGAGCGATTCCTGCAGGCGCTTGATACTTACGAAATGAGGAACGGCGTCGTGGTGCCGATCGGGCGACCGGCAAACGTCCCTGCGTGCGTCTGGCTAGCGGGCCGCAACCCCGATCTCAACGATGAGGCGCTATTGGCAATCCAGGCCATCAGCCTCTTTGCCGCGAGCAAGGCTTTGGCGTTGTCGCGGCCGCCGAGCCATGCTCCACACACGAGCAAGCTCACCATGCGCGAGCGCGAAGCGCTGCAATGGACGGCAGCCGGCAAGACGTCGTGGGAAATCGGCTCGATATTTGGCTTGAGCGAACGCGCGGTCAACAAGATCATCGCCGACGCCATGAACAAACTTGATGCCGTCACTCGAACCCAGGCCGTCGCTACTGCGTTTCGCCTGGGCGAAATCGAGCTATAACAGCGCCTCGACCAAGCCCCGAGAGGACCAAGCCATGCCGGCTGAAATTCGCCTGTTCCCGTGCCTGAGCGACAACTACGGCGTGCTGATCCACGATTCCGAGACTGGCGCCACCGCTTCGATCGACGCGCCGGAAGCCGCGCCCATCGAGGCGGCGCTGGGAGCCACGGGCTGGAAGCTCACCGACATCCTGGTCACCCATCACCATCACGACCACACCGGCGGCATCCGCGCGCTGAAGGAAAAGCACAAGTGCCGCGTGGTGGCGCCGGCAGAGAAAACGGCAAGAATACCGGCGGTGGACGAGACCGTGCGCGAGGGCGACAAGGTTTCGGTCGGGACATTGTCGGCCAACGTGATCGAAACACCCGGCCATACGCTCGATCACATCGCGTACTGGTTTCACGCGGACAAGCTCGCATTTGTCGGCGATACCTTGTTCTCGATCGGCTGCGGCCGGGTCATCGAAGGCACGCCGGAGATGATGTGGCACTCGCTGGTGAAGCTGCGCGATCTGCCCAACGACACGGAGATTTACTGCGGCCACGAATACACCGCCGCCAATATCCGTTTCGCCCGCACCATCGAGCCGAACAATCCGGTGCTGGCCGCGCGCGAAGCGCAGGTGGCGCGGCTGATCGCCGAAGGCGAACCGACGATTCCGGTGACCATCGGCGACGAAAGGCTTGCCAATCCGTTCCTGCGCGCCGACTTGCCGGAGGTCGCCGGCATTATCAGCATGGACGGCGAACCGCCGGAGCAGATCTTTGCCGAAATCCGCGCGCGCAAGAACAGCTTCAAATAACGTGACGACGGCCGCCGACATCATCCGCCGGCTCGAGCTCAAACCGCATCCGGAAGGCGGGCATTACCGCGAGACGTTTCGCGACACGCACACCGTCGGCGGGCGCGCGGCCTCGACCTCGATTTATTACCTGCTCCAGCGCGGCGAGCGCTCGCACTGGCATCGCGTCGATGCGGTGGAAACCTGGCATTATTACCTGGGCGCGCCGCTGAAGCTGTCGGTGGTCAACGGCGCCAGCGAGGAGATTTTTCTCCTCGGTCCCGATATCGCGGCGGATGAAACGCCGCAGGTCACGGTGCCGGCGCGCGCCTGGCAGGCGGCGGAATCGACGGGCGACTGGACGCTGGTCGGCTGCACCGTCGCGCCCGGATTTGAATTTTCCGGCTTCGAGCTGGCGCCGAAAGACTGGACGCCGCGCTAGGCCTCATGGTGAAGAGACGCGCGCAGCGCGTCGTCTCGAACCATGAGACGGGCTCATCCTTCGAGACACCGCCCCGCCGCGCTTCGGTGGGCTCCTCAGGATGCGGCTTGACGATCAGGCGAAATACTGCCCGCCATTGGCGGAGAGCGTCGAGCCGGTGATCAGGCCGGCGTCGTCGCTGGCGAGAAAGACGACGCAGCGCGCCACTTCCTCCGGTTCGCCGAGGCGGCCGATCGGAATCTGCGGCAGGATGCTCTTCTCCAGCACATCCTTCGGCACCGCCTGCACCATCTCGGTGTTGATGTAACCCGGGCAGATGGCGTTGACGGTGATCCCCGCCTTTGCGCCCTCCTGCGCCAGCGCCTTGGTGAAGCCGATCTCGCCCGCCTTGGCGGCGGAATAGTTGCACTGGCCGAACTGGCCCTTCTGCCCGTTGATCGAGGAAATATTGACGATGCGGCCGAACTTGCGCTCGCGCATCCCTTCGATCACGTTGCGGCACATGTTGAACAGCGAGCCGAGATTGGTGTTGATCACCGCCGTCCATTGCTCGGGCTTCATGCGGTGCAACGTGGCGTCGCGGGTGATGCCGGCATTGTTGACCAGCACCTCGACCGGGCCGACCTCTGCGGCGACCTTCTTCACACCCTCGACGCAAGCATCGAAATTGGAGACGTCCCACTTGAAGACGGGGATGCCGGTCTCGGACTTGAATTTCTGTGCCGCTTCGTCGTTGCCGCCGTAATTGGCGGCGACCTTGTAGCCGGCCGCTTTCAACGCCTTGCAGATCGCGGCGCCGATGCCGCGGGTGCCGCCGGTAACCAAAGCAACGCGAGACATGCCCCAACCCTCCCCAAAAAGTTTCTTCGCTGATGCCCGTTTCTGTATCGCGCATCCGCGGCGTGTTTAAGACAGCTTAAAGACGTGCACGGCATACGCAACTCGGGCCTGACCGCGTTTGCGCAAAACATTTTGCGCCGCATGTCGGGTATACCCCGACATGCGGCGACAAGTCCGGCCGTGATCTAAATCAAGATCTTTTTGTGCGCTGCGAAGACTCAGCGCTCGACGCACATACCCTTTTGGCGCGTCTTCGCTACCGCTCGACGCACATGGCGATGCCCATGCCACCACCGATGCACAGCGTAGCAAGGCCCTTCTTGGCGTTGCGCTTCTGCATCTCGAAGAGCAGCGTCACCAGCACGCGCGCGCCCGACGCGCCGATCGGATGG
>Ga0335083_10001835_pt1 | contig 28784 bp, 28 predicted proteins | sample Lox_Sample_42_FD_206716 | JGI IMG/M metagenome (GOLD analysis project Ga0335083, IMG submission 206716) | Soil microbial communities from Loxahatchee National Wildlife Refuge, Florida, United States - Lox_Sample_4.2 | ecosystem: Environmental > Terrestrial > Soil > Wetlands | place: USA...
GCACGCCTTCGCCCGACACGTCCCGCGTGATCGAGGGGTTGTCGGACTTGCGCGAGATCTTGTCGATCTCGTCGATGTAGACGATGCCGCGCTTCGCCTTGTCGACGTCGTAGTCGCAGTTCTGCAGCAGCTTCTGGATGATGTTCTCGACGTCCTCGCCGACGTAGCCGGCCTCGGTCAGCGTGGTCGCGTCGGCGATCACGAAGGGGACGTTCAGGAGGCGCGCCATGGTCTGCGCGAGCAGAGTCTTGCCCGATCCCGTCGGACCGACGAGCAGGATGTTCGATTTCGCGAGCTCGACGTCGTCGTTCTTCGAGAGGTGCTTGAGCCGCTTGTAGTGGTTGTACACCGCCACCGACAGGATCTTCTTCGCGAGCTCCTGGCCGATCACGTATTCGTCGAGGATGCCGCAGATCTCGCGCGGGGTGGGCAGGTCGGACTTGGCGGGCTTGCCGCCCTTGTCCGCCGCGCTCTCCTCGCGGATGATGTCGTTGCACAGCTCGATGCACTCGTCGCAGATGAACACCGAGGGACCGGCGATCAGCTTCCTCACCTCGTGCTGGCTCTTGCCGCAGAAGGAGCAGTAGAGGAGCTTCTCGCCGCCGGTCTTTTCGGTCATCGCGTTTCTCCGCCCTCAGGCCGCCGCCGCCACTTCGGTGCGCGAGGCGAGCACCTTGTCCACCAGACCATACTTCACCGCCTCGTCCGCCGACAGGAAATTGTCACGGTCGGTATCGCGAGAGATGCGCTCGACGCTCTGGCCCGTGTGCTCTGCCATGATCTCGTTCAGGCGCGCGCGGAGGTAGAGGATCTCCTTGGCGTGGATCTCAACGTCCGACGCCTGCCCCTGGAAGCCGCCCATGGGCTGGTGGATCATGACGCGTGAGTTCGGCAGGCAGAATCGCTTGTCCTTGTCACCCGCGGCGAGGAGCAGCGCGCCCATGCTCGCCGCCTGACCGATGCACAGCGTCGAGACGTCCGGCTTGATGAACTGCATGGTGTCGTAGATCGCAAGCCCCGCCGACACCGATCCTCCGGGGGAGTTGATGTAGAAGAAGATGTCCTTGTCGGGATTCTCCGACTCGAGGAACAGGAGCTGCGCAACGATGAGGTTCGCCGATATCTCGTTGACGGGCCCGACCAGAAACACCACGCGTTCCTTGAGCAGGCGCGAATAGATATCGTAGGCGCGCTCGCCGCGCCCGCTCTGCTCGATGACCATGGGAATGAGGCCCAGGTCCTGCGGTTCTTGACGAGGGGCCTGGCCTCGCGGCTCGCCCGCCTGCCACAGCACGCCGCTCATGTCGAGGCTCCCATCAGTGCTTCAAAGCCAATCGCCTGGTCCTCCACCTTCGCGCGCTCGAGAACCCACCTGACCACGTTTGCTTCGACTGCCAAGCCTTCAAATTCGCCCAAGCGCTGCGGGTCTGAATAAATCCATTTTACCACTTCGAACGGCTGCTCATAGGTCTGCGCATGCTCGGTGACGAGCGCCCTCACCTGCTCGGGCTTCGCTCCCAGGGATTGCTCCTTCACCAGTTCGCCGATGACGAGGCCCAGCGCCACGCGCCGCTTTGCGCGTTCCTCCAACGCCCCCGGGTCGACGGGAAGCTTCTCGAGCTTCAAGCCCCGGGATTCGAGCTCGGCCCGGGTCTGCTGCAGCATGCGCTGCACTTCCATCTCGACCAAGGATTTCGGCAGCTCGAGCGTTGTCGAATCGACGAGCGCCTGCATCACCTTCTGCTTCACCTCGCTCTCCACGCGCTTCTTGACCTCGAGCTCGACGTTGGTCCTGACCTCGGCGCGCATCTTCGCGAGATCTCCGTCGGCCACGCCGAGGGACCTGGCGAAATCGGCGCCGAGCTCGGGAATCCTCGGCGCTTCGACCTTCCTGACCGTCACCTCGAAAATCGCCGTCTTGCCCGCGACCTCCTTGCCGGCGTAGTCGGCGGGAAAAGCGACCGGAAACGTCTTTTGCTCGCCGGAACCGGCGCCTGAGAGTCCAGCCTCGAAGTCGGGCAGCATGCGCCCCTCGCCGAGAATGACGCTGATCCCGGAGCCCTTGCCTCCCGGGAATTCGCTGCCGTCGATCCGACCGACGAAGTCGACGCTCACGCGGTCGCCCGCCTGTGCGGGCCGCGCAGCAGCCTCCCAGGTCACGCGCTGCTTGCGCAGAATCTCGATGGTGCGATCGACGTCGGTCTCCTCGACCGCGTGGACCGGCCGGCGGATCGTCATTGCCGCGAGGTCGCCGAGCTTCACCTCGGGGTAGACCTCGAACGTCGCGCTGAAGGCAAGCTGCTTCTCGTCGCCGCCCTCCTTGCGTTCGATGCGCGGATACCCCGCCACCCTAAGGTTCTTCTCCTTGACGACCTCGGTGAATCCCTTCTGCACGGCGTCGCCGATCACCTCCGAGCGGACCTGCGGCCCGTACTGCTGCGCCACGATCTTGAGCGGCACCTTGCCGGGACGAAACCCGTCCATGCGCACGGTGCGCGACAGCTTGCGCAGGCGCTGCTCGACCTCGCGTTCGATTTCCTCCGCCGGAACCGCCATGCTCAGGCGCCGCTCCAGCTTGCCCAACGTTTCCATGTTCGTCTGCATACCCTCTGTTCCGGCTGCGTGGTGCGAAGGAAGGGACTCGAACCCCCATGCCTTACGGCGCTGGAACCTAAATCCAGTGCGTCTACCAATTCCGCCACCTTCGCCAGGCGGCTTCCTGTGGCATTCTACCGCAAGGCCCCTATACTGTCAGCCTAAGACCCTGAAACTCCTTGAAAAATAGGACGATGTCCGTCTCGCATTACGAGAATTTTCCGGTCGCCTCCGTGCTCCTGCCCGCGCGGCTGCGCCACCCGGTGGCGGTGATCTACCGCTTCGCCCGCTCGGCGGACGACTTCGCCGACGAGGGCGAGCTCGCCGCGCCGGCGCGCCTCGCGCTCCTCGACGGCTACCGCGCCGAGCTCGACCGGATCGGAACGGGGAGCGCGCCGCTCGCGCCCCTGTTCCGCGAGCTGCGAGACGTCGTCGCCGCGCGCCAGCTCCCGCTCGCCCCCTTCTACGACCTCCTCGACGCCTTTGCGCAGGACGTGACCAAGCGGCGCTACGCCAACTTCGCCGAGGTCATGGACTACTGCCGCCGCTCGGCGGATCCGGTGGGACGGCTGATGTTGCATCTGTACGAGCGGTACGACGAGCGCAACGCCGCCTCCTCCGATTCGATCTGCTCCGCGCTCCAGCTCATCAACTTCTGGCAGGATGTCGAGGTGGACTTCCGCAAGAACCGCATCTATCTCCCCCAGGACGAGATGCAGCGCTTCGGTGTAGGCGAGGCGCAGATCTCCGCCGCCGACGCGTCGGGCGGATGGTGGGACCTGATGCGCTTCCAGATCGACCGCGCAAGATCGCTGCTGCTGGCGGGCGCGCCGCTCGCTCGCCGCCTGCCCGGACGGATCGGCCTGGAAATCCGCACCGTGGTCCAGGGCGGCCTGCGGATTCTCGAGAAGCTCGAGCGTGTGCGCGGTGACGTGTTTCGCCATCGTCCGGTGCTGAAGCCCTTCGACTGGCCGCTCCTCTTCTGCCGCGCACTGCTCGCCCGATGACGCCGGACGAATACTGCCGCCAGAAGGCCGCGCACAGCGGATCGAGCTTCTACTACTCGTTCCTGTTCCTGCCGCCCGAGCGGCGCCGCGCGATCACCGCGCTGTACGCCTTCTGCCGCGAGGTGGACGACGCGGTCGACGAGCCGAGCGAGGCATCGGCCGCGCGCGTCACGCTCGCCTGGTGGCGCAGCGAAGTCGGCCGCCTCTTCGTCGGCAATCCCCAGCACCCTGTCACGCGCGCCCTTGCGCCCTGGACGACGACCTTCGGGATCGACGAGGCGCAGCTGAACGAGATCATGGACGGCATGGAGATGGACCTGAACCAGACCCGCTACCTCGATTTCGCCGGCCTGAAGGCGTACTGCCGCTGCGTCGCGGGCGTGGTGGGCACGCTCGCCGCGCGCATCTTCGGCTACCGCAACGCGAGGACGCTGGAATACGCGGACCGCCTCGGCCTCGCCTTCCAGCTCACCAACATCATTCGAGACGTCGGCGAGGACGCGCGCAAGAACCGCTTGTACCTTCCCATGGACGAGCTGCGCGAGTTCGGCGTCACCGCGGCGGACATTCTCGGGGCGAAGTACTCGGACGACTTCGTACGGCTGATGCGCTTCCAGGCCGAGCGCGCGCGGGGCTGCTACGACGAGGCGCTCGCGCTGCTGCCGCCCGAGGATCGCCAGGCGCAGCGGCCCGGGCTCGTGATGGCGGCGATCTACCGTACGCTGCTCGACGAGATCGCTGACGACGGCTTCCAGGTTCTCAGGCAACGCATCGCGCTCACGCCGGTCCGGAAGCTGTGGATCGCGTGGCGCACCTGGGCCACGGCTTGAGCCGCGTCGCGGTCGTCGGCGCCGGCTGGGCTGGGCTCGCCGCGGCGGTGACGCTCGCCGAGCGCGGCGTGCCGGTGACGGTGTTCGAGGCCTCGCGCAGCCTGGGCGGGCGGGCGCGGCGCGTCTCGATCGACGGCGTCGACCTCGACAACGGCCAGCACGTCCTCATCGGCGCGTACTGCGAGTGCCTGCGGCTGATGCGTCTGGTCGGCGCGGATCCCGACAAGCTGCTGCTGCGTCTGCCGCTCGAGCTGCGCTTCGCCGACGGATTCCACCTGCGCGCGCCGCGACTGCCCTACCCGTTCAACCTCGGAGCGGCGCTCCTCGGCGCGAAGGGACTCTCCTTCCGAGAGGCGGCGAGCGCCGTACGTTTCATGGTGTCGCTGCGCTTACGCAAGTTCAAGATCGATGCCGACCGCAGCGTTGCGCACCTCCTCGACGAGCACGCGCAATCGGGCGCGCTGCGCTCGCACCTGTGGGGACCGCTGTGCGTCTCTGCGCTCAACACGCCAGTCGCCTCCGCCTCTGCGCAGGTCTTCGCAAACGTGCTGCGCGACGGCCTGACCGGGAGCCGCGCAGCGAGCGACTTCCTCATCGCGCGCGCCGACCTCGGGAAGCTCTTCCCCGAGCCGGCAGCGGGCTACGTGAAGTCGCACGGCGGCGAGATCAGGCTCGGCGAGCCGGTGCGGAGGCTTGCGCGTATTCACGGCGGGTTCCGCGTAAACGAGGCGCTCGACTTCTCGTCGGTAGTGATCGCCAGCGCGCCGCAGCACGCGGGGCAATTGCTGGTGCAACTGCCCGAACTTGCCGATGCACTGTCGCGCATTAACGCGTTCAGCTACGAACCCATCGTCACCTGCTATCTGCAATATCCCGAGTCCGTCTCACTGCCCTCGCCCATGCTCGGCCTCACCGGAGGAGTCGTGCAGTGGGCTTTCGACCGTGGACGCATTGGCGGGCCGAAGGGGCTCCTCGCGGCGGTGATCAGCGCTTCCGGTCCGCACGAGCAACTCTCGAGGGAAGCGCTCGTTGCGAAATTCGAAGCCGAACTGCGAGCGGCGCTTGGAGCGCTGCCCGACCGTCTCTGGTGGCAAGTCATCACCGAAAAGCGCGCGACGTCTTCGTGCCGACCCGGAGTCGAACGACCGAAAGGCGGCACACCGTTGCCGGGCCTGCTGCTTGCCGGCGACTACATTGCCTGCGATTACCCGGGAACGCTGGAGGCGGCCGTGCGCAGCGGAGTCACGGCCGGAACAGCCGCTATAGCCCGATCGCCCTCAAATCGAGCTTCTTCCCCCGCACCGGCGGGCACCAGTAGTACGCCCCCGTCACCGGACGCGTAAACGTAAACAGCGCGTCGACGATCCCGTCCTCGGCGCCGGCCATGCGCTTGAGCTGCGCGTCGAAGGCGTCGAGCGATCTGCCGAAGGCGACGAAGTTGAGACCGGCCTGCGCCCCATCCGCCCAGGGCATGGAGCGGCGCCAGACGAAGGCTTCGGGGGTGAAGCTTTCCTGCGCCGTGCGCTTGACGTGCGCCGACTCGGGCGCACTGGCGAGCTCCTTGTTGTCGCGCCTGCGCCGGCCGATGGCGTCGTCCTGCCGTTTCTGCGGCATGGCGGCGAAGGCGTCGAGGTCGTGCACCCATTGCTGCACGGCGACGAAGCTCGCCCCGCCGAATCCCGGCCGCTTGTCGTTCACGATCGCGGTCTCGACGGCCTTCCTGCCCTTGGGGTTCTCGGTGCCGTCCTCGTATCCAGTGAGGTCAAGACCGCGTTCGTACCTGAAGGCGTCGATCGCGCCCGTCACCTCGAACGCGGGAGCGAGCATCTTCTCCGTCCTTCGCGCGCGCAGCAGGATCTCGCCGCGGTCGTCCCCGCGCAGCCAGCACCACAGCGCTGCGGGCGTCGATGGGACTTCCACGTTGTCGCTCCGATAGTGCGGGAACGGCTTCAGGCCCTCGATCTCCTTTTGCAGCGCGAAGGCGAGGAGCGCGCCGATGCCGACGACGCACGCTTTTCCGTCCGCCGCGGTGGACAGCAACTTCAGCTGAGCCCGGGGCGTCGCACCCGGCTTGAGGCCGAAGGTCAGGTAGCGCGCGTGCGGGGGAAGCGGAGCCAGTATTCCGGGTTGTGCGTTGTTCATCGCTCGAGCCTTCAGTTCCTGAAGCTGCGGACCGCCTCGGCGACGCTCGCCACCGGGACGATCTCGATGCCGTCGATTCTCTGCTTCGGCTGGTTGGCCCTCGGGATGATCGCGCGGCTGAAGCCCAGCTTCGCGGCCTCCCTCAGGCGCTCCTGTCCGCGCGGCGCCGGGCGCACCTCTCCGGCGAGCCCGATCTCGCCGAACACCGCCAGCTTCTCCGGGATCGGCTTGTCGGTGAGCGAGGAAACGATCGCGAGCACGACCGCGAGGTCCGCAGCCGGCTCGGATATGCGCACGCCGCCCACCGCGTTCACGAACACGTCCTGATCGTAGCACGCGATGCCGGCGTGCCGATGCAGCACCGCGAGCAGCATCGCAAGCCGGTTCTGCTCGAGCCCTACGGTGAGACGCCGTGGGTTGGGCGCGTGCGCCGCATCGACCAGCGCCTGGATCTCGACGAGCAGCGGGCGCGTTCCTTCCTGGGTCACCAGCACGCACGACCCGGCCACCTCGCCCGCGTGCTGCGAGAGGAAGATGGCCGAGGGGTTGGCCACGCCGCGCAGGCCGCGGTCGGTCATGGCGAACACGCCCAGCTCGTTCACCGCGCCGAAGCGGTTCTTGAAGGCGCGCACTAGGCGGAAGCTCTGGTGGGTGTCACCTTCGAAATAGAGCACCGAGTCGACGATGTGCTCGACCACCCGCGGCCCGGCGATCGCCCCCTCTTTCGTGACGTGGCCCACGAGCACCACCACCGCGCCGCTCGACTTCGCGTAGCGCGCGAGCTGCGCGACGCACTCGCGTACCTGCGAGACCGAGCCCGGCGCGGAAGTGAGCTCCTCGGAGTACAGCGTCTGGATCGAGTCGACGACCGCGATCTCGGGCCGCGCCTTCTCGAGCGTGGCGAGGATGCGCTCGAGCTGGATCTCGGCGAGCAGCTCGAGCCTGCCCGGGTCGAGGGCGAGGCGCCGCGCGCGCAGCGCCACCTGCTCCACCGATTCCTCGCCGCTTACGTATACAGCCTTGCGCGAGGCGCTCATCGCCGACAGCGACTGCAGTAGCAGCGTCGACTTGCCCACCCCCGGGTCGCCGCCGAGGAGCGCCACCTCCCCCGCCACGAACCCGCCGCCGAGCACGCGGTCGAGCTCCTCGATGCCGCTTGCCATGCGCGGCGCCTCCCGCGCGCTCACTTCGGACAGGCGCTTCAGCTCGGAACTCCTCGCGACGCCGGAGAAGCGGTGCTTGGAAGCCTTCTCGGCGACGCTCTCGACGAGCGTGTTCCAAGCGCCGCAGTGCGGGCACTGCCCCTGCCACTTCGGAGATTCGCCGCCGCACTCGGTGCAAGCGTAGACTGTCTTGGTCTTGGCCTTGGCCATCAGGCGGTCTCCGCGACCGGCACCCGCTGCGACAGTGCGCACAAGAGCTCGTAGCTCACGGTGCCCGCGCTCGCCGCGACCTCGTCCGCGGAGAGCCCCTCGCCCCAGAGCGTCACCGGTGATCCGATCGCAGCCTCCGGGATCCCGCCGAGGTCGGCGATGATCATGTCCATCGCCACCCTTCCCAGGGTGCGGGTGCGCTTGCCGCAGACGAGGATCGGCGTTCCGGTGGGCGCTTGGCGCGGGTACCCGTCCGCGTAGCCGCAGGCGACGATTCCCGCCCGCATCGGCCCCGACGCGGTGAAAGTGCAGCCGTAGCCGACGCTGTCGCCCGCGGCGAGCTCGCGCACCGCGATCAGCTCGGAGGACAGCGTCATCGCCGGCTTCAGGCCCAGCCTCTCCGCGCTCGTGTCGGCGAAGGGCGAGCAGCCGTAGAGCATGATCCCGGGCCGCACCCATTCGGCGTGGGCCTCGGGGTAGCGCAGGATGGCGGCGGAATTGGCGAGGCTGCGAGGGTAATTCAGCCGGGCGCTCATCTTCCGGAACCGCTCGAGCTGCCAGCGCACGCCGCGCTCGCCGTCGGCATCCGCGAAATGGCTCATGAGCGTGATCTCCCCAGCGCAGCGGGCAAGGCGCGCGTGCGCGTCCTCGAGCTCGCTCTCGGCGAAGCCCAGACGGTTCATCCCGGTGTTCAGCTTGAGATACACGGGGATCTTCGCCGGCAGCTGCGCCTTCTCGAGCATCGCGAGCTGCTCCGCGTGGTGCACCACCGTGGTGAGTCCGTTCGCCGCGATCGGCTCGAGCTCGCCCGGCGAGTAGAACCCCTGCATCAGCAGGATCGGGCGCTTCTCGCCGGCGCGGCGCAGCTCGAGCGCCGCCTCCAGCTCGATGAGTCCCAGGCCATCGGCTGCAAGGGCCTTGGCCGCGCGCGCTAGGCCGTGCCCGTACGCGTTCGCCTTCACCACCGCCCAGACTCGCGAGCGCGGCGCGATGCGCTTCGCCGCGGCCAGATTGTGGCGCAGAGCTGCGGAATCGATGCGGGCTCGAATCGGGCGCATGGCGCGGCTATTCAACCATAAACTCCCCGCGGCCGTGGTATAAAGCGGCGCAGAATGAATCGAACGTTCTACACCATCATGGCGGCGCAGTTCTTCAGCTCGCTCGCCGACAACGCCCTGCTGATCGCCGCGATCGCGCAGCTGCTGGAGCTCGACGGGCCCGCCTGGATGGTGCCGCTGCTCAAATTCTTCTTCACCGTCTCCTACGTCGTGCTCGCCGCCTTCGTGGGCGCGTTCGCCGACGCCATTCCCAAGGGCCGGGTGATGTTCATCACCAACTCGATCAAGATCGCAGGCTGCGTGATGATGTTCTTCACCGACTACGTGGAGTTTGCCGGCGTCCCCGGATACGTCCTGGTGCTCGCTGCGTACGCGGTCGTCGGATTCGGCGCCGCGGCGTACTCGCCCGCCAAGTACGGAATCCTCACCGAGCTGCTGCCGGCGGAAAAGCTGGTCGCGGCGAACGGCTGGATTGAAGGCCTGACGGTCGCCTCGATCATCCTCGGAACGGTGCTGGGCGGAGCGCTCATCAGCCCGCGCATCGCCTCGATGCTGCTCGCGATCGACGTACCCCACATCGACACCGGGATCGAGACCCCGGCGGAAGCTGCGATCCTCGTGATCTCGTGCATCTACGTCATCGCCGCCGCGTTCAACCTCTTCATTCCGGATACCGGCGCGCGCTACGGCAAGCAGCAGACCAACCCGGCGCTGCTGATGCGGGACTTCTACCTGTGCCTGGTCATGCTGTGGAAGGACAGGCTCGGGCAGATCTCGCTCGCCGTGACGACGCTGTTCTGGGGAGCCGGAGCGACGCTGCAGTTCCTGGTGCTGCAGTGGGCGGCGGTGCACCTGGGGCTGCCGCTCGACAGGGGCGCGGTCCTGCAGGGCGTCACCGCGGTGGGGGTGGCGATCGGCGCGGTGCTCGCGGGGAGGTTCATCTCGCTCCGACGCTCGCTCGACGTGCTGCCCGCGGGCGTCACGATGGGCGCGGTGGTGATGCTCATGATCTTCGTGACGAACATGCCCGTCGTGTACGCGCTGCTGATCTTCATCGGGGCCATGGCGGGCTTCTTCGTCGTGCCGATGAACGCCCTCCTCCAGCACCGCGGCTACGTGCTGCTTTCGGCCGGCCATTCGATCGCGGTGCAGAACTTCAACGAGAACATCTCTATCCTGGTCATGCTCGCGATCTACTCGGCGATGATCAAGGCGTCATTCCACATCAACACCATCATCGTCGCCTTCGGAACCTTCGTCGTGATCACGATGTTCCTCGTGATCCTGCGCCACCGCTACAACCAGGCTAAAGGCGACTCGCTGCACCTTATCGGCATAAAGACCGATCCCCAGCGCGGCTATCCTTGAACTTGCCGGCCTGCGCCCCCAAGTTCCGCTGATCATGGGCGCGCCTCTCCCCGACGACGTCCTGCTCGACGCCTACTCTGCCGCGGTCGTCGCCGCGTCCGAGGGCGTTGGCCCGGCCGTGGTGCACATCCAGGCCGCCCAGGCCGCGCGCGGCGGCACCGGCTCGGGATTCGTGTTCACGCCTGATGGATTCATTCTCACCAACAGCCACGTCGTCCATGGCGCGCGCTCGATCCGCGTCACCTTCGCGGACGGGACAAGCCACGACGCCGATCTGGTCGGCGACGACCCCGACACCGACGTCGCCGTGATCCGCGTCGCCGGGCACCAGCTGCCCGTGGCCGCGCTCGGCGCCTCGCGCGGTCTGCGCGTCGGGCAGCTTGCGATCGCCATAGGCAATCCCTACGGCTTCCAGCACACCGTGACCGCGGGCGTGGTGAGCGCGCTGGGCCGCAGCCTGCGCTCCACGACGGGCCGGCTCATCGACGATGTCATCCAGACCGACGCGGCCCTCAATCCCGGAAACTCGGGCGGACCGCTGCTGAACTCGCGCGGCGAGGTGATCGGCGTGAACACCGCGATCATCCCCTTCGCGCAGGGGATCTGCTTCGCCACGGCGGTCGACACGGCGAAGTGGGTGGTCGAGCAGCTGCTGCGCTTCGGGCGCGTGCGCCGCGGCTACATTGGCGTGGCGGGCGCGACCATGCCCCTGTCGCGCCGCGCGGTCCGCTTCCACGGCCTGGGCGCCGGCGCGGGCGTGCGCGTCGAGTCGCTCGAGCCGGGCGGCGCGGCCGAGCGCGCGGGCGTCGAGCCCGGGGACGTCATCATCGGCTACGACGGCGAGGAAGTCGCAGGCGTCGACGAGCTGCACCGGCTGCTGAGCGAGGAGCGCATCGGCAAGGCGACGAAAGTGACGCTGCTGCGCCGCGCTCAGAAGCTCGAGTTGCCAATATTGGCCGCGGAGATGCCCGCCCGTCCCTAGAGCACGACCGGTTTGTCGGGAAGCTCGTTGCGTCCCTCGCCCGTGGACGGGAAATGCTCGGTGAGCAGGTCGCTCACCGCACGCAAGCCGATCACCGTACCGCGCTCGAACTGGCCGCGCGCGAACTCCTGCTGCATCTCGCCGCAGATCGCATCCCACGCTGCGGTGCCGACTTTCGAGTGGATGCCCCGGTCGGCGACCAGCTCGACGCGGCGATCGGCGAGCAGCAGATAGATCAGGACGCCGGCGTTGTGAGCGGTGTCCCACACGCGGAGTCGCCCGAACCAGCCGATCGCGCGCTCGCGCGACCCGACGCCGCGCGCGACCTCAGCGAGCGGAAGCGCGGCTTCCACGGCGAAGCGCAGCTGCCCTGCGTGGCGCTTCTCCTCCTCGCCTATGACCTTCTGGATCGCCCGCAGCGACTCGGGCGGAAGGGCGCGCGCGACCGAACGATGATCGGTGAAGGCATGACGCAGGAAGCGCTTCCAGTCCATGGGTTCACCAGCGGCCGGAGGCACCGCCCCCGCCGAAATCGCCGCCGCCCCCGCTGAACCCGCCGCCGCCCGACCAGCCTCCGCCGCCGCCCCAGCCGCCGCCACCCCAGCCGCCGCTCGTCCAGCCTCCGCGACCGCCGCCGAAGCCGCTCACCAGGGTGACGAAGAACGCAATCAGCCCGCCCAGAACCGCAAACAGCAGCACGCCCGCGGCGAACCACACGATTGCGGCGACGATCGTTCCTGAAACGGCAGCCCCCGCCACGCGGCCGAAGACGCGCTTGAATATCGCGTCGCCGACCACGAGCGCGACCAGCAGCCAGAAGATCGTCTGCACGTCGATCGGCCGGCCCGTGCCGAGGCGCGGCTGCGGCGCCTCGAGGCTCTCGCCCTGGATGAGCGCGATGAGGGCTTCCGTGCCGGCCGAGATACCGCCATAGAAATCCCCCGACCGGAAGCGCGGCGTGATGACTTCCCGGATCACGCGGTCGGCGAGGCCGTCGGTGATCGCGCCCTCGAGGCCGCGTCCCACTTCGATGCGGACGGCCCTGTCGTCCTTGGCGACCACAAGGATCACGCCGTCGTCGACACGCTGGCGTCCGATCTTCCACGCCTCCGCGACGCGTATCGAATACTGCTCGATGGTCTCGGGCCGGGTCGTCGGCAGCATCAGCACGGCGACCTGACTGCCCTTCGTGCTTTCGAAATCGCGCAGCCGCGATTCCAGTGTCTGGACCTGCGAGGGCGAGAGCGTGCCGGTGAGATCCGTGACCCGCGCGCGCAGAGGCGGCACCGCAACCTCGGCCGCCCCGGGCAGCGCGAGGAGCAGCGCGGCGCCGGCCGCGAACGAAGCGAGCCAGCGCGTGAGCATCGAGACTACTTCTTGCCGAAGTCGACGGTCGGCGGCTTGGCGATCGCCTTTTCGTCTTCGACGGTGAAGTTGGGCTTGGTCTGGTAGCTGAACATCATCGCGGTCAGGTTGACCGGGAACTGTCGGATGAGAACGTTGTATTCCTGAACCGCCTTGATGTAGCGGTTGCGCGCCACCGCGATCCGGTTCTCGGTGCCCGCGATCTCGGCCTGGAGCTCGTTGAAGTTCCTGTCGGACTTGAGCTGGGGATAGTTCTCTACGACGACCATCAGCCGTGAGAGCGCGCCGGTCAGTCCTGCCTGCGCTTCCTGGAAGCGCCTGAAAGCGGCCGGGTCGTTCAGCAGCTCGGGCGTGGCCTGGATGCTGCCGACGCGCGCGCGCGCCTCGGTCACCCCGATCAGGACCTGCTGCTCCTGCGCCATGATCCCCTTCACGGTGTTCACCAGGTTCGGAATCAGGTCGGCGCGGCGCTGGTACTGATTGAGCACTTCCGACCACGCCGACTTGACCTGCTCGTCGGAGCGCTGGATGTCGTTGTAGCCGCAGCCCGCGAGCGCGGCCAGAACCAGAATCAGGAATGCCGTCCAGAGCTTGCGCATGGGTTCCTCCCGAGAGCCGAGTGCCCGCTACATGGAGGCGCGCGGCCGGATTACAAGGCCGTGATCGCGCGGCGAGCGAAGCACAGGTCTTCCCAAGCCTTGGCCTTGTCGGGCAGGTTGCGCAGCAGATACGCGGGGTGGTAGGTCACGATGAGCGGCACGCCCTGGTAGCGGTGCAGGCGGCCGCGCAGGCTCGCGATGCTCGCCTCGGTGCCGAGCAGGGTCTGCACCGCGAAGCGTCCCATCGCGAGGATCAGCTTCGGCTTGATCAGCTCGAGCTGGCGCAGCAGGTGCGGCGAGCATTGCGCCACCTCGAAGGGCTCGGGATTTCGGTTGCCGGGCGGCCGGCACTTGAGTACGTTGCAGATGTATACGTTCTCGCCGCGCCTGAGCCCGATGGCCGCAAGCATGTTGTCGAGCAGGCGCCCCGCCTGCCCGACGAAGGGCTCGCCGCGCGCGTCTTCCTCGGCGCCTGGCGCCTCGCCCACGAGCAACCAGTCCGCCCCCTCGTCCCCGACGCCGAACACGGTCTGCGTGCAGGTCTTTCTCAGCCCGCAGGCCTCACACGCCGCCACCGCGGACTTCAGCTCCGGCCAGTCCATCTTGAGGATCCGCGCCGCGCGGTCGTCGGCGAGGTCGAGCTTCGCCCTGTTCTGTATGCCGGGAACGGGGTCGAAGCGCTGCTTCGCCGGGCGGCGCGGAGCCGGCGGCGGCCCGGCGGGCGCCTTCGGCGGTTCGCGCTTCTCGCGAAGCCTCCACACGGGCCCGAGGCCCATCTCCTCGAGATAGGTCTCGCGCCTGCTCACAGATCAAGCGCCAGCACCAGCGCGTCCTCGCGCCCCTTGCGCGCGGGATAGTAACCGCGCCGCACGCCGATCTGCCTGAAGCCGTACCCGGCGTAAAGGCGCTTCCCCACCTCGTTGGTCGGCCGCACCTCGAGGAACAGCACCCTGGCCTTGTACTCGCGCGCCGCGAGCACGGCGGCGTGCAGCAGGCTGCGCCCGTGGCCGCGCCGCTGCGAGCCGGCCGCGACGCTCAGGTTGAGCAGGTGCGCCTCGCCCGCGGCGAGCATGAGCACCGCGTAGCCGATCACTCGCCGGCCCTCGCGGATCACCCAGCAGGCGTAGCCGGCGCGGAGCGAGTCGCGGAAATTCCCTAGCGTCCAGGGGAACTCGTAGATGCTCTCCTCGATCTCCAGGACCGCCCGCAGATCGCTCTCGCGCATGGGTTCGACCCCGGCGGGCCGCAGCACCGCGCTCACGTGCGCTCCCCGGTCCTGAACGCCACCTTGTCGCGCAGGTACCTCGGCACCGCCGTGGACGCATCCTTCGCTTCGCCCGCCGCGAAGCGCGGGATCGCGAGCTTCAGCACCGAGCGCGCGCTCGGCGACGCCTCCGGGCAGATGAGCGAGACGCGATCCCCGAGCCGGTTTGCGAGGCGGTCGCGGTGCGCCGCGAAGCCGTCGCCGCAGCCGGTCCAGTCGCGGCCCGAAGGAAGCGGCACCGCCTCGGGCTTGTACAACCCCGGAGCGTGAACCTCTTCCCAGGTCCCTCCGTCCTTGACGTAGGCCGCGTGGTAGACCTCGCCCATGTGCGCGTCGATGCAGGCGATGACCTTATGTCCGGCGGATTCCTCGGCCAGGGTGAGCAGCGACCCCACTCCCACGACGCCGACGCCGCGGGCCAGAGCGAGGCCCTGGGTCACGCCCGCGGCGATGCGCAATCCGGTGAAGGAACCGGGACCCTCGCCATAGGCGATGCCCTCGATCTGCGCGAGACCGAGGCGCGACTCGGCGAGCAGCTCCTCGACCATTCCCAGGACTCTTTCGGCCTGGCGCTGGAACGCGGGCTCGCTGCGCGAAAAGAGCGCCTCCCCGCAGCTCGCGGCGACCGAGCAGGAGTCCGTCGAGGTGTCGATCGCCAACAGATTCATGCCGCGATTCTAGCGGATCGCGCGCTTGACGAGAGGCTCCGTCTGCAACGATCATTCGGCTACTCGTTCGAACAACATTCCTGGAGGAGCGAAATGCGCCGCTTGCTGATCTTGCTTGCGTTGGGCCTGCCGGCGGCGTCCTCGCTCGCGCAGGACGGCTATCCCTCCCATCCGATCACCATGGTCGTGGCCTTCCCGCCCGGCGGCGTCGCCGAGCTCACCGGCCGACCGACGGCGATCGCGATGGAAAAGGTGCTGAAGCAGCGCGTCATCATCGAGAACCGGCCCGGCGCCGCGGGCGCGGTCGGGAACGCGCACGTCGCCAATTCCAAGCCCGACGGGTACACGCTGCTCATGGCGCTGTCGTCGATTTCGGTGATACCGGAAGCCGAGCGTCTCCAGGGCCACAAACCACCGTATGAATTGAGCCAGTTCGAGCCGATCGCGCTCGTCTCCGCCGATCCCGTCGTTCTGGTCGTGCGCGCCGAGGCGCCGTGGAAGACCGTGCAGGACCTCGTCGCCGACGCAAAGCGACGCCCCGACAAGATCACCTACAGCTCCTCCGGCATCTACGGCGCGCTGCACATGCCCTTCGTGATGCTCGAGCACGCCACCGGGACGAGCCTGTGGCACGTGCCGTACAACGGCGGCGGCCCGGCGATCCAGGCCCTGCTCGCCTCGCAGGTCGACGTCACCGCCGGCGGGCCGGCCACCATGATCGGACATATCAAGGGCGGGCGCCTGCGTCCGCTCGCGAATTTCGGCGACAAGCGCCTCGCTTCGCTTCCGGACGTTCCGACGCTCAAGGAGATCGGCATCGACGCCGAATACTTCATCTGGTCGGGTCTCATGGCGCCCGCTGGAACTCCGCCCGCGATTCTGCAGAAGCTGCGTGACGCCGTGCGCCAGGGCGTCCAGGATCCGGATTTCAAGACCGCGATGGCGAAAGTCGAGACGCCGGTAAGCTATCTCGACGCGCCGGAGTTCCGGAAGTTCTGGGACGCGGACGCAAAGAAGCTCATCGAGGCGGTGAAGACGATCAAACCCGTCGAGCAGAAGTAGTCCCATGGCGGCAGCACAAGGCAAGGTCATCATCACCTGCGCCGTGACCGGCGCGATCCACACGCCCACGATGTCGCCGCACCTCCCGATCACGCCCGAGGAGATCGCCGAGGGCGCGATCGGAGCGGCGAAGGCCGGCGCCGCCATCGTGCACCTGCACGCGCGCGAGCCCGCCGACGGCCGCCCGACCCAGGATCCCGCGATGTTCATGCGCTTCCTGCCGGCGATCAGGGCAGCCTCGAACGTGGTGATCAACCTCACCACGGGCGGCGCGCCGACGATGTCGGTCGAGGAGCGCCTTCAGCCCGCGCTCAAGCTGAAGCCCGAGGTCGCCTCGCTCAACATGGGGTCGATGAATTTCGGCCTCTACGAGATGCTCGGGCGCTACAAGGAGTGGAAGTACGACTGGGAGAAGCCCTACCTCGCCGGCAGCGACGAGCGCATCTTCAAGAACACCTTCCGCGACATCGCCTATATCCTCGAGTCCTGCAGCGGCAACGACACGCGCTTCGAGATCGAGTGCTACGACATCGGCCATCTCTACACGGCCGCGCACTTCCTCGACCGCAAGCTCGTCAAGCCGCCGCTCTTCATCCAGTCGGTGTTCGGGATCCGCGGCGGCATCGGCCCGCATCCCGAGGACGTGATGCACATGAAGCGCACGGCCGACCGCCTGTTCGGCGACGCCTACCTGTGGTCGGTGCTCGGCGCCGGGCGAAACCAGATGTTCGTCGCCGCGATGTCGGCGGTGATGGGCGGAAACGTGCGCGTGGGCCTGGAGGACAGCCTGTGGCTCGGGCGCGGCACGCTGGCGAAGACCAACGCCGAACAGGTCACGAAGATCCGCCGGATTCTCGAGGAGCTCGGGCTCCAGGTCGCGACGCCCGACGAGGCGCGCGAGATGCTGAGGCTCAAGGGCGGGCGCAACGTCGCATTCTGAGAGGCAATACCTGTGGCGAAAAGCTGCAAGATCGCGGTCATTCCCGGCGACGGCATCGGCAAGGAGGTCATGCCCGAGGGCGTGCGCGTCCTCGAGGCCGCGGGCCGCAGCTTTGGCATCGATTTCAAGTGGGACGAGTATCCCTGGAGCTGCGAGTACCGCGCCAAGCACGGCCGCATGATGCCCGAGGACGGGCTGGCGACCATCCGCCACCACGACGCGGTGTTCTTCGGCGCGTGCGGATTTCCCGGCGTGCCCGACCACGTCTCGCTGTGGGAGCTGCTGGTGCCGATGCGCCGCGGCTTCGATCTCTACGTCAACCTGCGACCGGTCAGGCTCATGCCGGGCATCCAATCGCCGCTCGCGGGGCGCAAGCAGGGCGACATCGATTTCTGGGTCGTGCGCGAGAACACCGAAGGCGAATACTCCGCGATCGGAGGTCGCATCTTCGAGGGCACGGAGCGGGAAACCGTCGTGCAGCAATCCACGTTCACGCGCGTCGGCACCGACCGCATCCTGAAGTACGCGTTCGAGCTCGCGAAGAGCCGCCCCAAGAAGCACCTCACCTCGGCGACCAAGTCAAACGGTATCTCGATCACCATGCCCTACTGGGACGAGCGCGTGCGCGCGATGGCGGCGCAGTATCCCGACGTGAAGACCGACCAGTTCCATATCGACATCCTCACCGCGCACTTCGTGCAGCACCCGGACTGGTTCGACGTGGTGGTCGGCTCGAATCTCTTCGGCGACATCCTCTCGGACCTCGGGCCCGCGTGCACCGGCACCATCGGCATCGCTCCCTCGGGGAACATCAACCCCGAGCGCAGGTTCCCGTCGGTGTTCGAGCCCGTGCACGGGTCGGCGCCCGACATCTACGGCAAGAACATCGCGAATCCCATCGGGCAGATCTGGTCAGGGGCGATGATGCTCGACCATCTCGGACACAAGGACGCGGGCGCCGCGATCGTGCGCGCCATCGAGCGCGTCCTCGTCGAGGGGCCGCGCACGCGCGACATCGGGGGCACGGCCTCGACCAGCGAGGTCGGCAAGGCGATCGCCTCCGCGATCTAGTGCTGGTTCGGCTTCGGCCTGCTGTAGATATCGCGTCCGTGGTCGACCACGTCGCGGCGCAGCTGGCGGCGCTGCTCGGGAGTCATGCGCGCATCGCGGTTCGCGTCACGCTGCTGCCATCTCATGTCGCGCGCCGGCGCCTGCTGCGGGGCCGAGGGACGGCCGGGTCCGGCCTGACGGCCGCCGCCCTGGGCGTGCTGGGCCGTGGCCGGGAGCGAAACCGGCGCGAGGAGCAACGCGGCGACCAGGACGGCCCGAGCTTTCACGATCCCTCTCGACACAGAACACCGGCACGTATATTAGGGCGGGTTTGTAAGGCGTGTACGACGCCCCCTCGATGGATTGTAACAACTTGTTTCCACGCCTCTGCCCGCAACGCGCGGTTACCTTCGCGCTGCGGCCCCGCTAATCATCGGGTTACGATACGCCGATGACCGAGCCCAAGACAAGAATCCTGGTCGTCGACGACGATTTGCGCCTGCGCGACCTGCTCCAAAGGTATCTCAGCGAGCAGGGCTTCGCCGTGCACACCGTCTCCGACGCGGCGGCCATGGACAAGCTGCTCTCGCGCGAGCGCGTCGACCTCCTGGTGCTCGACCTGATGCTTCCTGGCGAGGACGGGCTGTCGATCTGCCGGCGGCTGCGCGGCGGGAAGAACGCCGTTCCCATCATCATGCTCACCGCCAAGGGCGAGGACGTCGACCGCATCGTCGGCCTGGAGATGGGCGCAGACGACTACCTGCCCAAGCCCTTCAACCCGCGCGAGCTGGTCGCGCGCATCAACGCCGTGCTGCGACGGCGCGCAGCGCCGCTGCCCCCGGGCGCTCCGGCGGTCGAGCCCGAGAAGGTCAGCTTCGGCAACATGACGGTGAACCTCGCCACTCGCACGCTCGACCGCGACGGCCAGTCGATCTCACTCACCACCGGTGAGTTCGCGCTGCTCAAGGTGCTGGTCACGAACCCGCGCACGCCCCTTTCGCGCGACAAGCTGATGGAGCTCGCGCGCGGCCGGGAGTACGAGGTCTTCGACCGCTCGATCGACGTCCAGGTCTCGCGCCTGCGCAAGCTCGTCGAGAAGGATCCGGGGCACCCCGCGTACATCCAGACCGTGTGGGGCTTCGGCTACGTGTTCGTGCCGGACGGCGCGCCTCAATGAGGTTGTGGCCGAAGTCGCTGCTCTGGCGCACGTTTCTGCTGCTCGCCGCGCTGGTGCTTGCGACCACCGTGGGCTGGTTCGAGATCTTCCGCGCGTACGAGATCGAGCCTCGCGCCCGGCAGATCTCGCAGAACCTGGTCAGCATCGTCAACCTCACCCGCGTGGCGCTCATCAGCTCGCAGCCCGAGCTGCGGCGCGAGCTGCTGTCCGATCTCGCCGAGCGCGAGGGCATCCAGGTGTACACGGCGGAGCCGGGCGAGCGCGTCGTCGAGTCCGAGCGGCCCCTGCTCAAGCTGGTCGGCGAGCTGATCCGCCGACAGCTGGGGGAGGACACGCGCTTCGCCGTCGAGCGCGAGGGCAAGGCCGGCCTCTGGGTGAGCTTCTTCATCGACGACGACGAGTACTGGGTGCGCGTCCCGCGCGAGCGCATCGAGCGCCAGATCGCGCTGCGCTGGCTGGGCTGGGGCGCGCTCGCGCTTGCCCTTTCGCTCGTGGCGGCCTACGTGCTGGTCTCGCGCCTCAACCGCCCGCTGCGGGCGCTGGCGCACGCGGCCGACGCCATCGGCAAAGGCAAGACGCCGGAGCCGCTCGCCGAATCCGGTCCGGAGGAGATCCGCACGCTCTCGCGAGCATTCAACGAAATGTCGAGGGATCTCGCCCGCCTGGACGCCGACCGCGCGCTGATCCTCGCCGGCGTGTCCCACGACTTGCGCACGCCGCTTTCGCGCCTGCGCCTCGGCGTGGAGATGAGCGGCGCCGATCCCCTGCTCAGGGACGGCATGACCGCCGACATCGAGGAGATGGACCGCATCGTCAACCAGTTTCTCGATTTCGCCAGGACCGACGGAGGCGAGCCCATGCAGCGCGCCGACCTGACGGCGATCGCCGCCGAGGTCGCCGAGCACTACCGGCGGCACGGAAGGTCCGTGGCGACCGAGCTCCTGCCGTCGCCCGAGCTGCCGCTGCAGACGATGGCGATGAGGCGGGTGGTGATGAACCTCGTCGACAACGCGCTGCGGTACGGCGCGAAGGAGGTCAGCGTCTCCGTGCGTCCCGAGGACCACGGCGTACTCCTGCAGGTGGCCGACCGCGGCCCGGGCATTCCCGCATCGGAGGTCGAGCGCCTCAAGCGGCCTTTCACGCGTCTGGAGGTCGCCCGCAGCGACAAAGGGGGGGCGGGACTCGGCCTCGCCATCGTCGAGCGCGTAGTGCGCGCGCACCGCGGCACTCTCGAGCTGCTCCCGCGCCCCGGGGGCGGCCTGCTCGCGGACATCCGCCTCCCCGTGACCTAGAGCCCGATGTCGCCGCGCCGGCGGTCTCGGGTACACTTCGCATTCGAAAGGGAAATCACATGCGGAAAATGCTCGCCGCGCATGTACTGTCGCCGCGCCCGGGGCGCTCGCGCAGATCCCGCCAATCGAAGAAGGCGACAAGAACAAGCGGGAAATGAGGGAGAGCCACACCTGAGTCTATCGCGCGCTTCTCTGTGGACAGGGATTCTTGCGCTCGCCGCGGCCGGCGGCCTCCTGGAAACCCTCGACGCGTGCGCCCAGACCCCGCCGCCCGGCAAAGCCCTTGTTGTCCTGTATCGCGCCGACAGGCAGGCGGTGGCCGCGCGGGTGCCATTGATCGCCAACGCCGAGCGGCTCGGAGACATCGGCAACGGCGAATTCGTGAACGTCGTGGTCAATCCCGGCCGGACCTTTCTGCGCGCCGGCGACCGGATCCTGACTACGCTCGCGATCCAGACGAGGGCCGGCCAGACTTCCTACGTCCTGATCGAAGCCGTGCCAGGACTCAGCCCCGTGCGCGTCGACATGCGTGAAATGACCGAAGCGTCGGCGCGCCGCGTCCTGGCGCAAAGCCGCCCCGCCGCGGCGGGCGCCGCTGCTGCACGGGCCCCGGCCGTTCTGCGGCCGCCCACGCCAGGTGCACGTCCTCCCGCACAGGCGCCGCCGCCGCGCCAGGCCCAAGCGGTTCCCCCGCCGTCGCCGGCGCCTCGGACGGTGACGCCGCGGGAGCCTCCCCCGCCTCCGGAGGGAGAAGCCAGCAAGTGGCGAGTCGCGGTTATCGCCAAGATGGGCGCGTTCAAGCTCGCCTCGACGAGCCAGACGATAGGCGGGCTGCAGACTTCCTACGACAAGAGCTCAAAGCCGGTCGCCGGCTTCGAGACCGAGCTGCGCCACGCGGACGGCTTTGCCGTGGGCCTCGAATTCCTGTACTACAAGAACGACCTGGCCGCACAGGGGACGACCTTCACGGGAACCCAGACCGTGCTGCTGACCGCGGTCAACGGGAAGTACTACTTCGGCGGGGATTCGGGCGTGTTCCATCCTTACGTCGGCGGCGGAGTCGGAGTCGCCGCGGCGAAGTTCGCCGGCGACCTCACGGGAAAGTCGAGCGGCCCCGCATACCAGGGGATGGTGGGCCTGGACCTGAGGTTCGAAAGCGTCGGACTGTACCTCGAATACAAGTACCTCAACTCGACCACCCAAGACGGCGCCAACCAGAAGATCAAGGTCGGGGGGTCGGGCTTCCTCGGCGGCGTGAGCTTCGCTTTCTGAGAATCTAGGCCGCCGCGGTCCAGGTGGCCACGGCCTCGTAGCGACTGCCGCCTGCGCCAGGCTGCGAGCGCACGAGGGCGAATCCGTCGACTTCCCAGGCGATCGGCTCGAGCGCGGGCATCGACTGCGGCTCGCGCGCGTCGCGCAGCAGCGTGACGTGCGTCGCGAAAGGCTTCGCGTCGAATCCGATCTCGTGTCGCGCAAGCACCCCGCGCAGGTCGCGGGCGAATTGCTCGACCCCGGCCGGCGCAAGCGACGTCCCGGCCCAGACGATGCGGTTGTGCTTCCAGAATCCGGCCCGATCGAGGAGCAGCGTGGCCCGGCGCACCGCGACCTCCCTCGCCGCACGCTCGACCTCGGCCACGCGGGCGACGGAGCCGAGGAACGCGACCGTCAGGTGGAGATTCTCGACGGGCGTCGGCCGGCCGCCGCACAGCGCCCGAAGTTCGCGCGACCACCGCGCAAGCTGGGCGCGCACTGCCTCAGGCGGCCACAGCGCGAAGAAAAGCCTCATTCACTCGAGCAGCGCGATCGCCTCGGCGGCGATGCCCTCGCCGCGGCCGATGGCGCCCAGACGCTCCGCGGTCTTGGCCTTGACGCTGACCCGGTCCGCGGGCATGCCGAGATCGGCGGCGAGGTTGGAGATCATCGCGCCGATGTGTGGGGCCATGGCCGGCGCCTCCGCGAGAATGGTTGCGTCGATGTTCGCGATGGCGAAGCCGGCGCCGCGCACCCTGGCGGCGACCTGGCGCAGCAGCGCGCGGCTGTCGGCGCCCTGATACTTCGGATCGGTGTCCGGGAAATGCGTCCCGATGTCGCCGAGCGCCGCGGCGCCGAGCAGCGCGTCGCACACCGCGTGGATCAGCACGTCGGCGTCGGAGTGGCCGGCCAGGCCCATTTCGAACGGGATCGTCACGCCGCCGACGACGAGGCTGCGGCCCTTCACGAGCGCGTGCACGTCGAAGCCCTGTCCCACCCTCACGCCGCGCGCTCCCGCAGGATGCCCTCGGCGACGCGCAGGTCGGACGCAAAGGTGATCTTCAGGTTCTCGGTGCTTCCCTCGACCAGCTTCGGCCGATAGCCGAGCGCCTCGATCGCCGCGGCCTCGTCGGTCACGTGCACCGCGTGCCGCAGCGCCTTGAGCAGCATGCCGTGGCGGAACATCTGCGGCGTCTGCGCCTGCCACAAGTGGTCGCGCGGTTCGGTCTCGACGATGCGCCGCTCGTCGTCGGAGCGCTTCAGCGTATCGGAGACCGGAATCGCGAGGATCCCCCCGACCTCGTCGCGCCCGGCGCCGTCGATCAGGCGCGCGAGCTCGGCGCCGCCCAAGCAGGGCCGCGCCGCGTCGTGCACCAGGATCCAGTCGTTGGGGTCTACCGCGCTCGCGGCCGCGACGAGCCCGTTCAGCACGCTTTCCCGGCGGGTCGCTCCGCCGCAATAGAGCGGCGCGATGCGCTCGCCGAACCCTGCCCAGTCGTGCTTGCGGAACTCGCCGTCGGCGGTGGCGAGCACGACGAACACCACCTCCACCTGCGGCGCGGCGAGCAGGCGCTCGATCGCGTGGAAGAGCACGGTCTTTCCCGCGAGAGGGGAATATTGCTTCGGCCCGGCGACCCCGAAGCGGGAGCCCGAGCCGGCGGCGGGAACGAGGCCGAAAAATCTGGAAGTCACTGAAATCGGAAGGGATTCGACACGCTACAATTATAGCGGCTTGCACGAGATGACCGCTGTCCTCCCCCCCGAATCGCGACGCGGCGAGGCCGGCGCTCGTCCCCAGGGCTCGAGCGACGCGCTCGTCCTCGCGCGCGTCGCGCTGGCCTCGCGACCCGTGCTCGTCTTCTGCGCGAAGGCAACAGAGGCGCAGCGCCTCAAAGACGAGATCGCCTGGTTCGCGCCGCAGCTCGCCGTCCTGCTCCTGCCCGACTGGGAGACGCTGCCCTACGATCAGTTCTCGCCGCACCAAGATCTGGTGTCGGAGCGCCTCGCGACTCTGTACCGGATCCTGCGCGAGGACTTCGACGTCGCGCTCGTTCCGACCACGACCGCGCTTACACGCCTCGGGCCGCCTTCGTATCTGGCCGCGCACAGCTTCTTTCTCAAGCAGGACGAGGCGCTCGATCTCGCCGCGCTGCGCGCGCAGCTCGCGCTCGCCGGCTACAGCCACGTCACGCAAGTGGTGGCGCCCGGGGAGTACTGCGTGCGGGGCGGTCTCGTCGACCTCTTTCCCATGGGCAGCGCGCTCCCTTACCGCCTCGACCTCCTTGACGAGGAGATCGAGTCGATCCGCGCCTTCGACGCCGACTCCCAGCGCTCTCTCTACAAGGTGCCTGAAATCCGGCTGCTGCCCGCCCGCGAGTTTCCGATGGACGAGGCCGGGCGCAACCGCTTCCGCAGCCGCTTTCGCGACGCCTTCGAGGGGGACCCGTCGAGGAGCCGCGTCTATAAGGACGTGAGCAACGGCGTCGCGCCCGCAGGGATCGAATATTACCTCCCTCTATTCTTCGAAAGCGCCGCGACGATCTTCGATTACCTGCCGAAGGCCACCACGGTCTGCATGCACGGGCAGGTGCACGAGGCGATCACCGAGTTCTGGCGCGACGCCCAGGACCGCCACCGGCTGCTTGCGGGCGACCGCACGCGACCGCTGCTCCCTCCCGCAGATATCTTCCTCGCCGCCGAGGACTTCTTCGCTCGGGCGAGGGATTTCCCGCGCTCCGCGCTCGAGTCCGCCGGCGCGGCGGGGTTGCCGGAGCTCGCGGTGGAGCGGCGCGCGGCGGATCCTCTCCACCGCCTCAAGGCCTTCCTCGCTTCGACGCCTCACCGCGTGCTGCTCCTCGCCGAATCGCCCGGCCGGCGCGAGACGCTCGCGCAGCACCTCGCCGAATACGGACTGAAGCCCGACCCGGCGGGGGGCTTCGAGGAGTTCCGCCGCTCGGGCTCGCGCTTCGCGCTCGGAGTTGCGCCGCTCCTCAACGGCTTCGTGCTTGAAGCCGAGGGCCTCGCCTTCATCACCGAGTCCGAGCTTTACACCGGAACCGCGCGCTCGCGCGCCCGCGACCGGAAGGCCGTCAGCTCGGTCGAGGGGATGCTGCGCGATCTCTCGGAGCTGCGCGCCGGCGACCCCGTAGTGCACGTGCAGCACGGCATCGGCCGCTACCGTGGGCTGGTCGATCTCGACCTCGGCGACGGCCCGGCGGAATTTCTGCTGATCGAATACGCCGAGGAGAACAAGCTCTATGTGCCGGTGGCGCAGCTGCACTCGATTGCGCGCTATTCGGGCGGACCGCCCGAGCAGGCGCCGCTGCACAAGCTGGGCGGGGATGCCTGGGAGCGCGCGAAGCGCAAGGCGGCGCGAATGGTGCGCGATACCGCCGCGGAGCTCCTTGACGTCTATGCCCGGCGCGCCACCCGCAAGGGGCACGCCTTCCGCCTGAACCAGCACGACTGCGACGCCTTCGCGGAAGGCTTCGGCTTCGAGGAGACGCCCGACCAGGCCGCGGCGATCGCAGCGACGATCGAGAGCATGAAGGGCGGCCGCCCCATGGACCGCCTGGTGTGCGGCGACGTCGGCTTCGGCAAGACGGAGGTCGCGCTGCGCGCCGCCTTCGTCGCCGTCGCCGACAACATGCAGGTGGCGGTGCTTGCGCCCACCACGCTCCTCGCCGAGCAGCATTTCCAGACCTTCAAGGACCGCTTTGCCGAGTGGCCGGTGAGGATCGCGGAGCTGTCGCGCTTCAGAAGCGGGAAGGAGACCAAGGCGGCCGTAGACGGGCTCGCTTCCGGGGAGATCGACATCGCCATCGGCACGCACAAGCTCCTTCAGCGGGACGTCAAGTTCAAGCGCCTCGGCCTGATGATCGTCGACGAGGAGCACCGCTTCGGCGTGCGCCAGAAGGAGGCGCTGAAGGCCCTGCGCGCCGAGGTCGACGTGCTCACGCTCACCGCGACGCCGATCCCACGGACGCTGGCGATGTCTCTGGAGGGCCTGCGCGACCTCTCGGTGATCGCCACGGCGCCCGAGCGGCGCCTCTCGATCCGCACCTTCGTCACCGCCTACTCGAGCGGGATCATCCGCGAGGCGGTCCTGCGCGAACTCAAGCGCGGCGGCCAGATCTTCTTCCTGCACAACGACGTGGCGACCATCGAGGTAATGCGCGAGAAGCTCGAGAAGCTCCTGCCCGAGGCGCGCATCGCGGTCGCCCACGGGCAGATGCGCGAGCGGCAGCTCGAGCGCGTGATGCGCGACTTCCTTCAGCAGCGGACCAACCTGCTCCTCTGCTCGACCATCATCGAGACCGGCATCGACATCCCAACCGCCAACACCATCATCATCGAGCGCGCCGACAAGTTCGGCCTCGCGCAGCTGCATCAGCTGCGCGGCCGCGTCGGGCGCTCGCACCATCAGGCCTACGCCTACCTGCTCACGCCGGGCGAGGACGCGCTCTCGGCCGCGGCGAAGAAGCGGCTGGAGGCGATCCAGATGATGGAAGAGCTGGGCTCGGGCTTCTACCTCGCGATGCACGACCTCGAGATCCGCGGCGCGGGCGAGGTGCTGGGCGAGGCGCAGTCGGGCGAGATGCAGGAGGTCGGATTCAACCTCTACGCCGACATGCTCGACCACGCGGTGCGCTCGCTCAAGGCCGGGCGGGAGCCGGACCTGTCGCAGCCCTTCGAGGTCGCCACCGAGATCAACCTGCACTTCCCGGCGCTCCTGCCCGCGAGCTACTGCGCCGACGTGCACGAGCGCCTGGTGCTGTACAAGCGCTTCGCCAACTGCGACACGCCGGAGCGCCTCGAGGCGATGCAGGAGGAGCTGGTCGACCGCTTCGGCGAGCTGCCGCCCGCGGCGCGCGCCCTGATCGAATCCCACCGCCTGCGGCTCCTCGCGAGGCCGCTCGGCGCCGCGCGCATCGACGCCACCTCCGAAACCGTCCAGATCCAGTTCGTGGCCCACCCTCCCCTCGACCCGGCGGCGGTGCTCAAGCTCGTGCAGAAGCACAAGTGGAAGCTCACCGGACCGAGCAAGCTGCGCGTCGAGCGCGTCACGAGCGAGCTCGCCGAGCGCGTTGCCGCGGTGCGCAATATTCTGACGTTGTTGTCATCCTGAGCGAAGCGAAGGATCTCCTTTGGCATACCTCGTCATTCAGGGCCTCGAAGTCGAAACCCCCGATCTGAAAGAGCTCGCCAAGCTCTCGGGCGCGTCGCGCATCGAGAACCGCGGCCACAACGCCTTCTGGCTGCACGACTACAAGAGAGAAGACGGCGTCGCCGAGTACTGCGCAAACGCCAAGCTCGACTTCGCCTTCGTCCCCGCACCGCGCAAGCTCTCCGACTTCCGGCTGCTCGTGATGGACATGGACTCCACCCTCATCACCATCGAGACCATCGACGAGCTTGCGGACCTCGCCGGCCGGAAATCCGAGGTCGCGGCCGTCACCGCGCAGGCCATGCGCGGCGAGATCGAGTACGACGAGAGCCTGAGGCGGCGCGTCGAGGTGCTCAAAGATCTTCCCGAAAGCGCCCTAGAGCAGTTGTATACAGAGCGGGTGAAACTCTCCCCCGGCGCCGAGCGGATGATCGCGGGCGTGAAGAAGGCCGGCCTGAAGATCCTGCTCGTCACGGGCGGCTTCACCCACGTCACCGACCGTCTCAAGGCGCGGCTCGGGCTCGACTACGTGCGCGCGAACACCCTCGTCGTCAAGAACGGAAGATTCACCGGCGAGCTCGAAGGCCGCATCGTCAACGCGGACGGCAAGCGCGAGGCGCTGCTGTCAGCGCGCGACGAGATCGGAGCGACGAGGGAGCAGATCATCGCTATCGGGGACGGAGCGAACGACCTCAAATTCATGGGCGAGGCCGGCGTCAGCATCGCGTATCACGCGAAGCCGGTGGCGCGGGGAAAGGCGAGCTACTGTTTCGACCATATTGGGCTAGATGGAGCGTTGAGTCTTTACGCCTAGGGCTGCGTCCCTCGAACATGACGCACCCGGCGGGGCATAATAGACACGCCGCCGTTCACGCCGGCCACCGCGGGAGGAGCGCGATGTCGGAGATTGTCCTCGATAAGGTCTCGAAGAGCTTCGGCCAGGTGCGCGCGGTCGACGCGATGAGTTTTCGCGCCGAGGCGGGGAAGTTCGTGGTGCTGCTCGGGCCGTCGGGCTGCGGCAAGTCGACGGTGCTGCGGCTGATCGCCGGCCTCGAGGACGTGTCCGAAGGCAGGATTCTCATCGGTGGGCGCGACGTCACGCGCCTCGACCCGGACAAGCGCCGCGTGTCGATGGTGTTCCAGTCCTACGCGCTCTTCCCCCACCTTTCGGTGGCGGAGAACATCGTGTTCGGCCTCAGGGTGCGGCGCCTCCCCGAGCCCGAGAGGAACCGGCGCCTCGCCAGGGTCGCGGAGCTGGTAGGTCTCACCCAGCAGCTCGAGCGGAAACCCCAGCAGCTCTCGGGCGGGCAGCGCCAGCGCGTCGCTCTCGCGCGCGCGATCATCGCCGAGAATTCGATCTGCCTGATGGACGAGCCGCTCTCCAACCTCGACGCGCAGCTGCGCCACGGCATGCGCGTGGAGATCCGCGCGCTGCAGCAGCGCCTCGGCATGACGGTGGTCTACGTAACGCACGACCAGGTCGAGGCGATGAGCATGGCCGACCGCGTGATCCTGATGCGCGAGGGACGCATCGAGCAGGAAGGCTCGCCCGAGGAGCTCTACGCGAGGCCCGCGACGACCTTCGCCGCGCGCT
>Ga0335083_10001836_pt1 | contig 28772 bp, 24 predicted proteins | sample Lox_Sample_42_FD_206716 | JGI IMG/M metagenome (GOLD analysis project Ga0335083, IMG submission 206716) | Soil microbial communities from Loxahatchee National Wildlife Refuge, Florida, United States - Lox_Sample_4.2 | ecosystem: Environmental > Terrestrial > Soil > Wetlands | place: USA...
GACCATGGACGGCGTGGTACGCGCGCCTTCTGAATTCTCGATGACCTTGGTATCGCCGCCTTCCATGACGGCCACGCACGAGTTGGTCGTGCCGAGGTCGATGCCAATGACTTTCGCCATGTTGTTCCTACTCTCTCCCAGCAGGTCCCCCCGAGCCCCAGAAGGCGCCAGGACGGACCCCCGATAATGATGTTACCTGCCGGAAAGACCGGGTCAGGACAGGGGCTATATAGGTCCTATGAGGCAGCCTGCAATGGTGCCGCCGCATTGAATCCACGCTCCGGATATCAGATAGGGTCGGACGGGCCTAAAATCGAGCGTTTTTGCGGGTTTCTCGATGCGTCTTTTGCCGGGCTACATCACCCTCGACGAACAGCAGCGCCTGCTGGCGGACGTGCAGGACGTTCTGACCGAGGCGCCGCTTTACACGCCTGTCATGCCGCGCTCGGGCAATCCTCTGTCGGTCCGCATGTCGAACTGCGGACCGCTGGGCTGGCTCTCGGAGCAGACGGGCTATCGCTATGCCCGGGTCCATCCGGTGACCGGCGCGCCCTGGCCCGCGATCCCGGCCCGGGCGCTCGACCTCTGGCATCGCGCCACCGGCGTTGCCTATGAGCCCGAGGCCTGCCTGATCAACTCCTACGGACCCGAGGCGCGGCTGGGTCTCCATCGCGACGAGGACGAGGACGCCAAGGAGGCGCCCATCCTGTCGATCTCGCTGGGGGACACCGCGCTCTTCCGGTTGGGCGGCCCTACCCGCAAAAGCCCGACCCGCTCGGTGCGCCTCACCAGCGGCGATTGCGTCGTCCTGGAGGGACCTTCGCGCGACTGGTTCCACGGCGTCGACCGCATCCTGCCCGGTACCAGCCGGCTGCTGCCGGAGGGCGGGCGGCTGAATCTCACCTTGCGGCGCGTGACGAGGCCCCAAGTCTCACGCTGCTGAGACTCATCAAATGCAGGCGGGCGTGCATTTCAGGCTCGGAGTCTCAGAGTCTCACCACCCCCCCGCCCATTCAAATGGGCAGGTGGCGCGTATCGCCCCTTCGGGGCACTTCCTCATCTGAATGGGGAAGGAAAATCAGGCGTCGTTGCTGGGCTCCGCCGCGCGCGCAGGGCCGCCCTTGGAGACGGCGACCATGGCGGCGCGCAGCAGGCGGCCGGCCAGCAGGTAGCCGGGAATCAGCTCCTGCACGACGGTGCCCGCCGGCACCGAGGCGTCCTCGACTTCCATCATCGCCTGATGGACGTCGGCGCTGAACGGCTTGCCGAGCGCCTCGACCTTGGTCACGCCGTGGCGCTCCAGCACCGACTGCAGCTCGCGTTGTGTCGCCTGCACGCCGGCCACGATATTGCGCACGGCGGGGTCGAGCTTCTCGGGATCCGCCGGCAGCGCCTGCAACGCGCGGCCGAGATTGTCGGCCACCGACAGCACGTCGCGCGCGAAGCGCTCGATGCCGTACTTGCGCTCGCGCTCGATCTCCTGCTGGCCGCGGCGGCGGACGTTCTGCGTCTCGGCCTCGGCGCGCAGGTACTTGTCCTGCAATTCGGCCTTCTCGGCCTGCAGCTTCTCGATCAGGCGCTCGACATCGACGGCCTCGGTCGCGGTGTCGAGGGGGGCGTCGGGGTCGACCGGCATATCAGCCCGGGCGCCGCCCGCGGTTGAATCGCTGGCCATACGGTATCCCTAGTCAGAGTGGTTTCTTTCGGCGCCTGACTTAGGGATGCCCCGCCGCCGGGTCAACCCTTCGGAAAGCGCTTCAAACAGCTTCCAGCGGGGCCTGCAATTTCGTGCCGCGCACGATGATCCCGCCGCGATCGCCTATGGTGACCGAGCCATAGCGCTGGGCGAAGGCCTCGGGCAGCGGCCTTGCGTGCGAGGCGGCGAGCCACAGGCGCAGCAGGTGGCGCTTGCGCTCCGGCTGGGGCCAGTCGACGAACGAGGTGCGGTCGTGCAGCAGGGTGTGGTTGTGCACCAGCTGCACGTCGCCGGGCTTGAACTCCATGAACATGTGCAGCTTGGGATCGTTGGTCAGCGCGTCGAACAGATCGAGCGCCTCGACCTTTTCGGGCGTGAGGCGCGGCGCGTCGGGGAAGCGCTGCGCCGAATCGATGTACTGGCGCTGATAGATCGCGGTCAGATGCGCCGCGTGCCAGTTGAAGACCGGAATCTCGAAGTACGGCCTGGCACCCGGCGGCACCTCGCCGCGGCGGTCGGTGGCGAGCGGCTCGAACAGATGCTTCAGCAGGTCGGGCCGGCGCCTGCGCATCTCGTTGAAGATGGTCGTCGAGCTCACCAGTGCCGACAGGCCGCCCGATTGCGCGGTCTTGAGGCACAAGAGGCCGACGATGTCGCAGGAGTCGGTGTGGAAGGTCTGGCGCTCGTGCGTCTGGTAGATGCGCACGTTGGGATCGTTCGAGGCGAGGCCGATATCCTGCACGTGGCCCAGCACATGGCCCTTGCCGTTCTGCGAGCGTGCGCTGCCGAGATGGGCGCCGAGCCCGAAGAAGGCCGTCGCCGCCTCGCGCATGGTCCAGCGCTCGACGGGCAGGCCGCGCAGCAGCAGGAAGCCGCGGCCATTCAGCACCTCGTTGTCGACGCGGATCTGCAGCTTGGGGCCCAGAGTCGGCAGCGGGAAGTCGCTCGCCTTGATCGCGGCAATGTCGGCCTCGCGCGACGCCAGCGCCTTGGTGGCCGTCTCGACCTCGGCGATCTCGGCTTCGGTGAGCGGCATCGCCCAGTCGGTGCGCCTGGCCATCTCCGGCCCGTACCAGGCGGCGGGGCCCGTCTGCTCCGGCGGCAGCTCGAACGTCATGTCGCTTCCCACGGAAAACGCGGCGCGAAGAGCGCTTCTTCGCTCTGCGCCAGTCGGTAGTTCTCGGTGGCGTTCACCAGCGCCGCGCGGATGCCGGGCTCGAGCGCGCTGTGGCCGGCATCGGGCACGACGACCATCCGCGCCTCGGGCCAGGCACGCGCCAGCGCATCGGCCGTGACGATGGGACAGACCACGTCGTAGCGGCCCTGCACGATCGTGCACGGCAGGTGGCGCACGCGATCGAGCTCGGCCCACGGCCAGTTGTCGGGCAGGAAGGTGCGATTGACGAAGTAGTGCGCCTCGATGCGCGACAGGGCGAGGGCGAAGCCGCCGTGATCGGATTCGAAGGGCGCGCGTTGCGTCGGATAGAGCGTCGAGCAGGCGGCTTCGTAGCGGCTCCAGACCCGCGCGGCGGGACGGTGGATGTCCGGATTGCGGTCGATCAGCCGGCGATAGTAGCTGCCCAGCAGGTCGGAGCGCTCGTTGGCCGGCAGATGCTCGGCGAAGTCGCGCCAGGCCTCGGGGAAGACGGTACGCATGCCGTGGAGGAACCAGTCGATCTCCGACTGTCCGCCCAGGAACACGCCGCGCAGGATGAAGCCCGTCGCGCGGTCGGGATAGCGCAAGCCATAGGCCAGCGCGAGCGTGCTGCCCCACGAGCCGCCGAACAGCAGCCAGCGCGGGATGCCGAGATGGGCCCGCAGCTTCTCCATATCGGCGACGAGATGGCCGGTCGTGTTGTCGGTGAGGTCGCCGAGCGGCATGGAGCGGCCGCAACCGCGCTGGTCGAACACGACGATGCGATAGAATTGCGGATCGAAGAAGCGGCGATGCACGGGCGCTGAACCCGCGCCGGGCCCGCCATGCAGGAACACCACCGGCACGCCGTCCGGATTGCCGCTCTGCTCCCAATAAAGCGTATGGCGCCCGTCGACCGCCAGCATGCCGCTGGCGAAGGGCGAGATCTCGGGAAACAGGTCTGAACGAAGCGGGGTTTCGGAACGCGGCATGCTTGGGTCCGTTGGCATGAGTGCCATCGAGGCGGCCGCCGTACCACCCACGAGGCGCCTCGATCAACGCGTTTCCGATCAGATGGAACCGCTTTAGCGGTTCCATCTGATCGGAAGCCGCTTTAGCGTCCAAGGTTGCGGGCTCCCCCAGGAGGAACAGTGTTTTTTCGCCGTATTTTGGCGCTCGTCGCGCTGTTCCCCCTCACACTGCTCCTCGTCGCTTCCTGCACGCCGGACGGATCGCTACCCCAGACCGCCGCGCCTGCACGGCCGGCCTCGGCCGCGGACGCCGACCTGCCGCGCGAGATCGAGCGCGAGGTCGGGCCGATCTATCCCTCGCCGCCCTTGCATGCGCTGGTCGAGCGGGTCGGACAGAAGCTAGTGGCGGCCTCCGGCCTGCCCGGCCCCTTCCACTTCTACGTGCTCGACGAGCCGGTGCCGAACGCGCATGCCGTCTCGAGTGGCTACGTCTTCGTCACGCGCGGCCTGCTTGCCATGATCGACGACGATGCCGAGCTCGCGGCCGCGATCGGCCACGAGCTCGGCCATGTCGAGCTGAAGCACGGCGCGCAGCGCGAGAAGATCCGGCGCAGCGTCATGGAGGCGGCCGTCGATGCCGCGCTCACCAGCGGCTCGGCCACGGTGGGCCGCTCGGTGGCGCGCGAGGGCATGCTGAAGCTCAGGCGCTACTCGCGCGACCAGGAGCTCGAGGCGGACAAGGCGGGTGTCGGCTATCTCGTGCGCGCGGGCTTTCGCGCCGATGCCATGATCAGCCTGATCGAGAAGCTGCAGCGCGAGCTCAAGCTCGAGGACAAGATCATCGGCATCGAGGCCGACACCGAGCGCAGCGCCTTCGCCACCCATCCCGATCCCGACCAGCGGCTGGCGGCGCTGCGCAGCCTGCCCGAGGCGCACACGCCGGGCGCGGCCGACCGGCCGGGCTATCTCGCCCTGATCGACGGCCTGTCGATCGACGATTCGCCGGAGGAGGGCTTCGTGCGCGGCTCGGCCTTCCTGCATCCGATCATGCGGATCGCCTTCCAGATGCCGGCCGATTTCCAGCTGTTCAACGATCATGACGGCGTGCTGGGCGTCGGCCGCGACCGCTCGATGGTCTATTTCTCCTGCACCGATCAGAAGGTCGAAGGCCGCCTCGATGCCTGGATGCGCGACAAGCTGCAGCCCACGCCGACCGACATCCAGGAGACGGAGATCGGCGGCGCCGAGGCCGCCATCGGCGCCAAGCCGCGCGGCTCGGACACCGGCCTCGGCCAGGTCCGCTATGTGCTCATCCGCCGTCCCGACGGGCTCTGCTATTTCAGCCTGTTGAGCGAGGGCGCCGATCGCGACAAGCGCATCGAGGCCATGGTGGCGGCGACCCGCAGCTTCCGCACCCTGTCGGACGCGGAGGTGGCGGCCCTGCGCCCCTATCGCCTCGGCATCGTGTCGTCGGCCGGCCAGACCGCGAACGGGCTCGCGGCGCGCATGCCCTATCCGACCTACAAGATGGAACACCTGCTGACCTTGAACGGCGTCGACGATGCCGCGGCGCTGATGAAGCTGCCATCGATCAAGCTCGTCGTGCCGTAAGTCAGGTCTCTTTCCTCCCCATTCAAATGGGGACGTTACACTTGGCGTACCCTGCCACTAGGGGTAGGGTATGACCACCCCGGCCCCGGAACCTTGTCAGCGTACCCAACTCCACGGGCCTAACCGCCTTTGGAGCCTTTGGGACATGTACCTTTTTGATCTTGGGTTCATCGACAATGTCATGAATATTGTGCGCCGCCGCGAGAGTTCCTACGGAGTCTGGGCGGATAACCCTCCCGATCCACGCGGAGTGTTGTTCGGTCTTAGCGCAGGTCAAAACGCGCTTGCCCCCCAACCGCCACGCACGAACTTCGTAGGTGATTCTTATCTTGTCGATCAAAAAGACATTCTTGGGATTATCGCTAATCCGAGCTTGATGGATGCGCAGACCGGATAGAGATATTTCGCGCGGCTCTTGAAGTTGCGCCCACCTACAAGGACTGCGCAGACCAATGGAGAGCGCTCCGAGAGCAACTTACGAAGGAGTTGGAGCGCCGGCAGGTCTACTATATCGGCAAGGAGTATTCTGATCTTCTGCTGGCGATGCCCAGCGATTGGGCAGCCGCAATCAAGAAATTTCCAGCACTCGAAAAAGAAGTCGAGCGGGGCTTGAGATGTTTTGCTTTCGAGCAGCCAACTGCCGCCGTCTTTCACATGATGCGGGTCGCGGAATATGGCTTACGCCTGGTGGCGAAAGAGAGGAAGCTCAAGCTTCCGAAGGATAAGCCGATCGATGCTGCGCAATGGCAGGAACTAACTTCGCGTCTCAAAACCGTCGTGGAGAAAGTCGGAAATTGGCCTGCCCGAAAGAAGGAGCGCGCTGCTGCACTCGCCTTCTATACAGCAGTCCACGCGGAAACCGTCTTCTTCAAGGACAACTACCGAAACATCGTAAGTCATTCGCTAACGATGTTCGGAGAGCAAGAAGCCGATTCAGTGATCCGCCGTGTGAAGGAATTTATGACCGTTGTTTCTTCTCGCCTGGACGAGAAGGCGACGCGGATAAAATGGATGTGACGCGCTTGAACGCCTTGTCAAAAGCCTTAGGCGATTCGTCGGCCTCGACTTCGCGCGCCATCGCAACGAAACGCTTATGGCGCTCCGCGTCTGTGAGCTTGGGTTTTACCGCAGTCTTTCGCGAGGCCATTGGCTCATCATTTCCGAGGCAAAAGCGGTGGAGAGGTAAGCCGTTCAGGATCAGCGACCCGCTTTTGCGACCCGAGGAAATTAGAGGGCGACATGACGGGTTGCTGAGTCGCCTTCTCCAGTTCCAGTCTTGCGCCTCCCGCGATTTTGCCACCGGCGGCCGCTGCCGTTTTATTCGGCCAGAATCCCCTTGCGTCCCTGGTACGCGCAATCTCGGTGGTCGATTTCTCGCCCAGCATTGTGAAGATCAATTCGAGATCGGTCATGTGATCCCGAAGCTGGTCGCCCTTTCGCAGCCCTTTGTATGTCTTGTGCTTGTCAGGCGTTGTCCCGAACGTCGCCGTGGAAATGGTGTTGGTCAGGATCGCGTATTCTTTGCCTTCCGTGATGCCGCGCTTCTGCCACTCGTTCGTCAGTTCCTTGCGCGTGACGATCGCCCGAATGCGCTTGTCGATCCAATCGCTAGTACGGCCCTGAAGTTGATAGGTCAGGATCGCGCGCTTGATTGCGATTTCTGGATTTTGGGTTTCCAGAATTCGCTCGTAGCCGGTCTTCGCAAGCCACTGTTTGAAGGGCTCCGCCTTGGGCGAGCGTACCGACTGGAGAATCCGGAAAAGCCCTTCCGTATTGGCCGCGTCCGTCAGGTATTCCTTCCCGTCGGCCCCGGGCATCGGCAGTTGTACGATTTTATCGTACACCTCAGAAAGTCCTTCCTTTTCAGCGAGTTGGCGCTTCAGATCGGACCAATAGCGGCGAGGATTGGCGCTTTCCACAATGGCCCCCACCACGTCGACAATGGAGAACCACCATTCGTCGTCGTGCATGACCTTGCGAATCTCAGCGCCTCGAAAAAGCGCGAGTTCGGTTTGGCCCTCAGGGATAGGTGCGGGCGGCATATCTGCATCCTGCGCTTCTTCGGTCGCCAGAGCTACATACTGCTCAATGGCTTCGCCGAGCGGTTTGTCCAGCCCGGCGTCCTGCTCGAGTTTATTGTTTGCCATATGGCTCTTTCTGGCCGGAAAGGGGGTCCCGGCCAGCGGCTAGCCTATACCATCGCGGGCGACGGAGGGAGTCGGAACAACCCTCAGGGTTTGCGCTTTTCGCGTCGATCACGCTCACGCATGCGCGCCACTACTTGCCGCAAACTCCGGAGCGGCGGCTTAGCTAGCAACTGTTTCGTACGTGAGCCGCTTGCCCTTGCCGCCCATCACGGCGCGCGAGGTGCGCTGCTGATCGGTGACACCGAGCGACTGGCGCGCGTTGTAGCGGAAGTCGAACTCCGCAAGGTAGCGGTGCAGGTGGCGTTCATCGCACTGCTGATAGACGCCCTGCATGCCGCGCTTGAACACGTTGAAGAAGCCTTCGAGGGTGTTCGTGTAGGCGGTGCCGCGCACGTATTCCTTCTTGCCGTGATGCACGACCTGATGGCCCGTGAACTCCTTGCCGACGGGCTTGTACATCGCGGCTTCGTCGGTATTCAGGGTCGAAGCCTTGTCCACGTTCTGGTCGATGAGCTTGCGCACGGTCGGGATATCGGCGCTCTCGACATGGAAGCTCCGCACGTCACCGCCGCGCTCGACCAAGGACACGACCACGCGCTTGTGGCCGGTGCCGCGACGGATATCGCGGCCGGGCTTGTTGCCGTAGTAGGTCTCATCGGCTTCCACATGCTTACCCAAGCCGCCCAGCTGGTCGCCATCGGTGCCAGCCATGGCGAAGCGGATGCGATGGGTCAGGTGCCAAGCGGTCTTCATGGAGCATTGAAACATCCGCTGTATCTGGCGGGTCGAAATGCCCTTCTTGCTGCAGCACATCAGGTGAATGGCCTGCAGCCACAGGTGCAGAGGAAAGTGGCTATCTTCGAAGATCGAGCCCATGCGCACGGTAAAGGGCTTGCGGCAAGCGTAGCACTTGCGGAGGCCCGGACGGGTCGTCTTGCCCTTCAGGACGCCAATGCGCTCCCGCTCGCCGCAATGCGGGCAGACGGGGCCGCGCGGCCACAGGTGCGCCTCGACGTACTCGAAGGCGGCGTCTTCATTCTGGAAGTGAGCGGCGGAAAGGACCGAATTAGCCATGACAATCTCCAATGACCCAAATCTAGCCATTGGGGATGGGTATGTCAAGTGTAACGTCCCCATTCAAATGGGGAGGTGCCCCGAAGGGGCGGAGCGGTCATGAGCCACAAACGAGATCTCGATTGCGGCTCATGACCCCATCGCCGCCTAAGAGGCGGCACTTCCCCGTATGAACGGGGAAGGGAAGAAAATGAAAAAGGCGGCCCGCAGGCCGCCTTTTCCCGGAAATCTGTCAGGCGCCGATCAGGCGACCTTCTGCAGGACGCTGTTCAGCTTCTGCGTCGCCACGTCCTTGTCGATGCGCTCGACGGCGGCGAGCTCGCGCGCCAGGCGATCGAGAGCGGCCTCGTAGATCTGCCGCTCGGAGTAGGACTGGTCGGGCTGGCCGGCATTGCGATGCAGGTCGCGCACGACTTCCGCGATCGACACGGGATCGCCCGAGTTGATCTTGGCTTCGTACTCCTGGGCGCGGCGGTTCCACATCGCACGGCTCACGCGGCTGCGGCCCTTCAGGGTCACCAGCGCGTTCTCCATGATCTTGCGCGAGGAGAGCTTGCGCAGGCCCGAGAGCTTCGCCTTCGCCACCGGAACGCGCAGCATCATGCGCTCCTGCTCGAAGGAGATGACGAAGAGGTCGAGCTTGTGGCCCGCGATCTCCTTCGCCTCGATGTCGATCACCTTGCCCACGCCGTGGGTCGGATAGACGACGAAATCGCCCTTCTCGAAGGCAAATTCCTTCGCCTTGGCTGCTGCCTTCTTCGGCTTTGCCATGTCTAGTCCCTTCACTCTGCGCCCCGCGTTTCAGCGATACCGCGACCCGCCGCGCACACTCCCCTGTGTGCAGGCTCGGAACCCCGGTATCGGTAAGTTGCTTTCGGATACCGATATGGCGACCGAGCCAGCGGCGGACCGGACCCCGGACCGCTTCCAGCCCGATCCTTATACCAGAGAATCGGTCCGGAGTCGCGACCCATGTGGCAAATTGGCAACGGTTCGCCCATGCCAAGGCTGCATGGCTTTGCCAAAAGATGCTCGGTTAGGGCGAGAACGCTCCGGTTTTAGCGTTTTCCGGGGTTCTTGCTGAAATATTTCTCGAATTTGTCTTTTTCGTCTTTGTATTTTTCCGCGTCGGCGGGGGCTTCGCCCTTGCGGGTGATGTTCGGCCAGTCGGCCGACATGGTCCTATTGAGCTCCAGCCACTTCTCCATGCCCTTCTCGGTATCGGGGACGATGGCCATGGGCGGGCATTCGGGCTCGCAGACGCCGCAATCGATGCATTCGTCCGGATTGATGACCAGCATGTTCTCGCCCTCGTAGAAGCAATCGACGGGGCAGACTTCAACACAGTCCATGTACTTGCACTTGATGCAAGCTTCGGTCACGACATAGGTCATCAACGAGCTCCTGACACGAGCGGCGGGCTGCTTAACGCGACGGGTAGCCGGGCGCAAGGCTCGTAAAATTCAGCCTTCCTCGATTTCATCATACAACGCTCGCGCTTCCGGGGCGGGCCCCCGGCGCTCGCCCAGCGCCACGATCCGCACCACGCGCACCTTGGGGCCGAGTGCGAAGGTCAGCACCATGCCGGGCGCGACGTTGGTGTGCGCCTTGTCGGTGACCCTCCCGTCGATCCGGCAGCGCGCCTTCTCGACGTACTGGGTCGCCAGACTCCGGGTCTTGAAGAAACGCGCCTGCCACAGCCACTTGTCGAGCCGCATGCGCTAGCGACGCACGAGCGGGCTACTTCTTCCCGCCGAGCTTGAGCTCGAGCAGCTTGGCGAAGGGCGAGTCGGCGGCCGCGTCGCCCTTCTTCTCGGTGGTGGCGTAGAGGCGCAGCGCCGGGCCGCCCTGGTCGCGACGCGGCGGACGCGGACCCCGACGCTCTTCACGCGGAGGTCCATCCTTCGGCGGACCCGAACGATGGCCGGACACGGGTCCGCGCTTGTCGCCGTCGCGCGGCGCTCCCCCTCGAGGCGGACCGTCGCGGCGCGGCGCATCGGCGAAGAACTGCCGCTCGTCGGGACGCTCCGGCCGTTCGCGGCGGCGCTGGTCGCGGCGCTCGCGCTCCTGCTGGCGCTGACGCTCGCGCTGTTCCTCGCGCTCGCGCACGAAGCGCGGCTTCACCGAGAAGCTGTGCGGGCCGTTCTCTTCCGTCGGCGGATGCACGCGGTAGCCCAGCCCGCGCAGCACATTCGCCATCTCCGGCTCCGAGCAGCCGACCAGCGACATCATCTGCGGCGTGGCGCGGAAATGGCCCGGCAGCAGCGGCTTGGGCTCTGCCGGCTTCGCTTTTTGAGGGGCGGGCTCCTCGGCCGTCGCGTCTTCGGGCTTGGCCTCTTCAGCCGGGGCGGCTTCGGCCGTGGTTTCCTCGACGGGCGCGGCGACTTCGGCGACGGGCTCGGCGGGCGCTTCGACGGCCGGTTCTGCCTCTGCCGGCGCCGGTTCCTCGACGACGGCTTCAGGCGCTGCGACCTCGGCCGTGGGCTCGTTTTCGCCGAAGGCGGCGGCGACGATCGCCCATTCGCTGATCTCGCTGTCGGAGGCCGGTGCGGGAATGCCGGGTGCGGCTTCGTTCGTCGCCGGCGCTTCCGGCTTCTTCTCGGCCCGGTTCTCGGCCTGGCGGGTTTCCTGCTGCGCCCGGCGCGCCGATTCGCGGCTGTCGCGCACGGCGGCGCGGGCCATGGCGGCCAGGCGCTCGACCATGTCGGCGCGGATGGCGTGGTCGCCCAGCGGCACGTAGCCGATGGCGGCGTAGAAATCGCGCTCCGCATCGCGCGGCAGATCCATCGAGGTGCGGCCCTCGGCCGGCAGCGGCGGGATGGTGTCGCGGTTCTTCGCCACCATCCAGAGACCGGCGCGCAGCCGGATCGGCACCGGCTTCAGCATGCTCGGGAAATAGAGCGAGAACACGCCCACGCGCACGCCGAGCCGCGCCAGGGCCTTGCGGTCCTCCTCGCCGAGCTCGCTGAGCTGCTGCTCGATCGGCCGGCGCGGCAGGACGCCCAGATGCTCGCAGAGCTGGAAGATCACGCCGCGCGCGCCCGCCGGCAGCTCCGCCGTGGCGCGGGCGTCCATCAATTCCGAGAGGCCGAGGCGAATGCGCGTCTCGACCCAGGTCGCCGCGCGCTTGCGGACTTCCTCGCGCGCCGGGCCGTCGAGCAGATCGGAGGCCAGCGCCTCGACCTTGGGCGCGAGCACGTCGCCGCTCGGCAGCAGCCGCGCCACGGGACCGCCGCCCCAGCAGATACGGAGCTGCGCGTCGAACACCAGCTCGCCGTCGGGCGATTGGGCGAAGGCCTGCAGGCGCGCGGGCAGATCCGTGCGCAGCGCGCGCAGCGCCGCCGCCATCACCGCCTTCTGATCGGCATGGCCTTCCGTCGCGTCGGGAACGAAGCGGAAGCCCTCGATGCGTCCGAGATGCTCGCCCTCGACCGTGACCTCGCCCGCTTCGGCGACCGACGTCGTCATTTCACCCTCATCGCGCAATCTTCGTACAAGCAGCGCCGCCCGTCTATCGACAAACCTTTGCGTGAGCCGCTGGTGCAATACATCGGACAGCTTGTCCTCGATAGCCCTCGCGCGCTCCTGCCAGTGTGTCGCGCGCTGGATCCAGTCGGCGCGATGCGAAATGTAGGTCCAGGTCCGCACATGGGCGATCCGTGTCATCAATGTGTCGATGTCGCCATCGAATCGCTCCAGTCTCTTCACGTGACCGTCGATCCAGTCCTCCGGCAGCCGCTCGCCGCCCTGCGTGAGATGCTGGAAGAGCTGGCCGAGCAGCGCGGTATGCTCCTCGGTCATGGTCTTGCGGAAATCGGGGACCTGGCAGACGTCCCAAAGAAGTTTCACTCGGCCCGGCGCGTGCAACCGCGGCAGGAATTCCGAATGCTGGCCCAGCGTCTGCAGTGCCAGCTGGTCGTCCTGCTCGCGCACGCGCTGGAGCGTGGCGTGCTGCGGCGGCCGGTTCAGCGAGGCGATGAGCGCGGGCACCGAGCGGAAATCGAGCTCGCTGTTGCGCCACTGCACCTCGCGCAACGGATCGAAGTGATGGTTCTCGATCGCCTCGACCGTCTCCGGATCGAGCCCGCCGACATCGATGGTCGTGCCGAAGGTGCCGTCGTTCATGTGCCGGCCGGCGCGGCCCGCGATCTGCGCCAGCTCTACGTCGCGCAGCGGCCGGGTCTTGCGGCCGTCGTATTTCCGCAACGAGGCGAACCAGACATGGTTCACGTCCATGTTGAGGCCCATGCCGATCGCATCGGTCGCGACCAGGTAGTCGACGTCGCCCGACTGGAACATCTCGACCTGCGCGTTGCGCGTGCGCGGGCTGAGCGCGCCCATGACGATCGCCGTGCCGCCGCTCTGGCGGCGGATCAGCTCGGCGATGGCATAGACCTCGTTGGCCGAGAAGCCCACGACCGCCGAGCGGCGCGGCAGGCGCGTCGCCTTCTTCGGCCCGACATAGGTGAGCTTGGAGAAGCGCGGCCGCGCCACGACGTCGAGATCGGGCAGCAGGCGATTGAGCACGGGCCGGATCGTGTCGGCGCCCAGCAGCATGGTCTCGTTCAGTCCGCGCGCGTTTAGGATGCGGTCGCTGAAGAAGTGGCCGCGCTCGGGATCGGCGGCCATCTGCACCTCGTCGACGGCGAGGAAGGAGACCGGCCGGTCGAGCGGCATGGATTCGACGGTGCAGACGAAGTAGCGCGCGCTCGGCGGCGCGATCTTCTCCTCGCCGGTGATCAGCGCCACTTGCGCGGCACCCTTCTCGCGCACGATGCGGTCGTAGTTCTCGCGCGCGAGCAGCCTGAGCGGAAAGCCGATCATGCCGGACTCGTGTCCCAGCATGCGTTCGATCGCGAGGTAGGTCTTGCCGGTATTGGTCGGCCCGAGGACGGCGGTCAGGCGACCGCCGGAGGCGCTGGCGAGCGACATTGGGGCCACCTTCGCAAGCGGCCGTGGCGGAAGCAAGGCTCGCAGAGTATGACCGGCATATGAAGATTTGCATCGTGGGCGCGGGTGCGGTTGGCGGCATGATCGGCGCGCGGCTCGCCATGGCCGACGCGGGCGCGGTGAGCGCGCTGGCGCGCGGCGAGACGCTGGAGGCCTTGCGCACGCGCGGCTGGCGGCTGAAGCAGGGCGGCACGCTCTCTTCGACGCCGGTCGCCGCCGCGTCGAACGACGGGCGCGAATTGGGGCCGCAGGATCTGGTGGTCGTCGCGGTCAAGGCGCCGGCCATGCGCGAGGTGGCCAAGAGCATCGGGCCGCTGCTCGGCTCCGGGACGATCGTGCTGCCGGCGATGAACGGCGTGCCGTGGTGGTTCGCCGAGGGGTTGGCGAGCGTCGATCCGGGCGGCGAGATCGCGCGTGCGATTCCGATCGCGCACGTCATCGGCTGCGTCGTGCATTTGAGCGCCGCCACCGAAGCGCCGGGCGTGGTTCAGCATCGCAACGGCATGGGCCTCATCATCGGCGAGCCCGGCGGCCAATCGACGCCGCGCCTCAGGAAGGTGCACGAGACGCTGAGCACGGCGGGCTTCGACGTCACCTCCTCGCCGAACATCCGTCACGACATCTGGTACAAGCTCTGGGGCAACATGACGATGAACCCGGTGTCGGCGCTGACCGGCGCCACGGGCGATCGCATGCTCGACGATCTTCTGGTGCGCGCCTTCTGCTCGGCCGCGATGCTGGAAGCCTCGGCGATCGGCGCGCGCATCGGCTGCACCATCGACCAGGATCCCGAGGCTCGCCATGCGCTGACGCGCGAGCTCGGCGCCTTCAAGACCTCGATGCTGGTCGATGCCGAGCGCGGCCGCCCGCTGGAGCTCGACGCCATCGTCACCGCCGTGCACGAGCTCGGCAAGCGCACCGGCGTGCCGACGCCGAACATCGATGCACTGCTCGGCCTGACGCGCCTGTTCGCGCGCTCGCGCGGGCTCTATCCCCTCTAGCCCGTCGTCCGCGGCTCGAGCTTGTTGCAGCCGAGCATGCCGCCCTGATCGGCGCGCTGGACCAGCACGGCGACGCCCTGGCCCGGCATGAAGCGATCGGCCGGCACGTGCCAGTGCGCCGCCTCGCCGTTCCAGCGCGCGACGGTCTCGAAGCGGCGCACGACGTTGAAGTTGTCGAGCGTGCGGCCGTCATTCTCGCCCCGGTGCACCGGCGTCGCATGATGGCGGTCGTAGACGGCGAGCACGATGTCGGCCGGAGCGTCGAGCGGGAAGGCGGCGATCAGGATCGTGAGCGAGCCGTCGTCGGCGCGCGCCATTTCCGGCGTCGCGCGCCGGGGCGAACGCTGGCGGGCCTCGGCCAGCAGTGCCTCGATCGAGCCCGGGGCCACGCCCGCGTCGTGGGCGATGCCGTCCACGACCATCTCGGGCGTGTAGACATAGCGCTGCTTCAGCGACCGGGCATAGGCGTGCTGGCGCGCCGTCGTCTCCTTGGTGGCGAAGCGGTCCTTCCAGCCGATGTAGTCCCAGTAGTCGACATGGAACGAGAGCGCGACGATGTCGGGCCGGCCCGCGAGCTGGCCGAGCCGCGCGTCGGCCGGCGGGCAGGAGCTGCAGCCTTGCGACGTGAAAAGCTCGATGGCCCATGGTCCATTGGAGGGACCGTCGCTCTGGGCGAGCGCCGGTGTGGCGGCCAAGGCAGCGGTTCCGACCAGGGCGGCGCGGCGGGAAAGCATGCTCCCAACATGGGCGGGGTCGCCGGGCCCGGCCAATCAACAAACGGTTAGACTCGTCGAATGTAACAATATAACAATTCAGCCGTCATGCATGGACGCCTCTCGCCTGGAACCGCCTTGCTCGCCATGAGCGCGCCGCAGCGCATTGCCTGGGCGTTGGCCGTGTCGGCGGTGCTTTGGCTCGCCGTCTGGTGGGCGCTGTGAGCGCGGCGCTCCGCCTGACCGACGTGACGGTGAGCTACGACCGGCATCCGGCGGTGCACCACGTCTCGGCCGAGATCGCCTCGGGCGAGATGACGGCGCTGGTCGGCCCCAACGGCGCGGGCAAGAGCACGCTGCTCAAGGCGCTGCTCGGCCTCGCCCCGCACATCGAGGGGCGCATCGAATGCGCGGCCAAGCGCATCGCCTATCTGCCGCAGCAGGCCGAGATCGATCGCAGCTTCCCCATCTCCGTGCTCGACACGGTCCTGCTCGGCCGCTGGTCGCGCTTCGGCGGCTTTGGCGCGGCGAAGAATGCCGACATCCACGACGCGCAGCATGCCATCGAAGCGGTGGGCCTCGGCGGTTTCGAGCGCCGGCCGATCGACACGCTCTCGGTCGGCCAGTTCCAGCGCGTGCTGTTCGCGCGGCTCCTGCTGCAGGACGCCGATCTCGTCCTGCTGGACGAGCCCTTCGCCGCGATCGACGCCAAGACCGTCGCCGACCTGATGGCGCTGGTGCGGCGCTGGCGCGAGGAGAAGCGGACAGTCGTGGCCGTCCTGCACGATCTCGACCAGGTGCGCCGCGAGTTTCCTCATTCGATGCTGCTCGCCCGCGAGCTGGTCGATGCGGGACCAACCGAGCGCGTCCTGTCATCGGAGAATCTCCTGCGCGCGCGGGCGATGGCCGAGGCGTGGGACGATCACGCCGCCGCCTGCGACGTGCCGATGAAGCTCGCGGGTTGATGTACGACCTGCTGATCGCGCCCTTCGCCGATTTCGGCTTCATGCGGCGCGCGCTTATCGCGATCCTCGCCCTGTCGCTGGGCGGCGGCTCGATCGGCGTGTTCCTGATCCTGCGCCGCATGAGCCTGATGGGCGACGCGCTCGGGCACGCGCTGCTGCCCGGTGCGGCACTGGGCTTCCTGCTGGGCGGCCTGTCGTTGCCGGCGATGAGCCTCGGCGGCTTCTTCGCGGGCCTGCTGACCGCGCTTGCCTCGGGCGCGATCGCGCGTTTCACCTCCATGCGCGAGGATGCGAGCTTCGCCGCGGCCTATCTCACCTCGCTGGCGCTCGGCGTGCTGATCGTCTCCCTGCGCGGTTCGGCGGTCGACCTGATGAACATCCTGTTCGGCGCCATCCTCGGCATCGACGACACCGCGCTCTACCTCGTGGTCGGCACGACGACGGCGACCTTGGTCGGCCTCGCCGCGATCTATCGCCCGCTGGTCGTCGAGTGCTTCAATCCGGGCTTCCTCGCCGCCATGGGCGTCAGGGGCGCGCTCTACCACTATCTGTTCCTGGCGCTTGCCGTGCTGAACATGGTCGCGGCCTTCCAGGCGCTGGGCACCTTGATGGCGCTGGGGCTGATGCTGCTGCCCGCCGTCGCCGCCTCCTTCTGGGCGCGCGAGGTCTGGTCGATGACGGCGATCGCGGCGCCCATGGCCTTCCTGTCGGGCGCGCTCGGTTTGCTGGTCTCCTTCCATGCCGGCCTGCCGTCGGGGCCGGTGATCGTGCTGATGGCGAGCCTCTGCTTTCTCGCCTCGCTGCTCTTCGGCACGCGCGCCTCGATCCGCGCAAGGCTGTCGCATCCCGCGCATCTTCGCGGTTAAGCTCCCGCCATGGCACTCGATACCAACGGCCAGGTCGCGCTGGCGGGCTTTGCGATTGGAGTCGGCTTCGGCGCCTTGGCGCGCTGGTCGGGCTTCTGCCTGCGCGGCGCCGTCGAGGATGCGCTCACGACGGCCAACGCGCCCCGGCTGCGCGGCTTCCTCCTGGCCATGGTCGTGGCGCTCGTCGCGACGCAGGCGCTTGTATTGACCGGTCGCCTCGATCTCTCGAAGGCGGTCGTGCTGCCGGCGAGTCTCTTCTGGGGCGGCGCGATCTTGGGCGGCGCATTGTTCGGCATCGGCATGGTGCTGACGGGCGGCTGCGGCACGCGCATGCTGGTGCTGGCGGCGGGCGGCAATCTGCGCTCGGTGATCGTCTTCCTGCTGTTCGGCCTCGTGGCCTATGCCACCGTGCGCGGCGTGCTGGCGCCCATGCGCGCGGCGATGATGGATGCCAGCTCGGTGACACTCGGCCATCAGACCTTGCCGCTCGCCGCAGGCATCGTGTTCGTCGTGGCCGCGCTCGCCTTCGTCGCCTGGAAGCGCGTGCCGGCACGCCATCTGATCGCCGGCGCCTTGATCGGCTTGCTGGTGCCGCTGGGCTATCTCGCCACCGCCGTGCTGGGTGGCGATGAGTTCGATCCCGTCACCGTCGAGAGCGTCAACGTCACGCGAGGCGGCGGCGATGCGCTGGTCTATCTGCTCACCTTCACCGGCGCCAAGCTCAACTTCGGCATCGCTTTCGTGGCCGGCATCTTCGTGGGCGCGCTCGCCGTCGTGGGTCTCAGGCGCGACTTCAGGCTGGTCGGCTTCGAGCAGCCGGCCGACATGCTGCGCTACGCCTTGGGCGCCGCGCTGATGGGCGTGGGCGGCGTGATGGCGCTGGGCTGCACGGTCGGCAACGGGCTGACGGGCATTGCCTCGCTTGCGCCGACGTCGTTCATTGCGGTCCCCGCGATGGTGCTCGCCGCCGCGGCAACGATGAAAGGGAGGCAGCGATGAGCAAGCTGCAGACGCTCAAGGCCAACAACATCCATATGCGCTACGCCGAGGAGGGCAGCGGGCCGCTGGTCCTGTTCTGTCACGGCTGGCCGGAGAGCTGGTACTCCTGGCGCCATCAGCTGAAGGCCGTGAGCGCGGCGGGCTTCCGCTGCGTCGCGCCCGACATGCGCGGTTACGGCGGCACCGAGGCGCCCGAGGGCATCGACCAGTACACCTTGCTGAATCTCGTGGGCGACATGGTCGAGCTGGTGAAGGCGCTCGGCGAGAGCAAGGCCACCATCGTCGGCCACGACTGGGGGGCACCGGTCGCCTGGCACTCCGCGCTCTTGCGGCCCGATCTCTTCACCGCCGTTTGCGGCATGAGCGTGCCCTATTCGCCGCCGGGCTATATCGACATCCTGACCGCGCTGGAGAAGCTCGGCATCACCGACTTCTACCTGCAGTACTTCCAGAAGCCCGGCGTCGCCGAGGCCGAGCTGCAGGCCGACATCAAGGGCGCGCTGCGCCGGCTCTACTACACCGCGAGCGGCGATCTCGACGACGAGAAGAAAGGCTTCGGCCGCCTGCCGCACGGCAATCTGCTGGGCAACACCGCCAACCCCGAGTCACAGCCCAAGTGGCTCACCGAAGCCGATCTCGACTACTTCACGCAGGAATTCTCGCGCACCGGCTTCCGCGGCGGCTTGAGCTGGTATCGCAATCTCCGGCGCAACTGGGAGCTCAGCGGTGCCTGGCGCGGCCAGCCGATCCGCCAGCCCTCGCTGTTCATCGCCGGCAGCCGCGACGGCGTGCTGCGCTTTCCCGCCGCGAAGGCGCAGCTCGAGGCCTATCCGAAGACGCTGCCGGGCTTGCGCGGCAGCCACATCATCGACGGCGCCGGCCACTGGATCCAGCAGGAGCGGCCCGACGAGGTGAACCGTCTGCTGATCGAGTTCCTCAAGGGGACCGCGGGCCTCTAGGCCCGCTCATGATTCTGAGGCGGGCCTGGAGGCCCGCGGTCCGAAGACTATTTCTTCTCCTCGAACTTCAGCGCGGCGCCGTTCATGCAGTAGCGGTCGCCGGTGGGCTGCGGGCCGTCGGGGAAGAGGTGGCCGAGATGGCCGCCGCACTTGGCGCAGGTCACCTCGGTGCGGACCATGCCGTGGCTGGTATCGCTCGCGGTCTCGACGGCATCGTCCTTGGCCGCCCAGAAGGACGGCCAGCCCGAGCCGCTCTCATACTTGGTCTTGCTGTCGAACAGCGGCTCGCCGCAGCCGGCGCAATGGAAAACGCCGGTGCGCTTCTCATTGTTCAGCGGGCTGGAGAAGGGCCGCTCGGTGCCGGAGCAGCGGAGCACGTGGTGCTGCAGCGGATCGAGTTCCTTCTGCCACTCGGCGTCGCTCTTTTCGATCTTGTCGGTCATGGAAACCTCCGCTGCCAATCTGGCGATGATCCCGTTTCAAACAAGGGCGCGCAACTCGTTGGTGGCGACCGAGAGCATGGCGAGGTCGAGCTGGCCCGCGGCCCCAAGCTCCTCCTTCAGCCGGTCGATGCGCTCCAGCGCGATCCGGCGCGGCTCGCTCCACCGCGCCAGCGCCGCCTCGGCATCGCCACAGCCTTGCGGGCCCGCCGCGCGCAGCGCCGAGCCCAAAAGGTCGGCATGCAGGTTGGCGAGCTCGTCGAGCATGGAGATGGCGGCCTGCGAAGGCCATAGCCCCTCGCGCGGCAGCTTCTGCGCCGCCGTGCCGAGGCTCGCGAGCGACAGCCGCTCGCCCAGCCGGAAGTAGATGCGCGCCGCCTCCTCGATGCTGCAGCCATTGGCGCGCGCCGCCAGCATGAGGTCGCCCGCGCCCGCCAGCGTCTCGAGCGACGCGGCCTTGCGCGCGGTGGTCGCCGGCGCGCCCATGGCCTCGAAGCCCGCCGCGCGTTCGGCCAAAGCCGCGCTCTCCGCCTCGCCGATCAGCGAGGCCGGCAGGTCGCCCAGGGCCGCTACGGCCGCGCCGAGCTGCTCGGTGGCCGCCAGCGTGTCGAGCGGCTGCGGCAGGCGGCGCAAGGTCCATTGGACCACGCGCGTCAGGAAGCGCTGCGAGGCGACCAGCATGCGGATCTGCGCCTCGGCCTTGAGCGCCTCGTCCAGCGCCTCGACCTCGCCCCAGAGGTCGCGGATCTTCCAGGCGTCGCGCACCACGGCGAAGGCGCGCGCGATGGCGGCGGCGCCGGCACCGGTGCGCTGCTCGATGTTGCGCACGAAGGTCGGCCCGCAGCGGTTCACGAGAGAGTTCACGACCTGGAGCGTCGCGATCTCGCGGCGCAGGCGATGGCGGCGGATCTCGCCGTCGAACTTTTGCTGAAGCGTCGTCGGGAAATAGCGGATCAGCTCGCCTTCCAGCAGCGGATCGTCGGGCAGGTCCGAGTCGAGGATCTGCTCGGTGAGATCGATCTTGGCGTAGGCCAGCAGCACCGAAAGCTCCGGCCGCGTCGACCACTGCCGCGCAGTCGCGCGCGCGCGCATGGCGTCGGTGCCGGGCAGGAACTCGACGGCGCGGTCGAGCTTGCCCTGGCGCTCCAGCGCCCGCATGAAGCGCTCCAGCCGATCGTGCTCTTCGGCGGCCTGCGCCTCGGCGACGCTGATCGCCTGGCTCTGCTGGTAATTGTGGCGCAGCACCAGCGCGCCGACCTCGTCGGTCATGGAGAACAGAAGCGGTTCGCGGTCGGCCACGCGGCCGATCGCGATCTTGATGTTGACCTCGTGGTCGGAGGTGTCGACGCCCGCCGAATTGTCGAGCGCATCGGTGTTGATCTTGCGGCCGGCCAGCGCGGCCTCGATGCGGCCCTTCTGCGTGAAGCCGAGATTGGCACCCTCGCCGATCACCTTGGCGCGGATGTCGGCGGCGTTGATGCGCAGCGCATCGTTGGCGCGGTCGCCCGCATCGGCATTGCTCTCGCTCGAGGCCTTCACATAGGTGCCGATGCCGCCGAAATAGAGCAGATCGACCGGCGCCTTCAGGATGGCGCGCATCAGGTCGACCGGCGCCACAGTCGGCTCCTCGATGCCCAGCACGGCGCGCGCCTCGGCCGAGAGGGCGATCGACTTGGCGGCGCGATCGTAGATGTCGCCGCCCGCCGACAGCAGCGCACGGTCGTAGTCCATCCATGACGAGCGCGGCAGGTCGAACATGCGCTTGCGCTCGGCCCAGCTCGTGGCCGGATCGGGTGACGGATCGATGAAGATGTGGCGATGGTCGAAGGCCGCCACCAGCTTGGTCTCCTTCGACAGAAGCATGCCGTTGCCGAACACGTCGCCCGACATGTCGCCGACGCCGACCGCGAGGAAGGGCGTTCGCTGGATATCGGTGCCGAGCTCGCGGAAATGACGCTTCACCGATTCCCACGCGCCGCGCGCGGTGATGCCCATCTTCTTGTGGTCGTAGCCCACCGAGCCGCCGGAGGCGAAGGCGTCGTCGAGCCAGAAGCCGTAATCGTGGGCGATGCCGTTCGCGATGTCGGAGAAGGTGGCCGTGCCCTTGTCGGCCGCGACCACGAGATAGGGATCGTCGCTATCCCAGCGTACGACGTTCGCGGGCGGCACCACCGCGCCGTCGGGGCCGAGATTGTCGGTGATGTCGAGCATCCCGCGCATCAGGGTCTGGTAGCAGGCGATGCCCCCGGCCTGGACCTGCTCGCGCGTGCCGTTCACGGGCGGGTTCTTCACGTAGAAGCCGCCCTTCGATCCCACCGGCACGATCACGGCGTTCTTCACCATCTGGGTCTTCATCAGGCCCAGGATCTCGGTGCGATAGTCCTCGCGCCGGTCCGACCAGCGGATGCCACCGCGTGCCACCCGGCCGCCGCGCAGGTGAATGCCCTCCATGCGCGGGCTGTTCACGAAGATCTCGACCAGCGGGCGCGGCGCCGGCAGCTCGTCGATCTTGCGGCTGTCGATCTTGAAGGAGATCCACTCCTTCTCGAGCCAGTAGTTGGTGCGCAAGGTGCAGTGCACGGCGTTCAGCAGGCGCCGCAGGATGCGGTCCTCGTCGAGCGTGGTGACGGCTTCGAGGCCGGTCGCGAGACGGGTTTCGATCTCCTCGCCCTTGGCCTGTCGCGAGTCGCCCGGAGCCGGATCGAAGCGCGCGATGAACAGCTCCACGATGCCGCGCGCGATCGCGGGGTAGGCGACCAGCACGCGCTCCATATAGTCCTGGCTGAACGGCAGGCCGGCCTGGCGCAGATACTTCACGTAGCCGCGCAGCATCGCGACCTCGCGCCAGGCGAGGCCCGCAGCCAGCACCAGCTTGTTCAGCCCGTCATCCTCGAGCGCCCCCGACCAGACCTTCTGCACGGCTTCGGTGAAGCGGCTGCCGACCTGCGCGAGATCGACGGCTGACTTGTCGGCCGTCTCGACGCTCAGCACCTGCAGCGCCACGGCCTGCTCTCCCTGGCCCAGCAGGAACGGCGCTTCGCTCAGCACGCGCAGGCCGAGATTCTCGGCGGGCGGCAGGACATCGGACAGCGCCAGCGGCTCCTTCGGGTGGAAGAGACGCACCGTGAAGCGATGCGGCGGCTGGCCGGGCCGGCGGCTCAGGCGCACGTCGAAACGGCCGCTCTGCAGCGGCTCGATGTCGGCCATGGCCTGGGCGGCGTCGAACGTGTCGCGATAGACCGGCGTGAACCAGTCGCGCCATTGCCGGAAGGCGGCGCGGCCCTCGGCCTCGCCCAGCTTCTCCTGCAGCGCGCGGCGCAGGCGATCGCTCCACGAGGTCGCGGCATCGGCAAGCTGGTGCTCGATCTCGCCCAGATCGGGCGTCGGGCTGTCGGGCCGGTCGAGCTTCAGCGTATAGAGCGCCTGGGCGAGCGCCGACTCGGTGCTGCCCGAGCCCGTGATCGACGTCACCGTGCCGTGCCAGGCGGCCTGGAGAATCTCGCTGAAGCGCTCGCTCAAGGCCGCGTCGAAGCGCTCGCGCGGCGCGAAGACCAGGCAGGAGGCGAAGCGGCCGACGGCATCGCGGCGCACGAACAGGGCCACGCGACGGCGCTCCTGCAGCTGCAGGATGCCGATCGCGTGCTCGTAGAGAGTGTCGGGATCGATCTGGAACAGCTCGTCGCGGGGATAGGCTTCGAGGATCGCCAGCAGCGCCTTGCCGTCATGGCTGTCGGGATCGAGGCCGGCGCGCTGCACCACGCGGTCGACCCGCTCGCGCAGCAGCGGCACGTCCTCCGCCATGGCGTGGTAGGCGCCCGAGGTGAAGAGGCCGACCAGCCGGCGCTCGCCGGTGACCCGGCCGTCGGCGTCATGCGTCTTCACGATCACGCAATCCATGCCGCCGGTGCGATGGACCAGCGCCGCGCGGTCGGTCTTCACGATCATCAGCTTCTGCGGACCGCGCGCGAAGCGGGCCATCGCCTCGCCGCCGCCCAGCCCGGCGTCGAACAGCCGGATCTCGTCGCGCCGCAGGATGCCCAGGGCCGATCCGGGGATCAGCTCGTAGCGCAGGCCGGCCGCCTGGCTCGCATCGTCGGCGTAGCGATAGCGGCGATAGCCCAGGAAGGTGAAGTTGTTGGCCTCGAGCCAGCGCAGGAACTCCTGCTGCTCGGCGAATTCCGGCCCGTTGGCCGGCGCGAGATCGTCGATCGCATCGAGGCAGGCCTGGCGCATGGAACGCCAGCCCTCGACGGCCAGCCGCACTTCGGCGAGCACGCGCGTCAGCGAAGCGGCGAGATCGTCGAGCAGCACGGGATCGGCCTGGCGGTCGATCTCGATATGCATCAGCGATTCGCGGCGCGAATCGGGCGTGCTCGCGTCGGCCGCGACGTCGACCAGGTCGCCATCGAGATCGCGGCGCACGGCCATCACCGGATGGGCCAGCAGATGGACGCCGATCTCCCGGCGATTGAGCTCGTTGGCGACCGAATCGACGAGGAACGGCATGTCGTCGTTCACGATCTGCACGATCGTGTGGCGGCTCTCGAAGCCGTGGCTCGCGACAGTGGGATTGAAGGTGCGGACCTTGGCGACCTGCGGCAGGCGCCGGCGGGCGAAGGCGAGAAGCGACGTGGCGGCGAGGGCGCGCTGCTCGGCCGGGGCGGCGACGAGGTCCTTGTCGGCGACCCGTTCGTAGAGGCGGCGGGCGAAGTGGGCCGCCTCCTCGCCACCTGACGGGCTGAACGAAGCGGCGCAGATGGCATCCAGTCCATAAACGCGGCCTGCTGCTGCTGTCGCCATCGGCTTTTCCTTGGACTTCTGGTCGAGGTCGGGGCGTCGGTCGGATGGTACGCCGTCCCATGACAATCTGGCGACGGGAGTCGCCGATGCCAGAAGTGCCTATCGCATCGGCCCTTCTGTGCAGGGTGCCCGCGACATGCGGCGTTTTGGTTGGCGTTTCTGTTTCGGGCCCACGGATTCCCTGCAGAAGCGCGTTTTGTTCTCCTCTTTTTGCTGCATGTGCGAAGGTATGTGCACGACCAATTAAGTCAAAATTTGGGAACTATTTTTTTAGCCTTTATCAATGACTTAAGTAGGAATTCTTCAGATTCACCCGCTGTTTATAAAAATCGAAATGACACGTTCGGAGACTCCCGTATCATCAAGGAATAGTGGGGACCGGAAAAACCGCCCCAATACGTAGGTGTCCTCCACAAACTGTGTTTTCCACAGATGTGGACAAAAAGAAAAAGGGGGCCGCAAGTGTTTGATGTCGTTCAAGTTCGCAGCGGTGCGCGCGTTGTTACCGATTCCTCCCGGGACGCCCGCCTGACAGCCTTCGGGAAAGCTACCCTCAGCGACCGGTATTTGATGCCGGGCGAATCCTATCAGGACATGTTTGCCCGTGTCGCCTCGGCCTATGCCGACGACGAGGCGCATGCCCAGCGCATCTACGACTACATCTCGAACCTCTGGTTCATGCCCGCGACGCCCGTCCTGTCGAACGGCGGTACCTCGCGCGGCCTGCCGATCTCGTGCTTCCTGAACGAGGCCAACGATTCGCTGGAAGGCATCGTCGGTCTCTGGAACGAGAATGTCTGGCTGGCGGCGCGCGGCGGCGGCATCGGCTCCTACTGGGGCAACCTGCGCTCGATCGGCGAGAAGGTCGGCATGAACGGCAAGACGTCAGGCGTCGTGCCCTTCATCCGCGTCATGGACTCGCTCACCCTCGCGATCAGCCAGGGCTCGCTGCGCCGCGGCTCGGCCGCGGTGTATCTGCCGGTCAATCATCCCGAGATCGAGGAGTTCATCGAGATCCGCCGCCCGACCGGCGGCGATCCCAACCGCAAGGCGTTGAACCTGCATCACGGCCTTCTCATCAGCGACGCCTTCATGCGCGCCGTCGAGAATGACGAGGAATGGGCGCTGCTGTCGCCCAAGGACAAGAAGGTGCAGCGCACGGTTTCCGCCCGTGCGCTCTGGATCCGCATCCTGACGGCCCGCGTCGAGACCGGCGAGCCGTACCTGATTTTCGTCGATCACGTGAACAAGGCGCTGCCCGAGCATCACAAGCTGGCGGGCCTCGAGGTCAAGACCTCGAACCTGTGCAGCGAGATCACCTTGCCGACCGGCGTCGACAAGTACGGCAAGCAACGCACGGCCGTGTGCTGCCTCAGCTCCCTGAACCTCGAGACCTACCTCGAGTGGCATGAGCATCCGACCTTCATCGAGGACGTGATGCGCTTCCTCGACAACGTCCTGCAGGGCTTCATCGACACCGCCGGCACCGACTTCGCCAAGGCGACCTACGCCGCCATGCGCGAGCGCTCGGTCGGTCTCGGCGTCATGGGCTTCCACTCCTTCCTGCAGCAGAACAACATCCCGCTCGAATCGGTGATGGCGAAGGTGTGGAACAAGAAGATGTTCAAGCACATCCGCAGCCATTGCGACGCGGCCTCGGAGAAGCTCGCCGACGAGCGCGGCGCCTGCCCGGACGCGGCCGACTACGGCATCAAGGAACGCTTCAGCCACAAGCTCGCGATCGCGCCCACGGCCTCGATCTCGATCATCTGCGGCGGCGCCTCGGCCGGCATCGAGCCGTCGGCGGCCAACGTCTACAATCACAAGACGCTGTCGGGCAGCCACGTCGTGCGCAACCCGTATCTCGAGAAGGTGCTCGAGCAGAAGGGCCGCAACGACGAGGACACCTGGACCTCGATCACCACGACCAAGGGCTCGGTGCAGCATCTCGACTGCCTCGACGACCACGAGAAGGCCGTGTTCAAGACCGCCTTCGAGCTCGACCAGCGCTGGCTGGTGGAGCACGCGGCCGACCGCACGCCCTATATCTGCCAGAGCCAATCGCTGAACCTCTTCCTGCCGGCCGACGTGCACAAGCGCGACCTGCACCAGATCCACATGATGGCCTGGAAGCGCGGCGTGAAGAGCCTCTACTACTGCCGCTCCATGTCCATCCAGCGCGCCGACGTGGTGTCGAACGACGCCGTCGTGATCGGCGACCAGGCCCTCACCGCCCCTTCTACCGGCGCCCCCGTGACTCTGCCGATCGGCACTCCGCCGGCGGCAGAGTCCAACAACTACGAAGAGTGTTTGAGCTGCCAGTGAGACGTCGCTGCTGACGGGCTGCCGCCCGGCAGCCCTTCAACCGCCAGCAGATTGTCCGTGCCATGTCCCTTCTCGACGCCAAGCCGATCTACAAGCCGTTCCATTATCCGTGGGCCTACGATGCCTGGCTGACGCAGCAGCGCATCCACTGGCTGCCCGAGGAAGTGCCGCTGGCCGACGACGTGAAGGACTGGCGCAACAAGCTCAGCGACAGCGAGCGCCATCTGCTGACGCAGATCTTCCGCTTCTTCACCCAGGCCGATGTCGAGGTGAACAACTGCTACATGCGGCACTACAGCCGCGTCTTCAAGCCGACCGAAGTGCAGATGATGCTGGCCGCCTTCTCTGCCATGGAGACAGTGCATGTCGCGGCCTACAGCCACCTGCTCGACACGATCGGCATGCCGGAGACGGAGTACTCCGCCTTCCTCACCGTCAAGGAGATGAAGGACAAGTACGACTATATGCAGGGCTTCAACGTCGATTCGAAGGCCGATATCGCCAAGACCCTCGCTGTATTCGGCGCCTTCACCGAGGGCCTGCAGCTCTTCGCCTCCTTCGCGATGCTGATGAACTTCCCGCGCTTCAACAAGATGAAGGGCATGGGCCAGATCGTGACCTGGTCGGTGCGCGACGAGACGCTGCACTGCAACTCGATCGTGAAGCTCTTCCGCACCTTCATCCAGGAGAACCCCGAGGTCTGGACCGAGGAGCTGCAGCGCGAGATCTACGTCGCCTGCTCGACCATCGTCGACCACGAGGACGCCTTCATCGACCTCGCCTTCGAGCTCGACGGCATCGAGGGCATGACCGCGACCGACGTGAAGCGCTACATCCGCTTCATCGCCGACCGCCGCCTGATCCAGCTCGGCCTGCAGCCGATCTACGCCAAGGACGCGAAGAACCCGCTGCCCTGGATGGACCAGATGCTGAACGCGGTCGAGCACACCAACTTCTTCGAGAACCGCGCGACGGAATACTCGAAGGCTTCCACGCGCGGCACATGGGACGAAGCGTTCAGCTGAAGAGCGGCGCGAACCGCCTCATCGCCGCCTGGGTGATCGCCTCGACCTTGTTCGTCGTGGCGATCAGCATCGTCCGCGCCTTCATGTAGCTGCGACTACGGTTGCCGGCCAGATTGCGCGCGGATAGCGGCGGCCGTTGAGCAGCGCGCCGAGGAAGGTCGGGCGCACAGCATAGGCGTAGATCGGCAGGAGCAGGGCCACCGTCGCGATCAGGATCAGGGGCGCGACGATCAGCGCGGACAGGGCTGCGTGGAGGGTCAGGAGCTGCAGCGCCAGGATCACCGGCAGGTGCGCGAGATAGATGAAGTAGGACGAGTCGCAGAGATAGCGCCAGAGCGGGCTGTGGCCCGAGCCATAGCGCAGGAACAGCCCGGTGATGCCGAAGATCAGGCACCACATGGCGACCGCCAGCACCGCGCGGAAGAGATGGAAGGTCATGCCCGTCCGCGGGGCCCATATGAGCAGCGCGACATAGGTGAGGCCCAGCACGAGGCCGAGCAGGCCGTAGAACCAGGCGCGCCGGCTGAGCACGTCCAGCAGATCGCGCGCCTGGAAGAGCAGCCAGCCGAAGAAGAACGGGACGGCATAGGCGAACACGATGTTCGGCACGGGCGCGAAACCCGGCGGATCCTGCAGGCCGGGCCACGGCATCTGTATCAAGGCGATGTAGGTCAGGACGGCCATCGGCAGCGGCGCCCACACCGCCTGGACGACATGGCGGAACAGCGCGAGGCCGGCGCTCTTGAGCTTCTCCGGAAGGAAGGACGTCAGGACAACGAGTACTGCGGCCACGGCATAGAGCAGCAGCAGATATTCCAGGAACCAGAGATGGATGGGGTGCGCGTGTTCCAGGAAGCGCCCCGAGACGATGTAGGCCCCGGCGCGCTGCGCATCGACTCTCGAGTAGGCGGCGAGGAAGAACATCAACGGCACGAGCAGCAGGCAGCCGAAGAAGAAGGGCACGGCGATGCGCCAGAACCGGTTCACGATGGCCCGCCGCCAGCCATAGCGCTCGAGCAGCAACGCCGTCAGGAAGCCCGCCACGGCGTAGAACACGGGCATGCGGAAGGCGTGGATGAACAGGATCGCCGGATC
>Ga0335083_10001839_pt1 | contig 28756 bp, 33 predicted proteins | sample Lox_Sample_42_FD_206716 | JGI IMG/M metagenome (GOLD analysis project Ga0335083, IMG submission 206716) | Soil microbial communities from Loxahatchee National Wildlife Refuge, Florida, United States - Lox_Sample_4.2 | ecosystem: Environmental > Terrestrial > Soil > Wetlands | place: USA...
GCTTCCGGCGACGGCTGGGCCCAACTTCAGCCTAACGGAACCCTCAAAGGCCAAATCTGCTTCCACAATGGCGACGAAGCCGACTTCATCGCCAAACCCTGGAAAACTTCTTCAACAGCCTGCTAGCCGGCGGGCGGCGGCGCGCGCTTCAGGATCTGCTCGAGGCGGATGCCCTGCTTCTCCAGCATGGCGATCAGCATGTCGTTCTGCTGCTCCAGGTGGTGCAGGATCACTTCGATCTCCTGCTCCGCCTTGATGTTGATCTCCAGATCGTGCTCGGCGCGCGCTTCCGACACGCGGCCCTGGATGTTCTGCCCCACCATGATCAGCGGCATCAGCAGGATCTGGACCATGTTGGAGATGAACAGCCAGAACACGAAGCCCATCGGCGGATCGAACTTGAGCCGGTCGGGCGCCAGGAAATTCCACGACAGCCACACCGCCGTCCACACGAAGATGAGCAGGAAAAATCCCATCGTGCCGACGCGGTCGGTGATGAACACCGCCGCCCGGTCGAGCGTGGAGAGCTTGTCGACCGTCTCCCGATAGGTGTTGCGGTGCCTGAACCTGGCGCGGATGTCGTTGAGCTTTTGCAGGGCCGGAATATGCATGGCGAATCCCCTCCGGAGTCGGGGATTTATAAAGGATTGCGCGCGCGCCCGCGCCGGCCGGACGGGGGCCTCCGCGCCCATCTTGCAGAATCGGGGGCGGGCTGATAGACGCCCGCATGGAACCGCATCCCCCGATCCGCGAAGCCCTGACCTTCGACGATGTGCTGCTGGTCCCGGCCGCTTCCGAAATTCTTCCCGCCCATGTCGACACGCGAACCCGGCTGACCCGCACGGTCGAGCTCGGCATCCCGCTGGTCTCCGCCGCCATGGACACCGTGACCGAGGCGGGGCTGGCCATCGCCATGGCCCAGGCCGGCGGCATGGGCGTGATCCACAAGAACCTCTCCATCGCCGAGCAGGCCGAACAGGTCCGCCGCGTGAAGAAGTTCGAGAGCGGCATGGTCGTGAACCCCGTCACCATCGCGCCCGACGCCACGCTGGCCGACGCGCTGGCGCTGATGGAGCGCTTCAGGATCTCCGGCATCCCCGTGGTGGAGGGCGCCAACGGCAAGGGTACGGGCAAGCTGGTCGGCATCCTCACCAACCGCGACGTGCGCTTCGCCACCGACCAGCGCCAGCCCGTGTCCGAGCTGATGACGAAAAAGCTCATCACCGTGCGCGAGGGCGTGGGCGCGGAAGAGGCCAAGCGCCTCCTGCACCAGCACCGCATCGAGAAGATCCTGGTGGTGGACGACGCCTATCGCTGCGTCGGCCTCATCACGGTGAAGGACATCGAGAAGGCGCAGAAATATCCCAACGCCTGCAAGGACGAGCGCGGCCGCCTGCGCGTGGCCGCCGCCACGGGCGTGGGCGAGGACGGGCTGAAGCGCGCGCTGGCGCTGGTCGAGGCGGAGTGCGACGTGATCGTGGTCGATTCCTCGCACGGCCATTCGCGCAACGTGCTCGACGCCATCGGCCGCATCAAGAAGGCGTCGAACTACACCCAGATCCTCGCCGGCAACGTGGCGACGGCGGATGGCGCCAAGGCGCTGATCGGCGCCGGCGCGGACGCGGTGAAGGTCGGCATCGGCCCAGGCTCGATCTGCACCACCCGCATCGTCGCCGGCGTCGGCGTGCCGCAGCTCACCGCGGTGATGGACGCGGTGTCGGAAGCCAGGAAGGCGGGCGTGCCGGTGATCGCCGACGGCGGCATCAAGTATTCCGGCGACCTCGCCAAGGCGATCGCGGCGGGCGCGAGCGCGGGCATGGTGGGCTCGCTGCTCGCCGGCACCGACGAGGCGCCGGGCGAGGTGTTCCTCTACCAGGGCCGTTCCTACAAGGGCTATCGCGGCATGGGCAGCGTGGGCGCGATGGCCCGCGGCTCCGCCGACCGCTACTTCCAGGCCGAGGTGCAGGACACGCTCAAGCTCGTGCCCGAGGGCGTCGAGGGCCAGGTGCCCTACAAGGGCCCGGTGCAGAACGTGGTGCACCAGATCGTCGGCGGCCTGCGCGCCGCCATGGGCCTGACCGGCGCGAAGGACATCGCCGACTTTCACGCCCGCGCCCAATTCGTCCGCATCACCGGCGCGGGCCTGCGCGAAAGCCACGTCCACGACGTCGTGGTGACCCGCGAAGCCCCGAACTATCCCGGCGGGCAGTAACGTCTTCCTCTCCCGATTACGGGGGAGGGGGACCGCACTTCGCGGTGGAGGGGGCGACGCATGCACAATTTCACCTGTGAGGCCCCCTCCGTCTCGCACGCTGGCGCGTGCGATCCACCTCCCCCGCTTCGCAGGAGGACGCCGCAACGCAAAGCCCGATCCTTCGCTATTCGCTATTCGCTATTCGCCCATTCTCCGCGATCAGCCGCGATCCCCGCTCATAGGTCACATAGCGCCACGCCCACTGGATGGCGACCAGCAGCCGGTGCTGGAAGCCGACCAGCAGGTAGACGTGGATCAGCGCCCAGAACGCCCAGGCGAGCCAGCCCTTCATCCGCGACCAGCCGAAATCGAACACCGCGGCGTGGCGGCCGATGATTGCGGTGTTGCCGCGGTTGTGGAAGACGAACGGCGCGGGCGCCGCGCCCGCCTCGATCGTCCTCGCCAGCGCGTTGCCGAGCCAGACACCCTGCTGCTTGGCGACCTGGGCCAGGCCCGGCAGCGGCTTGCCGTGCGCGTCCGGGCAAAGCGCGATGTCGCCCAGGGCGTAGACGCGGGATAATCCTTGTACGGAAAGATCGCGCCCCACCGTCACCCGGCCCGCCCGGTCGGTGGCCACGCCCAGCATCGCGCCCAGCCGCGAGGCGCGCACGCCGGCCGCCCATATCACCAGGCCCGCGCCGATCTTGGCGCCGTTCGCCGTCACGCCGTCCGCCGTCACGTCCCCGACCGCGCAGCCGGTGCGCACCGTCACGCCGATGCGGCCGAGCCTGGCGGTGGCGTAGTCCGCGAGGCTTGGCGGAAACGCCGCCAGGATGCGCGGTCCCGCCTCCAGAAGCAGCACCGTCGCGGTCTCCGCGCGGATATGGTGGAAATCCTTCGACAGCGCATAGCGCGCCAGCTCCGCGATGGAGCCGGCCAGCTCCACGCCCGTCGGCCCGCCACCGACGACCGCGATGGTCATCAGCCGCCTCTGCTCCTGCGGATCGCGGCTCATCTCCGCCTGCTCGAAGGCCAGCAGGAGCCGCGAGCGGATCTGCCGCGCGTCCTCGATGGTCTTGAGCCCGGGCGCGTATTTCGCCCAATCGTCGTGCCCGAAATAGGAATGCGTGGCGCCGGTGGCGACCACGAGGATGTCGTAGCCCAGCGTGCGGCCGCTCGCGAGGCTGACGATGCGGGCCGCGGTGTCGATCCCGGTCACCGCGTCCAGCATCACCTCGATACCGGAAAGCCCGCGCAGCATCTTGCGGATGGGCTCGGCGATGTCGGCGGGAGACAGCGCGGCGGTCGCCACCTGGTAGAGCAAGGGCTGGAACAGGTGATGGTTCTGCCGGTCCACCAGCGTGGCGGCGATCCCGGCGCGGCCCAGCCGGCGCGCCACCTCGATGCCGGCGAAACCGGCGCCGAGGATCACGATGCGGGGTGTGCCGGCCATGGCGGGACTCGCTTTGCGCGCGCACTCTATATAGTCGGTTTGCATGACCCCGTCCGCCCGCCTGCAGGCCGCCATCGAGATCGTGGAGGCGCTCCAAACCAGCCGCCTCCCGGCCGACCGCATGTTGCGCGAATTCTTCCGCGCCCGGCGCTATGCCGGCTCCAAGGATCGCGCGGCCGTGGCGGAATGGGTGTTCGACGTCTTCCGCCATCGCGGCGCCTATGAATGGCGCATGGGCGCGACGGACGCCCGCGCGCTCGCCATCGCCGCGCTCCTGGCGCAGGGCGCCGATCCCGCCGCGCTGTTCACCGGCGGCTACGGCCCCGCGCCGCTGACGGAGCGCGAACGCGCCGCCATCGCCACTCCGCCCGCGGGCGAGCCGCCGCTGTGGGTGCGAGGCGAATATCCCCAATTCCTCGAAGCGGAGTTGAAGCGGACGTTCGGCGAGCGGCTGCTCGCGGAAATGCTCGCGCTGCAGGCGCGCGCACCGGTCGATCTGCGCGTGAACACGCTCAAGGCTTCGCGCGAGGACGTGCTCGCCGCGCTGCGCAGCGAAGGCTACGACGCCTCGCCCACGCGCCATTCGCATTTCGCCATTCGCTTGCCGTCGGGCACGAAATCTCTCGACCGGACCGGGCTGTTCGAATCCGGCGCCTTCGAATTCCAGGACGAGGCGGCGCAGGTCGCGGTGATGCTGGCGGATGCGAAGCCGGGGATGGCCGTGCTCGACATCGCGGCGGGCGCGGGCGGCAAGGCGCTGGCTCTGGCGGCGGCAATGGAGAACCGGGGCGAGATCGTCGTCGACGACATCGACGAAGGCCGCCTGCGCCAGATCGCGCCCCGCGCCGCGCGCGCCGGGGTGACGATCATCCGCGCCGCGCCGCCGGACGGCCGACTCTTCGACCGCGCCTTCGTGGACGCGCCGTGCAGCGGCACCGGCACCTGGCGGCGCCAGCCGGAGAATCGCTGGCGGCTGACGCCCGCGCGCCTCGCCGAGCTCATGGCGACGCAGGATGCGCTGCTCGCCCGCGCCGCCCGCCACGTCAGGCCGGGAGGCCTGCTGGTCTATGCCACCTGCTCGGTGCTGCCCTGCGAGAACGACGACCGGATCGCGGCCTTCGTGGCGGCGAATTCCGCCTTCGCGATTCGCGGCGACGCCTTCCGCGCCAGCCCCCATTCCACCGGAACGGACGGGTTTTTCGCGGCGGTTTTGACGCGCGCGGCGTGAGTGGACAGGGCGCCGCCCGCTCGTGTAAATCCCGCCATGGCAGCTCCCGTCCTCATCCTCGATTTCGGTTCGCAGGTCACCCAGCTCATCGCGCGCCGGGTGCGCGAGGCCGGCGTCTATTGCGAGATCGTCCCCTTCAACAAGGCCGACGCCGCGCTGAAGGAATCGCCGCCGCGCGCGATCATCCTTTCCGGCGGGCCCGCCAGCGTGATGGAGGCGGGCGCACCGCGCGCGCCGCAGGCCGTGTTCGATGCCGGCGTGCCGGTGCTCGGCATCTGCTACGGCGAGATGGCGATGGCCGAGCAGCTCGGCGGCAAGGTGGAAGGCGGGCACACCCGCGAGTTCGGCCGCTCCGACATCGTCATCGAAAAGGAGTCGCCGCTGCTCGCGGGCCTGGGCGGCGTCGGCGCGCATGAGCCGGTGTGGATGAACCATGGCGACAAGATCACCGCCATGCCGCCGGGCTTCTCGGTGATCGCGACGTCCGAGCATTCGCCCTACGCCGTGATCGCGGACGAAACGCGCAAGCTCTACGGCATCCAGTTCCATCCCGAAGTGGTGCACACCCCGCGCGGCGCGACCATCTACCGGAACTTCGTGCTCGGCATCGCCGGCATCAAGCCCGAATGGAACATGCATGCGTTCCGCGAGGCGGAGATCGCGCGCATCCGCGCCCAGGTGGGCAAGGGCAAGGTGATCTGCGGCCTGTCGGGCGGCGTGGATTCCTCCGTCGCCGCGGTCCTGATCCATGAGGCGGTGGGCGACCAGCTCACCTGCATCTTCGTCGACACCGGCCTGATGCGCGCGGGCGAGGGCGACGAGGTGGTCTCGCTGTTCCGCGGGCACTACAACATTCCCCTGATCCACGCCGAAGCCGCCGGCCTGTTCCTCGGGCGGCTGGAGGGCATCAGCGACCCCGAGCAGAAGCGCAAGATCATCGGCTCCACCTTCATCGACGTGTTCGACGGCGAGGCGCACAAGATCGGCGGCGCGGAATTCCTGGCGCAGGGCACGCTCTATCCCGACGTGATCGAGAGCGTGAGCGCGACCGGGGGCCCGAGCGTGACGATCAAGTCGCATCACAATGTCGGCGGGTTGCCGGCGCGCATGAAGCTCAAGCTGGTCGAGCCCTTACGGGAGCTCTTCAAGGACGAGGTGCGCGCGCTCGGCCGCGAGCTCGGCCTGCCCGAGCGCTTCGTCGGCCGCCATCCCTTCCCCGGGCCGGGTCTTGCCATCCGCATCCCGGGCGAGATCACCCGCGAAAAGCTCGACATCCTGCGCAAGGCCGACACGATCTATCTCGACGAGATCCGCAAGGCCGGCCTCTACAACACCATCTGGCAAGCCTTCGCCGTGCTGCTGCCCGTCCGCACCGTCGGCGTCATGGGCGACGGCCGCACCTACGACCACGTCTGCGCCCTCCGCGCCGTGACCAGCAGCGACGGCATGACCGCCGACTACTACCCTTTCGAGCACTCATTCCTGGCAAGGGTGAGCACCCGCATCGTCAACGAGGTGCGCGGGATAAATCGGGTGGTGTATGATGTGACAAGCAAGCCGCCTGGGACAATCGAGTGGGAGTGATGTCTTGAGATCTATTATAGGCAGTATCTGCATGGCATTTGCCGTGACACTGGCTGGCAGCCAAACAAACGTGGCATCTAGCGCGCAAAGTGATAACGATTCGGCCGCCCACGAGCCTGCGCCTCAAGGTATGACGCTCAATCTTGTCAAAGCCTTCTACGCACGCTCTGCGTGGCGTTTGGTCGTGACCGAAGCTGCGCCGGTCAAGGATTACCAAGACGATGACGCCCCCGGTGCGCTGACTCTGTGCCTGCGCAAGGGTCCGACCGGGCCTTGCATATCTGACCCGGTTACTCCTCCACTCGCGGTGCCCGCATCTATCAATGCGCCAGCATGGGAACCGCATTATGTAATTTCCACCAAGATTGTGTATCCGCACGGACCAAAGGCTGCGCCATTTCTGGAGATCACAACCGGGAGCTTGAATTCGGGGGATGGAAATCAGCTCGTATATACCCAATTGCTAAAATATGACGACAAGCGAGATGAATTCCGGCGCATCTACATCAAAGGTATGGGGCACAACAACAATGAGGAAATTCGCTTCATCGCCGAGGGGCCGCTTCAAGGCGACGTAATCTCGGCGGCGCCACAGCACCATCTGCCATATGGCTATTGGATCGTGGTCAACAGGCTGACTCTAATGAATACGTATAGCCAAGTGCTTCGCTATCGTAGCGCCACCCTTTATAACGACGGCAATTCCCTGGCAGTGATCGACTCCGAAATGCCCAATATCGAGAGGCGACTGGGTTTGTGGAAGCCGGGTGATCCGATTCCTGTACCGGATACCGGTAGACGCTGTTTGAAACCGATTTTGCGACATACCGAACTGTGGTGTGATTGAGGCGTTAGAGTGTTCGAAGAAAAACGCTATTTTTCGTTACTACAGAGACACTTGCGCGGCATCGACGGCGTGATCTTCGAAATTACGAACGGGACCTCGGGCACGATCGAGTATGAGTGAGGGCTACGACGCGAGAATTTCATCCAGCTGCTCGAAGCTCTCGTCGTATCCGGCCATGCTGCCGTCGGTTATGGCGGCGTCGAGGGCTTCTTTCGTCGGATAGAGGTCGCGCATGACGACCAGGGTCTCGCCGCCGCGTTCCTCGAAGGTCACGGTGGTGACGGCGCCGCCTTCGCTGGTTTCCTCGTTGGTCCAGACCAGGCGGGTGGGTGGGGTCACTTCGAGGTAGCGGCCGAAGAATTCCAGGGCCTGCTCGGCGGCGGGGTGGCGGAAGACGAAGCGGTAGCGGCCGCCCGTGCGCGCGTCGACCTCGCAGGACACGAAGGCGATGCCGAACGATTTCGGCATCCACCAGCGCATGAGCAGCGCGGGCGTGGTCCAGGCCGCGAAGACCAGGCGCGCCGGGCCGTCGAAGGTGCGGGTGACGACCAGCTCGCGCGCGGATTTGCGCTCCACGCGCGTGGGGCGCGTGCCGGAGGCGGCCTCAGGCTTTCCGTTTGCGTCCATCGGTCTTCTCCTTCCGCTTCAGTTCCGCGATGACGTCGTCCAGCGCCGCGAAGCGTCCGGCCCACATCCGGCGGTAGGCGTCGAGCCAGGCGGTCTCCTCCGCCAGGGGGCGCGCACCGAGGCGGCAGGTGCGCACGCGTCCGACCTTCTCGGTGGCCACCAGCCCGGCCGCTTCCAGCACGCCGACATGCTTCTTCATGCCCGTCAGCGTCATGTGGAAGCGTTCGGCCAGGTCCGAGATCGAGGAATCCGCGCGCCCGAGCTGCTCCAGGACGCCCCGGCGCGTGGCGTCGGACAGCGCCGCGAACGAGGCATCGAGCCGGCTTGCCAAAGACTGAACCATGTGGTTCAGTATAGGGCGTGCCGCACGGGCGCGCAAGCGGCGTTCGGATACCGCGCGCAAGGGACGGACCATGGCGAAGATCGTTTACGGATTGAACGTGTCGCTGGACGGCTATGTCGATCACACCGGCTTCGGCGGCGCGCCGGACGCGCTTCTCTTCCGGCATTTCATCGAGCAGGTGCGGGGGCTGGCCGGCATGGTCCATGGCCGCGGCATGTACGAAGTGATGCGCTACTGGGACGAGGACCAGCCCGGCTGGGGCGCGGAGGAGCGCGAATTCGCGGCCGTCTGGCGGAGCAAGCCGAAATGGGTGGCGTCGCGCTCCCTGAAATCCGTCGGTCCCAACGCCACGCTCACGACGGATGGCGTCGCGGCGGCGCGCGACCTCAAGTCACGGCTGGACGGCGAGCTCGAAGTCGCGGGGCCGGGCCTGGCGCGAAGCATCGGCGACGCGGGCCTGATCGACGAATACCGGCTCTATTTCCGCCCCTTCGTAATGGGTTCGGGCAGGCCGTTTTTCGTCGGCCCGCGCCCGAAGCTGCGCCTTCTTGCCACCGAGCGCATCGGCGAGGATGCGGTCCGGCTGACTTACGCCCCCGCCTGACCGGCGGAAACCCGCGAGGAACTATTCGAATGACCACGCGCCAGCAGATCGAGGCCTATATCGCCGGCCAGCCCGAACCCAAGCAGGGCGACATGCGGGCGCTTCACCGCCTCATCCTGAAAGCGATGCCGCGCTGCAATTTGTGGTTCCTGGATGGAAAGGACGCCAGCGGCAAAACCGTCACCAATCCCAATATCGGATACGGGTGCCGGACGATGAAACTCGCGGGCGGCAAGACGCGCGAGTTCTATCGCATTGGCCTCAGCGCGAACACGGCCGGGATCTCGGTCTATGTCATCGGGCTGGACGACAAGAAATATCTGGCCAAGACCTATGGAAAGAAACTCGGCAAGGCGCGCGTGACCGGCTATTGCATCCGGTTCAAGGCGCTGAAGGACATAGACCTCGCCACGCTGGACGCGGCGATACGGGACGGCGCGGCGGCGATGCGCGAATAGCGGCGGCCGGGTTGCGGCGAGCCCCCTCATAAGATCGTGAGCGCGCATGGGCCGGCATTGACTCGCCAGGCGCGCCCTGCCATCATTCAACCGAATGGTTGAACGTAGCGCACACCTCGATCTGGCTTTCGGCTCGCTGGCGGACACGACGCGGCGCGACATCCTGCGGCGCGTCGCCGGGCGGGAGCTGTCGGTCGGCGAGATCGCCGCGTCCTACGACATGTCGCTGGCGGCCGTGTCGAAGCACCTCATCGTCCTGGAGAACGCCCGCCTCGTCACCAAGCACAGGGATGGGAAGCTGCAGGTCGTGAGGTTCTCGCCCCCGGCTCTGGCCGGCGTTTCCGAGCATCTCCAGCGCTACCGGGACATCTGGGAACACAGCCTGGACCGGCTGGAAAAATACCTGAAGGAGCAGGGCTGATGGCGGACGGGAAGAACGAACTGACCATTGTCCGCGTGCTGGACGCGCCGCGCGCGAAGGTCTGGCGGGCGTGCCGCGAGGTGCGGGCGCTCCGGCAATGGTGGGGCATGCCCATCGGCGCCACGATGCGCACCTGTCAGGTCGATTTCCGCATCGGGGGCGCGATGCTCTGCGAGATCGAGCCGCCCGGCGGCGCGCGGCTCTGGTTCAAATGGATCTACCGGGACATCGTCGAGGGCGAAAGCATGGTGATCGAGCTCCACGCGTCCGACGCCAGCGGGCGCGAGCGGGATTCCCTGGAGCGGCCGGCTTCGATCGTCCGGCTCGCATTGGAGGACATGGACGGCCAGACCAGGCTGACGGTCGTCCATTCGGGCATGGCGTCCGAAACGCATCGCGTCGAGGACTTCCGGGAGGGCTGGTCGCAATCGCTGCGCCGGCTGACCGAGCATCTGTCCGCACCCCCGGCGGACTGAAAAAGGGAGGAATGAACGTGCGGCGAGCCTCAAAACGCAGCCGGATACTCGGCGGCATCGCATTCGGAGCCCTGGCGTCGTTCGCGCCCGGCACGCACGCGCCGTTCGCGGCGGAAGCCGCGGCGTCCTACGCCCACATGGCCCCGATCGAGCAATACATGATGGACCGGAATGCCGAGATCGCGCTTGCGCGCAGCGCCGCGCCGGACGCGATTTCGCGGGACGCGACCGTGCTTGTCTTGGGACCGCACGGCTACGAGATCGCGGTCCAGGGGACAAATGGGTTCGTCTGCATGGTCGAGCGGGGCTGGGTCGGCGTTCTCGATTGGCCGGAAAGGTGGAACCCGAAGATCCGCGGCGCGGACTGCCTCAATCCTCCGGCGGCGCGGTCCATCCTGCCGATGGCCGAGTTGCGGACAGACATGTTCCTCGCGGGGCACACCACCGCCGAAGTCGTGGCGAAAATCCGGGACAGCCTGGCCAAATCGGCGCTGCCGCAGCTGGAGCCGGGGGCGATGAGCTACATGATGTCGAAGGATTCGTACCTGACGGACAGCGGGAACCACAATGGCCCGCATCTCATGTTCTTCATGCCCATCGCGGGCGCATCGGCATGGGGCGCGGGCCTGCCCGGCTCGCCGGTCAACTCGGTGTCGTATTGGTTCGACGATGCGGCCAGAAGCCCGGACGCCTATGGCTTGCCGGCGATCCGGATTTTCACCGTGGGAGTGGACAAATGGTCGGACGGCACGCCAGCCTCCGGTCACCACATGCACTGAGCCGGCCGCGCACATGCGCCGCCGCCTGACGGCATAGGAGGTCATCATGCTCACCGTCTACGGCGAAGGCCGCGGCTTCCGCGTCGTGTGGCTCCTGGAAGAGATGGGGCTGCCCTATCGCCTGCGCCCCGTGGATCTGCTGGCCGGGGTGGAGAACGATCCGGAGTTCCTGGCGATCAACCCCGGCGGGTTCATCCCGGCGATCCAGGACGGCGATGTCACCATGGTGGAGTCCATCGCGATCATGGAGTACCTGCTCGCGCGCTACGGCCAGGAATCGAAAAGCGCCGCCCCGCTCGCGCCCGCGCCCGGCGATCCGGCCTTTCCGATGTATCAGCAATTCCTTCACCTCGGCGAGGCGGGGCTCGGCGCCAGCATCCAGGTCGTCGTGGTCAGCGGCTTCGTCGCGCCGGAGGCCGAGCGCGACAATTGGGGCGCGCGCTGGGCGCTGGACCAGTTCCACAGCCGGATGAAGCTGGTGAAGCGGCAGCTGGCGCGCGCGCCCTACATGGCGGGCCCTGCGTTCACCGCCGCCGATATTTCCGTGACCTACGCGCTCAATCTGGCGATCCGGCGGGGCGGCATCGTCCTCGACGATACGGAGAAGGCCTACCTCGCCCGCACCACCGGACGCGACGCCTACGGCCGCGCGCTGGATGCCTGTCCGGCCACGAAGCGTTTCTACGCCTCGGTGCCGCCGCGATAGAGGCCGCAAGGGCTGTCGGCACGCGCCGGGGCCGGGCTAATATGCCGCCCGGACTTCCATTCGCAGCTGGGGCGCGGCACATGACTCCCTTTCCCGAGGACATCTTCACCGAGCAGGAGAATGTCGATCCCGACACGCTGTCCAATCTCGGGCCGCTCAGGCGGCTGGCGGGGACCTGGGAGGGCGTCAAGGGCATCGACCTCAACCCGAAGGCCGAAGGGCCCGAGCGGCGGGAGTATCTCGAGCGCATCGTGATGCAGCCCATCGACCCGCAGGCCAACGGGCCGCAGCTGTTCTATGGCCTGCGCTACCACGTCCACATCAACACCCGCGAGGAAGACATCACCTTCCACGACCAGACCGGCTACTGGCTGTGGGAGAAGGAGACCGGGCTGGTGCTGCAGACGTTGGCCATCCCGCGCGGGCAGGTGGCGCTGTCCTCGGGCTTCGCCAAACCGGACGACAAGACGCTGGTGATCTACGCCGCGCGCGGCACGACGGAATACGGCATCTGCTCCACCGCGTTCCTCGAATATGCCTTCCGCACGGATTCCTTCCGCCTGGAGATCACCTTCCACGACGACGGAAGCTGGAGCTACGTGTCGGACACCATGCTGGCGGTGCGCGGCCGGACCGAGCCGTTCCGCCATCGCGACGTGAACACGCTGCGCAAGGTCGCCGAGCCCGAGCCCAACCCGCTCTACCGGATCCGCTCCGGCCGCGCGCCCTGAAGCCTTCGACCTCCGCAAGCCCGCTTCGCGACCGGCGCATGACGGCCGCGCCGCCGCCGCGCGCCGAATTCGGCTATAGAAGGCGCATGGCCGCGCCGCATCCGCTGGATCGCCCCATCTGGACCGCCCTCACCACCCGCCAGGCGCATCTGGCCGAGGTTTGCAGTCCCGCGCGGCGCTTCGATCCGGCCTTCGCGCCGTTTGCCGACGCCGAGGACATGTCGCGCGCCAGCCTGGAAGCGATCCATGCCCTGCTCAATCCCGGAGAGCCCGCGGTGCTGTTCACGCCGGAGCCGGTGGACGCGCCTGCGTGCCTGCAGACGCTCATGGCCGCCACCGGCGAGCAGATGACCGGCACGCCGGCGGACGCGCGCGTTCGCGAGCCGCTCGTGGCGCTGACCGGCGACGACGCGCCCGCCATGCGCGCGCTGGTGGCCCTCACCAATCCGGGGCCGTTCGGTCCGCGCACGCATGAGCTCGGCGAATTCCTCGGCATCAGGCTCGACGGCCGCCTCGTGGCGATGGCGGGCGAGCGCATGAAACCCGGCAATTATACCGAGATGACCGCCGTCTGCGTGCATCCGGATTTCCGCGGCCGCGGCTACGCCCAGGCGCTGCTCGCGGCGGTGTCGCGCCGCATCCTGGCGCGCGGGGAGATCCCGTTCCTCCACGTATTCTCCGACAACGCCGCCGCCGTCGCGCTCTACCGGCGCCAGGGCATGAGCATCCGCCGGCGCCTGCATGTGACCGTCCTGGGCCGCGCCGGCGACGCCATGACGGCCCCGCCCGTACACGCCGGCTGAGCGCGATGGTTGCCCGCCGCCCGCGCCGCAAATTCGGGGCCTCGCAGAAGGAGCGCATCTTCCTGGCCGCGCTTCCCGACGAAGCCACGGCGGCCAGGATCCATGCGCTCGGCGAAACGCTGGCGGCGCGGCACGGCCTGACCGCCGCGCCGATCCTGCCGCGGCATCTGCATGTCACGCTGTTCCATCTCGGCGACTGGCAGGCCGTGCCGGAGGAGGTGGTGCGGCTGGCCAGGGCGGCGGCGGGCGAGGTGCGCGCGATGCCCTTCGAGGTCTCTTTCGCCCGCGCCCGGAGCTTCCGCAACCGCACCGGGGTGTTCCCCTTCGTGCTGACAGGCGACGCGAAGCAATGGCGCGCGCTCTACGGCGCGCTTGCCGCCACGCTCAAATCCGCGGGCCTCGGCGGCGCCACGCAGGGCGCGTTCGAGCCCCATGTCACGCTCGCCTACGACGCGGTGCGCGTGGCGCCGCACGCCGTCGATCCCATCCGTTGGACCGTGCGCGATTTCGTCCTCGTCCACAGCCGCCTCGGCAAGACCGAGCATGCGCACCTCGGCCGCTGGGCGCTGGCCTGAGCTTCAGGCCACCTTCACCACCGGCTGGCGGATCGTGACGTTGATCCGGTTCCACATGTTGATCATGCCGATGTGCAGCACCAGCACGGCCAGCGCCTTCTCGCCGTAATGCTTCGCCGCCTCGTTCCAGATCTCGTCGCTCACGGCTTCGGGCCGGTCGGCGATGCGGGTGGCGGCTTCGGTGAGCGCCAGCGCGGCGCGCTCGGCATCGGTGTAGTACGGCGCCTCGCGCCAGGCGGCGATGGACCACAGGCGCTCGTCGGTCTCGCCGGCCTCCCGCAGCTCGCGGGCATGCATGTCGGTGCAGATGCCGCAGCCGTTGATCTGGCTGGCGCGCAGATGGACCATTGCGACGGTCTTCCCGGGAACTTCCCCGGCACCCGTTTCGGCCAGCGCCCGCAGGTTCTTGAGCGCGTCGGGAAAGAGATAGGCGGGATTCTTCATTCTCGCTTGCATGACGGGCCTCCAGGTTTCGCGACCCCGCTCGATGCGGGAACGCACGCGCGCCCCGGTCGTCTCCGGGGTTCCGCCCTTAAGACGCGCGACGCGCCCGGATTTGGACAAGGCCGGCCATGAATTCCGCCTCCCGGCCAATCCGGCACGGACAATGGGGCCTTTGCGGGCCCCGCGTTGACTTGCGCGGGAGACGCTCTATCTCACGGCGGGCAACCCCTCCGGCGTGGCCATGACCGTCACCGTCTACGGCATCAGGAACTGCGACACGATGAAGAAGGCGCGCGCCTGGCTCGACGCGCATGGCGTGGCCTATGCCTTCCACGACTACAAGACCCAAGCCATCGCGAAGGACAAGCTCGAAAGCTGGGTGAGGAAAGTGGGCTGGGACGTCCTGCTCAACCGCGCCGGCACGACCTTCAGGAAGCTTCCGCAGAAAGACCGCGAGGCCGTCACCGGGAAGAAGGCCATCGCGCTGATGCTGGCGCAGCCCGCGATGATCAAGCGCCCCGTGGCCGAGCACGGCGGCAAGATCACCGTCGGCTTCAAGCCGGAGATCTACGAAAGGATTTTCTAGGTTCGGGGCCGTCGGTCCGGACCGGCCCTGGTCGTCATCCCCTTCCCTCGGGCCGCCCGCGACGGGCGATCCTCGCCGGGGATGACCGGCGGTGCGCTGGGCGGGGCCGGCCTCGAATTTTTTTCGTTCTCCCCTTTGCGGCCGGGGCCGCGGATTGCTTGATCGTAGTCAGCCCCGGTGCCTCGCTCGCCCGCGACCCATTCTCATTCGCGCATGGAACCCGGTTTTCGGCCGCGCGTTGCGGTCCTATCCTTCTCTTCGCAGTCGGCCCCGGGGGTGAAGCATGCTGGGTTTGTTGCTCTCGCGCATCGTCCGCAACGGGACGCTGACGCTCGTTCATTCCAACGGCAGGGTCGAGACGTTCGGCGCGGGCGAGCCGCGCGCCACGATCCGTCTTCACGACGCGCGCGTCCCCTTCGAAATCCTGGGCAATCCCGAGCTCAAGTTCGGCGAAGCCTACATGGACGGCCGGCTTTCGGCCGACGGCGGCGACCTCTACGTCGCGCTCGACATCCTGATGCGCAACATGGAGCAGGCGGATACGCCGGCCCTGCTGCGCGCGCTGCGCCGCCTGCGGGTGTTGACCAAGGGCTTCGAGCAGCTCAATTCCGCCCGCCGCGCGCGCCGCAACGCCGCGCATCACTACGACCTCTCCGGCCGCCTCTACGATCTGTTCCTGGATTCCGACAAGCAGTATTCCTGCGCCTATTTCTCCCATCCCGGCGAGAGCCTGGAGGACGCGCAGGCCGCCAAGAAGCGCCACGTCGCCGCCAAGCTGCATCTCGACCGGCCGGGCCTGAAGGTGCTCGACATCGGCTCGGGCTGGGGCGGGCTCGCCCTCGATCTTGCCCGCGACCTCGGCGCCGACGTCACCGGCGTGACGCTCTCCGAAGAGCAGCTCGCCGTGTCGCGCGCGCGCGCCATGAAGGCCGGGCTTTCGGAGCGGGCGCGGTTCGCGCTGCAGGATTATCGCGCGCTCGCCGGCCGCTTCGACCGCATCGTCTCGGTGGGCATGTTCGAGCATGTCGGCGTGCCGAACTACCGCGCTTTCTTCGCCAAATGCGCCTCGCTGCTGGCGGACGACGGCGCGATGCTGCTTCACACCATCGGCCGGCTCGACGGGCCGGGCGCGAGCAATCCGTGGATCACCAAATACATCTTCCCCGGCGGCTACACGCCCGCGCTGAGCGAGGTGCTGCCCGCCATCGAGCGCTCCGGCCTTTACGTCGCCGACATCGAGACGCTGCGCCTGCACTATGCCGAGACGCTCAAGGCCTGGCGGGCGCGCTTCCGCGACCATTGGGCCGAGGCCGCCGCCATCTACGACGAGCGCTTCTGCCGCATGTGGGACTTCTATCTCACCGCCATGGAGGTGGCTTTCCGCCGCCAGCACCTCTGCGTCTACCAGATTCAGCTCGCCAGGCGCGTCGACGCGCTGCCCATCACCCGCGACTACATGCTGGAAGACGAACGCTCCATGCGCTTCGCCGGGATGGAACGCATGCCTCAGGCGGCGGAGTAGGCCCGCCGGGCGCACGACTTGTATCGAGTTGTCGCCGCGCGATGTCGCATTGTTCACGGGTGCCGCGGCCGCGAATGCGTTCTGATCGCGGGCCGTGGACATCGACGAAACAGCGGTCGCCGCGGCATTCGCGCAGCCGGATATCGACGGGCGGTTCAGCGGCCCCCTTGGCGACTACCTGCGGATCGCGGGGCACCGGCGCCCGGTGCTGTTTTTCGCGTTCCCGCCGAAGGCCGCGGGCACGTTCCTGCGCGCGGCGGCGATCGAGGCGGTGGGCGGCAGCCTGGTGCGCGGGGTTCACGCCCAGGGTGGCCGCGATGCCCAGCCCTACCTGCCGGTCTTCCTCCAGTACTATCTCGGCGGGCTGTGCGCCGGGCCGATGGTGGTGCATGCTCACATGCAGGCGCTTCCCGCGAACCGGCATTTCCTCGAAGCGCTGGGGATCCGCCCGGTGATCATGCTGCGCCCGATCCCGGACATGCTGGCATCGTATTGCGACATGCTGAGCGCAAGCGCCGATCCGGCGATCGACGGGCTGAACTGCCCAATTCCGGCCGCGTTCGCGACGCTGCCGCATGCCGAGAAGGCCGGATACCTGATCGATGTCGTCGCGCCCTGGTACGCCGGCTATTTCGCAACCTGGCGCGATTACGCACGCGATTGCCCCGACGAGGTCTGCATCCTGCGCTATGCCGATTTCCTCGCCGATGCCGCCGCCGTGCTGGAGGCCGCGCTTCGCCATGCCGACCTGCCGCGTTCGCGCGCGGTTTGCCGCTCCGCGGTGGACGGCGTGTGGCGGGAGCGCGCGGCCCAGCGCTTCAACAAGGGGGTGATGGGCCGGGGCGCGGCCTACTTCACGCCGGCCCACCGGGCGCGCCTCGACGCGCTGCTCGGACACTTTCCGGAGCTCGCGCCGTGGCGCGAGGACCTCCTTCCGGCTGCGGCGATGTCAAGCGGCGCGGCCGCGGATTAAATTGTGCATCGAATTGCTTTAAGCTTGCGCGCAGGGACCCGCGCGGATTGATTCGCTCTCCGCCCTGTCCCCCCTCCGGCGCAAAAGCACAGATGGAACAAGAGCACTACCGTCACGTCCCTTACGACATCGAGATCGAGCAGGCTCTCCTGGGCGCGATCCTTGTGGATAACCGCGCGCTCGAAAGCGTCTCCCAGCTCCTGAGGCCGGAGCATTTCTACGATCCCCTGCACCAGCGCCTGTTCGAGGCGATGGAGGCGATGTTCGAGCGCGGCGGCATGGCGATGACGCCGCTGACGCTCAACGCCTACATGAAGGCCGATCCGGGCCTCGTGGAAGTGGGCGGCCACGCCTACCTGGCCGGCCTCGCCCAGGCCGCGCCCGCGCTGCCGAACGCGCGCGACTATGCGCGCATCCTGCACGACCTCGGGGTCCGCCGCGGCCTCATCCGCATCGGCGAGGACATCGTCAACACCGCCTACGAGGCGCCGCACGAGAAGCCGCCACAATCCCAGATCGAGGAGGCCGAGAAGGCGCTCTACCGCATCGCCGAGACCTCGCGCTACGGCGAGGGCCCGATCGACTTCGCGGAGAGCCTGAGGCGCGCGGTCCAGTCCGCGGAGCAGGCGCAGCTGCGCGGCGGGCGCATCTCCGGCGTCGCCACCGGCTTTTCCGACATCGACTCCCTGCTGGGCGGGCTGCAGCGCTCCGACCTGGTCATCCTGGCCGGCCGCCCCGGCATGGGCAAATCCTCGCTCGCCACCAACATCGCCGTCCACGCCGCCCGCTTCTGGACCCAGGACGCGGAAGCCGGCGCCGAGGTCTCGCGCGGCGCGCCCATCCTGTTCTTCTCGCTGGAAATGGCCGCGCAGCAGATCGCCGCGCGCATTCTCTCGGAGATGAGCGAGATCGAGATGTGGAAGATCAGGAACGGCAAGTTCTCCGAGAGCGAGTGGGAGAAGTTCGTGCTCACCATGCAGGAGCTTTCCACGCTGCCGCTCTTCATCGACGACACCGGCGGCATCTCCATCGCCCAGATCGCCGCGCGCGCCCGCCGGCTCAAGCGCGAGAAGAAGATCGGCTGCGTCATCATCGACCACATCCAGCTCGTCGCGCCCTCGCGCAGGGCGGAGAACCGGGTGCAGGAGATCACCGAGATCTCCAAGGGCCTGAAGGTGCTGGCCAAGGACCTCGACGTGCCGGTGATCGCGCTCTCCCAGCTTTCCCGCGGCGTCGACGCGCGCGACGACAAGCGCCCGGTGCTGTCGGACCTGCGCGAATCCGGCTCCATCGAGCAGGATGCCGACGTGGTGATGTTCATCTACCGCGAGGAGTACTACCTCAAGTCCCGCGAGCCCGATCCCGGCACGCCCGAGCACGGCAAGTGGATGGAGCGCATGGAGCGCGTCCACCGCCGCGCCGAACTCCTCGTCGAAAAACACCGCCACGGCGCCACCAACAAGATCGACCTGATGTTCGACGACCGCTTCACCCGCTTCTCGAGCCTGGCGGCGGAGGGCAATTAGCCCGTCCCGGCGAGCGTCGCGCGGCGTTGGGGCCGATGCCGGAGGATGGAACGCGGAAGCGCCGCGCGGCCCGGCTCCACTCCCTCCACGTCATTGACATAGAGCCGTCAACGACGTATATGCCGGCATGGACTTCGAATGGGACGCCGCGAAGAGCGCGAAAAACCTTCGCGAGCGCGGGCTTCCATTCGATGCGGGAATGGCGTTGTTCGACGGCCCGACACTCGAGGCGCGGGACGGCCGGCTCGACTACGGCGAAACCCGCATCAAGGCCATCGGAATCGTGTACGCGGTCGTGCTGGTTTGCGTCTACAGCGACCGCGGCGAAGCAAGGCGCATCATCTCGTTGCGTGTTGCGAGCAGGAAGGAACGAAATGCCTATCGTGCGGCGTACCCGGGCTGACCTGGACCTGTCCAGGATCGATTGGACCAGGGTCTCGAAAACCACCGGGCGCCAGATCGCGGCACAGGCGGCGTCGGATGCCGATACGGCGCCGCTTTTCACCGATGCGGAACTCGCGCGCGCCCGCCGCGTGGTTCCGGCAATCCAGCCTCGCGCCGTCAAGGCGATCCGCAAGCGGCTGGGCCTGAGCCAGCAGCAGTTCGCGGATCGATACGGTTTCACGGTGGAGACGATCCGCAATTACGAGCAGGGGCATCGCCGGCCGCGCGGTCCGGCCCGGGTGCTTCTTGAGGTGATCGCGCGCGAACCGGACGCCGTCACGCGGGCTTTGGCGCGCAATCGCTGAGCCGGCTTCAGCCCTGCCGTCGGCAACGCTCACCGCGCCGATGCTGAGCTACCTGTCCCAATCCCCGTCGTAATACGCCCACGGCTTCCGCCGCCCGCGGGTCATCGTTCCGGCCTCGCGGGCATGGTCGTCGCTGTCGTGGGGGCGGCCGAAGCCGTCGACCCAGAGGCCGTAGCCGTTGCGGCGGTCCGCGCCGCGGGCGCCGCCGCCGTAGCTGCGCGAGTCGCTGACATAGCCGTAATCGGTGACGCCGCTCTCTGCGTAGCTCTCCGAGACATGGGAATAGGACGACTCCGCCCCCGCGCGCTCGCCCTGCCACGCATCACGATGATGGCGGCGATGGACCGCAGCGACGACCGGCGCGGGAGCGGCGGGTGGCGGCGCCGGCAGCACGGAGGCGGGCGCCGGCGTGGCGGCGGGCGCCACTGCCTCGGGGGACTGGTCGCAGGCCGCCAGCATCAGCGTGGCCGCCGCAAGAAGGATGATCGCGCGCATGGGCTTGGCCTCCGGTCCCATTTTGGCGCAACACCCGGCCGGGGCGCCGGGCTTTCGCGCCGGCTGGTTAACCGCGCGCCCGCGGCCGGAGCGGCCTTGACCGCGCCCCGCATGTTCCTTATACGTTCCAAACTGGCACGACCCGCCGCGCCGTGTTCAAGGGAGCGCTTCGCCGCTTTGACCGGTGCGGGGGCGCCCTGCCATTGTCCGCGCACATGAGCAACCACGACCTCGATGTCGCGTGCCTGACGGTACGGTTGGGCGCGCTGGGCGCGAACTATCGCGAAATCCGGCGCCTGGCCGGAACCGCGGCCACGGCCGGCGTGGTGAAGGCCGACGCCTACGGCCTCGGCATGGCGCCCGTCGCCAGGGCGCTGGCGGGCGAGGGCTGCGACACCTTCTTCGTGGCGCGGGCCGGCGAAGGCATCGCGCTGCGCCCCGTCGTGCCGCAGGCGCGCATCTTCGTGCTCGACGGCGCGACGGCGGATTCGGTTCCGGCGCTGCTCTCCCATCGCCTCACGCCCGTGCTCAATTCGCTCGCGGAGATCGCCGCCTGGTCCGCCGCCGCGCGCGAGATGGACACCACGCTCGACGCCGCCATCCATGTCGACACCGGCATGAACCGTCTCGGCCTTCCGGCCTACGAGCTGGCCACCCTCGCGGGCGAGGCGAAGGAGCGGCTGCGCGCGCTGCGCCCCGTCCTGGTGATGAGCCATCTCGCCTGCGCCGACGATCCGGCTTCGGCGATGAACGCGCTGCAGCGCGAGCGCTTCCGCACCGCACTCGCCATGCTGCCGGCGGCGCCGGCCAGCCTGTCGTCGTCCGGCGGCGTGCTGCTCGGCAGGGATTACGCCTTCGACATGGTGCGTCCCGGCATCGGGCTCTATGGCGGAAACCCGTGGAACGGCGGCGCAACTCCGTTCGCCGCCGTGGCGCGGCTCGCGGGCCGTGTCCTCCAGCTCCGCCGCGTTGACTTGGGCGAGAGCGTTGGCTACGGAGCCACCCACAGGATCGAGCGGCAGGGGATGCTCGCAACCGTGGCGTTGGGCTATGCGGACGGCGCGATGCGCGCGCTCGGGAATGCCGGCCATGCCGCGCTCGGCGGGGTGCGCGCGCCCATCGTGGGCCGCGTCTCGATGGATCTCATCACGCTGGATGTCACGGACGTTCCGCCGCGCGCGCGCGAAGTGGGCGCCGAGGCGGAGTTCTTCGGCGACGTGATCTCCATCGACGAGATCGCGCGCGCCGCCGGCACCGCGCATTACGAGATCCTCACCCGCATCGGCGCCCGCGTGCCGCGCCGCCATGCCGGGGAAGCGCGATGAACGTCTTCGCCGCCATCGGCCGCGTGGTGCTGGCCCTGCTGGCCGAGATCGGCGCGCTGACGCTGTTCACCTGGTCCGCCGTCTCCAGCCTCATCCGCCCGCCGATCTACTGGCGGCTGATCGGCCAGCAGATGATGCGCATCGGCTATTTCTCGCTGCCGGTGGTGGGCCTCACCGCCTTCTTCACCGGCGGCGCGCTGGCCTTGCAGATCTATGTCGGCGGCAACCGTTTCGGCGCGGAATCCTTCGTGCCCAACATCGTGGTGCTCGGCATCACCCGCGAGCTCGGGCCGGTGATCGCGGGCCTGATGGTGGCGGGCCGCGTCGCCGCGGCCATCGCCGCGGAGATCGGCACCATGCGCGTGACCGAGCAGATCGATGCGCTGACCACGCTGTCCACCGACCCGGTCAAGTATCTCGTCGTGCCGCGGCTGGTCGCGTCGGTCGTCACGCTGCCGGCGCTGGTGCTGGTCGCCGACGCCATCGGCGTGTTCGGCGGCTACACCGTCTCCACCCGCAGCCTCGGCTTCAACGGCGCGGTCTACCTCAAGAACACCATCGACTTCATGACCAACCAGGACGTCAGCTCCGGCGTCATCAAGGTGGCGGTGTTCGGCTTCATCATCGCCATGATGGGCTGCTACAACGGCTTCCGCTCCCGGGGCGGCGCCCAGGGCGTCGGCGCGGCCACGACCAACGCGGTGGTCTCCGCCTCGATCCTGATCCTGGCGGCGAACTACTTCCTCACCTCCATCCTGTTTCCGAGGTGACGATGGCGGCCCCCAAAGTCGAGCTTCGCGGAGTCTCAAAGCGCTTCGGCCCCAAGGTGGTGCTGGACGGGCTCGACCTTTCGCTCGAGCCCGGCAAGTCGCTGGTGGTGATCGGCGGCTCGGGCACCGGCAAGTCGGTGATGATCAAATGCGTGCTGGGCATCCTGCGCCCGGATGCCGGCCACATCTATGTCGACGGCAGGGACGTCACCCGCGTCACCGGCCGCGCCCGCGACGCCATGCTGAGGAAATTCGGCATGCTGTTCCAGGGCGCGGCGCTGTTCGACTCGCTGCCGGTGTGGGAGAACGTGGCCTTCGGCCTCATCCAGGGCCGCGGCATTCCCCGCAGGAAGGCGCGCGACATCGCGGTGGAGAAGCTCGCCAGGGTCGGGCTGGGCAGCGAGGTGATCGACCTCTCGCCCTCCGAGCTCTCCGGCGGCATGCAGAAGCGCGTCGGCCTCGCCCGCGCCATCGCCGCCGACCCGGAGATCATCTTCTTCGACGAGCCGACCACCGGGCTCGATCCCATCATGGCGGACGTGATCAACGAGCTCATCGTCTCCACCGTGAAGGATTTGGGCGTCACCACGCTCTCCATCACCCACGACATGGCGAGCGCGCGCAAGATCTCCGACCGCATCGCCATGCTCTACAAGGGCAAGATCATCTGGAGCGGGCCCACCCAGGACATCGACCGCAGCGGCAATCCCTTCGTCGACCAGTTCATCCACGGCCGCGCCGAAGGCCCGATCAAGATGGAAGTGCGGGGATGACGCGGAATATTGATCAATCCGATGGGTGAATTCCGTGTATGGAATCGCTATATGCAGGACACGAATCAATCGGTAGAATCAGCCCAAGGGAGACTGGCGATGGCAGCACGAAAATCTGTCTTGAAACGAGCGCCAAAGCGCCCGGAGCTTGATGCGTTGCTGAAAGCAGCGCGGCAAACCGGTGTCTCGGATGAGCAACTGGTCGAGCAACGTGCCAGCTTTGCCTATGGCAACGCTCCTGCGAATGCGCACCGCATTACGAAGGAAACCGCTCGCGACGCATCTCGGCGTAACCGGTTGATAGGTTGAGCGATAACCATGGCTGTCAATGCTCGTTATTGAAGAGCAAGACCCGGACTTATATGCGCAGGTTCAGGAGCTGAATCTGATCCGGCAATATGACTTACTGACGAACTGCATTGAACTCGGACTTCGACAAGGCCATACATCGTTCGACAAATATGTCCTTTGGGTATTGAATCATGTGGCTGTGGCGAATATTTCGCAATTCGGTGGGCGATTTCGAAAAGAGCCGATCTACGTCGGCAATCATAGGCCTCCACATTTTCGCGAAGTTCCGGACTTGATGGATCGATTTATTTCGACACTGCACGAAAATTGGTTCAATTGGCAGCCTACGGAAGTGGCTGCGTATGGTTTGTGGCGGTTGCTCTGGATTCATCCGTTTATTGAAGGCAACGGACGGACGGCGCGCGCGGCGTTCTATTACCTGCTTTGCACCCGCTCGGGAGCGTTGTTGCCAGGACGGAAAGTTGTACCTGAGAGAATTCGGGAAGATCGCCAGCCGTACTATGCGGCGTTGCGGTCTGCCGATCAGGCGTGGGAAGAAGGAAATCTCGACTTCTCGGAGTTGGAAGCATATTTGGCCGGGTTGCTCGAGGCTCAGCTCAAAGATGAGGACTGAAAAAAGACACGCGAAGGCTGCTATTGAGAGACCGGATATCGGTTAGGTCATGGCTCGCTCGCAATCCGCCTTCGTCTGCCAGTCCTGCGGCGCGGTCCATTCCAAATGGTCGGGCAAGTGCGAGGCCTGCGGGGGCTGGAACACGATCACGGAGGAAGGCGCCGCGGCGCCGATCGGCATGGCCGCGCGGCCGCGCGTCAAGGGCCGCCGGCTCGCGCTGGAAGATCTGAAGACGACCGACCGGGAACCGCCCCGCCGCGCCACCGGCATCGGCGAGTTCGACCGCGTCACGGGCGGAGGCCTCGTGCCCGGCTCGGCGCTGCTGATCGGCGGCGATCCCGGCGTGGGCAAGTCGACGCTGATCCTCCAGGTGCTGGCGGCCTACGCCAGGAAGGGCGCTAGGACCGGACGCCGCGCGGTCTACATCTCCGGCGAGGAGGCCATGGCGCAGGTGCGCCTGCGGGCCGCGCGCATGGATCTGGCGGACGCGCCCGTCGCGCTCGCCTCGGCCACCTGCGTCGAGGACGTGCTGGCCACGCTCGACGCGGGCGGGACGCCCGACATCGTCGCCATCGATTCCATCCAGACCATCTGGACCTCCGCGCTCGAGGCCGCGCCCGGCACCATCGCCCAGGTGCGCACCGCCTCCTTCGACCTGGTGCGCTACGCCAAGGCGAGCGGCGCGGCGCTCCTCCTCGTCGGCCACGTCACCAAGGACGGCCAGATCGCGGGGCCCAAGGCCGTCGAGCACCTGGTCGATGCCGTGCTCTATTTCGAGGGCGAGCGCGGCCATCACTTCCGCATCCTGCGCTCCGCCAAGAACCGTTTCGGCCCCACCGACGAGATCGGCGTGTTCGAGATGACGGGGCAGGGCCTGGCCGAAGTCGCCAACCCTTCCGCCCTCTTCCTGGGCGACCGCAACGCCAGCGCGCCGGGTGCCGCGGTGTTCGCGGGCATCGAGGGCACGCGGCCGCTGCTGGTGGAAGTGCAGGCGCTGGTCGCCGCCGCCGGCTACGGCACGCCGCGCCGCGCGGTGGTGGGCTGGGATTCCGGGCGCCTCGCGATGATCCTCGCGGTGCTCGACGCCCGCGCCGGGCTTGGCATGAGCGGACACGATGTCTATCTGAACGTGGCCGGCGGGCTGAAGATCGGCGAGCCGGCGGCGGATGTGGCCGCCGCGGCGGCGCTGATGTCCTCGTTCTCGGGAAGGCCATTGCCCAGGGATTGCGTGTTCTTCGGCGAAATCAGCCTTTCGGGCGACATCAGGCCCGCGCCGCAGGCGGAACTCCGCCTCAAGGAAGCCGCGAAGCTGGGCTTCCGGCGCGCGGTGGTTCCGGAAGGGACACGGTCGCCCGGCCCGGAAATCGGGCTCGAATTGCGGCAGATCGGCAACGTCGCCGAGCTTGCGGCCCTGGCGGGCGGCGTGGCGCAGGCGGGACGGCGGCTTGGCGTGGTAGAGTAGGAGTCGATGGACCTGCACTTCAATTTCGTCGACCTGATCGTGGTCGTGATCGTGCTGGTGTCGGCCGGTTACGCCACCTGGCGCGGCTTCGTGCGCGAGACGCTGTCGGTGATCGCCTGGATCGCCGCGGCTTTCGCCACGCTCTATTTCGGCCCCGCCGCCGCGGCGTTCCTCTCGACGCGGCTCTCCCCGGAATGGCTGGGCTACCTCGTGGGCTATGCCGCGATCTTCCTCCTGGTGCTGGTCCCGCTCTCCTTCGTCAGCTACCGCTTCGCCGAAAGCGTGCACAAATCGCCCGTGGGCGGGGTCGACCGTTCGCTGGGGCTCGCCTTCGGCGTGGTGCGCGGGCTCGCCATCGTGGGCTTCGCCTACATCATCTTCACCAGCGCGGTGGAGACCCGCAAGCAGCCGGACTGGCTGACCAGGGCCCACACGCTGCCCCTGATGCAGAACTGCGCCCAGGTGCTCCTGTCGCTGGTCCCCGACCATGAGGGCCGCGGCAGCCGCATGGCCAACGACCCGGCCGGTTCCGCGGGCGATTCGGCCTCGGTGCCCACGCCCAGGCCCAATCCCCACGCCAAAAGCCAGCCGGCGCGCGGCCAAAAGGGCTATGGCGCCCGCGACCGCCGCGCGCTAGACAACCTCATCCAGCAAACAGGCGGCAGCCCCCGGCAATGACGGCTTCGCAACTCGAATTGCCATTTTCGGCCGACGATGCGTTCCACGAGGAATGCGCGGTGTTCGGCGTCTTCGGTCATCCCGACGCCGCGGCGCTCACCGTGCTCGGGCTGCACGCGCTGCAGCACCGCGGCCAGGAAGCCTCCGGCATCGTGTCGTTCCACGACGGACAGTTCATGGCCGAGCGCCACCGCGGCCTGGTGGGCGACATCTTCGCCGACCGCAACAGGAGCCGGGTGGAGAACCTCAAGGGCATGAACGCCGTGGGCCACAACCGCTACTCGACGGCGGGCGGCTCCACCGAGCGCAACATCCAGCCCATGTTCGCCGACCTCGCCGGCGGCGGCATCGCCATCGCGCACAACGGCAACCTGACCAACGCCATGGCCCTGCGCGACGAGCTGGTGCACGAGGGCGCGATCTTCCAGTCCACCTCCGACACCGAGGTGATCATCCACCTCGCCGCGCGCAGCAAGGGCCCCATCGTGGAGCGGCTGACCCATGCGCTGCGCCAGGTGGAGGGCGCCTATTCGCTGGTGGCGCTAACCTCCAAGAAGCTGATCGGCGTGCGCGATCCCTGGGGCGTGCGCCCGCTGGTGCTGGGCAGGCTCGACGGGGCCTGGATCCTGGCGTCGGAAACCTGCGCCTTCGACATCATCTCCGCGGAATTCGTGCGCGACGTGGCCCCCGGCGAGATGGTGGTGATCACGAAGGATGGCGTGGAGTCCCTCTTTCCCTTCGGCAAGCAGCCCCAGCGCTTCTGCATCTTCGAATACATCTATTTCGCCCGGCCGGACTCCGTGGTCGAGGGCCGCAACGTCTACGACATGCGCAAGCGCGCCGGCGAGGAGCTGGCCAAGGAATCCCCGGCGCTGGCCGACATCGTGGTGCCGGTGCCGGATTCGAGCATCCCCGCCGCCATCGGCTACGCCAACCAGTCGCATCTGCCGTTCGAGCTCGGCATCATCCGCAATCACTATGTGGGCCGCACCTTCATCGAGCCGACGGACGGCATCCGCCATTTCGGCGTGAAGAAGAAGCACAATCCCAACCGCGCCACGCTCAAGGGCAAGCGCGTGATCCTGATCGACGATTCCATCGTGCGCGGCACCACCTCCAAGAAGATCGTGCAGATGGTGCGCGACGCGGGCGCGAGCCAGGTGCATTTCCGCGTGGCGAGCCCGCCCACGGCGCATTCCTGCTTCTACGGCGTGGACACGCCCAATACCGCCGACCTGCTGGCGCACGGCATGGACGTGGAGGAGATGCGCAAGTTCATCGGCGCGGACAGCCTCGCCTTCATCTCGATGAACGGCCTCTACCGCGCCATGGGCGAAGCCGGCCGGGACCCGGCCCATCCGCGCTTCTGCGACGCCTGCTTCTCCGGCGACTATCCCATCCGCCTCACCGACATGAGCGACGGCCCCGCCCACCGGCAATTGTCGCTGCTGGCCGACGTGGCGTGATTGCGCTTCGCGCGCGAATGGCGAATAGCGAAATAGGGAGTGGCAAATGCATAGCGTCCATCCATTCGCCATTCGCCATTCGTCATTCGCGTTCATACGACTCCGCCCATGAGCAGCCCCCTCGCCGCCCGCATCGTCCTCGTCACCGGCGCGTCGCGGGGCATCGGGCGGGCGTCGGCGCTGGCGCTGGCGAAGGCAGGCGCGCACGTGATCGCGCTGGCGCGCACGGTGGGCGGGCTGGAAGAGCTCGACGACGAGATTCAAAAGGCCGGCGGCTCGGCCACGCTGGTGCCGCTGGACCTGCGCGATTTCCCCGCGCTCGACCGGCTGGGCGCGTCCATCTTCGAGCGCTGGGGCAGGCTCGACGGCTTCTTCGGCAATGCCGGCCAGCTCGGCGTGCTCACCCCGCTCGCGCATCTGGAGCCGAAGGTGTTCCAGGAGGCGCTGGACGTGAACGTGACGGCGAACGCGCGGCTGATCCGCTCGCTCGATCCGCTCCTGCGCGCGTCGGATTCCGGCCGCGTCCTCTTCGTCACCACGGGCGCCGCGCGCAAGCACACCCCGTTCTGGGGCAGCTACGCCGTCACCAAGGCCGCGCTGGAATCGCTGGCGCTGACCTACGCCGCGGAGTGCGCGCACACCAGGGTGAAGGTGAACCTCCTCAGCCCCGGCCCTCTGCGCACCAGGATGCGCGAGAAGGCCATGCCCGGCGAAGACCCTGAAACGCTGCGCCCCCCGGACGCCGTCGCCCCGCTGGTGGTGGAACTGCTCTCGCCGGCATGCCCGCGCAACGGCGAAACGATCACGTTCGGTCGCTAAGCTTCCTCCCCCGCGTGGGGCCCCTGCTTCCTCCCCCGCGAGAGCGGGGGAGGGGGACCGGCGAAGCCGGTGGAGGGGGTGTGTCAGTGGTGAAGAACTCGCACTTTCTTCGCTACTGACACCCCCCTTCCGTCTCGCGCGACTGTCGTCGCGCGATCCACCTCCCCCGCTCTCGCGGGGGAGGAAGCTCCGCCGAAGCGGGGGAGGAAGCTCCCCGGCTCGGGGAGATGCGCCTGCGCTTCGTCCTTGAGAGCGGCCCCTGCTTCCTCCCCCGCGTGATGCCGCGCGCTTCCTCCCCCGCGAGAGCGGGGGAGGGGGACCGGCGAAGCCGGTGGAGGGGGTGTGTCAGTGGTGAAGAACTCGCACTTTCTTCGCTACTGACACCCCCCTTCCGTCTCGCGCGACGGTCGTCGC
>Ga0335083_10001842_pt1 | contig 28734 bp, 15 predicted proteins | sample Lox_Sample_42_FD_206716 | JGI IMG/M metagenome (GOLD analysis project Ga0335083, IMG submission 206716) | Soil microbial communities from Loxahatchee National Wildlife Refuge, Florida, United States - Lox_Sample_4.2 | ecosystem: Environmental > Terrestrial > Soil > Wetlands | place: USA...
GAAACCGTGCTTGAGGACTGTGCTGCTGGCCTTGGCACTGGGCGGGGCGATGCCCTCGCATGCCGTCGAAGTGGGCGCAAGCTTCCAGACCAGCGCGCCCACCAATACAGGCATCGCAGGGTGGAGCGGCGGTTGGAGCCAGCCAGGCGTCACCGGGTGGGACTATGTGGGACAGGTCAATGGCGCCAGCGGCGTTTATCTCGGCAATGGCTGGGTGCTTACCGCGGGCCACGTGGGCCAGGGTACCTTCACGCTCGACGGCAACAACTACGCGGAAATCGCGGGTTCGTCCGCTTCCATCGGCAACGCCGACCTGAGCCTGTTCCAGATCGACACCACCGCGATCAATTCCGGCGCGGTGCTGAGCCTGCCGACCCTGACCCTGAGTGCCAGCGCGCCCACCGCGTACAATGGCCTGGCCGGCAGCACCGTGGTCGTGATCGGCTATGGCGGCAGCAGTCCCGATCGCAGCTGGGGCGTCAACACCGTGACGCAAGTGAACCAGACCATCACACTGCAGGGCACGTCGTACTCGACCACGGATTTCCTGACGCTGCTGGGCACCACGAGTTTCGGCAGCCGCAGCGTGACGAATGATGCGCTGCTGGTCGCCGGGGATTCCGGCGGCGGCGATTTCATCCTTAATCCGCTCACCGGCAAGTGGGAACTGGCTGGCATCAACGAGGCCGTGGGGACCACCAGCCAGGGTCAACAGCTGTCGGCATTCGTGCAGCTGAGCGGATATGAGCCGCAGATCGAGGCGATCGTCACTCCCGTGCCATTGCCTGGTTCGTCGTGGCTGATGCTCTCGGCCATGGCTGTCCTCGCGGTGCTCATCGTCAGGCGTGATCCACGCAGGCCAATGACGACTCTCGTCACGGAGTCCGGCGTTGTCTGACAGTCGTATCCGGATTGCAACGCGGCTGTCATGATCGCTCCCTAGCCTCCGCTGCAATCTGGGTATCGGGATTGACTGGCGGGTGCGCGAACTAATCGAACGTTGGCTCGGTATCGAGGCCCTCAAGACGATTGCCGCGCGCCTGTCGCACCACGACAGCGCCGGGGCATACGCCCGATCCGGGCTGGACGCGCTGGGCGTGGAGTTCGACGTGGACGCTTCCCGGCTCGGGCACGTGCCCGCAACGGGTTCACTTGTGGTCGTCGCCAACCATCCCTTCGGCGGCATCGATGGCCTGATCGCCGTCGCCGCGCTGAGCGAATGGCGTCCGGATCTGCTGGTGCTGGGACAGCCCATCCTCACGCAACTCGGTGCCCTTGGCCGAATCGTCCTGCCGCTGGATCCCTTCGGGCGCCGCAGCGCCGTCGCGGCCAATGCCGCGAGCCTGCGTCGTGCACGGCGCCATCTGCAGCAGGGCGGCGCATTGCTGATCTTCCCCGCTGGCGAAGTGTCGCATTTCTCGCTGCGGCGCGGTGGCGTCAGCGACGGCGCGTGGCAGGAAACGGCCGTGAGGCTGGCGCTGCACAGCGGGGCGCGGCTGCTGCCGCTGTATTTTGGCGGCCGCAACAGCCTGCTGTTCCAGTGCGCCGGTTACCTGCATCCACTGCTGCGCACGCTGCTGCTGCCGCGCGAAGCATTGAACAAGTCTGGAACCCGCGTCCCCGTTGTCGTGGGGCGTCCCATCGATGCGTTGCCCCTGGAGGGCATGTCTTTGGCCGCCGCCACCACTTACCTGCGCATGCAGTGCTTTGCGCTGGGCGAGGAGCAATGCGGGGCGCCGGCCGAAGCGCAACGGGAGCGTCCCGCGGGCCAGGCGCCGCTTGCTGCGGAAATCGCGCGGCCGCAGCTGCGGGCGGACATCGCGGCCCTGCCTGCGGACGCGTTGCACGCGAGTTCCGGGGAGCTGCAGGTATTCGTCGCCACGGCCGCCAGCATGCCCGCGCTGCTGCCGGAGATCGGACGGCTGCGCGAACTGACGTTCCGCGCGGTCGGCGAGGGCACCGGCCGCAGGCTGGACCTCGACAGCCACGATCAGCACTACGAGCACCTGTTCATCTGGCACCGCCAGCGTGAGGAAATCGTCGGCGCCTATCGGCTCGGGCGCATCGACGAATTGCGCCGCTCCCTGGGAAACCGCGGCGTGTACCTCACCAGCCTGTTCGAATTCCGTGAGCCGTTCTTCAAGCTGCTGGGACCCGCACTGGAGCTGGGTCGCTCATTCATCCGCGCAGAATACCAGCGCTCGTTCGCGCCACTCCTGCTGTTGTGGCAGGGCATCGGCGAATACGTCGGACGCCACCCGCGTTACGCGCGCCTGATCGGCCCCGCGAGCATCAGCGAGCAGTACGATCACATTTCGCGCTCGCTGCTGGTGGAAGTGCTGCGCCGGCGCCGCTTCGACCCGCTGCTGGGGTCGCTGGCAAGGCCGCGCCAACCGTTCCGGGCCTCGCATTCGCTGCGCTCATTGACCGGCGGATTGCATTTGCTGCCCGATGTCGAGGAGGTCGGCACGGTGATCGCGCGCCGAGAGGCCGATGGCAAGGGCATACCGGTGCTGCTGCGCCAGTACCTGAGGCTGGGCGCGCGCATCATCGGATTCAACGTGGATCCGGATTTCGGCAATGCGCTGGATTGCCTGATCCTGCTCGATCTGCGCGCCACGCCGGATTCGGTGCTGCGCAAGTACCTGAGCCGGGAGGCGCTGCGGAACCTGCGCGGTTACTGGCGCCAGCGCGGTGCGCGACGGCATCCGGTTGCAATCGGCGGGTAGAGGCCGGGGTCGTGGACAGTGCGCAACGCAATGACGTGGGTTCCTTCGCGTTCCTGAACACCGACTGGTCACATGGCTACAAGCCGCAGATGCCGGGCGGTTGTGGATGGTATCGATGCTACTTGCCGATGCTGCAGATCAGCAAACTTGGCTGGCCGGTCGGAATGGGAAGCCCCGCATACCGGGAGCAGGACAATCTTGGCATCTGGGTGGACGACGACACCAGGGCGTTGTATGGCTGGAAGACGGTGTGCCTGAAGCTGGTCATGCAGAGAAACATCCTGCCGCTGGTTCCGAAAGCCCGGGCGAACGGACAGAATATCCTCTACGACATCGATGACCTGGTTGACGGCGTGCAACCGGACAACATCGCGTATCGCAACACCGATCCGGCACGGAGCCCTGACAACAACCGGAGTATTTTCCGCGAGCTCGTGGCGATGAGCGACACGCTAGTGACCTCCACGCCTTTCCTGTACGAGTACTACCGCAGGCAGCATCGAGACGTGCGCATGATCCGCAACGGCGTGGATGTGCAACGCTACTCGATGCGCCAGCAGGCCAAACGCCCCGTCATCGGCTGGGTGGGTGCCACGCAGTGGCGCACCAGGGACCTGCAGGTCCTGGATCCGTGGTTGGGCAACTACCTGCTCCGGAACAAGCTGCGGGCCTGGCATTCCGGCGACGATTCCGGTGGCGCTGCATTCGCCGCAAAGGCCAACGTACCCGGATCATTGGTCGATACATGGCCCATCGTGCCAATCATCCAGTACCCGCAGGCGCTCCAGCACTTCGACATCGGTCTGGTGCCTTTGGCGAGGAACGATTTCAACGAAGCCAAGAGCTGTCTGAAGGGGCTGGAGTATGCAGCGAGCGGCATACCGTTCATTGCGACGGCTACTGGCGAATACCGCTGGCTTGCGGAACAAGGCATAGGCCGGCTTGCCGAATCGCCGGCCGAGTGGATGCACCACCTTGACGAACTGCAAAGCCTCGACGTTCGTATGGAGGAGGCACGCCGTCAACGCAGGATCGTGGAAGACAAGTTCACGATCGATCATCGCGGTGAAGAGTGGCGCAAGTTGGCGCTGGAAGTGGCGGCGAGGTGAATCCGGTTCACAGGGGGCCAAGGATGCAGGGCGACGGCTTCTCGCCACGTGCGGCACGAGCATGCACCGCGACGATGGCGCGCTCGAAGTCGCGCGTGTACTGCGCCGTGTCGAACAGCGGATGGGTGTCACGGTTTGCCGCCAGCCGCTCCCTCAACGACGCGAGGCGGGAAGGGTTCAGAGCCAGCTCGAGTGCGAGCGCTTCATACTGCTGCAAGTCATCCACCACGAGTTCCGGAAGGCCCACGGCATGCAGCAGGCTCCCGGCCATGCGACTGGCGTAGGCGCGGCCGGGACAGGTCAGCAGCGGTACGCCGGCCCATAGTGCATCACTCGCCGTGGTGCCAGCGTTGAAGGGCAACGTATCCAGGAACAGATCTGCCAATTGCAGGCGGGACAGATGCTGTGCGTACGCCTGGCGGGCCGCGAAGATCACCCGTTGGGGGTCGACGCCGCGCGCTGCGGCCTCGCGTTTGAGGTTCGTACGCGCAAGTTCGTTGTCGCTGACCAACCACAATACGCTGTCCGGAACCGCATGCAGCAGGCGCATCCAGATGTCGAAGAATTCCGGGGTGATCTTGTAGCTGTTGTTGAAGGAGCAGAATACGAAGCCACGCCCGGGAAGCCCGGCCTCGCTGCGCGACGGCCTGTGGGGGGCGATCTCCCGGCGATCGTCATTGGCCTGGAAGCAGTGCGGAAGCAGGATGGGCTGCTCGTCGTAGCAGGACCATTCCGGTTCCGGCATCAGGAAGCGGTCACCGACAAGGTAATCGACGTAAGGCGCCCCCATGGTGCCGGGGGTGCCGAGATGCTGGATGTGCACCGGCGCCGGTCGCCACGCCAGGATGCCGGGTCGGCTGAGGTTGGTGTGTCCCATGAGGTCGACGATCACGTCGATTTCGAGCGCGCGCAGCTGTTGCGCGACGCTGCGATCATCCTGCCCCTGCACTTCCACCACCCTCTCGAACGTGCGGCGCACCCGCCGTGCCATCTCATCGTCGCTGGGTCGCAACGAGATTGCGCTGACCTCGAATCGTTCGCGGTCATGGTGCTCGAATACGCCCGCCATCAGGAAGCTAACCGCGTGCGTGCGCAGATCGGCTGACAGGTAGGCGATCCGGAGTCGGTCATGAGCGTAGCGCTCGCCGTTCCACAAGGCCGCCGGGGCTGGCGGACAATGCTCCGCGCAGTAGCGCCGTGCGCACTGCCGCTGTTCTTCCGGCGCAGCGGATACCGCGAGGAATGAAAACGGCATGTCCGCGCGCTCTCCCGCACGCACGCTGGCGCGCACCGTGGCGGAAAGTTCATCGCGCTGTGACCAATCGCAGTGCATCTGCAGCAGGTTCAGCAGGTTGCCGCGCGCGTAGGGGAAGTCGGGTGTCGCCTGGACCAGGCGCCGGAAGCATTCCAGCGCTTCGTCATGGCGCCCGAGCCGGGACAGGGCGCCGCCGCAGCTGTTGAGCGCGTTGCCGAAGGCCGGGTTCGAGCGCAGGGCCTCGGCAAAGCTCTGCATGGCCTCCGGGAAGCGGTTCATGTTGATGAGCGCGTTGCCGCGATTGGTCAGCGCTGTGGGGTTCCCGGGCGCCACCTGCAGCGCGCGGTCGTAGCTTGCGAGTGCATCTGTGGTGCGGTTGAGGGCCAGCAGTGCGTTGCCACGATTGGTCAGCAGCTGCGGATTGAGCTGGTCCAGCTGCAGTGCCGCGTCGAAGTTCTTGAGCGCTTCCTCCGGGCGCTTGAGCGCATTGAGCGTGTTGGCGCGGGCAACCAGCGCGTCGGTGAAGTCTCCCCACAGCGCCAGTGCGCGGTCGAAGTACGGCAGCGACTCGCCGGCGCGATCCAGCGCCACCAGCGCCACTCCCACGTTGCACAACGCCTCCGGGTAGTCGGGTTTGATGTCCAGGGCCTGCCCCAGGTATTGCAGCGCCTGTTCCGGCTGCTGCAGTTCGATGAGCGCATGGCCGCAGTTGTTGAGGGCACGCAGGTGCCGAGGCGCGATCTGCAGCGCGCGGCGGAAGCTGTCCAGCGCATCCGCCGCCCGCTTGAGTTTGAGCAGCACCGTGCCGCGGTTGTTCCAGGCCTGGACGTGGTCGGGCTGCAGTTCCAGCGCGCGATCGAAGTGCAGCAGCGCCGCCTCGTGCTGGCCTGCCTCGAGGTAGGCGTTGCCGAGATTGGCATGCGCGGCGGGTTGCGCTTCGAACAGGCGCAACGAGGTGCGCAGCAACTCGGCGCTTTCCGCCGGCCGCTTCTGCTGCAGGGCGATGACGCCGAGCAGGTGCAGGGCATCGCAATGACCGGGTTCGGAGCGCAACAGCTTTTCGCATTGCTGGCGCGCACCCGGTACATCGCCGCGCTGGAAAGTGGCGAGCGCACGATCGAAACGGGTCAGTTGGCTTTGCTGGGCGGGCATCCCCTGCAGCCTAGCAATGACGTTTGTCAGATCCGTGTCAGTTGCCGCAAGGTGTAAGACGCCTGTATGGCGCTGCGTATGGCTATTCGCCCCATTTCTCCAGGTACAGGCGGTACTTCGCCCGCCAAGCGGCACCGCCGAAGGCACCGCCGCTCTGGTGGGTCACGCAGATGGGCCAGGTTCCCAGACGCAGGCCCGCGCGCCGCGCCGTGCGGCAGAAGTCCATGTCGTAAAAATGGAAATCGAACTGCGGATCGAATCGTACGCCGCGCTCGAGCAGCGTGGATTGCCGGGCGGCAAGGAATACTCCGTCGAGCAGCTCGCATTCGGCAGGCGCCGGACCGAACCAGGACACCGCGCCAAGCGGATTGGTGGCATGGGCGACAGCGCCGCTCAGATTGGAGTGATCATCCCAGGTGAAGCGCTCGTCGATGAATGCCCATGCCGGCTGGCGCGGCAGGCGGCGCCGGTTGCCGGCCACTCCGAGGACCTCATACGTCTGCAGACCGGCCGCGATCCGATCGAACAGGAAGTAGTCTTCCAGCCACACGTCATCGTGGACGAACAACAGGAAATCCGATGGTGCGGCGCTCGCAATACGCGGGTTGAAGATGTCCGGCAGCCCGCGGGAATTCGAGAATTCCACGTGCAGCCGCAGCCGGGTGTCAAAACCCATGCGCCGCAGCGACAGGCCAAGGGCCGACTTCGCCCAGAAGTCGGCTTCCGTGAATCGTGTGGCGCTGATGATTTCGAGCACGTGGGCATTCTGCCTGTGAAGCGCGACGCGGTGTTGCCTGAATGGCGTATGACAGACAAACGAAATCTTCACGTTCCGCGTCATGTCGCCGCAATGAAGCGTTGCTTTCATCTGGCGACTGAATCGATGGAGTGCATCATGCGGACGTCTGGGTCATGGGCGGCAATCGCGGCGTTCGCGAGCCTGCTGCTGGCGGGGGCAACAGGGGCGGCGCCGGCAGGCTCCGACCACGACGCGGTGCTGGCCACGCTGCGGCAGCGCTTTCCGGAGGCCACCATCGAGCGGGTGGGCGCGTCGCCGTGGGCCGGTATCCTCGAGGTCTACACGCCCAACGAACTGTTCTATTCCAGTCCAGATGGCGAGCGGATATTCGTCGGCAAGATGATCGAAACCCGCACGCGTACCGACCTCACAGCCAAAGCCTGGAACGAGACGCTGCGCATCCAGTTTTCCGATCTGCCATTCGACAAGGCAATCAAGATCGTCAAGGGCAACGGCAGCCGCAAGCTGGCCGTGTTCGAGGACCCACGGTGCCCATACTGCCAGCAGCTGGAAGCCACGTTGGCTGGCGTCACCGACATCACCGAATACGTGTTCCTGTATCCGCTCGAGGAGTTGCATCCGGGCGCCACCGTGACGTCGCGCAGGATCTGGTGTTCGACCGATCGTGCGGCGGCATGGGTCCAGTGGATGCAGACCAAAGTCGAACCCGGCAGCGACGCGTGCGAGCAGACACCCATTGCGGAGCTGGCGAAGCTGGGGGACCGGATGAAGATCGAGTCGACGCCCACCATCTTCCTGTCCGATGGTTCGCGCATCCCGGGTGCCGTAGACAAAGACGTGCTCGAGGCGCGCCTGGGCGCCACGCCGCCGCCGGGCTGAGACGTGCGCACGGCAGCACGCCCGGTGATGCGTGACGTACCGGGCAGGTCAAGCGGGCCCGAACTCTGGTTTGCAGCGTTCATTGGGTGCTGTGCGGTCGCTGTTGCCGTCGCCGCGGTCGCCGAGGCGGACGGCGAGCGGGGACGCGAAGCTGCTGCCCCGTTGGTCACGGCGGCGCCGGCTGCCTCCATGAGCGTTTCGAAGGGGCTGGCACTGCGCGGTACGATCGTGGTCAGCGACCCGCGCTACTCCGAAGCGCTGGTGGACCTGGGCGGCGGTGATCTGCACCGGGTGCGGATCGGCGGGCCGCTCGGCCAGTACGGAACGCTGGTCGAGGTGCGTACCCAGAGCATCCTGATTCGGCGCAATGGCCAGATCATCGAATTCACCTTCAACGATTCCTCGTTCGGCGGCGCCGGGACGGTGCTCGCGTTCGCCGGTGATGCGGGCGGTGATGGCGCGGGCGTTGACGGATCCGGGGCCGACGACGTCTCCGACGCCAACAATCCGGGTGTGGTGGATCCGGGTCATGGTTTTGTCTGGAGGAAAGTGGACACCGGTCCGCCAAAGCAGATCGATGAATGGATCTACGAAGGCAGCCACGACGAATGAATCGACGTACAGGTATGACCAGTCGGGTCGTCATACATTGTGATGACGTCTGATCCCTGGTGTCCTTCAGGCGACGTCTGACGCCGCACGGACGTGCGACGTTTCATCGCGAATCCAGCCCAGGATTCGCAAAAATGTCAAACCACGTAAAAGGTTGCGACATGTCGCGACCGTAATCTGCTTCACGCTCACTGGGAGCTTCAGGGATCTGATCACTTCCACTTGGGGAATCAGGGACATTCGGACTTGGGTCCAGCCTGGTTTGGCACCTTCATCTCAACTTAGGGGATTTCAATGAAAGTAACCGCGAAACGCCTGCTCGCACTGGGCGTGCTGGCCATGGCGTCGACGGCCGCGATGGCCACGACGACCGTTCCGACGACGATCGACTACACGCAGCCACTGACGGACTTCGCCGACGATGGTACCGTGCTGTTCCATATCTATTCCACGGACGTTTCCTCGTCGTCAGCGGCATACAGCTACACCGCCTCGCTGGGGTTGACGCTGAGCCAGATCCAGCCGTCGGACATGAGCACCACGCTGACCTGGACGCTGACCGGCCTGAGCGGCATTCCGACGTCCGTTCTCAGCTCCGGCAAGCTGGCTTGGGGCATCAACGCAATCAACTACGATTCGGGGCCGCCGGGTAATGCGGCGGGTTCGGAGCAGATTGCCACGACGCTGACCAGCGCTGGCGTGGCGTCCCTGGCCACGGCCAACAACGCCAACATGGACGTGCAGGTCCAGAACTTCAACAACGAAGCCGAACAGATCAACAACAACTGCGCCACCCCTGGCCTGTGCACCTCCTCGTCGACCTCCGACACCTGGTACTGGACGACGACTGCGGGCGCCAGCCTCGGCCAGAGCGGCGGCCTGCTGCAGTCGGATGGGGCGCTGGCCTCCTCGATGGCCTTCTATCTGCTGTCCAACTCCAGCGGGGTCGGCACGGACCTGCTCAACACGGCCAAGTACGCGGGCGTGTGGAGCCTGTCGATCGCCAATGGCGTGGGCACGCTGACCTACACGGTCTCCGCCGTGCCGCTGCCTGCTGCCGCGTGGCTGCTGCTCTCCGGTCTGATCGGCATGGGCCTGGTCGGCCGCAGCAAGCGCCTGACGCTGGCCTGATTCGAACTCCCTCATCGTTTACGCAAGGAATCAAGCATGAATACTCAGATCAAACTCGCGGTGGCCAGCGTACTCGCCATGGGTGCGAGCAACGCCTTCGCGATTTCCACGTCCGCCATCCACGACGCCTTCACGGCCGGCACGCTGGTCACGCTGTATGTGAGCGGTGCGACGTCCACGGACGGCACGTTCGAGAACCTGGCGAAGCTCAATTCCGGCGGCTACTGCAAGCCCGGCACCCTCGACACGTACTACTACAAGAGCTCGAGCGGCTCGGTGGTGGAGCGCGCGATGGCCTGCCTGGCGCCGGCGCTCACGGACACCGTGACCTCGGCCACGATTGCGGACGGTACGCCTGTCATCGTGCTCAAGGAGTCGCATGGCGGTTCCGCGAACGGCATCGTGTACGTGGCGCGCGGCCTCGGCACGCAGTTCATGGACATCACCAATACCAGCAATTTCGGCACGGTCTGCGCTTCGGTCACCACGACCGTGACTTCGACCACGGCCTTTGCTGCGTACAACACCCACGACTGCGGTTACGACTCGGCGACGAGCATTGCCTCCACGGTCAGCAGCGCATCGGTGGTGCCGAACGGCGGTGTGTCGGACGTCGACCCGGCCACGTTTGTCGGAACCTCTTCCGTGACCGCGTCGGACGCCACGTCGCTGGGTTCAGTGCGCCGCACGGTCGCGGTCGGGTTCAACCCGGCTGTGAGCCTGCCGCTGTACCTGGCCCTGCAGAAGGCGGAAGGCCTGGTCGCAACCAGCGCCACGGTGCCGGATGACTCTTCGGTGGACAAGATGCCCTCGCTGCCGGCTTCGGTGGTGCGTGAAATCCTGACCGGTACGCTGACCGACGCGTCCAACATCTACGTTGGACCGCCGAATGCGGCTGGCACCACCGCCACGCAGCTCTCGACGGTGCTGCAGAGCGCCGGTGCGTTCACCACGCCGAGCACCTCGGTGTACCTGTGCCGCCGCGGCAATTCCTCGGGTTCCGAGTACGCGATCGGTGCGATGTTCCTGAACCAGGGTTGCGGCAAGAACACCAGCAGCATCCAGGCCATCAAGGGTGCGACGGTTGCCAGCTGCACGGCCAGCGGCTGCTCCTGGAGCTTTGCCACTTACGGCGCCAATCCCGTGTTCGCAGGTTCGGGGTCCGGCGACGTGCGCAGCTGCCTCGGCGGCCACGGCTCGAACGACCAGCTCGCGATGGGCGTGCTGAGCCTCGAGGCGAAGCCGGCCGTCGCGGGTGGTTCGCTGCTGACTGACACGTATCGCTACGTGAAGGTGGACTGGCAGGCGCCGACGCTCAAGAGCACCATTGAGGGCAACTATTCCTACTTCGTGGAAAATACCTTCAATGACGTGGCGCTGACCAGCGCGGGCACCAGCCAGTCGACGCTGTGGAACACCATCTACTCGGCGGTGGGCAATCCGACCAGCATCATCGCGACCAACAGTTCGTGGAAGGATGCGGCGGCGGTGGGCAGCACGGGTTCGGGCGAGGCGGACGTGGGCATCCTCGATCTGCCGGCCTCGGGCCATCTGCCGACACTGCCGGTCACGGCAGCTTCGGTGCGGACCAACCCGATCAACGGGCTGACGAAACTGAAGTCCGGGAGTGGAACGGCCAACGACTGCAACATGGGGACGCAGGCGTACTGATACGCCCTGGTTCCAGGTTGTGAAGTGAACGGGACGGCGCCAGCAATGGCGCCGTCCCTGTTTTGTCATCTTGCCTTCGTAAGATTCCACGCTGTGTTGCAGAGACATTTCATGTGCCGCCTGTTCTCGGCTTTTCTGTGCCTCGTTCCCATGGTCGTTCAGGCGGCGGAGGAGCCACAGAGCAAGTTCGAAATCCTCGAGTACCGCGTACTGGGCAACACGGTGCTGGCCGAAATCGACATCGACCGGTTGCTCTATCCGCAACTGGGACCGGACAAAACCATCGCGGATGTGGAAGCGGCCCGCAAGGCCCTGGAGGGGCTCTACAAGGACAAGGGCTTTGGCACCGTGTTCGTCGACATTCCAGAGCAGGATGTCAATGAGGGCGTGGTGCGCCTGAAGGTCACGGAAGGGCGCCTGGATCGGGTGCGGGTCACGGGCGCACGCTACTATCGCAACGGACAGATCCGTGCAGAGTTGCCAGCGTTGGCGCAGGGCCAGGTCATGAATCTGCCGGACCTGCAGCAGCAACTGGGAAGCATCAACCAGGAAGCGCGCGACCGGCAGGTGACGCCCGTGCTGCGCGCGGGGCGCGTGCCCGGCACCGTGGACGTCGAACTCAAGGTCAAGGACTCGCTGCCGCTGCACGGCAGTGCGGAACTGAACGATCGCTATTCCGCCAACACCACGCGGACGCGCCTGAGCCTGAACGCCAGCTTCGAGAACCTGTTCCAGCGTTACCAGAATTTCTCGCTGCAGTACCAGGGATCACCGCAGGACTTCAGTCAGGTGCGAATGCTGGCTGCCACTTACCTGGTGCCGCTCATCGACAGCGGCAATGTGCTGGCTTTTTATGGCGTCGACACCAACAGCGACTTCGCCGCCGCGGGAAGCAGCGGCAACTTCGGCATCCTCGGCAAGGGGCGCATCTATGGCGTGCGCTACGTGATCAAGCTGCACAGCGATGCCGCCGCCACGCGAACCTTCACGCTCGGCGCGGACTACAAGCATTTCGAAGACGACATCCTGCTGACCAGTGCCACGGATGCCACGCCCATCCACTACCTCGGCTGGACCGCTGCGCTGGGTGACAGCGAGCGGGGCGAAAAGTCGACCAGCGGATTCAACCTGGCGGCGAATTTCGGGTTGCGCGGCGTGGTGAACCAGCCGGATGAATTCGCCTACAAGCGATCGCAGGCCCGCGCCAACTATTTCTATCTGCGCGCCGACGTCGAGCACGAGCGGCCGCTGTTCCTGGGCGGCACCGTGTTCGTCAAGCTGGCCGGGCAGTGGACCCAGGAACCGCTGATCAGCAACGAGGGCTTCGCGATCGGCGGCGCGGACACGGTGCGCGGCTACCTGGAGTCGGAGCAGCTGGGCGACACCGGTGCCGACCTGAACCTCGAACTGCGTTCCGCCTCGCTCAACCGCTGGCTGGGCGGCTGGGCCCAGCGCTTCATGGGCTTCTTGTTCTACGACGCGGGGACGGTGAGCCTGCTCGACCCGTTGCCCGGGAAGGACGGCAGCATCGTCAGCCGCCACGATCTGATGGGTGCCGGTGCCGGATTGCGCCTGACTGCTTTCAAGGACCTGACGGCGGCGCTCGACTGGGCCTATCCCCTGCGCGACAGCACGTACACGCAGAAGGGCGACTCACGCGTGCACTTCCAGCTCCACTACGGATTCTGAGGAATCTCCCATGCGCGTGCAGTACCCCCGATTGAGCGTGCTAGGCGGCATGGGGATCGGCTGGCTGGCTGCCTGGGGGCCCGCCACCGCGGTACCGGCCGAACTGCCGGTGACCTGCGCCGCGAGCGCCTGCGGCAGCGTGAACAGCTTTGTCACCAGCGGCAGCGCTTCGGTCGGCACCAATGGCAATACGCTCACGGTCACGCAGACCAGCAACAGCGCGATCATGAACTGGAAGAGCTTCAACATCTCCAAGGACGGCACGGTCAACTTCGTGCAGCCCGGCACGGATTCGATCGCGCTGAACCGCATCTACCAGAACGACCCGTCACAGATCTTTGGCGCGCTCAACTCCAACGGCCAGGTCTACCTGCTCAACCAGAATGGAGTGGTGTTCGGCACGGGAGCGACGATCAACGTCGCCGGCCTGGTGGCCAGCTCGCTCGACATGACGCCCGCGGCACTGGCCAATGGCATTGCAGGCGCTGCCTTGTCCAGCTCACCGGCGTTCACGCAGTACAAGGACGCGAGCGGCAATGTGCTGCCGAGCGGCGATGTCACGGTGCAGGCCGGTGCCACCATCACCACCGCCCGGCAGTCGTCGACGGGCACGGTGTACCTGTTCGCACCGAACGTCACCAACGAGGGTTCCATCTCGACGCCGGGCGGCCAGACGCTGCTGGCCGCGGGCTCGCCCATCTACCTCACCACCAGCACCAGCAGCGACCTTCGCGGCCTGTTGGTGGAAGTGGGGACCGGAGGCACCGTGACCAATGGTGATGCCGGCAACGCCGGTGTCACCGACCCCGCGCAGCTCGTCGGCCAGATCATTGCCGAGCGCGGCAACGTGACGCTCGCAGGCCTCGCCGTAAATCAGCTGGGGCGTGTCAGCGCCACCACTTCCGTCAAGCTCAATGGCTCGATCCGGTTGCAGGCGCGCGATGGCGCGAGCGTGAGTACCAATGGCGTCACGGCCGCACTGAGCGCCAACCACGGCGGCGATCTCGAGCTGGGGCAGAACAGCCGCACGGAGGTGGCGCTCGACACCAGCGGCGCGACGGCGGTGGATTCGCTGGCGCAGCCAGTCTCGCAGGTGACCTTGAGTGGCAACCGCATCGTCATGGAGAAGGGCGCGCAGATCGTGGCGCACCATGGCGACGTCAGCGCGGTGGCCGAATCCAATACCGCCGAGGATCCTTCCACGTTTTCCGCTGGCGCGTCCAGTGACTCGCGCATTTACCTGGCGCCTGGGGCGCTGATTGACGTTTCGGGCGTCAATGTCGATGCACCCATGTCCGCCAACACGCTGAATGTGGAGCTGCGCAGCACCGAACTGGCCGACAGTCCCGCCCAGCAGGGCGGCGTTCTGCAGGGCCAGACGGTCACCATCGATACCCGGCTGTACGGCACGCGTGCCGACGGCTCCACCTGGGTGGGAAGCCCGATCGCCAACCTGTCGGGATGGCTCGGCGCCGTACCGCGCGATGTCAACGAGCGTAGCCTGACGGGCGGTACCGTGTCGCTGCGTTCCAGCGGTGACACGCTGTTGGCCACGGGTTCGAAGATCGACCTGTCGGGTGGATCGATCACATACGCCGGCGGCTTCATCGATACCACGTCGCTGCTTGGTGCCGATGGGAAGGTGTACGACATTGGCAGCGCCGACCGCGATCGCAGCTACAGTGCCATTCTCGCCGTATCCGGCGTGACCGTGAAGGACGCGCGCTGGGGAACTTCCAGGACCTATCTGACCTACGGCTCGCGCGGGCACTATGAGCAGGGATACACCGAGGGCAAGGACGCCGGCTCGCTGGCGGTAACCGGCGAGAACATCGTGCTCGACGGAACCGTGCAGGCCGACGTGCAGGTGGATCGCTACCAGCGCAAGGTGCCCACCGCGATACCGGATGGCTCGCTGTACCGCCACTACGACGAGGCGCCCCTGTCGGCCCAACTGACGATCGGCAACACCTCCAGTATCGTCAAAGGCGGCGCCTTCAACGGCTCCGACTACCAGACTGGCAACGTGTCGGTGGTCGCCGCGGATACCGCGCCCGTGCTTGGCAGCGGCTTCGATCCCTGGAACGATGCGCTGCCCGCTGCTTCGGGGGATTCCGTGGTTCTGAACAGCAAGCTGTTCGGAGTCGACGGTATCGGCCGGCTCACCGTGCGCGCCAACGGCACCTTCATGGTGGAAGGCGGTGTCGCGCTCGGCCTGCCGGCGTTTGGCCAGTTGAACGTGCAGGCGGGTACCGTCGACGTCGAAGGCAGCGTGGTGGCGCACAGCGGCAGCCTCAAGCTCGCTTCGGCAATCACTGCGACCACCAATCCTCTGGCCGGTGGGCTGACCCTGGGCAACAACGGGCTGATCGATGTCAGTGGCATGTGGGTCAACGACCTCAGCAGCGCCAACGGCGGCATGGTGGGTAGCGCGCCGCTGGCCGTCAATGGCGGATCGGTGGCGTTGAGCGCTGCGCAAAACAGCCTGGCGCTGCAATCTGGCAGCGTCATCGACGCTTCGGGCGGAGCGCAGGTGACAGCCGCGGGACAGCTCAAGGCCGGCAGTGGCGGCAGCATCTCGCTGTCAACTTCACCCGAGGCGCTTTATGGAACCTCGACCCAGCTGGTGCTCGACGGCCAGTTGCGCGCCTTTGCGCTGTTCAATGGGGGCACGCTCAGTCTCACAGCCGACGCGTTCTGCGTGGCGATGCTCGCCAGCGATTGCGCCGATCAGAGCGACGCGGGATTGATCCTCGTGAATCCTTACTCGTTCCAGCGCGGCGGATTCAGCAGCTATGCATTGACGTCGGACCAGGGCGGCGTGGAGGTGGCGGCCGGCACCCAGCTCACCGTGTTCCAGCACAACCTGATCCTCGATGCCGATGCGTTCGCGCACGTCACGGGCGCCAACCTCAACGACATTGCCGGCGTGGGTACGCTGGATGACGCCACGCGCCAGGCCGCGAATCTCGCGCTGTCATCGAACATCTCGCTGCCCAATGGCGAAACCTATCGCTCCAGCAACTTTGCCGACGCCAGCAGCCTGGTGATCGGAACGGGCGCCAGCATCACCGCTGACACCGGAGCAAGCATCTCGCTGAGTTCGAACAGCCGGCTGCTGGTTGATGGAAAGATCGATGCGCCGGCCGGGAGCATTGCCCTGACTTTGAACAATGGCTTGGCTCTCGATGCCAACGCCACCGACGTTTACCTGGCCGACCAGGGCATCTGGCTCGGAGACCATGCCTCGCTGCTGGCGACGGGCGCGACGCGGCTTTTGACCTCCGACGCTGGCCGCATCTCCGGCAGCGTGCTCGGTGGCGGCAGCGTCACGCTCATCGCGCAGCGCGGCCATATCCTCACCTCGTCAGGCTCCGTTGTCGACGTTTCCGGCACCGCCGCCGACGTGGACGTCGCGACCGACGCCGAGGGACATTACGCGCGCAGGAGCATCGGATCGGCCGGCGGCTCGATCAGCCTGACGGCGTCGGAGGCCATCGTGGTCGGCGGCACCATCAAGGGTGCATCGGGCGCTCCGGGCAGCGTAGCGGGCGGCACCCTGGGCATCACGCTGGATCCGACCTTGCGCCTGGATCCAGGCCAAAACCTCCCGGATATGCGCGTGGACCTGCTGCCGTCGATGGGGCGCGTCATCGATGTGACGCAGCAGGGTGGCGGCCAAGAGTTCGCGAACGCGACGCTGGACGCAGCGTACCAGGGGCGCGCCCTGATCGGCGCCGACCAGGTCACGAGCGGTGGTTTCGATGCCTTGCAGCTGAACGCGCGCACTTTCCAGAGTTCGGCCGGCAACGTCACGAGCACCCACCAAGGGTCTGTGCTGCTGTCGGGCAATGTCGATCTGACGCTGGGTCGCAGCCTCTCGATCAATGCCGCGTCGCTGGCCTCGGACGGCGGCCAGGCGAGCGTCAGTGCGCCCTATATCGCATTCGGCAATACCGATACCCAGTACCAGGGCCTGGCGGCCGCCACGGCCGGCAGCGGGCAGCTGCAACTCGACGCGCAGCTGCTCGACGTCAAGGGCAGCAGCGCGCTGCAGGGATTTGGCGCGGCCACACTCGAATCGCGCGGCGATCTGCGCCTGATCGGGGTGCAGAACCTGGGCGGCAGCGCCGTGACCGGCGCGCTGCAGACCGCGGGCGATCTGACCCTGAGTGCCAACCAGATCTACCCGACGACGCTGACGAAATTCGCGCTGAGCGCGGGGTCGGGTGGCAATGGCACGCTGACGCTGACGCGTCCGTCGGCCGCCACGAGCGCTGACATCTATTCGGCGGGCGGCTCGGTGTCACTGACCGCACCGCACATCGTTCAGCAGGGCACGCTGCGCGCGCCCTTCGGCACGCTGACCTTCAATTCGCCCGACATCGACCTCGCCGCCGGCAGTGTGACGTCGACGAGCGGTGCGGGACTCGATGTGCTGTTCGGCCAGACCCAGGGAGGATTCGACTGGGTCTACACGCTGTCGGGCGGCTGGACCCTGGTCTACAACCCGCAGAACCTCACGTTGCCGGCGCAGAAGATCACGCTCAACGGCGACAACGTCCGTATCGACAGTGGTGCCACCGTGGACCTGCGCGGCGGCGGCGATCTGCTCGCGTACGAATTCGTCAACGGCGTGAAAGGCACGCGCGACCTGTTGTCGGCCGCAGTCAGCCCGACCAGCTTCGCCATCATTCCCGCGTCCTCGCTCGCCGCCACGCCGTATGACCCGGCCCTGAGTGCCGATTCGAACATTGGCCCCGCGACCAGCGTTTACCTGTCCGGCTATGGCAACCTGCCCGCCGGCAACTACGTGATCCTGCCGGCCCGCTACGCGCTGCTGCCGGGCGCGTATCTCGTGACTCCGGTGAGCGGCTACCAGGACATCACCGCGGGCACCAGTTTCACGCGCCTCGACGGCAGCACCGTCATCTCGGGCTACCTGGAAACCACGGGAACCTCGCTGGCCGATGCCCGCACCAGCGGGTTTGCCATCATGTCCAGCGCTGCCGTCAGGGCGCGCGCCCAGTACACGCTCACGAACGCCAATGACTTCTTCCTCGCCGAAGCGGCCAACGCCGGCATCGTCGCAAGCCGTCTGCCGCGCGACGCCGGTACACTGGCGCTGGTGGCGAACGACACGCTGCAGCTGAATGGCAGCGTTCTGGCCGGCGCCGATACGGGTGGTCGCGGCGCGGCGGTGGACATCGCCAGCAACGCCATCACGATCGCGCCGGGCGGCAGCGCCGGCGGTGCCAGCGGCCTGGTACTGGATGTCGACCAGCTCAATTCCCTGGGGGTCGAGTCGCTGCTGATTGGTGGCACACGCTCCGATACCCTGGGCGGTGTCGCCGTGACGACCACCGCCGCCTCGGTGGAAGTCGCCGACGGCGCGAACCTGTCAGCGCCCGAACTGCTGCTCGTGGCCAGCAGCAACCTGGACATAGATGCGGGTGCCACGCTGAGCGGAACCAGCAGCACCACGCTTACGCCTCGCGACATCACGGTTGCCGGCAATGGCGCGCTGGTGCGTGTCTCGGGCGGGGACCTCGTCGATGTTTCGCGCACGGGCAGCACCGGGACATCAGGTGCGCTCACGATCGCCCAGGGCGCGGCGCTGAACGCCGCGGGTGGCGCCATCTCGCTGGACACCTCGAATGCCGCCACCGTCCAGGGCACCATCTCCGCGGATGGCGGCGCGCTGAGTCTCGCCGGCAACCAGATCAGCGTAGGGAACGTGACGGGTGTCAGCGGCTTCGTGTTGGATCCCTCGCAGTTCGCCGGGGCGGATCTCAAGACGCTGGTGCTGCACAGCCGCGGCGCCATCGATTTCTATGGTGACGCGGCATTGAGCGGCACCAACATCACGCTGGCTGCGCAGCAGCTGCGCGGCTTCGGCGGCGACGCGGCGGTCAGCGCCAGCGGCACGTTGCAGCTCGGCGGCGTCAGTGACGCGTCGGGTGTCGTTGCGAATTCAACGGCCGGCGGGAGCGTCGCGCTTGGCGGCAGGAATGTCGAGTTCATGGGCGGGAATCTGGCGCTCAGCGGTTTCGCGGCGTCCTCGGTCACGGCCGGCGACGACATCGACAACGCCGCAGACGGCACCGTGACGGTAAACGGGGATCTGCGCGTGACGGCCCAGCGCTGGAGCGTCGGTTCCGGGAGCGACCTGACGGTCAGTGCCACCGGTGCGCTGGATTACGGGTCCAATGGCACTGCCAGCTCGCTCGCGGCGGTGACCGGCCTCGGCGGCTCGCTCACCCTCAATGGCGCGACTGTCGACATCGCGGGACGCATCACCCTGCCATCGGGCGCACTGGCCCTGAACTCCACCGCGGCCGGCGGCGGCGGCGTGCACCTCCAATCCGGGGCCATCATCGATCTCTCCGGCATGGACACCGTGTTCAACGGCCAGAGCGTGGGCAGCGCGGGTGGCCAGTTCGCTGCAACCGCCAGCAGTGGCGACATCGTGCAGGACAGCGGCTCGGGCGTCGACGTATCGGGCGCAGGCGCCGCGCGGGCCGGATCGGTCGCGTTCACGGCTGCCGGCGGGAACGTGACGCTGGCGGGAAGCCTCGCGGGCCACGCGGCGGCCGCGACCGGAGCCGGCAATTTCAGCATCGACGCGCAGGCAATGCCGACCCTGGACACGCTCAATGCGCTGCTTGGCGCCGGTGGATTCTCCGGTACGGTGAACCTGCGCCAGCGCGGCACCGGGGATCTGGTGCTCTCGGCCGGCCAGACACTCAGCGCCGCGCGCGTGGCGCTGGTGGCCGATGCAGGCAGCATTGACATCGAGGGCGCGATCCGCGCGCATGATGTCGCGGGCGGCCGCATCGATCTCAGTGCCAGTAACGGCATGACCATCAACGGAACGCTCGATGCGCGGGCCAGCGGCAGCGCGGAGCGCAATGGCCGCATCGACCTGGCGGTGGAAAATGGTGGGCTGGCCGTCGGCACCACGGCCGTGATCGCCACGCTGGCCCCGAATGCTGCTGCCGGGTCGGCCGCCGACGGCAGTATCCAGCTGCGATTGCCGCAGTCTGCGCTGTTGTCGGGGCAGGTGGCATTGAATGGCGATTGGAGCAGCGCAGGTCCCGTGACCGTCGAAGGATTCAGGGTCTACACCAGTACCAGTGGCATCCTGGACTACAGCGACACGCTGGCCGATCCGGGCAATCCCTACTACGCGGACGCAGCGAGTTTCGCAGCCGCGGCGGTTGGACTGCAGGGCTCGCTCAACACCGCGGGCATTGCCTCGCTCGATGTCGTTCCCGGCATCGAGATCCAGTCGGCCGGCGATCTGGAGCTCGACAGCGACTGGGACCTCTCGCAGTGGCGTTTCAACGGCCTGCCAGGCGTGCTTACGCTGCGCGCAGCCGGCAACATCACTTTCAATGCTTCGTTGAGCGATGGTTTCACGGGCACCACGGGCTATGACGCTTTCCGCCTCACGGCGACGGACAAATCCTGGTCCTACCATCTCACCGCGGGCGCCGATCTCTCCAGTGCCGGCATCGGGGCAGTGCTTGCCACCAACCAGCTGGCGGCCAACAGCGGCAATCTGGTCGTGGCCGCCGGCGATCCCACCACCAGTGATGGCTACCACATGATCCGCACTGGCACCGGCAGCATCGACGTCAATGCCGGACGCAACGTGCAACTGGGCAACAGTGGCGCCATGATCTACACGGCGGGTTTGGCCCAGACCGGCCAGGATTACGGCGGCGACGATTCGACGCAGCTGGGCGCACTGGAGTATCCCGCCAACGGCGGCGACATCAGCATCCATGCCGGCCAGGACGTGGTGGGCGCCGCGGGCGATCAGCTCGTCACCGACTGGTTGTGGCGCATCGGCAATGTCGACCTGAATGCCAGCCAGCAGCGCTCCACCGCCTGGAGCGTCAACTTCGCGCAATTCCACCAGAACGTGGCGACGCTGGGCGGCGGTGATGTGACGGTGACGGCTGGGCAGGACATCCGCGACCTTTCGGCCTCCGCGCCCACCATTGGCCGGCAGACCGGCGGCATCAACCCGGGCAGCAGCGCGCTGAGTATCAACGGCGGCGGCACCGTGACAGTCGATGCGGGCGCGAACATCCGGGGTGGCGAATTCTATTCCGGGCGGGGTGCCATCGACCTCAATGCGGGGCAGAGCATCCTGGCCAGTACGACGACCAAGCTCGCGCCGGTCATCGCGCTCGGAGATGCCTCCGCGAACCTGAGCGCGCGCGAATCCCTGTACCTGGGATCCGTGCTGACTCCAACGATGCTGCACCAGGGTTCCAGCCAGAACATCAGCTTTGGCGGCGAGAGTTATTTCTCCACCTACGGCGCAGACAGCAGCGTGTCGCTCGTCTCGCTGGCGGGCGACGTCCACGTCGTCGACAATGCGCTGGCGCTCAGCCGCGGCTGGGCAACCTTGAGCGGCCTGTCAGCAGGATTCAACCTCTATCCGGCGCAGGTAAAAGTGCTGGCGCTGCGCGGCGACGTCGACCTGGATGGTTCGATGACACTGTTTCCCGCGGCCAACGGCTATCTCTCGCTGCACGCCTACGATGATGTGAACATTGCCTCCAATGCCGGCATCATCGTCTCCGATGCGGATCCGTCGCTGCTGCCAGGCATCACGAATCCGACCGCCATCGGCGACACCGCGCTCAGTGCGTTCCGATCCAATCTCGCCAGCTTCCACGCCGCAACCCCGGTGCGCCTGGTGGATGCCGGCAACGGCACGTTGCGCTATTCCGATATCGTGGCGCAGACGGGTGACATCACGCAGCTGGGTCAGGGTCAGTCGCAGACACTGCAGTTCGGCGGGCCCCTTGCCGTTTACGCCGGGCGCGACATCGTCGACCTCGGCGTAGTGGCCCAGAACCTCGTGAATGCCGATGTGACCTCGGTGGTGGCCGGGCGCGACATCAGCTATTCGGCGGGTCGCAGTTCGTTCGGTGGCATCGGCCCGAACTATCAGTCGATCACCGTCGACGGACCGGGCTGGCTGAGCCTGACGGCCGGCCGCAACATCAACCTGCAGAACTCGCTGGGCATTTCCACGCGCGGCTCGCTGGCCAACCCGGCGCTGCCGGAGCAAGGGGCATCGATCAGCGTGCTGGTGGGCATCAACGGCCAGCAGCCTGACTATTCGGCCTTCGAGCTGGCTTACGTGCACGACAGCCAGGTGTACGCCGCCGAGCTGATCACCTACATCACGCAGATCACGGGTGTTGCTCCCGCCAATTACGCCGCGGCCGTGGCGACCTTCGAGGCACTGGCGCTGCAGAAGCAGGTGCCGTTCCTGCAGCAGGTACTGTTCGCGGAGTTGCGCACGTCGGGTCGGTACGCGGCCAGTCCCGATCCGAAGCAGCACGACGACTATTCGCAGGGCTTCAAGGCGCTGGAGGCGATGTTCCCCGGATCCAATCCGGACCTGGGAGCCGGCGCGACCAATCCTTACGCCGGAAACCTGGATCTGTACTTCAGTCGCATCTACACGCTCGCCGGCGGCGACATTTCCCTGTTGGCGCCGGGAGGCGAAATCAACGCTGGCCTGTCCTCGGCGCCGGCATCGTTTGGTATCAGCAAGCAGCCGTCACAGTTGGGAATCGTGGCGCAGACCACCGGCGACCTGAATATCCTCGCCTACGGCGATCTGGCGGTGAATGAATCGCGAGTGTTCGCGGCCGACGGCGGCAACATCCTGGTCTGGTCCACCGAGGGTGACATCGATGCGGGCCGCGGCGCCAAAACGGCCATCTCCGCGGCGCTGCCCACCATCTCGGTGGACAACTTCGGCATCATCCGCGTGAGCTATCCGGCTTCATTGACCGGCAGCGGCATCCAGGCCATCGCCACCAGTGCCGGCGTCACCGCGGGCGATGTGGACCTGTATGCCCCCCACGGCGTCGTGAACGCGGGCGACGCCGGCATCGTGGCGGGCAACCTCACCATCGGCGCCACCGCGGTGCTCGGCGCCGACAACATCAAGGTCAGCGGCGTGGCGGTAGGTGTGCCCGTCGACGCGGGCGGCCTCGGAGCGAGCCTGCAAGGCGTGAGTTCGGCGGCGAACAGCGCCACCGGTTCGACCACCGCGGGCCTGGACACGACGGGCGGTGGTTCGCAGCGCGAGGCGCCCATGGCGACCCAGGCGCTGTCGTGGCTGGAAGTGTTCGTGCTGGGTCTCGGCGAGGAGGACTGCAAGCAGGACGATCTGGACTGCCTCAAGCGGCAAAAACACTGAGTGTCACAAAACCATCATCGCCGTTTCCCATAATCGCGCTTCCTGCATGACGAGGTTAGGGCAGTGCGAAAGCTGATGTTGCTGGCGTTGATGACCGTTCCCGTCGTAAGCCAGGCCTGGTGGAACGACGACTGGAACTATCGCAAGGAAATCAGCTTCGACCTGACCGCGCAGGGTGCGAACATCGCCGCGACGCCCGTTGACGTGCCCGTGCTGGTGCGCCTGCACGCCGGAAACTTTGGCTATTTCAAGGACACGAAGCCGGACGGCAGTGACCTGCGCTTCATCGCCGGTGACGACAAGACGCCGCTGGCGTTCCACATCGAGCGCTACGACGCCACCAACCAGCTGGCGTACCTGTGGGTGCGTATGCCGCGCATCTCAGGCGGCCTGAACAGCGACAAGATCTACATGTACTACGGCAACAGCAAGGCCAACGCGGGCGGCGACGCGGCCGGTACGTACGACGCCAACCAGGCGCTGGTGCTGCACTACGAACAGGCGAGCGGCCCGCCGAAGGATGTCACCGCCAACAACAATGCCATCAGCGGCAGCACGGCAGACCTCAATCCGGCCTCGCTGATCGGCGGCGGCGCACGCTTCTCGGGCAACAGCTTCATCAAGCTGCCCGCCAGTGCCTCACTGCGCCTGCTGCCACAGCGTGGCGTGAACTTCTCCAGCTGGGTGCGCATCGAGGCCGCGCAGAACGACGCGTACGTCATGGCGCTCGAGGACCAGGGCGGATCCGTGGTGCTCGGCATCGCGGGCAGCAATGCTGTGGCCCGAATATTGCGTGGTACCGCAGTGGCGGCGGAAGTGAAGTCGACCAGCGATCTGTCGATGGGGCAGTGGCACCACCTCGCACTCGATATCACGGGCGGCAAACTGACGCTGTACGTGGATGGCACCGCGGTCGGCAGTGCGCCCGTCACTGCAGAGGAGACCGCCGGCACGCTCACGATCGGCGCCTCCGTCGCGGGAGGCCACAACCTGGTCGGTGACCTGGACGAAACCCAGCTGTCCAACGCAGGGCGTCCGGCGGAATGGATCCAGGCCGCGGCGCGCAGCCAGGGCATGGACGGCAACCTCGTCACGTATGGCACCGACGCGCAGCGCGAAGGCGAGAAGGTGTCCTATTTCGCGGTCACGATGAAGAACGTGACCACCGACGGCTGGGTCGTGATCATCATCCTCGGGCTCATGTTCGTGATGGCGTTGATGGTGATGGTGGGCAAGGCGATTTACCTGGCGCGCATCGGCTCGGCCAACAAGGTGTTCCTCAGGGAGTTCGAGAAGTTGCGCGGCGACCCCGCGCAGCTGGATCGCGGCAACGCCGATGGCGATGAGGTGCTGGACCGCTCGGCATTCATGCCGCCCCTGAGCGCCGGGCAGGGCAACGAATTTGCAATGTCGACGTTGTACCGGCTGTATCACCACGGCGTCATGGAAATCCAGAAGCGCACTCTGCTCCGCTCGGCGGGAGCGGCCGCAAACCTGTCCGCTGCGCCGCCCGCGCTGACCACGCAGGCTACCGAGGCGATCCGCGCCACGCTCGACGCCACGCAGGTGCGCCTGGCGCAGAAACTGCAATCGCAGATGGTGCTGCTCACGATCGCGATTTCGGGCGGGCCCTTCCTCGGCCTGTTGGGCACCGTGGTTGGCGTGATGATCACCTTTGCGGCGATTGCCGCGAGCGGCGACGTGAACGTCAATGCCATTGCGCCGGGCATCGCGGCGGCGCTGGTCGCGACCGTGGCGGGGCTGGGCGTCGCGATCCCCTCGTTGTTCGGCTACAACTGGCTGAATACGCGCATCAAGGAAATCAATGCCGACATGCGGGTATTCGTGGACGAGTTCGTCACGCGCGCAGCCGAGCACCACAGCTGAGCCGCCAGGAGGGCCTTGCGCCATGTCCGCTTCCGCAGAAGAAAAGGATGTCTACGACGACATCAACATCACGCCGATGCTCGACCTGGCGTACGTGCTGCTGGTGATCTTCATCATCATGACCACGGCATCGGTGCAGGGCATCAAGGTCAATCTTCCCAAGGCCAGCGAGACGCCGGCGCTCGCCAAGCCCAAGACCAAGGCGATCTCGATCACGGCCAACGGCACCATCTACCTCGACACCTTTCCGGTGACGCTGCCCGAGCTCGAGAACCTGCTGCGCCAGTACAAGGCGGCGGATCCGACGTTGCCTGTGGTGGTGAAAGCCGATTCCACCGTGCAGTACCAGAAGGTGGTGGACGTGCTGGACGTGGTGGGTCGGCTCGAGATCACGCAGCTGGGCCTCGTCACGCAGCGGATCGTCAAGTAGCACGCCGTGAGCGCGCCTGCCGCCAGTTCGCGCCGCCGGACACCGCTGCTGATCGCGGGATCGGTGCTGCTCGCGGCGTTGATGGGCATGGTGCTGATCGTAAGGGGCTTCCTGGGCTCCAGGGTCGAACAGCCCAAGCGCGCGGTGCCGCAGCTGGTGCAGATCGTGCGGCCCCCCGAGGACACGCCGCCGCCACCACCACCGCCGCCCGAAGAAAAGGTCGAGGAACCGCTGCCCAAGGACCTGCCGGATCCGGCGCCGCAGCCCGACCAGGCGCCGCAACAACTCGGGCTCGACGCGGACGCGAGCGCGGGCAGCGACGCCTTCGGTCTCGCCGCGCGACGTGGCGGCGCGGACCTCGTCGGCACCGGCACCGCCATCTTCGGTCGCTACACGTCGCTGCTGCGCGACGCGATCCAGGATCGACTCTCCGCCGATGACGACGTGCGCAAGGGAAGTTACTCCGCGGTGATCCGCATCTGGCTCAGCGCCGACGGCCGCGTGGAGCGTGCCACGCTCGCCCAGGGCACTGGCAAACCCGAACTCGACGCGGCGATCCAGCGCTCGCTGGCGCAGCTCACCCGCGTGGCCGAAGCGCCGCCGCTGGAGATGCCGCAACCCGTCACCCTGAAAATCGTGTCCAGAGGCTAGCAGGCAGGTCGTATCCATGCTGAATATCAAGTTTCCCGGATTCTTGGTGGCGCTGGTCGCCAGTTCGATCGTCACCGCCGTAGTGGTCCCGCCTGCGAACGCTGCCGACGGCGCGGCTGCCACGGCCAACGACGAGTTGCGCAATACGGTGATCAACATCCTCGATTCGCTGGTGCAGAAGGGCATCCTGACCGCCGAACAGGCCAAGGCGCTCGTGGCCGACGCGCAGGCCAAGGCCGAAGCCGCCGCCGCGGCGCGCGCGCAGCAGGACAAGGACGAAAAGGACGCGGTGCGAGTCACCACCGTGCCGCCGCTGGTGCGGTTCCAGATCGAAAGCGAGATGAAGCAGGACGTCGCCGATGCGGTGATCAAGCAGGCCAAGCGCGATCGCTGGGGCATCCCGGGCGCGCTGCCGGACTGGGTCGGCAACCTGCGGCTGTACGGCGACGTGCGTTTGCGCACCGAGGACGACGCGTACGACAAAGACAACCTGCAGAACATCTACATCAACATCCTCGCCACGAACAAGGCGGGCGGAATCGGCAAGCTCTCGGCAACGCAGGCGTTCCTGAACGTGACCGAGAACAACTTCAAGCTCGTGGGCCGCGGCCGGCTCGGCCTGCGCGACCAGCTGTCCGACTCGCTCGCGCTGGACATGCGCATCACGAGCGGCTCGGCCACCAACCCGGTGTCCACCAACCAGACGCTGGGCAACTACGGCAACCGTTGGTCGGTGGGCATGGACAAGGCCGCGCTGCTCTGGACGCCGAAGTCGGAATACGGAACCTTCGGCATGGACGTGCGCGCCGGCCGCTTTGACAACCCCTTCATGACCAACAGCGAGCTGATCTGGGATGCCGACCTGAACTTCGAAGGCCTGTCGACCAGCTTCAGCTGGAACAACAAGGGCCGCGACGGCGTGATCGCCACACGCCCCGCGTTCCTGACGCTGGGCGCATTCCCGATCCAGCAGGTGGACCTCTCGCCCAAGGACAAGTGGCTCATCGGCAGCCAGCTTGGCACCGAGGAGCGGCTCGGCGACCAGTCGCTGTTCCGCTTCGCGCTGGCGTACTACGACTACCTGAATGTCACGGGCGTCCGCAACACGGTGCTGGGCGGCGATCAGTACGACTGGACCGCGCCAGGCTTCCTGCAGAAGGGCAACACGCTGTATGACATCCGGTATGACAACGATCCCACCACCGACCTGTACGCGCTGGCCAGCAAGTACCACCTCGCTTCGGCGCTGCTGCAGCTGGATCTGAAGCTGTACGGCGAGAACCACCTGACCGTCGGCGGCGAGTTCGTGCGCAACATCGGCTGGAGCGGCAGGGAGGCCACCGAGAACGTCGGCTACCGCGTCCTCGGGCGCACCAAGGGTTACGAGTTCAGCCTGGGCGTCGGTCGCACCAGACTCACGGGCTTCGGCCAGTGGCATGCGAGCGCGACCTACCGCAGCGTCGAGCGCGATGCCGTGCTGGATGCGTTCAACGATTCCGACTTCCACCTTGGTGGTACCGACGCACGCGGCTACATCTTCAGCGCGGAACTCGGTCTTGCCAAGGCGCTGTACGCGCGGCTGCGGTATCTCAGCGCCAACGAGATTGACGGCGCGCCGCTGGGCATCGATGTCGCCCAGCTCGATTTCATCGGGCAGTTCTGAACGGGGGAAACGCGATGACGACGTGGCACGATGAAACCGGACAGGATGAAGCGCGGTGCGACGCGGCACGGCATTACGTCAAGGCACGCTGGCTTGGTCTCGCGTGCCTGGCGTTGGCCGCGGCGGCGGGTGCGCAGGTGCAGCGCACCGGCGGCACGGACGGCGCGGGTGCCGGCGGTGCCGAGGTGGCGCGTTTGACGCAGCAGCTGCAGCAGCTTGCTGCAGAGCGCTCGCAGTTGCAGGGCGAGAACGAGAAGCTCAAGCAGGACAACGCCGCGTTGCAGAAGCAGGTGCAGACGTTGACGGGCAACCAGGGCGCGCTCGAGCAGCGCGCGGCCGCGCTGCAGGCCAGCGCCCAGCGCAGCGCCGGCGCCGAGAAAGACTCCGCGGCGCAGCTCGAGCGCCTGAAATCGCAGACCCAGGAGCTGGTGGCGCGCTTCCGCGATACGGCGCAGACGCTGCGCGAGACCGAGATCGATCGCGCCAAAGTGCGCAACGATCTCGACGCGCGCACCAGCGAACTCAATGCGTGCGCCGCGCGCAACGACCAGCTCTACAAACTCAACGGCGAGATCCTCACGCACCTGCAGAACAGCGGTGGACTGCTCGCCAAGGAACCGTTTACGAAACTTGCGCGCACGCGACTCGAAAATCTCGCCGACGACTATCAATACCGCGCAGACGACGCACGTCAGCCAGCGCGCTGACAGTTGTTGGGCGAAATCGCCATCAAAAATTCAACGCGCTGTTACGTGCGCTTCAACATAACGTCTTAAAATGCCGGAAAGTGGTGGTTACAAGTGTCATTCGATGCACGGGTAGCCAGAGGGATGAACCGTCGCAGGGGCGGAAAACGGGGCGTTCGTACGAACGAAC
>Ga0335083_10001843_pt1 | contig 28730 bp, 22 predicted proteins | sample Lox_Sample_42_FD_206716 | JGI IMG/M metagenome (GOLD analysis project Ga0335083, IMG submission 206716) | Soil microbial communities from Loxahatchee National Wildlife Refuge, Florida, United States - Lox_Sample_4.2 | ecosystem: Environmental > Terrestrial > Soil > Wetlands | place: USA...
ATCTTGAGACCCAGGATATCGAAGTCCTTCGAGGGTCCGGCGCCGACGATCTCGGTGAAGCTGCATATGCCGATGCCCATCAGCTCGCCGCGGCTGCGCTTCTCGGCTTGCTCCTTGCGTAGCGCCTCGTACCCGACCATGTCCATCGCCTTGCGCAGCGCCGGAGCGTAGTTGCCGCTGTCATAGGTCCAGCCCAGCACCGACTTGTACGGAAACTGCTCGGGCTTGATGAAGTTCTTCATGCGCAGCTCGGCCGGATCAATGTTCAGCTTCTGCGCGAGCGCGTCGGTGGCGCGCTCGATGGCGTGCACCGCTTCGGTGACGCGGAACGAGCAGCGGTAGGCCACTCCGCCCGGCGGCTTGTTCGTGTAGGCCGCGTCGACTTCGCAGAAGGCGTGCTTGAGATCGTAGGAGCCGGTGCAGATCGAGAACAGACCGGCCGGATACTTCGACGGGTTCGCCGACGCGTTGGCATACCCGTGATCGGCCACCGTCTTGATCCGCAACGCGGTCATCGTGCCGTCTTTCTTCGCACCCAGATCCACCTTCATGTGGTAGTCGCGCGCGAACGAGTCGGCCTGCAGGTTTTCCATGCGGTCCTCGATCCACTTCACGGGCTTGCCGATGACCACCGAGGCCGCCACGGCAATGACGTAGCCGGGATACACGGGCACCTTACCGCCGAACCCGCCGCCGATATCGGGCGAGATGATGCGGATGCGCTCTTCCGACAGGCCGACGTGACCGGCGACGAGCGCAAACACCGTGCGCACCGCATGCGGTGCTTGCGTCGTCATGTAGACGGTGAGCTTGCCTTGGGCGGCGTCGAAGTCGGCGATGCAGCCGCAGGTCTCCATCGAGGCGACATGGATGCGAGGCAGGTAGACGTTCTCGCTCACGACCACTTCGGAGGCGGCGATCGCCTGGTCGGCGTCGGTGCGGTCGCCGGCCTCCCAGTGGAAGGCGAGGTTGTCTTTCTTGCCTTCCTTGTCGGTGCGCAGCACCTGCGCGCCGGGCGCGAGCGCCTTGAACGGATCGACAACGGGCGGAAGCGCTTCGTACTCGACATCGACCGCATCGGCCCCGTCGGCGGCGATGTAGCGCTCCGTGGCGATCACCGCCGCCACTTCCTGCGCCACGTACATGACCCGGTCGGTGGGCAGCACCATCTGCGTGTCGGCCGAGATGGTCGGCATCCAGTGCAAGTTGTACTTGGCGAGCGTCTCGCCGGTGATCACCGCGAGCACGCCCGGGATCTTCATCGCCCGGTCGGTGTTGATCGATTTGATCTTCGCGTGCGCATACGGGCTGCGCACGATGTCCATGTACAGCATGCCGGGGAGCTGGATGTCGTCCACATAGCGGCCCTGCCCGCGGATGAAGCGCGGGTCCTCCTTGCGCTTCATCGAATGCCCCATGCCGCAGATCTTGGCGTCGGTCTTGGGTTCCATGAGTCGGCCTCCTAGCCCATGCGCTCGGCCGCGTACTGGACGGCCTTGACGATGTTGACGTAGCCCGTGCAGCGGCACAGGTTCCCCGAGATGGCTTCGCGGATCTCCTGCTCGCTGGGCTTCTGGTTCCGCTCCAGAAGCGCGCAGCTCGTCATCAGCATTCCGGGAGTGCAGTAGCCGCACTGCAGCCCGTGCTTCTCCGTGAAGCCTTCCTGAACGGGGTGCAGCTTGCCGCCCTGCTCCAGACCCTCGACGGTGCGCAACTCACTCCCGTCGGCTTGCACGGCGAGCACGGTGCAGGACTTGACCGGAACTCCATCCAGGATGACGGTGCACGCGCCGCAATGCGTCGTGTCGCAACCGATGTGCGTTCCCGTCAGGCGGAAAACCTCTCGGATCAGATGGACGAGCAGCAGACGCGACTCGACTTCCGCTTCGCGCGCCGCGCCGTTCACGGTCACTTTGATCTTATGCATTGCCATGGTCACTGCCCTCCCGCGCGCTCGAGCGCTTTGCGCAGCGCGCGCATCACCAGCACACGCGCCATCTCCCGTTTGTATCCGACCGATCCGCGGCGGTCGGCGCTGGGTGCGCTCGCGGCCGCGGCGAGCCGGCCCGCTTCGGCGATGACGCTCTCATCGGGCTTCTTGCCGGCGAGGTATTTCTCCGCCTCCGTTGCCTCGACCGGCGCGGGGCCTGCATTGGTGAGCCCGATTCCCGTACGCTGGATGCTGCCGTTCGCATCGAGCGTCACTTGAACGGCGGCGGCGGCGGCGGCAAAGTCTCCGACCTTGCGCTCGAGCTTGAGATACGCGCCTCCGCTGCGCGGCGGCGGCGCAGGAATCCGGACTTCCGTGAGGATTTCGTCCGCTGCCAGCGCGGTGCTGAACAGGCCCTTGAAGAACTGGTTGATCGGAATCGTGCGTTCGCCCTTTGGACCGCGCGCCACCACGCTCGCGCCGAGCGCGATCATGGTCGCTGGGTGATCGTTCGCGGGATCTCCGTGTGCCAGATTGCCGCCGACGGTGGCCCGGTTGCGGACCAGCGGGTCCGCGATCACACGAGCGGTGTCCAGCAGGATGGGGTATCTCTCGCGGATGATCTCGGAGCGATCGAGCATCACCTCTCGCGTCGCACCGCCGATCTTGAGGACGCCACCTTCCTCTTGAATGTATTCGAGGCCCGGGATGCGCCCGATGTCGACGAGGTGGCCGACGGAGCCCAGACGCAGCTTGAGCAGAGGAAGCAGGGACATGCCACCGGACAACACCCTGGCGTCTTCGCCGTAGCGGCCCAGCAGCCCCAGCGCCTCATCGAGCGAGGCCGGGCGGTGGTAGTCGAATGCTGCAGGAATCATCGGTTGCCTCCTTTCGTTCTTCTAATCCGACGCCCCGTTACAGTCTTGTTATCTGCTACTCGGCCATACTATCCATCACTTCACGAACCGGAGCAAGCCTTCCAGCGATTCGAGGTTGTGCGCCGGCGCCAGATGGTCGACGTACGGCAGCGCCGCGCTCATCCCCGCCGCCGTGGGCTGATAGCGCGGGTCGCCCATCAGAGGATTCAGCCATATGATCCGGCCGGCCCGGCTGCGCAGCGCCTGCATGCAACGCGTGAGCAACTGCGCATCGCCGAGGTCCAGACCGTCGCTCACGATCACGACCGTGGTAGCGTGGTCGACCATCGCACTCAGATAGCCGTCGACGAACTGCGCCAGACACGAGCCGATCCGGGTGCCTCCCGACCAATCGGGTACGCCGGCCGCGAGTCGCTCGAGCGTTTGGGATATCTTGGCGGGTGCTACTAGGCGGGTGATACGGGTCAGCGCAGTGTTGAAGGCGAAGATCTCGACGCGCTTGATGACGCGGCGCAGCGCCAGTGCGAAGGCGAGCAGCACGCGGGTGTACACGTCCATGGAGCCGCTCGTGTCGTAGAGCAGCACAAGGCGCGGCTCATCGAGCTCCCGCGTGCGCCGGGCGAGCGCCAGCAGTTCGCCCTGCGTCGCGAGCGCATCGCGAAAGCTGCGACGCAGGTCCACCATCCCGCGCCCCCGCGCGGGGATCAAGCGGCGGCTTCTCCGCGTCGCGAGCCGCAGTGCCAGACGCGCGGCCAGCCGCTCCATCGCAGCGAGCTCGGCTGCCGAAAGCTCCTCGAAAGGTTTCTGGCGCAGCAGCGGTTCGGCGCTGTAGGCGGGCGATGCAGCGTCCGCGACTTCCACCTCGGCGACGGCGATGCGCACGCGCTGTCCGTCCCACTTCCACTGCACCGGGCCGCGATGGTCTTGAAACGGCACCGGGCGCGGGACAGGCGACTGCGGCGCGACCGTCCCGCCCCAGTATTCCTCGAACAGCTTGTCGAACGTTGCCCACGCCTCGTGCGGGACCTTGAAGGCGATCCGCAGCGCACGGTGGACCTCCTGGCGGTCGAGCAGATCGACGAGCGTGAGCGCGATGCCTGCATCCAGCTCATCGCCGAGCCCCACCCGGATACTATGGCTGCGCAGCGCCGCGGCGAACTTCGCCAGCTGCACGGTCAGCCCGTGCGCGTCGCTCACTGCTGTGAGCCCGACGCGTACGCCACCATCTCGGCCACTGCCTCCTCGCCGGTCTTGCGGATGTCATGCTCGTCCTTGAGCAGGCAGCCCAGCGTGGCGGACACGATGTCTGCCTCGAGCCGGTCCTGGCGCAGCCGCACGAGCGCTCGCGCCCAGTCGATGGTCTCCGCCACGCCCGGCAGCTTGCGCAGATCGCGGCTGCGCATGCGCTGCACGAAGCGCGCGATCGCTTGCGCCAGATGTTCGCTGAGATCGGGCACTTTGAGACGAAGGATTCGCAGCTCCTTCTCCAGGCTCGGATGCTCCATGTACAGATACAGGCAGCGGCGGCGCAGCGCGTCGCCGAGCTCCCGGGTCCGGTTCGAGGTGAGCACGACGATGGGCACGTGCTGGGCCCGGATGGTCCCGAGCTCCGGGATGGTGACCTGGAAATCCGAGAGCACCTCGAGCAGAAATGCTTCGAACCCGTCGTCGGCGCGGTCGATCTCGTCGATCAGCAGGACGGGCGGCGCGTCGCGGCGCGTGATCGCCTTGAGCAGCGGTCGCTCGAGCAGGTATTCGCGCCCGAAGATCAGGTCTTCCAGCTCGGCGGGATCATGCGCTTCCCGCTCGGCGATCTTCAGCCGCAGCAGCTGGCGCTGGTAGTTCCACTCGTACAGCGCCGTGTTGGTATCGAGCCCCTCGTAGCATTGCAGGCGGATCAACTCGGTCGCGAGAGCACGCGCCAGGACTTTCGCGATCTCGGTCTTGCCCACGCCGGCCTCGCCCTCCACGAGCAGGGGCTTGCGCATCTCTTTGGCGAGATACAAGGCGGTTGCCACAGCCGGATCGGCGATGTAGCCGTGGCGCTCCATCAGCGCCTGCATCGCGCGGATGTCTTCGTTCACGAAGCGCCGGCTCCGGTAGCCGGTCTCGCGTAGCGGGCGGGGTCGGCGAGGAACAGCGTGCGGCAGCCCCCGCAGCAGAAGTAGTACCGGCGGTCCTCGAGGTCGGCATAGTGCCGGGCCCCTTTCACCGCCACGGTCATCCCACACACCGGATCGGTCGCCTCGCTCAACTCGTGCGCGAGCGGTGCCTTGGCCGCGACCGCGCGCTCGGCCTTCGGCTCTGCGTGCGCCGGGCGCCGGCGCCGCTCCACGATCTGTGCCATGACGCTCAGCGCGATCTCCTCGGCCGTCTTGGCGCCGATGTCGAGCCCGGCCGGGGCCGCGATCGCATCCAGTGCGCTCGATGGGACACCGCGCGCAAGCAGCGTCTCGCGCAATTCGGCGAAGCGCTTGCGGCTGGTGATCGCACCCAGATACGCAGGCGCCAGCGCAACCGCGGCTTCGATCGCGTCCACGTCTCGCTCGCCCAGCGTCGCAACCAGCACGTACGCGCCTTTGAGCTCAGCGCCGGGCGAGATCTCCGCCATCACGCGCTCGGCCTCGGGGAATGCCGCTTTGTCTGCCTCGGGATCGACGACGTCCACGCGGTAGCCCATCGCATGCCCGATGCGCGCCAGCATTCGCGCCGCGGCCGACGCCCCGAACAGCACCAGTCGAGGAGCGGGAAGCACAGGCTCGACGTAGAGGTCCACGGTTCCTCCGCTCTTGCAGGTCATGGGAAGTGCCACTAACCCCGGTCGCCGCTCCCGGGAAGGTTCGGGCGAAAGACTGAGCAGCCTCGGTTCCGCGTCGGAGATGGCTCGTAGCGCTTCGCGCAGCAGCGTCGATCGCGTGCAACCGCCGCCTACCCAGCCGTGGACCTCACCGGTCCCCGTCACCAATGCGGTGTCACCCACACGCGCGGAGCTGGGCGGTTCCCGCCGGACCACGGTGACCAACGCGAAAGCCTCCCCCAGCGCGGCGAGCCTGGAGGCGAGTCCCAGCAATTCGGGCCGCATCGCTACCGCGGACCCGCAAAGCAATCACCGGCGCCGAACCGGTCGCCACATGTCTGGCTCATCGCTGCCTCCCTTGACCGGACCCATTCATGAAGACGCCCGCAAAGGCATGCGGACGTTGATACGCAGGCAGTTCGCGCTGACCTGCCTTGGTACGCGCTATGACGCAGGGCCACTCGGGCGCCAGCGCCCGAGTCCCTCATGAATCATCCGGGTTCAGCCATTCTAGATGAGATCGGCGCGGCGGTGGCTCGCTGCCGCTCAGCACGCGGCCGGGGAATGCAAGGCTCAGCCGACGGCAGTCGCTACGCCTGCAGCAGCCGCACGCCTAGGTGCCGCGCGAGGCCTTCACCGCCGGCACGCATGACGCCGTTATGGTTCCACTCGAAGATCGGCCGCGCCAGCGGGGCGAGCCGCGCCATCCATGGCTTGGTCGCACGCACGTTCCAGTCGTAGCGCACCGTGGTGACCGTGCCGGAGTGCGACAGCGTCCAGCGGCCCGTGCCGGCGAGCTCTCCCATTGCTTCGCCCTCCAATCGGAAGGGTTTCTCCACGTGCGTCGCACGCGTCTCGAAGGTGATCCGGTAGGGCAGCCGCGTGCGCCAGGTCAGGCGCCGCACGGCCCCGACTCCGTTCCCGTCTCCCTCCTGCAGCTTCACCACCCGCTCGACGTAAGGCCACCATCGCGGCCAATCTTCTGCGCGGTAGATCGCCTCCCAGACTCGCTCCAAAGCCGCTTCCAGCTCCCACACGGTAACCAGCGAGAACGACGCCGTCGCAGCCTTCATGATTCGCCGGCGCCAGCCGAAAACCAGCCCTGCGGTGAGTCCGGATGCCCTGCCGCGATCACGCAAGGCAGGACAGGCGCCGAATCTCCCGGGACGAGCCCGACCGTGCCCGCTGCCAGTCCGGTAAACTGACCTCGCCGCCTTCCCGTATTCCACCGGATCCAAATGCTCAATCCGACTCCTTCGACCGTCTACCTCAAAGACTATACGCCGCCCCCGTTCCTCATCTCCACCGTCGAGCTCGACGTGGACCTTCAGGACGACTACGCCCGCGTGACCGCCACGCTCGCGATCCGCCGCAATCCGAAGTCGGCCGATCCCAATGCGCCGCTCGTGCTGGACGCCGACGAGCTGGAGCTGGAGTCGGTCGCGCTGGACGGCCATCGCCTGGCGGCATCGGCGTACACGGTGGATCCGAGAGAGCTCACGATCGCGGCGGTGCCGGATCGGTTTGCGCTGACGACGATCTGCCGCATCCGGCCCAAACAGAATACCAAGCTCATGGGGTTGTACGCTTCCAAAGACGGCTATTTCACTCAGTGCGAGGCGGAGGGCTTCCGCCGCATCACCTACTTCATCGACCGCCCCGACGTCATGGCGCGCTACACGGTGACGATCCACGCCGACAAGGCGCGCTTTCCCGTACTGCTGTCCAACGGCAACCTCGTGGCGAGTGGGGATGAGCCCGCCGGCCGCCACTGGGCGCGCTGGGAGGACCCGTTCCCCAAGCCGTCCTATCTGTTCGCCATGGTCGCCGCAAAGCTAGATAAGCTCGAGGACGACTTCCGCACGCAGTCGGGGCGCGAAGTCAGCCTGCAGATCTATGTCGAGCCGGGCCGGCTCGACCAGTGCGGCTTCGCGATGCAAGCGCTCAACAAGGCAATGCGCTGGGACGAGCAGGTATTCGGGCTGGAGCTCGACCTCGACCAGTACATGATCGTGGCGGTGGGCGACTTCAACATGGGCGCCATGGAGAACAAGGGCCTCAACGTGTTCAACACGAAGTACGTGCTGGCCCGCCCCGACATTGCGACCGACAGCGACTTCATGCACATCGACCGCGTCGTGGCGCACGAATACTTCCACAACTGGACCGGCAACCGCGTCACCTGCCGCGACTGGTTCCAGCTCTCGCTCAAGGAAGGGCTCACGGTGTTCCGCGACCAGGAGTTCGGCGCGGACATGTACTCGCGGGCGGTCGCGCGGATCCATGAGGCGCGCGCGCTCCGCGCTGCGCAGTTTCCCGAGGACGCGGGACCCATGGCGCACCCGGTGCGCCCGCAGTCTTATATGGAGATCAGCAACTTCTACACGGCCACCGTATACGAGAAGGGTGCCGAGGTGGTACGCATGATCCACACGCTGATCGGGAGCGAGCGCTTCCGCAAGGGCATGGATCTGTATTTCCAGCGCTTCGACGGGCAGGCGGTCACCACGGACGATTTCGCACAGGCCATGCAGGACGCGAGCGGCGTGGACCTCAAGCAGTTCAAGCGCTGGTACGACCAAGCCGGCACGCCGGTCGTCGAGGTCGCCACCACCTACGACCCAGCGACGAAGCGGTATACATTGAATGCGAAGCAATCCTGTCCGCCCACGCCCGGGCAAGCCGACAAGCTCCCGTTCCACATCCCGTTCGCCGTCGGGCTCGTCGGACCCGACGGCAAGGACATCCCGCTGCGCCTCGAAGGCGAGACGCAGGCCGGCGGCGCTACGCGCGTGCTGTCGCTCACTTCGCCGCAACAACACTTCACGTTCGTCGACGTGCAAGCGTTGCCCGTGCCCTCGCTCCTGCGCGGGTTCTCTGCGCCCGTGATCCTCAAGTACGCCTACACGAGCGAGGAGCTCACGCACCTGCTGGCCCACGACAGCGATGCGTTCAACCGCTGGGAGGCCGGGCAGCGCCTCGCGCTGGAGATCCTGCTCCGCGGCGTCGCGGCCCAGCAGGCAGGCAACGAACCGGCGTTCCCCGAACCCTTCGTGGCCGCATTCGCGCGCGTGCTCTCCGAGGGGCCGAGCGACCCGGCGTTCGCCGCGGATGCGCTCACACTGCCCTCGGAGGGCTATGTAGCCGAGCAGATGGCGATCGTCGACCCAGATGCCATACACGCGGTGCGCCTCGGCCTGCGGCGCCATCTGGCGCGCGAGCTGTGCGACGCGCTGCTCGCGACTTATGCCTCGCAGAAAGTGACCGGTCCGTATAGTCCGGACGCAAGCTCGGCGGCCCGCCGTGCGCTGCGCAATCTTTGCCTGGGCTATCTCATGGAGCTCGATGATAGGCGCATGCGTACGCTGGCCATGGAGCAATTCGACAGTGCGGACAACATGACCGATGCGATCTCCGCATTGTCTGTCCTGGCCAACTGCGACTGCCCGGAGCGCGCGGCTGCGCTGGATCGCTTCTATGCCAAATGGAAAGCGGAACCGCTGGTGGTGGACAAGTGGCTGGCGGTGCAGGCGAGCTCCCGCCTGCCGGGAACGCTCGGCGAGGTGCAGAGATTGATGTCGCACGAGGCGTTCAACATCAAGAACCCGAACAAAGTGTACGCATTGATCGGCGGCTTTCGCGGTAACCAGGTGCGCTTTCACGCCGCCGACGGCGCCGGCTACCGCTTTCTCGCCGACCGGATCGTCGCGCTCGATGCACTCAACCCCACCGTGGCGGCACGCATGGCCCGCGGCTTCGACCGCTGGAAGAAGTTCGACGCGGCGCGCCAGGCACACGCCAAGGCTGCGCTGGAGCGCATCCGCCACACGGCCGGTCTGTCCAAAGACACGCTCGAGGTCGTGAGCAAGGCGCTGCTCTGAGCCCGTGCGTGGGCTTGCCCGCGCCGGTGCTATGATGATCGTCGAGGCCTGGGGTCGTGATATCGGCCACGACTGCCCGCACAATCGTGCCAACCTCCGGCCCTGTCGCTGATCCCCTCGTGGGAGGACCAGCGTCTCACCCGCGGCGAGCTCGCCCAACCTGCGCCTGACGCACGATGCCGAACGCAACTCGTCTGCTGATCCTGGAAGACGACACGCTCGATGCGGAGCTCGCCGTGGCCGCGCTGCGCCACGGTGGCGTGGCCGTCGACTGGCGCTGCGTGGCTACGCGTCAAGGATACGAGTCGGCGTTGTCGGAAGCCAAGTGGGACATGGTGTTGTCCGACTACTCGTTGCCCGATTACACGGGCCTCCAAGCCCTTGCGGCTTTGCGGGCGCGCGATCCTCTGCTGCCTTTCGTCTTGATCTCGGGCACTTTGGGTGACGAGCGCGCCATCGATTGTCTCAAAGCCGGTGCCACCGATTACGTACTCAAGGACAACCTGCCGCGCCTGGTGCCCGTGGTTCGCCGAGCACTGTCCGAGCATCAGGAGCGGATGGCTCTCGCCGCGATGCAGCGGGCGCTGCAGCAGAACGAAGAGCGCTACCGCGCCATCGTCGAGGATCAGAGCGACCTCATCTGCCGGCTCAGCCCGGAGGGCAAGGTGACCTTCGTCAACACCGCGCTGTCGCGTTTCCTCGGCAAGCCCGGCTCCGACTTGATCGGGACCCGACTACTGGATTTCGTCGCGCCCGAGGACCAGTCCGTCGCTGCAGGAGCCCAGAGCCGCATCGAATGCACGGCGCCGCTGGTAACTTGCGAATACCGCGTTTTGGACGCGCAGGGGTACGCACGCTGGCATCAATGGGCCATGCACGGACTGTTCAACGACGAGGGACAGCTCTCCGAGATCCAAGCGGTGGGACGAGATGTCACGGAACTGGTCGAGGCGTTGCGCGCGCGGGAGGAGAGCGAGGCTCGTTTCGGGCGCGCCGTGCGCGGCTCGACCGACGGACTGTGGGACTGGGACCTGACGCGCGGCCGGATCTACTACTCGCCGCGCTTCCGCGCGCTGCTAGGCTGGGAGCCGGAGCCGCGCGAGGAGCACCCGCCGCTGTTTCGCGATGCGCTGCACCCCGAAGACTGCGAGCGGGTGCGGCAAGCCTTCGCGCGAAACATCGCCGGTGGCGAGCCCTTCCACCAGGAGTTTCGCCTGCGCCACGGGGAGGAGGGCTATCGCTGGTTCCTCGGGCGCGGTGACACCGAACGCGGAAGTGCAGGCAAGGCGCTGAACTTCTCGGGTTCCATCACCGATGTAAGCGAGCGCCGCCGGTTCGAGGAGTCCCTGCGCTTGGCGCATCAGCGCCTGCAGCGTCTGTCTCGGCGCGCCATGGAAGTGCTGGAGGGCGAGCGCCGGTATCTCGCGCGCGAGCTGCACGACGAGGTCGGCCAGGTCCTGACCGCGGTGAAGATCAACCTGGAGTCGGTGGCGCGCCAGATTCCCGCTCCCGCGCTCCAACAGCGGTTGACCGACAGCGTCCGGATCACCAGCGCGGCGCTCGATCAGGTACGCCAGCTGTCTCTCGATCTGCGTCCCGCGCAGCTCGACGATCTCGGGCTCATCTCGGCGCTGCGCGCACATCTGGAGCGCCAAGCAGCGCTGGGGCAGTTCGTGCCTCATTTCCGCGGACTCGAGCTGCGCGCACGCTTGAAGCCGGAGATCGAAACGGCCTGCTTCCGCGTAACGCAGGAGGCGCTCACCAACGTGCTTCGCCATGCGCGCGCCCACAACGTGTGGCTCGACCTGTCCTGCGAGGACAGCCTGCTCAACCTGAGCGTGCGCGACGATGGCGTTGGGTTCGAGGTGCAGTCGGGCGCCAACGGCGCGGTGGCCGGTGAGAGCCTGGGTCTGCTCAGCATGGAAGAGCGCGTGGGGTTGGTCGGCGGCAAGCTGCACGTGCACTCGGCTCCCGGCCAGGGCACGACCGTACGTGCACTGATCCCGCTGAACGGCGCGCGGTCCTGAGCGCCGGGCGCTCGAGGTGCCGTGATTCGTGACTCCCGAAAGGCCGTGATCCGTGATTTTTGATCCGTGATTCGTGACTCGTGATTCGTGACTCGTCATTCGTGATCCGTGACTCGTGATTCGTGATTCCTGCCTTCCGCCGGCTCCGCCGGCGTCGCTCCGCTCGTGAAGCGACGCGCGCTCGGGCACATCGCCGGGAGGCGATGACGAGTCACGAGTCACGGATCACGAGCCACGTACTTAGGAGGAGACCATGACCGAGGCAACACCTGCTGCATCCTCGGCGGCACCGGGGAGTCCATGGGGCCAGCGTCTGGCGTCGGCGGGCCTGATGCTAGCGGTAGCGTGCGCAGTTGCCGCCGTGCTGTCGGGCATCGGGTATCGGCTCGGGCTGTGGCACTTCCGCACCGGATTCGGGATCCTGCGCGTGGCGTTCTTCGCCGCGCTGGTGGCGGTGGCATGCTCGGTCATCGGGCTCATCGTGGGCCGGGCGGCACGCCCGGGACTGTTGATCGCCGGGGTACTCGGCGCGCTGATCGGAGCGGTCACCGCGTATATCCCGTGGAGCTACATGCAGCTGGTTCAGAGCCTGCCCTATATCCACGACATCACCACCGACACGCAGGATCCGCCCCAGTTCGTGGCGGCCGCTACGCTGCGCAAGCAAGACGATCATCCCATTTCCTACGACGGCCCCGACGTCGCCGCACAGCAGCACAAAGCCTACCCCGACATCGAGCCGCTCACGACGAAGGCCTCCAAGGACCGGGTGTTCGACGCGTCCCGTGACGTACTCTCGGCCATGGGATTGCAGATCATCGACGCCGACCGTGCCGAGGGGCGCGTCGAAGCGGTGGCGACCAGCATGCTCTACGGCTTCAAAGACGATGTTGTCGTGCGCATTCGGGAGAGCGCCAACGGAACGCGTATCGACGTGCGCTCCAAGTCGCGCCTGGGGCGCAGCGATCTCGGGATGAACGCTAAACGCATCCGCACTTTTCTCGCGAAACTGGATGCGGCGCTGCCGCATTGAAGCATCGGCGCCGCGACGCTGCTGCGCGCGGGAAAGCCCATCCGTCGTGTCCCTATTGACGCGACGGGGCGTGGTTGTAAGATTGCTTTTCCCGTGGCATCCAATAAGAACGCGTGTCAGTCGGCGGTTCTTCTCATCGCCGTGCCGAACAACGCGCCGGTTGGTGCCTATAACAGCGACCGCGCCGAAAGGCGACAGGACGATCGACAAAACGAATACGGGGTTTCTCAGGGAGAGAGGCGTAGTGGGGATGGGTCCCGCAACCGAACCGCGCACTGCACGGGCATCGGGGGCTGGCCCCGGTGCCCATCGAGGTCGCGACAGCCGTCGTCGCCTTTCTCCCTGGATAACGCAACCTTTCGCGACCGCTACTTTTGCCGCAGGCCGCAGACTTTCCTGATACAGCGCAACATCTCAGTGGAGGAGGAAAGCATGGACCGACGTTTGAAACTGAAGCTCAGCGGGCTCGCAGCCGCACTCGCTGTGATCGGCTACGCCAGCCTGGCGCAGGCCGCTCCGGTGACCGACGAGATGCTCGCGGCGGATGCCGGTGAAGCCTGGCTGCACGGCAACGGCAGCTGGGCGGCAACCCGCTACAGCACGCTCACGACCATCAACGCCTCGAATGCCAAGGACCTCAAGGTCGCCTGGGTGTTCAGCCTGGGCGGCAAGAACGACGCGCAGAACACTCCGCTCGCCTATGACGGGATGGTGTTCGTCGCCCAGGACAACAAGGTGTTTGCCCTGGACGCTGGGACCGGCAGCGTGGTGTGGAAGTACGAGCATAAGCTGCCGGACGACTGGGGCGGCTACAACGTGCCGTTCATCACCGGCAAGCATCGTAACCTGGCGATCTACGGCAACAACATCTACTTCCTGTCCAACGACGCCAAGTTGCACGCAATCGATTACAAGTCCGGCAAGGCCGTGTTCGTGAAGTCCTACGACGGATTCCCCTATCCGAAGGACTTCGCAAAATCCAAGGACGCCACGGGCTATGCGACCACGGTCGGGCCGCTGGCGATCCCCGGCACCATCATCGTGCCGATGAACGGGACGGACTTCGGCGGCTTGCCGGGCTACGTGCTGGGGGTGGATCCGAGCAACGGCAACATGAAGTGGAAGGCGAACATGATCCCCGGCCCGGGCGAGCCCGGGTATGACACCTGGCCCGAGGGCAGCACCGCTTACGGCGGCGCCGGCCCCTGGATCGCAGGGTCCTGGGATCCGCAGCTGAAGAGATACTTCACCGGCACGGCCAACGCCTACGAGTGGAACCCGAAGAACCGCGGCGGCGGCAAGATGGATAACGTGGGCGCGGCCAGCATCGTGGCGGTCAACACCGATAATGGCTCGGTTGCCTGGCGCTACACCGGCGTTCCCGGCGATCCCTGGGACTTCGACATTCCCCAGACCCCGATGCTGATCTCGATCGACGGCAAGACCACCGTCGTGCAGCCGAACAAAACCGGCTACATCGCCTATGTGGACGCCGCCAGCGGCAAGTTCATCAAGGCGGTGCCGTTTGCCGACAAGATCACGTGGATCCAGGGCTACGACATGAGCGGCCGGCCGATCAACGAGATCGCACTGCCGAAGGAAGGCGGTGAGGCGATCGAGGTGTGGCCGAGCCTGCTGGGCGGCGTGAACATGTACCCCAACGCCTACAACCCCGGCACCGGCAATCTGTATCTGGCAGCCACCAATGCCGGGATGAAGTATGGGTTCGAAGAGATCAAGATCATCAGCAACGTCCGGCACTTCGGCGCCTACCAGGAGTTCATCTGGGGCAACGAGCAGGAGAAGGCGGTCAACGTGAAGAGCGGCAAGGAAGCCTGGCGCAATGAGTATGCCAAGCCCGGCTATGCAGGCGGCATGCTTACCACCGCCGGCAACCTGACCGTCTACTCGACGCAGGGCGGCACCTTCACCGTCACCAACGCCACCACCGGCGAGATTCTGTACACGATGCCGATGCACACCGCTGCGAAGGCGGGGCCGATCACATTCATGAGCGGCGGCAAGCAGTACTTCGTGCAGACCCTGGGCGGCACTCCGGGCTTCGGCCGGGACGAAGCCCACGCCGCGGAGTTCGGCAGCCTGGTGGTCGCATTCACCCGCTGACGGAGACGGCCGCAATCTCTTAAGTGTCGACACGACCGGGGCGCGCCTCGCAAGGGGCGCGCCCATTTTTTTCGGTGCGCGCGAAAGGCCGTGACTCGTGATTCGTGACTCGTGATTCGTACATTCCGCCGGCGTCGCTCGTGAAGCGACGCCCGCCCAAGCACATCGCCGAGCGGCGATGACGGATCACGAGTCACGAATCACGGCCTTTCGCGAGTCACGAATCACGGCCTTTCGCGAGTCACGAATCACGGCCTTTCGCGAGTCACGAATCACGAGTCACCAACCACGGAGGACACATGAAACGAACCGTCGAGTTCAACAGCAAGGGATCGAAAATCCGCGGGGTGCTCGCCACGCCGGAGTCTGGATCCGGGCCGTTCCCGGTGGCCGTGATGGGAGGCGGCTGGTGCTATGTGAAGGAGATCGTGCTGCCGCACTACGCCGAGGCCATCCTCAAGGCGGGAGTCGCCGTGCTGATGTTCGACTACCGCGGGCTGGGCGAGAGCGAAGGCGAGCCCCGGCAACACATCGACCCCTGGGGACAGGTGGAGGACTACAAGAACGCCATCAGCTTCGTCATGAAGCAACCCGAGATCGATCGCAGGCGCGTGGGCATCTGGGGCATCTCCTACGCCGGCGGGCACGTGGTGATCGTCGGCGCCACCGACCCGCGCGTCCGATGCATCGTCTCGACCGTGCCGGTGGTGGAGGGATGGGAGACGATGAGGCGCTGCCACGGCGAGCGCAAGTTCGAGAAGCTGCTGCATCTCACCATGGAGGACCGGGTGCGCCGCTCGGACGGCAGCCCCAGCGCGATGATGCCGATGTCACACAGCGATCCCGACAACAACCTCTCCAGCTGGCCGTTTCCGCACGTCTACGAGATCTTCCAGCGCATCAAGGAGAAAGAAGCGCCTCGGCACGAACACCGCAACACCGTCGAGTCGGTGGAGTTGCTGCTTCAATACAACGTCTTTCCCTACGCCAAGCGGATCCTGAACACCCCGACGCTGGTGGTCGTGGCGGAGCACGACAACATCACCCAGTGGGACTTGGAGATCGAGATGTACAACACCATCCCGGCGGGCAACAAGGAGCTGGTGGTGCTGGAGAAGGTGAATCACATGAGCCTGTACTCCACCCGCCGCCACCTCGAGATGGCGTCTGGGCATCATGCGAGGTTCCTCAAGAAGCATCTGATCGACGAGTTCATGGCGGAAGAGTAATAGAGCGGTGAATAGTGAATGGTGAATGGTGGATGGTGAATGGTGATTCGCGTCCGCGGCGCCGCGCTCCTCCGCCTTCAAGGGGGAGGTTGGGAGGGGGATCGGGGAGACATGCTGCCTAAGCCTGGCGCAGACCGTCAGGGCCGCGCGGCTGCGAGGGGAAACCGATGCGCACCGATGTGGGCGGCTGGACGACGCGTCTGACCGAGGAGACCATCCAGCGCTACACGCGCTCAGGTGCGTGGAGGAACGTGACGCTCGCGGACCTTGCCCAGCGGCGGGCCTCCATCACACCCGAGCGATGCGCTGTGCTTCAGGGGGAGCGAGCCCTGAGCTTCGGCCAGGTGATGGAAGAAGCACGCCGGCTCGCGGCGGCCTTTGTCGCTGCCGGACTCCGGCCGGGCGACGTGGTGAGCTTCCAACTCCCGAACTGGACCGAGACCATGGCGATCAACATCGCGGCCTGTCTCACCGGTCTCGTCGTCAACCCCATCGTCCCGATCTACCGCGACGCGGAGGTCCGGTACATTCTGCGCGACTGCCGCGCCAAGCTGTTCTTCGTCCCCGAGAGCTTCCGCAACTTCGACTACTCGGCGATGGCGGGACGGTTGCGGCGAGAGCTGCCCGACCTTCGCGAGGTGATCGTCGTGCGCGGCGAGGCCCCGGGGTGCCGGAGCTATGTCGAGCTGCTGGAAAGCGGGGAGCGAGCCGTACCGTCGCACGAGCCGATCGATCCGAATGCCGTGAAGCTAGTGCTGTACACGTCGGGCACCACGGGCAACCCGAAAGGGGTCCTCCACAGCCACAACACCATCCTGTCCGAGATCGACGCCGTCATCGGCTACTGGGGGATCGACGAGAACGATGTGGTGCTGATGCCTTCGCCTGTGACTCACATCACCGGCTATCTCTACGCGCTGGAGATCGCGTTCGCGGCCGGCGTCAAGGTCGTGTTCATGGAGCGTTGGAACGCACGCGAAGCGGCCGAGTTGATCGTGCGCCACGGCGTCACATTCAGCGTCGGCGCGACGCCTTTTCTCAAGGAGCTCACCGACGAGGTCGACCGGTGCGAGGCCGCGCTTCCGAGCCTGCGGCTGTTCATCAGCGGGGGCGCGCCGGTGCCACCCGAGCTGATCCGGCGGGCCAACCGCTCGCTCGGCAACTGCCGGGCATTTCGCGTCTACGGCAGCACCGAAGCGCCGACGATCACGCTCGGCATACGCACACGCAACGAAGCAGAACTGGGCGCGATCACCGACGGGCGGATCGTAAACCACGAGGTGCGCATATGCGACGCCCACAGCGGCGCGCAGTTGGCAGACGGCGCGGACGGTGAGATCTGCGCGCGCGGGCCGGAGCTGATGCTCGGCTATACCGAGTGGAAGCAGACCGCCGAGGCGTTCGACGCCGACGGATTCTTCCACACCGGCGATCTCGGGGCGCGCAGCCACGGCGATTTCCTCACCGTCAGCGGGCGAAAGAAAGACCTCATCATCCGCGGTGGGGAGAACATCAGCCCGAAGGAGATCGAGGACGTGCTCCACCAGCTCCCGAGCGTCAAGGAGGCCGCCGTGGTAGCCATGCCGCATGCACGCATGGGCGAGACCGTCTGCGCCTATGTGATCCCGCAGCCTGGGCACACGGTGGATGTCCCCGCACTGGCCACGTGGCTGGAGCGAGCCGGCCTGGCGCGGCAGAAATTCCCCGAGCGCGTAGAAGTGGTCCAGGAGCTTCCGCGGACGGCGTCGGGCAAAGTGCAGAAGAACATCTTGCGCGAGCGGATCGCAAGCCAGATCGAGGCCGAGCGCAGCCCCTCGAACTAAGGCGCGCGAAGAAGGCGGCGCTCTTGGCAACCGCGGGGTTCACGCCCGAGGGTGGCTCCGGCTAAACTATACGGCGGGCTCGCCCTGACGGCGCGGGTCCGAACAAGAATCGATCGGACACGGGAGGAGAATTCAGATGCGGGGAAAGCGGACGACGATCGCCTGCGCGGCGCTCGCCGGGACCTGCCTTGCGGCTGCACTCGCGGCGCGCGCGGATGAGATCCCGGCGGTGAATCCCTATTCGGGGAACGCCAAGGAGATCAAGGAGGGGAGAAGCTGGTTCATGAACGTCTGCAGCGTTTGCCACGGCGGCAAGGCCGACGGCGCCGGAGATCGCGGGACCGCTGCGGATCTGCGCGTGTTCAACAAGGGGTTCCGCGTGTTCGTGTACACAGTCAAGAACGGCAAGGACACGGGCCGCACCATGAAGATGCCGGCCTGGGGCGCGGTGCTGGACGACAAGACGATCTATCAGATCGGTGCCTACGTCGAGACGCTCGCGCTCCCCAGCGCGAACTGGAAGGAAGGCGCTCAGCAGCAGTGAGCTTCGCGCCCTTGCTTAGGCCTGTGTGAGCGCTGCAGCGCGCCCATCCTCGCGGACCATCTCGGCCCCCTTCTCCGCGATCATGACCGTGGGCGCGTTGGTGTTGCCGGAGGTGATCCGCGGCATGACGGACGCATCGATCACGCGCAGCCCCTCCACCCCGCGCACGCGCAGCCGATCGTCGACGACCGCAAGCTCGTCGTGGCCCATCCTGCAAGTCCCCACCGGGTGGAAGATCGTGGTGCCCAGGTCGCCCGCCGCGCGTAGCAGCTCGGCGTCGGACTGGATGGCCGGACCCGGCTTGAGCTCCTCCGGCCTATAGCGCTCGAGCGCGCGCGCCGCCATGATGCGCCGTCCGAAGCGCATGGCGGCGATCACCACGCTGCGATCCTCGCCGGTGGACAGGTAATTGAGCTGGATCGCGGGGTGGGCCATCGGGTCGGAGCTCTTGATACGCACCTGCCCGCGGCTGGTCGGGCGAAGATTGCATACCGAGGGCGTGATCGCCGGATAGGGGTGCAGGGGATCGCCGAACTTGTCGAGCGAGAGCGGCTGCACGTGCCATTCGATGTTGGCCGAAGGCTGCGAGGCATCGCTCTTGGCGAACGCACCGAGTTGCGACGGCGGCATCGTGAGCGGCCCGGTGCGAAACAGCAGGTACTCGAGCCCCATCGCGATCCTGCCCGTCAGGCTGTTGGCGCGCTGATTGAGCGTCACCACGTTGCTCACCCTGTAGACCATGCGGATCTGCAGGTGGTCGTGCAGGTTATCGCCCACGCCCGGCAGCTCGTGGCTCACTGCAATCCCGTGTTGGCGCAGCAGCGCGGGAGGCCCGACACCGGATAGCTGAAGGATCTGCGGCGAACCGATGGCGCCTGCCGCCAGGATGACCTCGCGCCGCGCCGCGACCGCACCCGATCCCGTCTCGCGCCCGACCAGCTCGACCGCGGTCGCCCGCTTGCCGCCATCGCGCATCTCGATCCGAACCCGCAGCACATGCGTGCCGGTCATCACACGAAGGTTGGGCCTGTGCATCACGGGGCGCAGGAACGCTTTGGTCGCGCTCCAGCGCACGCCGCGGCGCTGGTTCATCTGGAAGTACGCATTGCCGAAGTTGTCGCCGCGGTTGAACTCGGCAATCTTGGGAATGCCGCACTCCTGCGCGGCCTCGCGCCAGGCATCCAGGATTTCCCAGTTCACGCGCCGCTCTTCCACACGCAGCTCGCCGCCGGCCCCGTGCAGTTCGTCCGCACCGTGGGCGTAGTCCTCGGAGCGTTTGAAGTAGGGCAGCACTTCGTCCCAGGACCAGCCGCGGTTGCCCAAGGCAGCCCAATGATCGTAGTCGCTCTTCTGGCCGCGCATATACACCATCGCGTTGATCGAGGAGCAGCCCCCCAGCACCTTGCCGCGGGCATAACCGATCGAGCGTCCGTTGAGCCCCGCATCGGGTTCGGTCTTGAAGCACCAGTCCGTGCGCGGGTTGCCGATGGTGTACAGATAACCCACCGGAATGTGGATCCAGAAGTAGTCGTCTTTACCACCTGCCTCCACCAGCAGCACGTTCACGCCCGGATCGGCGGACAGCCGGTTGGCCAGCACGCAGCCCGCGGTGCCCGCGCCGACGATCACATAATCGAAGGTGCCCAGCTCTCTGGGGAGCATTTCTCCTCCTCGTTGTGCCGGCCGGCGGGAGCCGCCGCCGCGCCGTGCCCTTGATCTTAGCGCGGCGGGCCCGCGTCCGAGCACGGAAAATGCATCAGGACCCTCATTTCTCGGCCGGAACCCGCTCCGATGGGCCATTCTTCGCACCAGAACGCCCTGCCCCTGGGCTCGAAGCTCATGGAGTATCGGCTCGACTCCGTGCTGGGCGCCGGCGGCTTCGGCATCACCTACCTCGCCTTCGATACCAACCTCGAGAAGAAGGTCGCCATCAAGGAGTTCCTGCCCTCGTCGGTGGCGGTACGCAGTGGCAACAGCGTGGTGCCTACGAGCGACGGTCACGAGCACGATTACCGCTGGGGCCTGGAGCGCTTCATCCAGGAAGCGCGCACACTCGCCCGCTTCACGCACGGACACATCGTGCGGGTGAACCGCTTCTTCGAAGCCAACGGCACCGGCTACATGGTGATGGACTACGAGGACGGCGAGCCGCTCAAAGCGTATCTCAAGCGCAATCCCTTCCCGAACGAAGCCGCGCTGAAGGCGCTCCTCACACCGCTGCTGGACGGTCTGGAGAAAGTCCACAACGCCGGGTTCCTGCACCGGGACATCAAGCCCGACAACATCTTCGTGCGCAAGGACGGCGGCGCGGTGCTGATCGACTTCGGCTCCGCGCGCCAAGCGGTCGGCGGGACGATGCAAGCGCTGACGACGATCGTGTCCCCCGGCTACGCGCCGTTCGAACAGTACACCACAAGCACGGAGCAGGGCGCCTGGTCCGACATCTATGCGCTCGCCGGCGTGCTGTACTTCGCAGTGACCGGACAGAACCCGCCGGACGCAATCTCGCGGATGAAGTCGGACACGCTGGCGCAGGGTCTAAGCGCGGCGCGCAACCGCTACAGCGGGCCGTTCGTCGATGCCATCGACTGGGGACTGGCTCTCGAGGAGGCGAAGCGGCCGCGCAACATCGGGCAATGGCGCGAGGCGTTGTTCGGCGAGCGCAAGGCGCCGCTGCCGGCCGCCAAACCGCAAACTGCGCAAGGAGCGTCCAAACCGGGGCCGGCCGTCCCGGCCGCGCAGCCGGGCGCGGCGCAGGCGTCGGCCGTGGACGCGGCCGCGCGCGCTGCCGCCATCGCGGCCGCGTTCGCGGAGTCACAGCAGGGAAAAAGCCGCGAACGCTCCCCCTTGAGATGGGTGCTGCCGGCAGCGCTGCTGCTGTGTCTTGCCATCTTCGGTACTCGCGCGATGTACAGCCGGACACCGAAGGCGCCGCTGGTTCGCCAGGGCCCAACCATTATCGTCACCCGTCCCTTCCCTGCGTCGGTGCCGGTGACGGCGCCGGAGGCGCCCGCGGCGTCGGCTGCGGAACAACCCGCCCCACAGCCAACTGCAGCGAGCGACGCGACGCCTACGGCAGGCGACCCCCATGCGGCTGGCATGGCGCCGGGAGCGCCGGCAGCCGACACGACCGCTACCGCGCCGGGCCTCGCGCCCGAGTCCGGCTCGCCACAAACGGCCAATCCGCGTTCCGCCACTCCGCTGAATGCGCACACGCCCGCCGTGGACGAGGAGGCTCTAGGCCTTACGCGAGAACAGCTCGCGAACATGTTTCCCCGCATGGCGCAGCACTTCGACGAGATCGACACCGACCATGACGGCCGCGTGAGCAACGAAGAGCTCACGGCCGCCTGGCAGCGGTTCAGGCTCAACCGCCAGCGCGACGCCCAGTAGCGCGCGCTCCGACGAGCCGCCCGCCGCGCCGGATCGGCGCGCAGTTCCCACTTGCCCCTTCGCCGGCAAGCGTCAACAATACCGGATATGTCTGCCCCATCCGCAACGCTCCGCGAGCGTCTGGTCGGGATGCGCGTAATCCCGGTGCTGCGCCTCGCCACGCGCAATGCAGCGCAGCGGGCGATCGACGCCCTGGTCGAAGCGGGGTTCCGCACGGTCGAAGTGACGCTCACGACGCCGGACGCGATCGCCCTCATCGCCGAGCTGCGCACACGCATGGACGCCGCGTTCCTGGTCGGCGCCGGCACGGTGCTGGACTTGGAGTCCGCCAACCGGTGCATCGACGCCGGCGCCGACTACCTCGTCTCGCCCTGCCTGGTGTCCGGCATGGCCAAGCTCGCGCGCACCGCCGGCAAGGCGGCGCTGATCGGCGGCCTCACTCCCGGAGAGATCCTCGCCGCCTGGCGCGAAGGGGCGGAAATCGTGAAGCTCTTCCCCGCGTCCACCGGCGGTCCGTCGTACCTGCAGACGATCCACGCCGTCTATCCCGACATCCCGCTCTGCCCCACGGGCGGAGTGTCCACCAGCAACATGCTCGACTACTTCAAAGCCGGGGCGTCGGTGGTCGGCGTAGGGAACAACATCATCGACCAGAAAGCGCTCGCCGCCGGCGACCGCGTGCAGGTAGTGAGACACGCGCGGGGGTTTTTGGAGCTGGCGGCGCGGGCGGTCGAGGAGTGAAGGAGGTGAAGGAGGTGAACTGAGGGCGGTAATGAGCAAGTGAAAAGGTGAAGAGGTGAAAAGGTGATCCCCCTCGCCCCGACCCTCTCCCCCGCCGGGGGAGAGGGGGTTGTTGCCTCGTTCTTGCATAAGCGCGAGAGGTAGGGCGGGGCTGTTTACTCTTCACCTTTTCACCTCTTCACCTTTTCACCTCTTCACCTTTTCACCTCTTCACCTTTTCACCTCTTCACCTTTTCACCTTTTCACCTCTTCACCTTTTCACCTCTTCACCTTTTCACCTCTTCACCTTTTCACCTCTTCACCTTTTCACCTCTTCACCTTTTCACCTCTTCACCTTTTCACCTCTTCACCTTATTCACCCTCTCTACCGCATCCGATGATCTCCCCGACCGCGCCACCGCTCGACCTTGTCTCGCTCGGCGAGCCGCTGTACGAGTTCGCGCAGGTCCCAGGCGAGGAGCGCAAATATCTCCAGGGCTTCGGCGGCGACACGATGAACGCGGCGATCGCGGCAGCTCGCCAAGGTGCGAAAGTCGGCTACATCACGCGTCTGGGCAACGACGAGTTTGGCAGGCAGCTTCTCGACCTATGGCGTAGGGAAGCGCTGGATACCTCCGGCGTAGCCATCGATCCGGATGCGCATACCGGCGTGTACTTCATCCACTATGGGCCGCAAGGCCATGTGTTCAGTTACTTGCGCAGCGGCTCTGCGGCAAGCCGCATGCGGCCGGAGCATCTGCCGCTCGATCTGATCCGTCGCACTCGCTGTCTGCTCAGCTCGGCGATCTCGCAGGCGATCAGCGCGTGCGCTTGCGACGCCGTATTCGCCGCAATCGACGCCGCCAAGTCCGCGGGCGCTCGCTTCGCGTACGACTCGAATCTGCGCTTGCGCCTGTGGCCGCTCGCACGCGCCAAAGCGGTCATCAGCGCGACCATCGCGCTGGCGGACGATTTTCTGCCCAGCCTCGACGATGCCAAGGTGCTGTCGGGTCTGGAGCAGCCCGACGCGATCGTGGATTGGGCCCATCGCCTCGGTGCGGGGCGCGTGGCCCTGAAACTCGGTGGAGACGGCGTGCTGGCGAGCGACGGGACACGCCGCGAGCATGTCCGCGCGCATCGAGTCGAATGCGTGGATGCGACTGGAGCAGGCGATTGCTTCGCCGGCTCCTATCTGGCCCGGCTGGCTCAGGGCGACGACTTCTGGCAAGCAACCCGCTATGCCAATGCGGCAGCCGCGCTCACGACCATGGGATATGGCGCGGTCGCGCCGCTGCCGCGCCCCGAGCAGGTGCGCAGGCTGCTCGCTCAGAGCTTGAGCGGCGACCAGTATCCGGTCAGCTCGAGGTAACCGCGCCCGAGCTCCTTCCCATTGGCGCGCACGCGCACCGCGCCCTCCCAGTAGACGGTACCCGTACTGCCCCGCGCATCCAGTTCCTGATCGTCCATCAGCGGTTCGAGGTCGAAGGCGAGATCCCCCGCCGTGATCCGCATCGCGATCGGATATTCGGCGCCGGTACGCGGCGAGCGCCACCGCCGGAGCGGCTGGAACTCCACGTCCCCCGGCGGGAAAGATCGCGTGTCGCCACCAGCGCCGCGCCAGGTTGCACCGGCCCAGACATCCTCTCCGTCCTTGCCGCGAATGCGGAACGCCATCAGCGCGCCTCCGGCGGCCAGATTGAGCCCGACCCAGTCCCAGCCGGCCGCCTCCTTCGCCAGATACTCGCTCGACCATTCGTGATCGAGCCAAGCCACACCGGTGACATCCACCGCCTTCCCCGCCTCGGAGACCCTCCCGCTCACCGCGAGATGGGGCCAGCTGTAGTAGTAACTGGCCTGGCCTGGCCGCGGCCCCTTGCGGCTGAAGCCCGCCGCACCTTCCGGCAGCACCGGCATCGTCGGCGCGAAGCGCAGGTCGAGCGTGAAGTCGCGTGCGGCGATGCGCGCGAGGTAGCCGCCCCGGGCCAGCTCCAGCGACCAGTCCTCGATGTGGATGCGGGTGTTGCCCCGCGCTGCCTCGGCGAGCCCGAAGCCCTCCCGCGCGGCGCGCTGATCGTGGCGCAGCCTGCCGTACGCAGGATTGGAAAGCGCCGCGTGCGCGAACAGCAGCTGCTTCGGCGCGAAGGCGCTCGGGTTGTCCTCCTGCACCCGCGGCCGGTTGCGGAAAAAGGTGACCTGCACTCCGATGTCATGGCCCTCACGATCCTTCAGCCAGCCGGTGATGTACCACCACTCCGTGCGGTAGTCGGGATGGCTGCCGTGATCTGCGGGAAATCTCAGCGCACGGCCAGGCTCCACCAGGGGATATCCGCCGGCCGCCGGCCGCGCCACAGCCACGGCAAGCACGCCGAGCAAGAATCGCCTGCGATCGAGACCTGGTGAGGACCGAGGCGCTGTACAGGCGCGCACGCGTCCGCTCACCTCATTCACCTCATTCACCTCATTCACCTCCTTCACATCTTTCCCTCTTCACCCTTCACTCTTCACTCTCCACTCTCGACCCTTCACGCTTCACTCACCGCGTACCGGTAAACTTACCCGCAGCCGACATTCCATCTCACACCCCTTCGACCCGAGGAGCCAAGCCATGATCAAACCCTACACCGCCGTGGGCCTCGTCCCCACTGTCCGCGGCATCCGCACACGTAAGGACATCATGCTGAATCTGGAGCACCTGTCCCATCTGGTCAAGGCCGCCGCCTGGCTGTCGAGCCTGGATCTGCCGGTGCGGCTGATCGCGTTCCCGGAGGGTGCGCTGCAGGGCTTCAACGACGAAGTGCTGGACCTGGATCACGTGCAGTTCGCGCGCGAGGGCGCGATCGACATCCCCGGCGAAGAGACGGAGTTTCTCGGCAAGATCGCCCGCGACTACGACTGCTTCATCATGGCGCAGGCCAAGGCGCGGCATCCGGACCTCAAGGACCGCTTCTTCAACGTCGGGTTCATCCTGAATCCGAAGGGCGAGGTCATCCTCCAGCACTACAAGGTATCGCCGCTGTTTCCTGTCGAGCACTCCGTGTGTCCCCACGATGTCTACGACTGGTGGGTCGAGAAATACGGCCGCAATCTGCAGGCATTCTGGCCGGTGGTGGACACCGAGATCGGACGCCTGGGGATCATGATGGCGAACGAGGGCTCGTACCCGGAGAATGCGCGCGCCTTGGCGATGAACGGGGCCGAGGTCGTATACCGCGCTTCCTACCCGCATCCGGGGACCGGCAACGAGCTGTTCGAGATCCAGAGCCGGGCGCGCGCGCTGGACAACAACATGTACCTCGTCGCGCCCAACATGGGCACCTACTATCTCTTTCCCGAGGAGACGACGCCGATCGACACCTTCGGCGGGCGCTCGTTCATCATCAACTACAAGGGCCAGATCGTCGGACGGCAGGACTACGGCGCGGGCTCGACCTACGTGGGGGGCGTGATCGACATCGAGGCTCTGCGCGACCATCGCGCCCGCGCCCAGTGGGACAACTGGATGAAGGACCTGCGCACCGAGCTGTACCAGATCGTGTACGAGCAGCCGATCTACCCGAAGAACCTGTACCTCAAGCGCGAGCCCATGAAGCACGCCGAGTACCGGCAGAAAGTGATCAAGAAGCAGATCGAGCTCATGCACCAGCGCGGGATCTGGAAGAAACCGGAGCGGTGACGGGTCGGCCGGCACCTGCGCCGCAACACACTGGACTCGCGGCGCACGACACAGAGCAATCACGAACCTGGAGGGAAACGATGGACCGCAACGACGTCACTCGGAAGATCCTGCAAGTCAAGGTTCGCAAGGGGTTGAAGTGGCGCGACGTGGCCCGTTCCGTGGGCCAGAGCAAAGAGTGGACGACCGCGGCGTGCCTGGGACAGATGACGCTCACCAAAGCGCAAGCCGAGAGCGTGCAGCGCCTGTTCGAGTTGACCGACGAGGAGACGGCCTGGCTGCAGATCGTCCCGTACAAAGGATCGCTGCCGACCACCGTGCCGACCGATCCGTTGATCTACCGCTTGTACGAGCTGGTGAACGTCTACGGCACGACGATCAAGGAGCTGGTGCACGAAGAGTTCGGCGACGGGATCATGTCCGCCATCGACTTCTCGATGGACATCGCGCGCGAGGCGGACCCGAAAGGCGACCGTGTGCGCATCGTGATGTCCGGGAAGTTCTTGCCCTACAAGACCTACTGAACTTGCGCCGGGTCCGTGGCGGTCGCGGAGCTAGGGCACTAGTGGGTTGACGACCGCCAGACCCGGGAAGCGCCCGAAGTCGCGGTCAGCGGACCAGAGCTGCGTCACTGCGTGTTGCTTGCACAGCGCCGCGACCCTCGCATCGTGGACCTGGGGCCCAACGACGCGACCTGTTTCCAGCATAGAGCGCAGCTCGACCCAGTAAGCCTCCGACTCGCCTAACAGGACGACCGTCGGGGATTCTAGTCACGCTTCCACCTGCGCGATCGCGGACGGCATGGGGGTTGGCGGATCGAAGATCCGCGGATGCGTCGCGATGGCGAGAAACTCGTGAACGCAGGGCCAAGGGATCGCCCACGGCGCGCGTCCCTCGGCCAACTCCACGACGCGAGCGTTAGCAACGTCGTGCCATGTCGCGTCTTCGCGGTGCGCGTATACGAGGATGTTGGTATCGACCGCGATCACGCGCCCCGGCCTTCGTAGGCGAGCTCGCGGATGCGCTCCCAAGAGGCGTCCTTGACCCCCGCCTGGAGCCCCTTCCCGCGGAAGCTGGCTTTGCGCAGGCGGAACGGGCCAGACCGCCGTCGCTCAGCCAGCTCCCGGCGTAGCCCCTGCTCGACGAGCGTCTTGACCGTGATGCCTTCGCGTGCAGCCACCTTCCGAGCCTCGGTCAGCAAGGGCGTAGCAATATCGATGGTTGTCTTCATATGGGTACCCATACTAGCGCGCAATCCGCGAGAAGCGTACGCCAGATGACGAGCGCGACGCGTGGCTGCGCTGCGCCGGGTTCGTTCACCATCGCGGTTAGTGCAGGCCGCGGATCGGTGCGGCGCTCAGTGGACCGCTTTCTCTACCCGCGCCGCGCTCCAGCCCGAGCACCGCTCGTTCGCGAGTCAGGTCTGCGGCAGGGAGTCGCGCCCAGGCGTGGGGCGCCGTCGCGTCGGGAGGAACGGAAACAACAGCTGCCCGATGAAGCTTTCGGGTACGTGCGTGAACACCGTGCCGAAGCGGCTAGGCTGCTCGCCCTTGGGCATGTAGAACGTTCCGAACACGATGTCGATGAACGGAAACAGGGGAGCGAAGTTTCTGTCCAGGCCCTGCAGCTCTCTGGTGTGATGCCAGCGATGAAACAGCGGGCTCGCGATCGCGTACCGCAGCGGGCCGAACGACCAGCTCACGTTGGCGTGCAGCAGGATCGCGTAGAGAGTCAAGAACGGCACGTAGCCTGCGAGCATCTTGAGCGGAAAGCCGAGACAGGCAAGCGCGACCGCCTGCACCGCCTTCGCCACCACGTCGTTGACGGGATGGACACGCACCGAGGAGAGCCAGTCGAGACGAGTGGAGCTGTGATGCACGGCATGAAACTTCCACAGGAAGCCGGCGTGAAAGCACCGATGCGTCCAGTAGCCGACTAGATCGCCCAGCAGAAACATCTCGATAACGATGAGCCAGCCCGGCTGAAGCAGGACCGGTCCGAACCCTTCGACGGCATGCGGGCCGAGACGCTGTCCCATCGCAACGAACACGAGCGCTACCGCAGCGACCACCACCAGCCGCGAGATCGCTCTGGTCACCAGCGGGGTGAAGAACCAGTAGAGCAGGTCGACCCTGCTGTCCTCGCGCCACAACGGCTGTCCGCGGACCGACGGAAAAATCCATTCCAGCGTGCACAGCAACGCGCTCAACGCCCCGAGCCCAATGAAAATTCCCAGGATCTGGATCATGACCGGCACCCCTTCGCCCCTGCCTGAGAAGCAGGAAGCACTCCCGGCCGGCTGGGTCACGAGACACCTTGGCCCGTACGACGGCGGCGCTGATCGGTAACAATTGGGGCGTCACCTCCGCAGCGCACCAGCGGTAGGACTGGCCTGCGCCGGCGCCTCGACGCCGCCGTCAGGCAGCCGGCTGCGCGAACAACTTCGGCAGGATGCGAAAGACATATTCATGCATCCAGGAGTTGCCGCCTGCGAACAGGAGCTGATCCTGGCCGAGCTTGAACGTGAGGATCGGCGAAAGCTCGCCCCCCTCGACCTTCACGCTCGCGACTCCATCGATCAGCCAACTCACGGCGAAAGCGATCCTCCCCGTGAGCTGCTCGATGATCTCTTCCGGTGCCTCCACGGCTTCCAGCTCGCCCTTGATGGCGCGTAGGAT
>Ga0335083_10001844_pt1 | contig 28730 bp, 22 predicted proteins | sample Lox_Sample_42_FD_206716 | JGI IMG/M metagenome (GOLD analysis project Ga0335083, IMG submission 206716) | Soil microbial communities from Loxahatchee National Wildlife Refuge, Florida, United States - Lox_Sample_4.2 | ecosystem: Environmental > Terrestrial > Soil > Wetlands | place: USA...
TCGAGCCCGATCACGAGCACGAGGCTCGCCGAGAAGCCGCCGACGTGCGTGTTCCCGGACGTGTTCACGACGTCGCCCGTGTCGCTCATCTCCTGGAGCAGCCAGGGCTCGGTTTTTTGCGCGATGTCCTCGCTGAAGACGAGCTGGCCGCCGACCCGGCCGCCGACGTTGCCGCTCCGCGCGCGATCGGAAACGCCGAGCACGAGCGACAGCGTGGGCGCGTTGAACACGTAGCCCGCGCCCCCGCCGTAGCGCGGATCGGAGTCGCTGTAGCGACGCAAACCGACGGCGCCGGCGATCTCGAAGTCGACCCAGTTGTGATACGGAAGCCACGCTCCGAGCACGGCGCCGGCATGCGAGAAGGTGCCGCCGGTCGCCTGCGAGTCGGCGTGATCGTAGAAGAGGCCGAGCTCGTAATAGCTGTAGTGGCCGCGCAAGAGGCCGCCGCCGAACGCGAAGGCGCCGCGCGCGTCCGAGCCCGCGAGGACACCGAGACCACCGCGCGCGTCGAGCTCGACGCCCCAACCCGGCTTTTCTTCGAAGCTAATCTCCGGGAGCAGCGGTTCTCCCCGAAGCATCCCCGCGTCCTCCGGCGGCGGCGGGAACGGGCTCGACGGCGGCTCCTCGACTTCGGGCGGCGCGGCGAGCGGAGCGCTCGGCGGAGGGGGAGCGGCCGGAGGCGGCAACGGCGGAGGCGCCGAAGACGATGCGGCGGGTGCCGGCGCGGGTGCCGCCGGGGGCGGCGCGGCGGGTGCGGGCGCGGGTGCCGGCGCGGGAACCGGTGCGGGCGCGGGCTTCACGGGCGGAGCGGCCGAAGTCGGTGCGTTCGAGCTCGGCGCGGGTGCAGGCGCGTGCGCGGAGCCGGACGGCGCCGGCTCGATGGGAAACCCGGCCGTGGGCGGGCTCTGGGCCGCGCCCGGAAGGGCAACCGCGAGGACGAAGACGAACGCGAGCCGACTGACGTTGGACGGGGTCATGATCGAAATGCGTCTCGAGATGTTTAGGTGCGTGATCGCGGCAGTTACGGCTCGTGCGCTTCGCTCGGCTAGGACACGAGAGCCCCGGCTCACCATTGACGAAATCGGGGAAGAGCGCTAGAAAAACCGCCGTTAGTATCGTGACCAAGCGCCAGCACGCCCAGAAGCTTTGGATCGTCTGCCGTCCGGCAGGCGAGGGCGCGCGATCACGCTGATCCGTTGATTGACGTTAGCCCTCCCCGCCAGGCGGACCGAGGGCAGCGTTCCGGATCACGACTTCCCTCCTCCACCTGGCTCCCACGAGCCAGATGTCTTCTCCTCACTCACCCGCACCCCGCGCGTTCGATCGGTATTCGGAGTGGCTGGATCCACGCTTCCGCCAACTCCTGCTCTTCCAAATGGCGTTCGGCTACGCCTATTCGGCGCTGATTCTGGTGCCGAAGTTCGCGACCGTTTGCCTCGCCGCCGGCCCGCGTGAAGTCGGCGCGCTCGCCGCCTGTCCGACGCTCGCGGTCGTGCTCGCCGCGCCGCTCTGCGGCATGTGGCTGGATCGCGGAGCCCACCGCGCGGCGATGATCGCGGGCTCGGCGCTGCTCGCCGTGAGCATCCCGGCGTTCGGCTACCTGCACACCGTCGGTCCGTTCGCGTATTTTCTCCGTGTCCTCCACGGTCTCGGAAACGTGCTGATTTTGAGCGGCGTCGGCGCGTTCGTCGCGCGCCTCGTGCCCGCCGAGCACCGGGGCCGAGCCTTCGGCACGGCGGGCGCGGCGTCGCTCGTCATGAACGCGGCGGCTTCCTCGGCGACCGAGCGTCTCGCCGACGCCTTCGGCTGGGGCGTCGCGTACGAGGTGGCGGGCGGCGCCTGCTCGTTCGCGCTCGGCGTCGCGCTCACGCAACCCGAAGTCGACGACGCGCGCGCTTCCGCTTCGTCCGTCGAACTGCTCGCGACCGCGCCGCTCCGCGACCGGCGCCGGCGCGCGGGCCTCGCGACGCTCGCGGCGGGCGCGGGGTTCGGCATGCTCATCACGTTCACGCAGCCGTACGCGCTTTCGCTCGGCGCGTCGCACGTGGCGAGCCTGTTCGTCGGGTACACGCTGACGGCGCTCGCGGTGAGGCTCGGCTTCGGCGGCGCGGTCGACCGCTGGGGCGCCGAGCGCGCGACGCGCGTCGCACTCGCGATTTACGCGGTCACCGTGCTCGTCGCCGCCGCGCTCCGGCCCGCGACGCTCTTTCCGCTCGGGCTCGGCTTCGGCTTCGCCCACGGTCTCGCGTGGCCGGCGCTCTGCGCGCTCGGGGTGCAAAATGCCGAACCGCACCGCGCCGGCTCGGCGCTCACGCGCGTGCAGGCGCTCTTCGCCGCGGGGTCGATGCTCGCGGTGTGGCTCGGCGGCGTCATCGTGCACGGCGCGGGCTACGCGGTCGCGTTCGGCGTGATGGGGCTCGCCGTCGCCGGCGGTGCGCTGGCGGTCGGCGGCGCGCCGCGCAAAGGCGCGCTCGCGCGAGTCGAAACCGAGCGCGAGCGCTGTAGCTCCCCCGCCGCGCGCTGAACGCGACGCGAACCCGAAGCCAGCGCGACGGCCCGCGTTTTCACGTCCCTCGGTTTGTCTATACAATTCAAACGTATAGACAAACCGCTCGCCGCCGGACCCCCGCCCACCGCGCGAGCTCGTTGGATTTCGAGGCGGGCCCGGTGCGTCGCGGTCGGAAGCCGCCGCGGCGCACCGTTCCAGCCGACCCCCGGCCCGGGCCTCGGACGCCGGAGTTACGCCGTGAGCCGCGGCGAAATCCGCGCCGCGACCTGGTCGAGCGCCACGCGCTCCTGCGCGGCGGTGTCCCGATCGCGGAGCGTCACCGTTTGGTCCTCGAGCGTCTGGCCGTCGATGGTGACGCAGAAGGGCGTGCCGATTTCGTCCATGCGCGCGTAACGCTTGCCGATCGACTGCTTGGCGTCGAACTCGCACGCGAAGCGCGTCCGCAAATCCATGTAGAGCTTCTCGGCGATCTCGGGCAGCCCGTCCTTGTTCACGAGCGGGAAGATACCGAGCTTCACCGGCGCGACCTTGGGATCGAAGCGCAAGTACGTCGGGCTCGCGCGCGACGCGTCTTCGGCATACCCCTCGCAGAGGAGCAGGAGCACCGCGCGCGTGAGACCGGACGCCGGCTCGATCACGTTCGGAATGTAGCGGCTCTTCGCCTTGATCTCGTCGTCCGGCGCGCCCGCGGCCTTGAGCTTCAACTGCAGCTCTTGATCGAAATACTCGAGCTTCTGGCCCGAATGCTGCTGGTGTTGCGTGAGGTCGAAGCTGCCGCGATGAGCGATGCCCTCGAGCTCGCCGTAGTCGGGTGCGGTGAACGGATACCGGTACTCGATATCGACCGTCATCTTCGAGTAGTGCGAGAGCTCGTCCGCGTCGTGATCGCGGAAACGCAGGTTGTCACTCGACACGCCGAGCGAGCGCCACCAGCGCATGCGCTCGGTCTTCCAGAACTCGAACCACGTCTTCGCCTCGTCGGGGTGGCAAAACCACTCCATCTCCATCTGCTCGAACTCGCGCGAACGAAACACGAAGTTTCGCGGCGTGACCTCGTTGCGGAAGCTCTTGCCGATCTGCGCCACGCCGAACGGCACCTTGACGCGCGTCGTGTCGAGTACGTTCTTGTAGTTCAGGAAGATGCCCTGGGCCGTTTCCGGCCGGAGATACACCTTGCTCGAGTCGTCCTGCACGGCCCCGGCGTGCGACTCGAACATCAGATTGAACTGGCGCGGCGGCGTGAGATCCCCGCCGCAATTCGGGCACGGATCGAGCAGCGGTTCGGCGAGGCTCGGCCGCGCCATGGCGCGCAACAAAAATTCGACCGTGTTCGTGGCCACGGGCTGGCCGTGGGGCGCGCCGCCCTGCGCTTCCCGCACCGTCTTGCGCATGCCGTCGAGCGTCGCCGTCCACTGCCGCACGAGCGCGAGGCCCGGAGCGAGCTTTTTGCCTTCCTTCCGCGCCCAGCGCTGGAGCGCCTGCGTCGTCGGGTCGCTCTCCAAGAAATCCTCGTGGAACTCGACGAGCCCGTCGAGCCCGCTCTTACCGAGCGCCGAGAGCAGCGATTTGACCCACTCGGCGTCGCGCAACATGTCCGCGACGTGATCGGAGCGGAACAGGCGCTTGCACTGCCGGCAGGTGCTCATCGGATCGGCGAAGCCGCCGACGTGCCCGCTCGCGACCCACGTTTTCGGGTGTTGGATGATGGCCGAGTCGAGTCCGACCATTTCGATCGGATGTCCGTCGGGTCCGATCGGCGGACACTCGACCATCGCGCGCCACCACGAGTCGCGGATGTTGTTCTTGAGCAGGACGCCGAGCGGCCCGTAATCCCAAAAGCCGTTGATGCCGCCGTAGATCTCGCTCGCCGGGTAGATGAAGCCTCGCCGCTTGCAGAGCGAGACGATCTTGTCCATCACGGTAGCGTCAGACACGGGGCACCTTTCCTGTCCGGCGAGCACCGCCCGCCGAAACGGCCGCGTCTATACCATGCCGAAAGGCCGCACCGGGGGCGGCAACGCTTCGGTCGTTCGCGCGGCGCGGTTCTACCAGCCGCCCTGGTCCTTCGCGTCCCCGGCTTGGTCCTTTTTGTCCGGGCGGTGATGGTGCGGGCGCTTGCTGTCGTCGGGATGCTCGTCGGGGGCGCCCTCGTCACCGTGCTCGTCGTCGGCGGCTTTGTCGTCCGTCGCGGCGTGGCTCTGCGGCTGCGGGCCGGGAGCTGCGGCGGGTGCAGCGGGGTCCTCCTTCTCCACTTTCTTATCCGGACATCCGGTCATGAAGAGCCCGGCGACGAGGCTCGTGAGAAGGACGCTGACTGTGCGCTGCATTGAGTTGCCTCCGCGTCGGAGCCTACACCAGGCCTCCGTTCGAGACTAGGAGCCCGCCGCTCACGCGAGTGTCGCGTGAGCCCTGCGCTCGACGCGGGGCCCCGCGTGTATGATGGGGCGTTTCAGATGGCAAGGAGGAGGTACGTCATCATCGGCGACGGCGCTGCGGGCCTTGCGGCCGCGGAGCGCCTGCGCGAGCTCGACGCGGGCGCGAGCATCGGCGTCTTCACCGACGATCCGAGCCCCGGCTACTTCCGCGCTGCGCTCACGAATTACCTCTTGGGTGAGCTCCGTGAAGATCAACTCTGGGCCACGAGTCCCGATTTCTACGAAACGTCGAGTGTTCGTCGCGTGTTTGGACGCGTCGTGGGCGTCGACACCGCGCGTTCGGTCGTGTGGGATGCGACGAGCCCGACGCCGACGCCCTACGACGCGTTGCTCGTCGCGTCCGGCGCGCGGGCGCGCATGCCGAGCTTCGAGGGCGCGCACCTGCCCGGCGTGATGACGCTCCGCACGATCCAAGACGCGCGACAGGTCGTGGACCTCGTGCGGCTCCGCCGCCTCGAACGCGCGGTCGTGCTCGGCGGCGGAGCGCTCGGGCTCGAGTGGGCGCACGCGCTCCGCGAGCACGGCGTCGCGGTGGTGCTCGTCGAGGTCGCGCCGCGTCTCTTGCCGGGCGCGCTCGACGAGGTCGCTTCCGATTTGCTCGCCGCGCGTCTGCGTCAGGCAGGGATTCAGGTCGTGCTCGGCGACGCCGTCGCGCGCGCGCTGCCCGGGCCGGACGGCGCGCTCGCCTCGCTCGTGCTGCGCTCCGGACACGCGCTCCCGTGCGGCCTACTCGCGGCGGCGCTCGGCGTCGTGCCGAGCTCGGAGTTTTTGAAGGGCAGCGGCGTCGCGCTCGGCGAAGACGGCGCCGTTCTCGCCGCGCGCACGCTCGCGACGAACGTCCCGAACGTCTTCGCCGCGGGCGACGTCGCGCGCGTCGACGGCGAGGCGCTCCGATTGTGGGAGCCGGCGCGCAGCCAGGCGCGCGTGGCCGCGGAAAACATGGCCGGCGGCCGCGCCGAGCACCGCCCGGGCGTCCACTATTTCGCGACACGCCTCTTCGATCTCGACTTCGCGCGACTCGGCCGCATCGAACGCGCCGACGGCCGCGAGCACCTGGTCGATATGCCGCGCGGCACCGGCACCATCGCGTACCGCAAGCTCGCGCTCGAACAGGGCCGGCTCGTCGGCGCGCTCATGATCGGCGAGCGTTCGGCGCGCGCGCGGCGCGCCGGCCGCCACTACAAGCGTCTCATCGACACGCGGGCGGACGTGACGCGCATTCGCGACAAGCTGCTCGACCCCGGCTTCGATTTCGAGGGCTGGCTCGGGACGCAAGCGCTCTTCGAGAAGCCGGCGGAAAGGCGTCCCACGACCGTGCTCGTGAAGGCGGCGAAGCTCCGGAGCACGCAACCCGTGAGTCTCGCGCGCACTTCGGTACTACCGAGCACGGCGCCGAACGCGAGTCGCACTTCGGTACTACCGAGCTCGGCGCCGGCCGCCGGTCGCACTTCGGCGTTACCGAGCTCGGTGCCCGGCTCGGAGGACACCGCGTGGCTCGCGCGTCCCTCGACGGCGCGGCTCTCCGCCCCGGGCAGCGCTCCTCCGAGCGCGGCGCCGGCCACGCTCGTGAGCCCGCGCGGCGGCACGCGCGTGCTTTCGATCGGCCTGAACGCCGAGCTCGGCGCCGCCCCCGACAAAGAGCCGCCGCTCGCCGCGCGGCTCGACGGCCTCGGCCGGTCGTTTCCAATCGTGCGGGCGGCGCTCACGCTCGGTCGCGCCCCGACTTCCGACGTCGTCATCGACGACGCTTCGGTCGCCGGGTTGCACGCGCAGATCCTCCGGCAGGGCCCGAAGCTCTTCTTGTGCGACGCCGGCAGCCGCACGGGCACGGGGCTCAACGGTCGGCTCGTCGTCGGTTCGCAACCGCTCCACGACGGCGATCGCCTGCGCGTCGGTCCGGCCGAGCTCGTGCTCTCGGCGCCCTCGCTCCGCCGCAGCGAACCCGACGAAGCGCTCGCGACGACGAACGAGCTCGTGCTCGAGGTGCGCTCGGGCCGCAACATGGGCCTCTCCTTCGCCTTGCGCGGCGAGGGCATGCTCATCGGCAGCGCGCCGGGCTCGAGCATCGAGCTCGCGGAGCTGAGCGTCGCGCCGCAGCACGCGCGCCTGCGCCAGGCGGGCGGGCAGGTGTTCGTGTCCGATCTCGGCAGCGGACTCGGAACGTCCGTGGGCGGCGCGCCGCTCGCGCCCGGACGCGAGGTGTCGCTCGCCCCGGGAGCGTGGCTGCGCGTCGGCGCGGTCGACCTCGTGCTCGCGACGGGCGGCGTCGTCGGCGCCGCGGCGCTCCGTCCACGAGCGCGCCTGAGCGTCGACGCGGGCCCCGGCGCGGGCGGCTCGCTCGGCGTGACCGAACGCGCGCTCGTCGGCAGCGGCGGCGACGCGACGCTCGTCATCCCGGGGCTCGCGCCCGTGCACCTCGAAGTGCGGCGCGAGGGCAACGTGTTCTTCGCGCGCGACCACTCGGGCGGAGCGAGTTTTCGCAGCGGCACGCCGCTCGGACCGCAGCCGGTGGCGCTTTCGCACGGCGACGCGCTCCTGCTCGGCCACGGCACGATGCTGCGCTTCGAGGAAGTCCCGTGACGAGCTACACCGACAAGCTCGCCGCGCGCGTCGCGGCGCAAGCGTCGGCCTGCATCGGCTGCAACGACTGCCTGCTCGCCTGCCCGATCCCCGAATCGCGGAACGTCACGATCGCCGAGCTCAACGCCGCGGTGCGCTTGCCGGTGATCGGCGCGCCGCACGTGGTCGCTTTCTTGAGCGCCTGCACCCAGTGCAAGCAATGCGTGCCGGCGTGTCCCGCCGATCTCGATCGCTCCGAAATGGTGCTCGTGAACAAGCTCAAGGTCGAGGACGCCGTCCCGAACCACGAGCTCCTGCTGCAGGCGCGCGAGCGCGTGTCGCCCTCCGGCTACACGCTCGACGGACTCGCGCAGGGCCTCGCGGCGCTCGAGATTTTTCGCGGCGCGCCCGTGGTCGCGCTCCGGCGACTCCTCCAAAAGTCCACGTTGCGCTGGCTCGCGCCGGGCGAAGCGCTGTGCAAAGACGGCGATTTTTACGAGCGGCTCGCCGTCGTCTTGAGCGGCTCGCTCGTGCAAACGTCGACGGGACCGAAGGGCGAGCTCTTTCATTTGATCGGGCTCGGCCCGGGCTCGTTCCTCGGCGAGGTCGGCGTGCTCGGGGATTGCCCGGAGCCGTACGGCGCGCTCGCGCGCGAAGCGAGCGTCGTGCTCGAGGCGCCGAAGCTCGCCGTACTACGCTTGATGGAACAGGCGCCGAGCGTCGGCGACACGCTCGAGGTCGTGTACGCCCGCCACGCGCTCTGGAACCACGCGCGCAAGCCGGGCTCGCTCGGCACGCTGCCCGAAGCGGCCGTCCTCGAGCTCTTCGCCGAGGCCAAGCTCGAGCTCGTGCAGCCGGGGGAAGCGCTCTTCTCACAAGGCGACGCCCCGCGTGACTTCTTCCTCGTGCGCAACGGCTTCCTGCGTGCGGCGCGGCGCGACGGCGCCGGCGAGCGCGTGCTCACCTACTTTCGCGAAGGTGACGCGCTCGGCCTCGCGAGCCTCTTGCAGAACGAGCCCGCGCAGAGCTTCACGGCCCTCGCCGTCGGACGCGCCGAGGTCGTGCGGGTGAGCGGCGAGGCGCTCCGCCGGCTCTTCGCACGCTACCCCAACGCCTACGCCGGTCTCGCTCAGGGCGCGCTCGAAGCCGAACGGCTCGCGCGCTCGGCGGAAGTCGGCGTCGGACCGCTCGCGGTAGCCGCGGCGCCGTCGCAGCACCCGCTCGGACCGTACGTCGCCGCGTACGCGCCGGGGAGCGCGGCTCCCTCCGCTCCGTACGCGAGGCCGAGCGTGCCGTCGGCGCCGCCGAGCGCGTCGGGGCCCGGCGCGGCGTCCTTGCCGCGCTCGTCGAATTACGAACGCGTCTCGGGCGAGCGCGTGCTCGCGGGCGCGAAGGCACCGCTCGAAGCGGGCGTCCTCGTCGAGGAAGGCATCGCGACCGGGCGCGAGGTGCTCGTCGTCGACCAAAATCTCTGCACGAGCTGCGGCAACTGCATCGACGCGTGCGAGCGCCGCCACGGCACGAGCCGCCTGCAGCTCCGCGGCCTCCAGATCGAAAACTACATGTTCCCGACGGCATGCCGGCACTGCGCCGATCCGGCGTGCCTGCTCTGCAGCGTGAACGGCATCGTCCGGCTGCCGAGCGGCGAGATCCAAATCGTGGAAGACAACTGCATCGGCTGCGGCGCCTGCGCCGAACGTTGCCCTTACGGCAACATCAGCATGCACGCGGTCGAGCGCAAAAAGCGCGGCTTCTTCCCCACGCTCTTCGACTTTCTCGTGCGCGGCGCCATCCGCGAACAAGCCCTCGACGCCATCGATCCGAAGACGCTGCGGGTGGCCGTGAAGTGCGATCTCTGCGCGGGGCACGGCGACTACGCCTGCGTCACGGCGTGTCCCGTGGGCGCGAATTTCCGCGTCGATCCCGGCGCGCTCGTCGCGAGCAAAGCGACGTAGATGACGGCGCTCGGCTCTCCCCGCCTCGCGCGCCGCCGGCGCTTGCTCGAGCGACAGTGGCCGTGGTTCTTCTCGGCGCTCGTCGTGAGCGGCGCGATCGCGGCTTTCGTCGTCGCGCTCGACGGCGGCGCGTTCGCGGCGTTCGAGGGCTTCGAAGCCGTCGTGCGCGGCTACACGACGCCGGGCGTCCTGCTCGGCGTCGGGGCGGTGTCGCTCGCCATCGCCAGTTTCGCGTACGCGCTTCGCAAGCGGGCGCTGCAGGAGAGCATGCCGGTCGGCACGCTCGCCGGGTGGCTCTGGGGGCACGTGTATCTCGGCGGGCTCGCGTTCGTGCTCGCGCTCGCGCACGCCGGCTACGGCGTCATCTCGAGCGTCCCGTCGAGCGGCAAGGCGCTCCTGCTCGTCCTCGGCGTGCTGGTCGGCAGCGGATTTTTGTGGCGCTTTCTTTACGCGGCCGTGCCGCGCATGGCCGCGACCAACGTCGGCAACTACTCCGCCCGCTCGACCCACGCGCGCGCCGAGGCGTGTCTCGTCGAGATCGAGAAGCTCGCGGCCGGCGCTTCGCCGCGCTTCCGAGAGCTCAAAGCCTGGGTGCTCCCGCGCACGCCGTCGCCCGCCGAGCTCGCGCACGCCGTCGCCACGTTGCCGCCCGAGGAGCGCGCCGCGTTCGGCGAGCTCGCGAGCCTCGCGTTGAGCCGGCTCGACGCGCTCGAGCGTGAACGCAAACAAGCGGGCTACGTGCGCTTGCTCCAGGGCCTGCGCGTGCTCCACGTGCCGCTCGGGCTCCTGTTCGTGGTGCTCGTCCCGCTGCACGTGCTGTTCGCGTACGACGCGCCGGTGCGAAAACTCGCGCTCGGTCCGGCGACGTTCGGCTCCGCGCTCGGCGGCTTCGAGCCGTCTTCGAGCTGCGCCGGGTGCCACGCGGACATCTACCAGGCGTGGCGTCACTCGATGCACGCGCACGCCATGACGAGTCCGATCATGATCGCGCAGACGAACCAGGTCGCCGCGCGCGTGCTCGCGAACGTACCGAGCCCCGATCCCAAGGAGGCGTGCGTCGCGTGCCACGGCCCGATCGGCACGGCGCTCACGGAAGGCAACACGCTGCCGTTGCCGGCGGGCCCGCTCTCCGATCGCGCGCTCCTCGACGACGGCATCGGCTGCGCCGTCTGCCATCAATGGCGCGGCACGACGCACACGGGCGGCGCCGCGCTCACGCGCTTTCAAGCCGAGCTCGAGGCCGGCCGCACCTATTACGGGCCGTTCGGCGACGCCGTCGGCAACGCCTTCCATCGGAGCGCGAAGAGCGACCTTTTCGCGACCCCCGAACGGCTCTGCCAAAACTGTCACTCCGTCGAGCTCGACAAGAACCACGACGGGCGCATCGACCGCGGCACCGACCTCGTGCTGCAAACGCTGTTCGAAGAGTGGGAGCTTTACGCCAAGGGCGGCGGCGCTTCGTGCGTCGATTGTCACATGCCGGTCGTCCGAGGCGCCAAGCGCGCCGCGCCCGGCGCGACCGTTCCCTTCGAGCAGGATCGGGACGCACCCGCCCGCTCGCTCCGCGACCACTCGTTCGTCGGCGTCGATTATCCGCTCGACGATCCGGCCGCGCGCGACGCGCTCGCGGGGCATCGGCAAGCGTTGCTCGCGAGCGCGGGCACCCTCGTGATCCCGCCGGCGAGCGTGGTGAAGACGGCGGACGCGATCGCGTTCGACGCGAAGCTCACGAACAGCGGCACCGGTCACGTGCTGCCGGGCGGCTTCGCGTTCGTGAGGCAGATGTGGTTCGAGGTCACGCTGACGGACGCGAACGGGCGTCTGCTCGGGAGCTCCGGCGTGCTCGCGAACCCGACCGACGATCTCTGCGACGCCAGCATCGTCGACGACGCGACGAGCCCGATGCGACCGCTGCTCGCCGGTTGCCGGGCGGTGGATCCGCAGCTCGTCAACTTCCAGCAAATGCTCGTCGACGAAGTGGTGGCCGCGCGCGACGAGCACGGCGTGATTCGCACGGGCTACCGCGGCGAGCGGCTGCTCGAGCGCGCGGCGGGCTCGCGTGAAACGGCGATTCAGACGCTCGACGCGGGGCCCGTGCCGCGGACCCGCCGTTCGACGGGCAAGCCGGTCGCGCCGCTTCCGCCCGGAGAGAGCACGAGCTTTCCCTATCGGTTCGAACTCACAAAAGGTGAGATTCCGAAGCGCGTGACCGTACGGCTGCTCTTTCGCGTCGCCTCCCCGTATTTTTTGCGCGCTCTCGGTCGCGATCAGCCGCCCGGAGAGACGCCGCGCCTCGACGCGCTCGTGGGCGCGCTCATCGTCACCGAGATGGCGAGAGCCACGGTGGAACTTTGAACGTTCCACGTGCAGCGCCTCGCGCGAGCCGGACGCCGATCAGTGACGCCGCCGCGGCGGGAAACTTCTTTACAATTTGACGGGTTCGACTGCAGAGGGCACGCTCTGGGTACTCTTGGATCGGAACGCCGTGACAGACTCCGTTGCTCGTTGGATCGGTCTCGCTGCGCTCGGGGCCATTGCGTGTTCGAACGGTCCGCACACCGCGCCACCGAACGCGGCGCCCACGGGCGGCAGCGGCGGCGGTGCCGGCATGGGCGCGGCCGCGATGAGCTCGGGCGGCGCGACGAGCTCGGCCGCGCTCTCGTGCACGACGACGGCGCCGGGCGTCGCTCCGCTGCGTCTGCTCACGCACGTCCAATACGACAACACGGTCGCCGATCTGCTCGGTGACACGACGCAACCGTCGCAGCAGTTCCCGGCCGAGAACGTGGTGCTCGGCTTCAGCAACAACGTCGCCGCCAATCAGGTGAACCCGACGCTCATCGCCGCTTATCAAAGCGCGGCCGAGGCGCTCGCGGCGACGGCGGTTTCGTCACGCCTCTCGACGCTCGCGCCGTGCCCCGACGGCAGCGCGAGCTCCGACTGCGGGCACGCGTTCGTCACGAACTTCGGCACGAAGGCGTTCCGCCGCGCGCTCACCGCGAACGAGGCGACGATCTTCGACAACCTCTTCGACGCGACGCTGCCGCAAGGCTACTCGCAAGCCATCGAGCTCACGCTGCGGGCGATGCTGCAGTCGCCGCAGTTCCTCTACCGCGTCGACGCGCTCCACGCCCCGACGCCGGAGACGGGCGCCGTCGCGCTCGGACCGAACGAGCTCGCCTCGCGCCTTTCGTACTTCCTGACGAACAGCACGCCGGACGACACGCTGCTCGCCGCGGCCGCGAACAACCAGCTCGTCACGTCCTCGGACGTCGAAACGCAAGCGCGCCGCCTGCTCGGCACCGCGCGCGCGCGCGCGATGGCGCAAGACTTCATGAGCCAGTGGCTCGGACTCTCCACGCTCGACGGCGCCGCCCGTCAAGCGTCCGACGAGAGCTTCGGCCCGTCCGAGCTCGTGCCCGATTGGAAATCGACGCTCGCCTCGTTCATCGACGACGCCGTGTGGAACGACGGGACGCTCGGCGGCCTGCTCACGTCGCCGAAGCTCTTTTTGACGCCCAAGCTCGCGACGCTCTACGGCCAGGCGATGCCGAGCGATCCGACGACGCCGGTGAGCCTGCCGTCCGAGCGGAGCGGCCTCCTGACGCAGCCCGCGATCATGGCGCTCCTCGCGCACCCCGATCAATCGGGGCCGGTGCAGCGCGGCGTGTTCGTGCTGCAGCAGGTGCTCTGCGTGCAGGTGGCGCCCCCGCCGCCGAACGTCGTCGCCGTGCCGCCCGCCGTCGACCCGAACGCGACGACGCGCGAGCGCTTCGCCGAGCACATCGCCGATCCGAGCTGCGCGAGCTGTCACGTCTCGCTCGACGGCATCGGCTTCGGCTTCGAGAACTACGACCAGCTCGGCCGCTACCGCGCGACGGAAAATGGGCTGCCGGTCGACGCCTCGGGCGAAGTCGTCGGTTCGGGCGATCCGTCGCTCGAGGGCCCGTTCAACGGCGCGCTCGACCTCGCGAGCAAGCTCGCGAACAACGAGACCGTACGGAGCTGCGTCGCGACCCAGTGGTACCGCTACGCCATGGGCCGGGTCGAGGACACGACCGACCAATGCAGCCTGAACGACGTGAGGTCGCGCTTCTCCGCGACGAACGGCAACTTCACCGAGCTCCTCGTCGCCATCACCCTGAGCGACGCGTTCCGCTACCGCCCCGCGATGGATAACCAATGAAACGGCGCATCGATCGCAGATTGTTCCTCCGTGCCGCGACCGGCGCGGCCGTGGCGCTGCCGCTCTTGCCCTCGCTCCGCGCACAGGGGCAGAGCAGCGCGCCCATTCGCCGCTTCGTCACGTTCTACACGCCGAACGGGCAAATCCACTCGGCGTGGTGGCCCACGGCCAGCACGAGCCAGACCGATTTCACGCTGAACGACATTCACCAGCCGCTCGCCGGGCACCTGAGCCGCCTCACCCTGCTGAAGAACGTCGATTTGCAAACCGCCGGCGGCGGCCCGGGCGGCCCGCACCAGCGCGGCATCGGCACGCTCTTCACCGGGCAATATTTGCAGGACGGCGACTTCGTGGACGGCTGCGGTTCGACGGCGGGTTGGGCCGACGGCGTCAGCGTCGATCAGGTCATCGCCGCGCAGATCGGGCAGAGCACGCCGTATCCGAGCCTCGAGCTCGGCGTGCGCGCGACCGACAACGACGTGCAGGGGCGCATCGCCTATTCGGGCCCGGGCGCGCCGCTCCCGCCCCTCGTGCAGCCGCTCGACGTCTATAACCGCGTCTTCAAGGATCTCGTGGTGCCGGACCAGTCGGGCAACATGCCGGCCGATCCGATGATCGCGCAGCGGAAGAGCGTGCTCGACGCCGTGAGCTCGCAGATTTCCGAGCTCGAAACGCGCGTGTCCTCCGACGACAAACAGAAGCTCGACGCGCACCTCACGCTCGTTCGCGACGTCGAGCGGCGCCTCGCGCAGTCGGCCGTCTCGTGCTCGAAGCCGCCGGTTCCGGCCACGATGGATCCGACGAGCGTGACGGACATGCCGAACATCGCGACGCTCGAGATCGACCTCTTGTCGATCGCGTTCGCGTGCGACCTCGTGCGGGTCGCAAGCTTCGCTGTCTCGACCGGCTTCAACCGCATCCAGTATCCCTGGCTCAACAGCATGGGTGAAGGCCACCCGCTGTCGCACGAGGATCCGAGCGATCCGGACGCGCACTCCCAGCTCGTCGCGCGCGCGCAGTGGCACGCCGGCCTCATCGCGCGCCTCTACGACAACCTGGCGAGCGTGAACGAGGGCGATTCGACGGTCGCCGACAACACGCTCCTCATGTGGTCCACCGAGGTGTCGGAAGGCAACGTGCACTCGCACACCAACATGCCGATCGTCCTCATGGGCGGCGGTTGGTACTTCCAGACCGGCCGCTACATCGACTGCGTCGAGAACGGCACGAACCCGTCGCACTCGAACCTGCTCGTCACGCTGATGAACGCGATGGGCGTCGAGCAGACGACGTTCGGCCGGCCCGAGTTCTGCACCGGACCGCTCAAGGCCCTCGCCTGAGTCTCCCGGCGCTCGCGCGGCGGCTCGTCCGTTCGGGCGGGGCGGGTGCGCTCGCCGGCGGCACCGATCTCGCGACGCTCACGCTGCTCGTGCGCGCGGCGGGCTTTTCGCCGCGAGGAGCGAGCGTCCCGGCGCTCGTGCTCGGCGCCGTCGTCATGTTCTTCGGCCAGAAGTACCTCGCGTTTCGCGCAGGAGGCAAACCGAGCGTGCGTGAGCTCGTGACGTTCACCCTGGTGCAAATCGGAGGTCTCGCCCTCACGGCGTGGCTCTTCGACGCCCTGCTCGCCGCCGTGCCCCTCGCGACGAGCCACTACGTCGTGAGTCGTCTCTGCGTCACGAATTTGGTCTGGCTCGCGTACAGTTTTCCCCTGTGGCACCTCGTGTTTCGCGGGCCCGGGGCCGAACGCGCGGGACCATGAGCCCCGGAAGGGACGATTTTCCACAGGCACGAAGCGTGCGCGGGGCATCGACAGAACGCTTTCGTATCCTTACGTTGTCCCGGAAATGGGTACGAGCGCATTCCCGGGCGAACCGACGCAGCCGCCGAAAGGCCAAGTTCCGAAAGGTCAGGTACCCCCGCCGCGCGCCAGTTGGTACGCGTGGGTGCTGCTCGGCGGGCTCCTCGTCGCTTCGTGGAGTCTCACGAACTACTTCGGCAACGGCGGTTCGGAGCCGACCGTCTCGTATTCCGCCTTCTACAAGGCGGTGGACGCGCAGACGGTCGAGCGCGTGACCATCAAGGGCCAGACCGTGACGGGCTCGTTCAAGCAGGCGACGCCCGTGAACGGCCACCCGTCACGCACGTTCCGCACCTACCTACCCATGCAGGAGGATCGCGACCTCTTGCCGCTCCTTCGGAACAAGGGCGTCGTGGTCGACGTACGGAGCGACGAGCAGCCGGCGATTTTCCAGGTCGCTCTCTCCTTCCTGCCGCTGCTCCTCATCAGCGGCGTGTGGATTTGGCTGTCACGACGCGCGTCGAACATGATGGGCGCCGGCGGTCCGCTCGCGATGATGCGCGGCCGCTCGCGCCGCTTCGAAAAAGAGAACGAGGTGCCGGTCCGCTTCGACGACGTGGCGGGCCTGCAGGCGGCCAAGCGCGATTTGCAAGAGATCGTTCAGTTCTTGAAGGAGCCGGAGCGGTTCCGAAAACTCGGCGGCAAGGTGCCGCGCGGCGTGCTCCTCGTCGGCCCGCCCGGCACGGGCAAGACGTTGCTCGCGCGCGCGGTCGCAGGTGAAGCGGGCGTCCCGTTCTTCTCGATCAACGGCTCGGAGTTCATCGAGCTCTTCGTCGGCGTCGGCGCGTCCCGCGTGCGCGAGCTGTTCGAGGAGACGAAGAAGGTCGCCCCCGCCATCGTGTTCATCGACGAGATCGACGCGGTGGGCCGCTCGCGGGGCGCCGGGCTCGGCGGCGGCCACGACGAGCGCGAACAGACGCTCAATCAGCTGCTTTCCGAGATGGACGGCTTCTCGCGCAACGATCTCACCATCGTGCTCGCCGCGACCAACCGGCCCGACGTGCTCGATCCGGCGCTGCTCCGACCCGGCCGTTTCGACCGGCGCGTGATCATCGATCGGCCCGAGCGCTCCGCGCGGCGCGCCATTCTGGAAGTGCACACGCGCGGCAAGCCGCTCGCACCCGACGCCGACCTCGACGAGCTCGCCGGCAACACGCCGGGCTTCTCCGGCGCCGACCTCGCCAATCTCGCGAACGAGGCCGCGCTCGCCGCCACCCGCCGCGGCGCCGAAGCCATCGCGATGTCCGACTTCATGACCGCGTACGACAAGATCGTGCTCGGCGATCCGCGTGAAACCATCCTCGACACGCTCGAGAAGCGGCGCATCGCCGTGCACGAGTCGGGACACGCGGTGGTCGCGCATTTCTCGCCGAACGCGGAGCCGCCGCAGCGCGTCAGCATCATTCCGCGCGGCATGGCGCTCGGCGTCACGCAGCAGAGCCCGGAGGGCGACCGGCACATCTACACCCAGCCGCAGCTCGCCGACACGTTGCGCGTCATGCTCGGCGGTCATTCCGCCGAACGCCTCGTCTTCGGGGACACCTCGTCCGGCGCGGAAAACGACCTCAAACGCGCGAGCGAGCTCGCCTTCAAGATGGTCGCGCACTGGGGCATGAGCGAGAAAATCGGGCCGGTTTACCACGAACATCGGAGCGAACATCCGTTCCTCGGGCAAGTGCTCGCGACCGAAGGCGCCACGAGCGACGCCACCGTGCATCTCATCGAGAGCGAGACGCGGGACGTGCTGAGCGAGGCGCGCGAGGCCGCGCTCAAGGTGCTGCGTGACCATCGCGACGCGCTCGATCGACTCGTGAAGGTGCTGCTCGAACGCGAGACGATCGAGAAAGAGGAGCTCGGACGCTTGCTCGGACCGGGCGCGATCCGCGTTCGTTACGAAGAAGCGCCCGCGCTCCACTGAGCGTCCCTCGGCTCGACGTCGATTTGTCGACGTGACGGCGCGCCGCCGGCCATAGGACGGCAGGTGACTTCGATGCGACGACGAGCGGCCTCTGCCGCGCTGGCCGGCTTTGGCTTTCTCGCCACCGCGCTCGGCGCGTGCATCAGCAAAACCGATCCCACGGCTCCCGACCCCCATTTGCCGGCGGCGCGCGCCTGCCCGGCCGCGGTCGGCATGATTTCCGACGGAGAATCGGCCAACAAGACCAACTTCATCCAGGGCCGCGGCGGCTACTGGTACACCTTCCTCGACACGAAGGACAACGGCGGCTCCGACATTTGGCCGCTGTCGGGCCAGCTCGGCGGCACCTTCGAGATGAGCGACGGCGGGGCCGCGGGCACCGCGCACTCGGCGCGCATGAAGGGCACCATCGGCGGCGGCGACATCGTCTACGCCGGGATGGGGCTCAACTTCGTGGACCCGAAGGGCACCTACGACGCGAGCCGGTTCGGCGGCATCGCGTTCTGGGCGAAGAAGAACGGCGGCTCGACGAACCACGTGCGGCTCAAGGTTCCCGACGCGCAAACCGACCCCGACGGCAAGCTCTGCAAGCAGTGCTTCAACGACCACGGCATGACGCTCGAGCTCTACGACCAGTGGACTCACTACGTCGTCCCGTTCAAGGCGATGCACCAGGAAGACTGGGGGCCGAAGGACGACGGCATCGATCCGTCGCGCATCTACGGCGTGCAGTTTCAGGTGAACGAGAAGAACGCGGTGTTCGACATCTCCGTCGATCAGATCGAGTTCACGGGCTGCGGCTGACGCGAGCGGCCGGACCGCCGAATTTCTCGGCCAAAGGTCGCGGCGCGCTCTAGTATCGCGCCGCCCGATGAGACGTGTCCGCTCGCTCCGCGTTCGCACGCTCGTCGGCGCGCTCGTGCTCGCGGGGCTCGCCTGGGTCGCCGCGTCACGGCGTGAATCGACCGCGCGCGCGAAGCCGCACCGGCACGAGGCGCGCGACCCGGCGCCGCACGCGCGCGCGCCGCGCAAGCCCATCCCGCCGGACTCACCGTGGGCGAGCCGCGAGGCGTGTGAGCGCGCACTCGCGGCCGGCGGCGCCCCCCGGGCGGCGGGGGTGGCGCGCATCGGCGCGTGGAACCTGCACTGGTTTCCCGACGGTCGCCCCGGCGACGGGCGACCCGAAGGCGCGGCGGATCTCGCCTGGCTCGCGTGCGGCATCGCGTGGCTCAAAGTCGACGTGCTCGCCGTCGAGGAGATCAAGCGCCCGCCGCGCGGCGACGAAGGGCTCGCCGAGCTCACGCGCCGGCTCGACGCGCTGACGGGCGGCTCCTGGCAGAGCTTGCTCGACGATTGCCCGCACGCCTCCTCGCAGCACGTCGGGCTCCTCTTCGACGCGAAGCGCGTCAAGCTCCGGAGCCACGCGGTCGTCGGTGCCCTGAACCCGCTCGGCGAGCCGTGCAAGAACGAGCTCAGGCCGGGACTCGCCGGCTACTTCGCGTTCCCGGGCGGGCTCGATCTCAGCGTCGTCGCCGCGCACCTGAAAAGCGGCGTGGACGAGCGGGCGTTCACCGATCGCGCGCGTTCGTTCGACGCCTTCGCCGAGGCCGCCGCCGCCGAACAGCGGCGCACGCGCGACCGTGACGTGCTCTTCATCGGCGACATGAACACGATGGGCTGCGAGGACTGCGACGTGCCCGTCGCCCCCGTCGCCGAGCTCGCGCGCATCGACGCGGCGTTCGCCTCGTCGCACGCGTCGCTCGCGCGTCTCGGCGCCGAGCCGGCGTGCTCGCATCGCTACGCGGGGCACAGCGTGCTCCTCGACTGGGCGGCGAAGAGCGACCTCGCCGAGCTCCCGAGCGGGAGTCACGTGACCGTTTCGGGCGCGTGCGGCGAGCTCGGCTGCGACGCGCTCGGGGAACACCTCGCGCCCGAACAGCACCTGAGCGACCACTGTCCGATCTGGGTCGATCTCGACGACGTGGACCGCGATTGAGAGCCGGGGCGCCGCCGGAGTAAGCTCGCGCGCATGCCCGGCTACTTCCTCGTCAAGAGCGAGCCCTTCAAATACCCCTTCTCGAAGCTCGTGAGCGACAAGCGCACGACGTGGGACGGCGTTCGCAACTTCGAGGCCAGAAATCACCTGCGCTCGATGAAAGTCGGCGATTTGCTCCTCTTCTATCACTCGAACGAGGGCAAGGAGATCGTCGGGGTCGCGAAGGTGACGCGCACCGCCTACCCCGACGCGACCGCCGAAGACGGCGATTGGTCCGTCGTCGACATCGCACCGGTGAAAGCGCTCGCCGCACCCGTCTCGCTCGCCGCCATTCGTGAGGACGCGAAGCTCGCGGAGATGCTGCTCTTGCGCCGGTCTCGCCTGTCGGTCGTCCCGGTGACGCCGGCCGAGTTCAAACGCGTGCTCGAGCTCGGCAAGACCAAGCTCTGAGCGCGCTCGGCGTTTTCAGGCGCCCTCGGCCTTCACTTCGCGCTGGTCTTTGATTTCGATCAAGGTCGAGAGCGCCTCGATCTCGCGCTTGGTCTGAATCTCGCGTTGCCGGAGCACCTTGAGATCGGACTCCACCTTGCGCACCTGGGCCTCGGTCTCGCGGAGGGCGTCACGCAGCTTGTCTCGTTCGCCTTTCAGAAGCTCGCTATCGATCGCCACAGCCTTCTTCCTTTCGATCGACCCCGCCCGTCGCGACGTGGGGTTCCAAAGCCGAGTGCCCGCCGGTGACTAGACCAAATTCGAAAAAAGACGGCAAGGCGAGAGACACGTAACGCGTGCACAAGGTGTGGACAAGAAAATCACGAAACAGCATGTTTTTGGCTTGAAGTGCGCTGAGGGGCAGCGTAACTTCAGGCTCGAAGCTCGCGGCACACCTGTCCGCGGGTGACACGTTTCGTAGCAGATCGCGGGGACGTCGCGGTGGCGGTCGGGTGCGGTGGTGCTGAGCCACGCGCAGGCGTCCGTCGTCGCCGTTCGCGCGCGGCCGGACCACATCGAGGGTTCGAGCCCCGCGCGGGCGCACAATGCGTCCGGTCGCCCCGACGGGGTCGACCGCGCTCGCTCGGCTCGTCCGAGCGCTTGCCCGCGATCGAATGCACTCCGGTCCCATCCGGCGCGTCGCTCGTTCGCGCGAGCGGTCTTGCCGGCGACCTCGACGCGCGTCGCGCCCGCCTCGGCTCCTCCAAGCCGTCGCGCCGCGGCGTCGCGTGACGCAGAGTGCACGCGTTCGAATTGCTCGGGCCTCCGCGCAGTCATGGGCGAGCTCGGGCGTTCGGCGCGGCCGGTGAACGCCGGGCTCGTCCCGACGTTCGCTGCTCGCGGCCTTCGCTGGCCAGCGAACCGAGCGTGAGCCCGGGTCGCGCGAGGGAACGGGTTACTCGCGGGCGTGCTCGGGGTTCACGTCGATAGGCAGAGACGTAGGCGGGCAGCGATGCTCGCCGAAGTGAAGGCACTCCGGTCAACCGTGGAGTGCCCGGGCCGTTCACGCGCGCTCGGGCAGGAAGCGGTTTCGGGGCTCGGGCAGCGCCGTCCGTCGCGAGACACGGCGCGGCTCGCGCTCCCCGGGGTGCCAGAAGCCGTGCGTTACGATTCGTCGCCGGAAGAGAACGCCCGCGACGGACCGCAGCGAGCGGCCGAAGCGAGTGACACGCCGTGAAAGCGCGTCACTCCCGCGCGACGATTTCGGCGCGTGGCGTCGAGGTGAGACTGCCCGGGTGCTCTTCTTTGACAAGCTGGGTTTGCACGTCCTCGATCGACGCACTTTGCGTCGGCGGTTCCGCAAGGAGGTCCGTCCGGCGCACTCCTCGTCCCGGGTCGCGCGTTCTCGCTGGAACGCGCGGTGAAGGCTTGGCGATAGGTGCGGCGCACCGCCCCCGCAGTCGAATCGACTCGGGCCCCGGAGCCCCTGCGCTCACCCGCAGCGCGATCGAAAGGACGAGGCGTTCCTCGGGTGCGTGCTCGCGGCGGCCGTGAAAACCGGCCCCCGCCCCGCACCCCGGGCTTTCGGGTCAACGCCCTCTCGAGGGCGAGCCGGCGATCGCGGGCGGAGTGCGAGCGCGCGGTGCCCGGAAGCCGGCCGGAGCGTCAGCGATTGGGACCAACGGGACGAGCCTCCTCAGCCGACGGCGCGGGAGGTTCGCGGCGCGCACGTCGCGCCGCAACGTGGCGTTCCAATCAAAGCGGGCGTGCGCTTGACCGCGCCGCCCACCGCACCGGACCGAGCAGGCGCGAACCTCGCGGGTCCGAGCGGCGGAACCCAACTAGAGCTGATGGTGCCTCGATCCCAGGATCGGGGAGTCGGTGAGAAAGACTCGGCATGGGGCGTGATGGCGCCCACCCACCGGCAAGCAGCTTCCGCGCGGGCGGCTCGGGAAACCGAAGCCGCCCGCGCGTCATTTGGGCTCAGTTTTCGCGGGCACGAGCTCACCGCGCGCGCCGACCACGTATGCGCGGCGCACGGTTTTTCGTGCGACGCCGCGCGACGGGCTCGTCAGATGAGCGAGGGCATTTTTGGGGCGCGGCGCGGGGCGTGTCTCGACCCGCACGAGCGAGCTCCCCCGCGCGAGCTCGAGCGTCACGCGCGTGCGCCAGACGACGCCGCTGCCGCGCTCGAGCCGCTCGACCGCGGCCGAAGGATGCGACGACGCGCGCACCCAGCCGTCGTGATGGCGCACGAGCCACGACACCGTGCCGGCGCCGCCTGGCAAAACGACCTCCTCTTCGACGACGGCGACGCGCTCGAGCGGTGCCGAGCTCGGCGGTTGCTGCGTCACTTCGCGTAGTCGCCGCTCGACGGCGGGGGCACGACCGCGTCGGGATCCTCGACGGGCGCCTGGTTCACCCGGGCGCTCGGCGTGTGCTTCTCCGCGGCGGCCGGGTGCTCGAAGCGCGGCGTGGTTTCAGCACGGCAGCCGGGTCCGAAACCGCTCGCGTCGAGGTCGTACTCGGTGCTGCCGCTGTGGGCGTCGCCCTTTTCGTCTTCGTGCGTCACCTCGAGCCTCACTTCGCGCCGGCCCGCGCGCGCCGGGGAGCAATACGCGACGAGGTAATACTTCGCGTGCGTCGCCGCGACGCGCGAGCCCGCTTCTTCGAACGCGATGGGCAGGGTGTCCGCGTCTTGCGCGTGGACCACGCCGCCGCGCGCGAAGCGGAGGTACGGCGTGTCGTCGCCGATGCCGACCGCGATCACGTCGTGCGTCGTCGCGTCGAGCGCGGCGTCGAGCTTCGACTCGTCGGTGCGCCCGGCGAGATCGGGCCCGCGCGCGAAGACGACGAGTGTGCCGAGATGGATCGGCTTTTTGTCGGACTCGGTGCGGTCGAGCTCGGCGAGCCCCGCGAGGATGGCGCCGTCGAGGTCGCGCGAGGCGTCGCGGCTCGTGAGCTTCGTCACGGCGGCCGCGCTCGGATTTTGGGCGCCGCGCGCGTAATCGCCCACCGTCTTGAGCCCGGGGCTGCCGTCGAACGCTCGCACGGCGACGGGCAGCGCGGGCGAGAGTTTGCGGACGAACGCTTCGATTGCCTCCGCGTAGTTCTGGCGCTGCGCGGCGCTCGGATTTTGGCTCACGTCCACGAGCAGGAGCACGCGTTCGCTCGTGACGGCGTCGCGCGGCAGGAGCGTGCGATCGATGAGGCGCGCCGAAAGCTCCTGCCCGTTTTCGTAAACCTTGAAGCTCTTCGCTTCGAGGTCCGTCACGGGCTCGCCGTGGTCGGTGACGCTCACGTAAAACGCGACGTTCGACGGTTTCTGCGTGCTCACGTCGAGCGTCTCGACGCGCACGCCGCCGAACACCGAGCACCCGACGAGATACGGCGCGAGCGCCGCGGCCACGGCGAGGATCGCGCCGCCGCGGGTCGTGCGCCCCGCGCGCGTCATTCCCATTCCGTCCGGCCGGCGCGCGCCGCGTCGAGCATGTCCGTCATCCGGTAGCTGAGCTCGCGCGGCAGCTCGGCTTCGGTGAAGGCGCGCACGTCGAGGATCTCGAGCGGATTCTCCGCCTTTCCGTGCTCGAACTCGACGAGCGCGTCGACCACGATCGTCACGGCGTGAAAGCGCGCGTCGCGCTCCGGGTCCGAGTAGACGCCGACGAGCCGCCCGAGCTCGAGCACCTTCGCGCCGGTCTCCTCCTCGATCTCGCGGGCGAGCGCGCTGCGGAACGTCTCGCCCCATTCGAGCGTGCCGCCGGGCAGCGCCCAGCCGCCCGTGTCGCCGCGCCGGACGAGCACGTAGCGGCCGTCCCGGGTGCGCGCGGCGGCGCAAATTCCCACCACCGGCCGGCGCAGGAGGTGCCGGGCGACTTCCTTCGTGATGCGAAACAGAGCGGCGGGGATCCTCACGCTGCCGAGCATGCCGCGTTCCCGGGCGGCTGTCGCGCGCGCCTCGAGGGGTCGAATATGGTATGCGGGCGAACCTCGGGCCGAAGCGTCACGCGGCGGCCGTCCGCTCGATGAAGCGCGTTTTTGCCCTCGTTTCGTGCCTCGGGCTCGCCGGCTGCGCCCGAGCGGATCCGCCCGGCGCCGATCTCGCGCCGGAGAGCGTGACCATCACCGCGGCGGCGAGCGTCGAGGAGCACCCGGTGACTCCGGCCCACGCCGCCACGCTCGGCTCGGTCGAGGACAATCTGCCGTTTTCACCGACGGGCGAGCGCGCGGCGAGCATCGCCTGGCGCACGTGGATCTACACGGACGTGGGCCGCGAGCGCACGCGCTACGGCTACCTCCGCGCCGGAGCCGTGGTCGACGTGCGCGGGCCGCCCATCAAGAACGACGGCTGCGACGGCGGTTGGTACCGCGTGAACCCGCGCGGCTTCATCTGCGTGGGTCTCGGCGCGACGCTCGATCTGGCAAACCCCGTCGTGGTCGCGTCCGCCAAGCGCGCGATTCGCGGCGATCGGCTGCCGTACTCGTACGCGCTCTCGGCCGATCCGGCGCCGTTCCTCTACTTCCGGCTGCCCTCGGCGCGCGAGATGCGCGAGTCGGAGCAAACGGACGTGGCGGGCCGCGGCGCCATCTTCAAAGAAAAGCTCAAAAACCTCGGGCTCGAAGCGCTGTTCGCGGGGGGCGAGCCGCCGCCGTTTCTCGAAGGCGGCGCGAAGCTGAAAAAGCCGCTCGGCGTGAAGCAGCCGCTGCGCTTCGCGTACCACGCCGGTCAGCCGAGCGTCGACAGCGGCTTCGCCATCTCGCAGACGTTCGATTGGGAAGGACGCCGCTTCGGGCTCACGACCGAGCTCGACCTCATCGCGCTCGATCGCACGAAGCCGGTGGTGCCGAGCGCGTTCCACGGTATCGCGCTCGCCGACGACGAGGGTCTGCCGGTCGGCTTCTCCATGCCGCGCTACGCGCAGCGCTACACGAAGCACGCCGACGGTCACCTGTACCCCTCGACGACGCTCACCTACCGTGAGGCGGTGCCGCTCACGGGCAAAAAACTCCCGGGCGCCGTGCTCGAAGCGCGCGACGGCTCGTTCGTCCCGGAGTCGGCGATGCGCGTGATCCCGGTGCGCACGTCGTTTCCGAGCTTCGCCACGGGCGATCGAAAATGGGTCGATGTCTCGATCAAGGCGCAGTCGCTCGTCGCCTACCTCGGCCAGCGCCCCGTGTACGTGACGCTCGTCAGCACCGGCCGCGACGGCTTGATGGACCCCGAAACCACGAACTCGACGGTGCGCGGGACGTTCATGATCTATCAAAAGGACGTGAGCTCGACGATGGACGGCGACGAGGATCGCTCCGACTCCTTCAACCTCCACGACGTGCCGTTCGTGCAGTATTTCCACAAAGGCTACGCGCTCCACGGCACCTATTGGCACGACGAGTTCGGCCACGTGCGGAGCCACGGCTGCGTGAACCTCGCGCCGGCGGATGCCGCCTGGCTTTTCGAGTGGACCGACCCCGAGGTTCCGCCGAGCTGGCACGGCGTCATCAATAAGGAGCGAGGTACGGTGGTGTACGTGCACCCCTGACCGCGCGAGGCCGTCGCGCGCGGGGACCGGGTCGCGACTTCCCCCTTGCGCTCGGCCCGACGGTCCTGGTCTGCTTCGACCTATGCCGGGACCGTTGGATCTCACGGATCTCTTGAAACGAGCGCTGCAGGTCGAGGCGCGGCAGGTGCGGCTCTCACCGGGGCGGCGGACGATCGTCTCGCTGCCGCAAGGCGACAGCGAGGTGCGCGGCGACGTCTGGAGCGCCGAAACCATCGAGCAGATCGTGGCGTCGGTGATCACGCCGGCCGCGCGCGGCATGCTCCGCACCGGGCTCGCCGAGTGGGATTTCCCGCTCGAAGGGCGCGGCTCGGTGCGCGCGCGCGTCGAGCTGAAAAGCGGCGCGCAGCACGTGACGTTCGGGCTCGAGCGCGCGCTGCCCGGCGGCGCCCTCGCCGAAGCGCGCGTGCCGGCGCCGGCTCCCGTGTCCGGGGGCATTCCGCTCGCCGAGGAGCCGCGCGCGCCGCTCGCGTCGCCGGCCGTGAGCGTTCCCTCGCCGCGCGCGAGCTTCGAAGAGCCGAGCGGACCGACGGCGGCGATCGATCGCTTGCTCTACGTGATGCTCGAGAAGAAGGCGTCGGATCTCCACGTCTCGACCACGTCGCCCCCGCTTTTGCGTCTCGACGGCGAGATGGTGCCGATCGCGGGCGAAGGCGAGCTCAACTCGGAGAGCATGCAGCGCATGCTGATGCCCATCGTGCCGGAGCGAAATCGCGAGGAATTCGAGCGCACGCACGACGCCGACTTCGCCTACGAGCTCCCGGGCCGCGCGCGCTTCCGCGTGAACATTTTCGTCGATCTGCGCGGCATGGGCGCCGTGTTTCGCGTGATTCCGACCAAAATCCTCACGGTCGACGACCTCGGCTTGCCGAAGGATCTGCTCACGCTCTGTCATTTGCCGAAAGGCCTCGTGCTCGTGACGGGGCCCACGGGTTCGGGCAAGAGCACGACGCTCGCGGCGCTCATCGACTACATCAATCGCAACCGGAGCGCGCACGTCATCACGATCGAGGACCCGATCGAGTTCGTTCACCCGAACAAGAAGTGTCTCATCAACCAGCGCCAGGTGGGGGAACACACCGACTCTTTCAAGCGCGCCCTGCGCGCCGCCTTGCGCGAGGACCCCGACATCGTGCTGCTCGGCGAAATGCGCGACCTCGAGACCGTCTCGATTGCGATCGAGACCGCCGAGACGGGCCATCTCGTGTTCGGCACGCTGCACACCTCGTCCGCCCCTTCGACCATCGACCGCATCATCGATCAGTATCCGCCCGAACAGCAGAATCAGATCCGCGTGATGCTCTCGAGCAGCCTGAAGGGCGTGATTTCGCAGATGTTGTGCAAGAAGGTCGGGGGCGGGCGCGTCGCGGCGCTCGAGGTCATGTTCGCGATCCCGGCCATCGCGAACCTGATCCGCGAGTCGAAGATCTTCCAGATCCCGTCGATCATGCAGACGGGCCGCAAGCTCGGCATGCAGCTCATGAACGACGCGCTGCTCAAGCACGCGAAGGACGGCGTCATCTCCGCCGAGGAAGCGCTCTCGAAGAGCTACGACCGGGCGACGCTCACGACGCTGCTCCAGCAGAACAACATCGCGGTGCCGAACCTCGGCTGACGGCTCCGCTCACGCGGCCGACGCCGCGCGAGTCGGTTCGAGCCAACGCCCGCGCGCGAGCTTGCGCGCGACGAGCAGATGGCCGAGGAGGGCGCTCGAGACCATCACGGCCATCCAACAATAGGGAAACTCCGTGACCCAGAGGTTGAGCTCGGCGTCGCCGAACGCGCGCACGAGCGGCCTCGCCAAGAAGGCGATCGTCACGATGGTCGCGAGCAGCAGCGATCCGAGGGCATTCCAGGCCAAAACGAGGCCGCGCGGCGCGCGCCCGCGCGCGAGGAGCAGCGCGACGACGGCCGCCGTGAGCCCCGAAACGATGTCGAAGTTGTAACCGCCGAACGACATCACGCTCGGCATCACCTTTTCGCGCGCCGCCTCGTGCATCACGAGCTCGAGCGGCAAGCGGAAGACCTGAAACCCGACGAGCGCCGTGAGCGGCAGCGTGTCGGCGAGCCTGCGACCGAGTGGCGAGAAAGCGACCGCGCCCGCGGAGCCGAGCGTCGCGAGCATCCAGAGCGCGAGCGGCGGCGGACGCAGGTCGAAGCGACCGAGAAGACCCGAAAGCGCGAGCGCCGCGAGCAGCCCCATGAACCCCGCGACACCCAGCGCGGCGAGTGAGACCTCGCGCCGGCGCGCGTCCGGCGCGAGCCCGGCGGTTCGTGCCGAGCGCGCGACGGCCCCGACGAAGAGCAGCCCGAGCGCGACCGCGATGCTCGGGATCCCGAAGCGAACCAGGTTCGACGCCATGCGCCGATCTATACTTTAGTTTTTAATAGTGTAAAGTATCAAAACTAAACTATACTGACCGAGCGAGTGGCAAAACGAAGAAACTACAAGCAATTTTGCGGCCTCGCGCGGGCGCTCGACCACGTGGGTGAACGCTGGACGCTGCTCGTCGTGCGCAATCTGCTGCTCGGGCCGAAGCGCTACTCGGATCTCTTGGAGGAGCTCCCGGGCCTCACGACGAACCTCCTCGCCGAGCGCTTGCGGGAGATGGAGCACGCCGGGCTCGTCCACAAGCGCAAAGCCCCCGCCCCCGTGCGCGCCACCGTCTACGAGCTCACGCCCATGGGTCGCGCGCTCGAGCCGACCGTCATGGAGCTTGCGCGCTGGGGCGCTCGCTTCATGGATCGGCCCCGCAAGACCGACACCTTCAACGTCGGCTGGGCGTTGCTCTCGCTCAAGCGACGCTACCGCGGCGGTCTCGCGGCGATCGTGTCGCTCCGGGTCGGGGAGCGCGAGTTCGAGCTCGCCTTCACGCCGAGCTACCTCGCGGTGACCGAGGGCCGCGCGGCGCGTCCGGATCTCGGCGTCGCGGGTTCGGAGCAGAGCGTGCTCGCCTGGTTGTTCCGCGGAGCCGACCCGAGCGCGCTCCGCGAACGCGGCGAGCTGCGGGTGACCGGCTCCGAAACGGCCTGGGAAGGCCTGCGGGCGGCCTTCGTCGCGCAGGAGCCCGACGCCGAGGACATCGCCGGCCGGCTCGCTTCCCGCGGGGTGCTCGAGCCGCTCGCGTGACGCTCAGCGCAGCAAATCCTGCCGGTCGGCGATCGCTTCCCACGCGGCGGGGACGGCGTCGAGCCGCGGCAGCCGCGCGCTCACCGTCACGCCGGACTGCGCTTGGATCTCGCCCGGCACGCCGAGCACCTGTTCGACCACGAGGTTCGGCGGATTGCCGACCGGATCGGCGGCCGCCACGGGCGCGTCGAGACCGC
>Ga0335083_10001845_pt1 | contig 28729 bp, 33 predicted proteins | sample Lox_Sample_42_FD_206716 | JGI IMG/M metagenome (GOLD analysis project Ga0335083, IMG submission 206716) | Soil microbial communities from Loxahatchee National Wildlife Refuge, Florida, United States - Lox_Sample_4.2 | ecosystem: Environmental > Terrestrial > Soil > Wetlands | place: USA...
GAGATGGAGAAGCTCAAGCAGCGCTACGGCGAGGACAAGCAGCGGATGAACCAGGAGCTGATGCAGCTCTACCGCCGCGAAAAGGTGAACCCGGCGGCAGGCTGCCTGCCGATCGTGGTGCAGATCCCGGTGTTCTTCGCGCTCTACAAGGTGCTCTACACGACCATCGAGATGCGCCATCAGCCGTTCTTCGGCTGGATCCACGATCTCAGCGCCCCCGATCCTCTCACCGTGCTCACGGGCTTCGGCCTGATCCATTGGGACGTGCCGCCCTTCCTGCACTTCTTCAACATCGGCCTGTGGCCGCTGATCATGGGCGTGACGATGTTCGTCCAGCAGCGGCTGAACCCCGCGCCGGCCGATCCGGTGCAGGCGCGCGTGTTCCAGTTCCTGCCCATCATGTTCACCTTCATGATGGCGCCCTTCTCGGCCGGCCTGGTGATCTACTGGGCGTGGAGCAACACGCTCTCGATCGCCCAGCAGTACTTCATCATGAAGCGTCACGGCGCGCCGATCGGACCGAAGGCCAACGCCAAGGCGCAGGCCCGTGCCAAGGCCGCCGCCGAAACCGCGGCATCGGCCGAGCCCGTGCCCGCGAACGGCGGCGGGGGCAAGAAGGGCAAAGCCAAGAAGGGCTGATGAGCGGCGGGGAGCGAGGAGGACGCACGCCGGCGGAGATCGACGCCGCGCGCAAGCTCTTCGCCGGCCCTTGCGAGTTCGTGGCCGGCGCCGCCGGCCTCGACTCGATGATTCCCGCGACCTTGCCGGAAGTGGCCTTCGCCGGCCGTTCCAATGTCGGCAAGTCGAGCCTGGTGAACGCGTTGACCGGCCGCCGCGCGCTCGCCCGCACCTCGCAGAGCCCGGGCCACACGCGGCAGATCAACTTCTTCGATCTCGGCGGCCGTCTCTTCCTCGTCGATCTGCCGGGCTATGGCTTCGCCCAGGTCTCCAAGTCGATGAAGGAGACCTGGACCGATCTCGCCTCGGCCTACCTGCGCGGCCGGCCGACGCTGAAGCGCGTCTGCCTGCTGATCGATGCGCGGCACGGCGTGAAGGACACCGATCGCGAGACCATGAAGAACCTCGATGCCGCCGCCGTCTCCTATCAGCTCGTGCTGACCAAGACCGACCAGCTCAAGGCGGCCGAGGTCGCGCGCGCGGTGGCCGCGGCCGAGGCGGTCGCGCGCAAGCATGGCGCGGCCCATCCGCAGGCCCTGCCGACCAGCAGCACGACGGGCTTCGGCCTGCCCGAGCTGCGCGCGGAACTGAGGGCGGTCGCGGCACTATAGCGCTTCGCGTCGGTGGGCCGGTTTGGCTACGTCGAGGACATGAAGCTTTGTGGGATCCTGCTCAGTTTGGGCCTGCTCGCCGGTGGCGCTGAGGCGCAGATGCCGTCCGGCTGGCAGGGCCTGGGTGCAGGACCGGTGGCGCCGACGCGGCCCGCGACGGCGGTGATCACGCCCAGCATCGTCGCGGCTCTTCCGGAGGGCCGGCTGAACGGCGAGACGGTCCATCTGCTGAACGGCAGCTGGGTGGCCCTGCTCTCCGCGGGCGAAGGCAATTTCACCGCGCGCAAGATCACCTCGAGCCGCGGGCAGCTCGTCGAGCCGCAGCCGGTCGGCGGAGTGGGCACGGTGCGGACCGAAGCGGGCCCCATCGCACTGAGCCCGGGCAACGTCATCAAGTATCGCGAAGCCAGCGTCCCCTAAAGCGCGATAGCTTTTGCTTTAGCCGTCGGCCCGCCTCCCGCAGCGAAGCGGCGCCAGAGTCGGGCCGACCGCGCGCTTCAATGAAAAGCTATCGCGCTCTAAGCGGCGTCGTGGAAGATGATGCCCAGGGTGAAGCGCTCGCCCGAATGAAGGCTCGACACGCCATGCCGCATCGCCGTGCGATGCCAGCCGCGCGTTCCTTTCGCCGGCCGCTCATTCACCGCGAAGATCACGGCGTCACCGCGCTTCATCGGCACGACCTCACCGCGCGACTGCATCCGCGGCCGCTGCTCGACCAGCATGAATTCGCCGCCCTCGAAGTCCTTTGCGGGATCGCTCAGCAGCACCGTGGCCTGCAGCGGGAAGACGAAGTCGCCGTAGAGGTCGCGGTGCAGGCAGTTGTAGTCGCCGGGCCCGTAGCGCAGCAGCAGCGGCGTCGGCCGCTTCTGGCCGCCGGCATGGCACTCGCGCAGCCAGCCCTTGAGCGTCGGCGGGAAGCGCTTCTCGAGGCCCAGCGCCGCGTTCCAGCGGTTCGCGATCTCGGCGAGCTGCGGATAGAGCGCCTGGCGCAGCCGCTCTACCGGCTCGGGCAGCGGATAGGCGAAATACTGGTACTCGCCCTGGCCGTAGCCGTGGCGCTGCATGACGATGTGCTTGCGGAACAGCCCCCGGTCGGACCACAGCGCGGCCAGCGCGCGGCACTCTGCGGCACCGAGCAGGCTCCGAGCCACGGTGAAGCCGCGATCGGCCAAAGCGTCCTTGTCGAACATCGCCTCATCCTGACGCGCTTGCGGCGCTTCTTCTATCCGGCCGCCGCCTGATATATAATCTGGACTTAGCCCTCTCCCGGCCCGGGTAGAGGGCTTTTGCCAGCCTGAAGGGTTTTCCAGCCATGCCGGACACGCCGGTCCAGACCGACAGGGAGCAGAAGCGGCTCATCCGCATGGCCGAGACGATCTCGAAGGCCCTGCCCTACATGCGCCGGAACAACGACGCGACCTTCGTGGTGAAGTATGGCGGGCACGCCATGACGGACCCCAAGCTGGGCGACCTGATGGCGCGCGATATCGTGCTGATGAAGCAGGTCGGCATGAACCCGATCGTGGTCCATGGCGGCGGCCCGCAGATCAACAAGATGCTGGAGAGGGTCGGCCTCAAGAGCACGTTCGTGAACGGGCTCCGCGTCACCGATGCCGCGACCATGGAGATCGTCGAGATGGTGCTGGCGGGCTCCATCAACAAGGCGATCGTGGCCGACATCAACGAATGCGGCGGCATCGCGGTCGGCATCTGCGGCAAGGACGGCAACCTGATCCTGGCCAAGAAGGTCACCGAGATGCGCGACCCCAAGACGGGCGAGCTGCTCAAGGTCGATCTCAAGCAGGTGGGCGAGCCCGCCAAGATCAACGTCATGGTGCTGGAGCAGCTGCGCCGCGCCGACGTCATCCCCGTCGTGGCGCCGATCGGCTTCGGCGTCGACGACGAGCTCACCTACAACATCAATGCCGATACCTCGGCGGGCGCCATCGCCGGCGCCATGAAGGCCAAGCGCCTCTACTTTTTGACGGATGTGCCGGGCGTGCTGGACAAGAACGGCACGCTCATTCCCGAGATGACGGTCGAGCAGGCCCGCGCCCTGATCAAGGACGGCACGATCTCCGGCGGCATGATTCCCAAGGTCGAGAACTGCATCGATGCCGTGAATCGCGGCGTCGACGCGGCGGTGATCATGGACGGCCGCGTGCCGCACTGCCTCTTGCTCGAGATCTTCACCGAATCGGGCCTCGGCACGATGGTGAAGCGGGCCTAGAAGCAGTCTAAACTCGCCTTGAATCGGTTGTTTTCACTGCATATTTAAGCGCCATGGCTCTCCGGACCATCCTCACCGCGCCCGATCCGCGCCTCAAGAAGAAGGCGGCCCCCGTCGCCGCCGTCGACGACGAGGTGCGCCAGCTCATGGATGACATGCTGGAGACGATGTACGCGGCCCCCGGCATCGGCCTCGCGGCACCCCAGGTCGACGTGCTCCGCCGCGTGATCGTGCTCGATATCGACCGCGAGGACGTCAAGACCGGCCCGCTTTTCATGGCCAATCCCGAGATCGTCGAGGCCTCCGACGAGGACGCGACCTACGAGGAAGGCTGCCTGTCGCTGCCCGAGCACTATTCCGACGTCGTGCGCCCGGCCAAGGTCACGGTCCGCTACCTCGACCGCGACGGCCAGAAGCAGGAGCTCGTCTGCGAGGGCCTGCTCTCGACCTGCGTGCAGCACGAGATCGACCATCTCGATGGCATCCTGTTCGTCGACCACATCTCCGCGCTCAAGCGCAACATGATCCTGCGCAAGCTCCTCAAGGCACGGAAGGAAGCCGAGCGCGACGCGGCGGAGGGTAAGTCGGCCAAGGCGAAGACAGAGTCCGCGACGGTTTAGTCCTGCTGGACCGCGGGCATTTGGCCTGAGCGAAGCCGAGGCCTCTCGCCGGCCTTTCGTCGGTTTTTGGGCGCACTGCGCTTCCATTGATCAAAATGCGAACTATTGGCCTGGTGCATCTATGGTGGCTCCAAAGGAGCGTTTCCATGGGTTTACCGATGAATGCACGCACACCGGCCTATGGCCCGCCGGCGCAAGGCAATAACCCGACATTGTTGGGCGCCAATCCGGGCGTCGTGCCCGTTGCCAATCCGACAGCGAACGATCGCAGCTCGTCGCCTCCCGCTACGCAAGAGAGAACGGCGGTCGTTCGAAACTTGCCTGGCTGGGGGGAGACATTCCTCGATTCCGAATTTGCACCCAAGGTCGACGCTTTCATTGAGAATGCTCGAGCAAAGGGCGACTTGAATTTCAGCAGCGCATACCGCTCCCAGGCCAAGCAAGATTGGATGCGCGATCATCCTCGTGAGGCGGGAGTCGTCTACCCGCCGGCGAAGCAAAGCCTTCATTCGGCGGGGATGGCTGTTGACGTTGATATGGGGCAGGATCCCAAGAGGCGAGAGGCTATAACTGACGCTGCAACGCGGGCAGGGCTGACGTGGGGTGGAACTTTCTCTCCTCCAGACGACGTCCACTTTCAATTCATGCCGCCTGCGGCAGCGGGGACCGATTTGGGCACATTGATCCGCAACTTCGACGATCGCGTTCGTACCCTTCAGACGCCGCGCATGACAGAGCCGATCTGATGCTCTCGACGTTCATGTGGCGCGCGCGTATCTCGGTAGTCTACTTGCTCGTGCCGAGCCTGGCAGCAGCTGAGGCCCCAAGGGAGGACTGGGCGCGCTATTCGAACGTCTGCGTATCGCCTGCGACGGGCGATACCCGAGGGGCAGAACTTCTGTTCGAGCGCGTGCAGGGGAGCTTCCAAATGCGGTTTCGAGACGCTACGGGTGAACCGCACGATCCCCTGCCGACGGCTCTTGAGCTCATCGGCGACAACCTCAAGTTCGACGTTCAGCGGAACGGGCGTCGCGCGACCTTCGCGGGCACGATTACGCCGCAAGAAGTTTCGGGCGTCCTAAGCCTCGGCGCTGAAGACAAGTTTCCCGAGACGCTGCACCTGCAGCGGCGCCCCACGGAATTCCACGGCTACCCAGATTGCAAGTAGCCTCATCTTGCCGGCCCGTTCATGATCCTTATCTATTCTGCACGGCGCGGGCTCTCGCGCTTGGTTACAAGCGCTGCCGCCCGCCGGCGCGTATGAACGCGCCTTACTGCGCCGCGATCCTCGCCGCCGGCGGCGCGAAGTCCCGCTCCATCTCGCGGCGGAGCTTCACCGCGGTGAGGCTTTCGTCCATCGCGACGTCGGCATAGGTCAGCGACTGGCCGGCCTTGATGGGCTTGAGCAGCTTCACGTTGTGAGCGAGGCCGAGCGGCAGGCTGCCGAGGGTTGTCGACTTCTCCGACGGGAAGAGCTTGCCGTAGACCGTGTAGCCGCCCTCGCCGTCCAGCATCTCGCCGGCCTTGAGGTCGCGCTTGGCGGTCGCGATCACGTCGGCGTGGAAGCCGATGGCGCAGCCGGTCGGCTCGCGGCGCAGGCCGACCGAGGCGACCGACATGCCGACCTCCAGCCCGATCAGGTGCCAGCGCTTGTACATCACCGAGTACCGGCCGCTCGGGTCGGTCTGCAGCATGTACTCCTCGAAGCAGTTCTTCTGGTATTCCGTTGAGGCCTCGAACACGACCCACACGCCCTTGCGGATCTCGTAGGGGATGGCGCGGCCGTCGATTTCGAGCGACGACGCCACCTCGACCTGGCCCTTGTGATGCAGGTGTCCGCCCTCGGACTTCGGCCGCATCACGAACGGCAGGTCTTCCACCGAGCACGGCGGGAAGGCGAGACCGTCCGGCGCCGGGGTCAGGCCCGTCGCGTTGGAGACGGCGGTGCTCTCGATCGCAGGCTTGGAGCCGTCGAGGAAGCTGTTGAACATCTTGGGGTTCAGGCCGCCGCGCTTGGCCTGCTCCTCGTTCAGGCCCCAGTACTTCCACACCGTCTCGGGCGTCGACTGCGCGAAGTGCGGCAACCACTTGTGGCCGCGGCCGGCCGCCGTGACCGTGAAGCCCGAGGTGCGCGCCCAATCGACCAGCTCGCAGATCAGAGCCGGCTGGTCGCCATAGGCCAGGCTATAGACCACGCCGGCCTTGGCCGCGTATTTGGCGAGCAGCGGGCCGCAGAAGGCATCGGCCTCGACCGTCACCATCACGACATGCTTGCCGTTGCGGAAGGCTTCGAGCGCATGCTCGACGGCGGCGATCGGGTCGCCGGTCGATTCGACGATGATGTCGATATCGGGATTGCTGACCAGCGCCTTCCAGTCGTCGGTGAGGTGCGTGTTGCCATGCTTGCGCGCCTCGGCGAACGACTTGGCCGCGGTGATCTCGGGCTTCCAGCCCAGCCGTGCCAGGTTCTCCTTGGCGCGTGTGGGCGAGAGATCGGCGATGCCAACCAGATGGATGCCGGGCGTCGTCGGAATCTGGCTCAAGTACATGGCGCCGAACTTGCCGGCGCCGATCAGGCCGATGCGCAGCGGGTTCCCGTTGGCCGCGCGCTCCAGCAGCATGCGATGCAGGTTCATGATTTCCTCCCGGTTATTCGGCGGCGGCCTTGCGGCGCGCGGCCAGCGCCACGGCATTGTCCTGCCAGGCGTCGATCGGCGTGAAGTCGCGATGGGCGATGTAATCCGGCCGCTTGAAGCGGCGGATGGCGTTGGAGACCGAGTTGTAGGTCACGTAGATGATCTGGCGGTCCCACGGCGACATGTTGGGCGGGCTGCCATGCACCAGGGTGCCATGGAAGAAGATAGCCGAACCCGGTCCGCCCTTGGGCGCGACGATGCCGCCCTGGTCCACCAGCTTGGCGATGGTGTCGTTGTCGATCACCCACAGCGGATAGCTGGTCGTGGTGAGGTCGTGCTTGGCCTCGATCGCGCCCTTTTTGTGGCTCTTGGGGATGAACCACAGCGGGCCGTTGAATTCGTTCACCTCGTCGACGAACACCGCGAGGTTCATGGCGCGCGCCTCGGGCATGTCGTCGTCGGCCTTCCAAGTGCCGTAGTCCTGGTGCCACTGCCAGACATCGCCGTCGAAGGCGGCCTTACCGTTGATCTTGAACTGGTGGATGTAGGTCTTGTCGCGGAGCAGCTGCTCGGCCGGCTCGACGAAGCGCGGATGATGGACCAGCGCCTCGAACACCGGATGATAGGTGTGGACCGCGAAGGCGGTGCGCACCACGTCGCCGGTCTTTTCGCGCACATTCTCCTGGCGCCGCTGGGCGAAGACCTCGGGGATCGAGCTCTTCAGGATCGCCGTCTCCTCGGCCGAGAAATACTCGGGGAAGAAGAGATAGCCGTCCTCGTCGAACTGCTTGAGCTGCTCCGGGGTGAGCTTCATCGTTTCCTCCGTCTTGTTCTTCTACGCCGCCCGCGAGATCACGACCCGCAGGCGTCCTGTCAGAATGTCGGCCATCTGCTCGGCATGGCCGCGGCAGAGCGCTTCGGCTTCGCTGGCATCGCCCGCTTCGAGCGCGCGCAGGATGCCCTCGTGCTCGTCCCACACGCTGGCGCGCAAATCGCCCTCGCTCAGCGCCGCCGCCATGACGCGGCGCAGATGCTGCCAATGCGGCTGCGCCGTCTCGCCGATCAGCGGATTGCCCGAGGCCTCGTAGACGAAGAGATGGAAGTCGATGTCGGCCTCGATCGCGGCCGGCACGTTGCCGCTCGTCCCGGCGCGGCGGCCGACATCGAGCAGCAGGCGGCCGCGATGGGCGAGCTCCGGCGAATAACGGTTCGCGGCGAGGCGTGCCGCCGCGCCATCGAGCGCGCCGCGCACCACGTAGAGATTGCGCGCATGCTGGATGTCGAGCGGCGCCACGCACACGCCCTTGCGGCCCGATTCGATCAGGAAGCCCTCGCGCCTGAGCAGCATCATGGCCTGCAGCACGGGCTGGCGGCTGACGCCGAATTTCTGCGCCAGCTCCTCCTGGGTGAGCCGCGTGCCGGCTTTCAGCTCGCCGGAGCAGATCGCCTCACGGACGGCGTCGTGGATCTTTTCGGACAGGTCGGGTTCGGGATCGAAAGGCCTCATGGGGTTCTGTATACAGAACACAGACGGCCGAGAGTCAACGGCTCAACCACCGAGATTGCGCAAACGCTCGATTCGGGCGGCCAGATCGGGATGGGTGGCCATCAGGGACGAGGTGTCCGCGGTCATCTCCTTGACCGGATTGACGATGAAAAGATGCTGGGTGGCCCGGCTCACCCCTGGAAAGGGCTCGGCGGCTTCGGTGAGCTTGGTCAGGGCCGAGATCAGGCCGTTGGGATTGCGGGTAAACTGGACCGAGGTCGCGTCGGCGAGATACTCGCGCTGGCGCGACACGGCCATCTGGACGGCCCGGGCGGCGAGTGGCGCCAGGATCGCGACGATGATCAACACGACGATCAGGATGATCGTGGCCGCGCCGCCGCCCTTGCTGCCGCCGCTGCTGCGGCCGCCGGAGAAGCTCCCCCATCGCAGCGAGCGCAGCGCCATGTCGCAGACCAGGGCGATCAGGCCGACGGTGACGCCGACCACCACCATGTAGCGCGTGTCGAGATTGGCGAGATGGCTCATCTCGTGCGCGACCACCCCTTGCAGCTCATCGCGATCGAGCTTCTCGAGCAGGCCGCGCGTAACGACGATCGTGCCATGGCCGGGCCGCGTGCCGGTGGCGAAGGCGTTCATCGCCTCGGTCTCGAGGATCATCACGCGCGGCATGGGGATGCCGGCGGCAAGCGACATTTCCTCGACGACGTTGTAGAGCTGCGGCGCGTCGGATTTCTGGATTTCCGTCGCGTTGGACATGCCGAGCACCATCTTGTCGCCGAAGGCGAGCGAGACGAGACTCCAGATGACACTCGCCGCCGCCATCAGCGCCGCGGCCACCAGGCCCGCGCTGTTGGCCGGCACGCCGCGCGGTCCATCGCCGTAGCCGGGATTGCTGCTGCCGACCAGCACCCAGCCGATCAGATAGCCGATCAACGCCGCGAGCAGGGTCAGCACGGCGAGCAGGATCAGCGTGTTGCGGCGATTGACTGCCTGCGCCGCGACGAAGTTCGTCGTCTCGGCCATGTTCAGCGCAGCGCGACCTTCGGCACCTCGCGCTCGCTCTCGGGCATGCTGAAGAGCTCCATCGGCCCGAAGCCGAACTGGCCCGCGACCAGCACCGCCGGAAAGCTCTGGCGGCGGACGTTATAGCTGTTCACCGAATCGTTGTAGAACTGGCGCGAGAAGGCGATCTTGTTCTCGGTGCTGGTGAGCTCCTCCTGGAGCTGCTTGACGTTGTCGTTGGCCTTGAGCTGCGGATAGCTCTCGACCAGTCCGAGAAGCCCGCGCGTCGCCGTCGTCAGGGCTGCTTCCGCCGCTCCTGCCTGCGCCGGTCCCGCGCCCACCGCCGCCACGGCGGCGTTGCGCGCCTGCACGACCTTGGTGAGCGTCTCCTGCTCGTAGCCCATCGCGTCCTTCACGACCTGCACGAGATTGGGAATGAGATCGTGACGACGCTTCAGCTGCACGTCGATCTGGCTCCACGCCGTCTGCGCCTGGTTGCGGCCGCCGACCAGCCCGTTGTAGGTCGCGATCAGCCACAGCACGATCACGACGACGATGCCGAGTACGATCCAAAGCGCCATGCCGGGCCTCCTTTGCCGCTGCCCCGGAGTTTAGTCATGATTGGCTGAGGACGGGAGGACTAACGATGGATGTATCGGCGCTTCTCAAGGCCTTCACGGGAGCCGTGGAACGCCGCGACGGCAAGGCTTTTGCCGCCCTGTTCACGCCGGACGGCGTCTATCACGACGTCTTCTACGGCGCCTTCCAGGGGCCCCAGAAGATCGCCGAGATGATCGACGACTGGTTCCACCGGACCGCCAAGGACTTCCGCTGGGAGATGTTCCGCCCGGTGAGCGACGGTCGGATGCTCTACGCCTATTACACGTTCAGCTACGTCTCGACGCTTCCGGAGGCCAAGGGAAAGCGCGTCGGCTTCGACGGCGTGTCGATCATGCAGCTCAGGGACGGCAAGATCGCCGAGTATCGCGAGGTCGCGAATGCCGGGCTTGGCCTGCTCGAGATCGGCTTCGCGCCTGAACGCGTCGCCAAGATCCTGGCGAAGGAACATGCGCAGATAAAGGCGCGCCCCGAATGGGCGCGCCACAAGGCCTGACGGCTAATCGCGCAGCAGGTCGTTGATCGAGGTCTTGGACCGCGTGCGCTCGTCGACGGTCTTGGTGATGATCACGCAGTAGCGCGCGGGCCGGTCGGGGCCGCCGCCCATCGTGCCGGGATGGACCACGGAATAGGGCGGCACCTTGCCGATATGGATCTGGCCGGTCTCGCGATCGACGATGCGGGTGTTGGCCGAGATGAACACGCCCATCGACAGCACGGAGCCCGTGCCGACGATCACGCCTTCGACGACCTCGGAGCGCGCGCCGATGAAGCAATTGTCCTCGACGATCACCGGATTGGCCTGCAAGGGCTCGAGCACGCCGCCGATGCCGACGCCGCCCGAGAGATGGCAGTCCTTGCCGATCTGCGCGCAGGAGCCGACCGTCGCCCAGGTGTCGACCATGGTGCCCTTGTCGACATAGGCGCCGAGGTTCACGAAGGACGGCATCAGCACGACCGACGGCGCGATATAGGAACCGCGGCGCACGATCGAACCCGGCACGGCGCGGAAGCCCGCCTTGGCGAAGCGATTGGCGCCCCAGCCGGTCGTCTTGAGCGGCACCTTGTCGAACCACGGAGCGCCGCCCATGCCGGGGAACACCGCGCCGCCATCCATCGGCACGGAATCGGTGAGGCGAAAGGAGAGCAGCACGGCCTTCTTCAGCCACTGATGCACGACCCATTCGCCGCCGATCTTCTCGGCCGTGCGATAGGTGCCGTCGTCGAGGCCGGCGAGCGCGGCCTCCACGGCGTCGCGCACCTCACCCTTGGTGGCGCTGTTGATCGTGTCGCGCTTTTCCCAGGCGGCGTCGATGGTGGCTTCCAGCTGCTGGCTCATTGTCCCCTCAACAAAGTCGCCGGACCTTATATGCTGGCGGCGATGGCGTTCAAGCTCCCCGAATCCGTGCTGGTCGTGGTCCATACGGCGGCACTGGAAGTGTTGCTGATGGAACGGGCCAAACAGCCCGGCTTCTGGCAATCCGTGACGGGGTCGCGCGAGCCCGACGATCCGGACTTGGAAGCCACGGCGCGGCGCGAGCTCCAGGAAGAGACCGGATTGGCCGTGGGGACGCTCACCGATTGGCGGCTCACGAACCGCTATGAAATCTGGCCGCAATGGCGCGCGCGCTATGCTCCCGACGTGACGCACAATACCGAGCATGTTTTCGGCTTCCGGGTCCGCGAGATCACGGCGGTGACGCTCGATTCCGCCGAGCACACGGCACAACTCTGGTTGCCCTGGCAGCAGGCCATGGAGAAAGTGTTCTCGCCCACCAACCGCGACGCGATCTGGCAGCTCTCCCAACGATGACCCAAGCGAAGGAAGCCTCGAAGCTCGGCCAGTTCAGCTGGGCGCTGTTCGACTGGGCCAACCAGCCGTTCTTCACGGTGGTGACGACCTTCATCTTCGCGCCCTACTTCGCCAACGTGATGGTGGGCGATGCGGTGAGGGGCCAGGCCGCCTGGGCCTTCACGCAATCGACCTCCGGCATCCTGATCGCGCTCATGAGCCCGTTCCTGGGCGCGATGGCCGACGCGGGCGGACGGCGCAAGCCTTACGTCTTCCTCTTCCAGCTTCTGTTGGCCGTGGGCTGCATCGCGCTCTGGTGGGCCTATCCCGGCCGGCCCGATCTTGCGGGACCGATCAGTTGGGCGGTCGTGCTGGCGACGGTGGGTGCGGAGATGGCGATCGTGTTCAACAACGCGCAGCTCCCCAACATCGTGGTCCCTGAGCAGATGGGCCGATTGTCGGGCTTCGGCTGGGGCCTGGGCTATGTCGGCGGCCTGATCGCGCTCGCCATCGTGCTGGTGGCGCAGAACGCTTTTGCGCCCGATCCCACGCATGTCGTCGAACGTGCGACGGGGCCTGCGTCGGCGCTGTGGCTCGCGGTCTTCGTGCTGCCCATGTTCCTGTTCACGCCCGATCTCGCCAAGGACCGCAAGCTGCCGCTGCTGCAATGCGCCAAGCAGGGCGGCCTGTCGCTCTACTCGACGATCCGGCGCCTGGGCCACTACCGCAACGCGCTCACCTTTCTGATCGCCTTCATGCTCTACAACGATGGGCTGGCGGCCATCATCGCCTTCGGCGGCGTCTATGCCTCGGCGAGCTTCGCCTGGACGACCACGACCCTCGGCATCTTCGGCATCATCCTCACCGTCTTCGCCATTCCCGGCGCCTTCCTGGGCGGCCGGCTCGACGATCGCATCGGCAGCAAAAGGGTGATCCAGATCGCCACGTCGGGCGTGATCGTGGCCGCCATCGGCATCGTGGGCGTGACGCCCGATCACGTGTTCTACTTCTTCCCGGCGAAGGCGCTCGATCCCGCGCGCGGCCTGTTCGGATCGACGCAGGAGCAGGTCTTCATGGCCTTCGCCCTGCTGCTCGGCATCTGCCTCGGACCGATGGGCGCCGCCAGCCGCACCATGATCGGCCGCATCGCGCCCGAGAGCATGACCGGCGAGTTCTATGGCCTGTTCGCGCTCTCCGGCCGCGCCACGGCCTGGATGGCGCCCATGGCGATCGGCATCGTCACCGAGGCGACGCAGTCCAACCGCATCGGCATCGCCTGCGTGCTGTTCTTTTTGGTCCTGGGCTTCCTGCTGCTCTCACGGGTGCGCGAGGAACGCGCCGTCGCCCACGTCTAGTATTTCAATGCGACGTCGATCTCCTGCAGGAGCCGTCCGCCCGCCTTGAGGCTGCGCAGGTTGGCGGCGACCTCGGTCACCAGCTGCCCGACGGTCGGCCGCCGCGCGACATGCGGCATGATCGTGACCTTGGGGTGCAGCCAGAGCGGGCTCTCCTGCGGCAACGGCTCGGGATACAGCGCATCCAGCGCGGCGTAGCTGAGCTGCCCCGAATCGAGGGCGGCGATCAGGTCCTTCTCGACCACATGCTTGCCGCGCCCGATGTTCACCAGCATGGCGCCCTTCGGCATCATGGCGAAGGTACGCGTACAGAAGATGCCTTCGGTCTCCGGCGTCAGCGGCAGCAGGCAGACGGCGATGTCCGTCTGATTGAGGAACGCTTCGAGCTGCCCGTCGCCATGGAAGAGCGGAATCTCTTCGGCCGGACGCGGCGAGCGCACCCAGGCGGACACCTTGAAGCCCAGCTGCTGCAGGACCAGCGCCGGCGCCTTGGCCATCATGCCGAGTCCCAGGAAGCCGACCCGCCTCTGCTCGGGCCGCACGATCGGCACCCGCCGCCATTCCTTGCGCGCCTGCGCCGCTTGGTAGCCCGGCATGTCGCGATGGAAGCGGAGCACGTGCATGACAGTGTATTCCGTCATCATCGGATCGCCGCCCGAGGGCTCGACCTTGCCCATGGGGACCTTGGGCCGCTTCGGATGATCGATGAAGGCCTCCACGCCGGCCGAACGGCTGAACATGGCCTTGAGGTTCGGGAACTCCGGCAGCACGCCGAAATCCGGATGCACGAAGGCGAGGTACTCGATGTCCTTCGCGTCGCCGACATCGGGCCAGAAGCGGATCGGCAGATCGGGAAGCTCAGCCTTGAAGGCCGCGCGAAAGGCCTCGGCGCTGCCGATGACCTTGTCCAGGTTGATGATGAGCAGCGTCATGCGGCCTCTCTCCTCAGATCACGGTCGTCTTCGCCTTGAAGGTGCAGAGATCGGCCACCACGCAGCGCGGGCATTCGGGCTTGCGTGCCTTGCAGGTGTAGCGGCCGTGCAGGATCAGCCAGTGATGCGCGTGCAGCCGGTATTCCTCGGGCACGCGCTTCAGGAGCTTCAGTTCGACTTCGAGCGGGTTCTTGCCCGGCGCCAGGCCCGTGCGGTTGCCGACGCGGAAGATATGGGTGTCGACGGCGATGGTGGCATGGCCGAACGCCACGTTCATGACCACGTTGGCGGTCTTGCGGCCGACGCCGGGCAGCTCCTGCAGCAGCGCGTGGTCTTCCGGCACCTCGCCGCCATGCTTCTCGATCAGCAACTTCGACAGCGCCATGACGTTCTTCGCCTTGGTGCGAAAGAGGCCGATGGTCTTGATGTGGCCGATCAGCTTCTTCTCGCCGAGCTTCAGCATGTCGGCGGGGGTCTTCACGGTCTTGAACATCGGCCCGGTGGCGCGGTTGACGCCTATGTCGGTCGCCTGCGCCGAGAGAACCACGGCGACCAGCAATTGATAGACGGTGTCGTATTCGAGCTCGGTCTCCGGCTCCGGCATCGCTTTCTTGAGGCGCGCGAAGAACTCGGGGATGACGTTGGGCTTCATCAGGGCCATATGGGTTCATAGCATGGCTGACACCGTCCACTTTTCCACCTCGCTGCGGCCCCATCGCAGCCTGCCACCGGAAGGCTTCAAGTGGCTGATCCGGGGCGTGATCGCGGCCAACCTGTTCGTCGGCCTGCCGCTCTATTTCCTGGGCGCCTGGCCGGTCGTGGGCTTCATGGGCATCGACGTGGCGCTGCTCTGGTGGCTGTTCCAGCGCAACTATCTCGACGCCCGTCGCAGCGAGACGCTGACCCTCACCGACCGCGAGCTGATCGTGAACCGCGTGGCGCCCGGCGGCGAGCGCGAGGAGATCCGGCTGGATTCCTACTGGCTGAAGCTCGAGCCGGGCGAGGAGCGGCTGATCGCCGTGTCACGCGGCAATCGCGTGGTGATCGGCCGCTTCCTGGCGCCGGCGGAGCGGGAGAAGGTCGCCCGGCAGCTCGAGTCGGCGCTCGCCCGGATGCGCCAGCCGACCTACGCGCATCCCTGGGATCGGGCCTCTAACGCCTCGTGACCGAGACCTGCGTCAGCAGGCCGTCGACGCTCTCCGTATGCGCGCTGCGATCGGTGAAGACGATCGTGGTCGTGGGGCCGTAGGCCGTGAACGGCACGTGATAGGTCCGGAAGATTTTCGACAGATCGCGTCCGCCGCCGTTCGGCCCGACGAACTTTCCGGCCAGGATTTCACCGTTCGACACGACGACCGCTTCGAGCGCCTGGTTCGAGCTGCCGCCGGCATCGTAGGTGCCGAAAGTGAAGGTGAGGAGATAGTCGGTGTTGGTCGCTGTCGCCACGGTCTGCGACAGCACGGCATTCGGCACCGCGTCGCCGCTGTTGAACGTGGCGAAAGTGCCAGCGGGCGAATGGGTCTTGGGCTCGTAGTCCCGATCGGTCGCCGCGCGGACATGGCCCGGCTGGGAGTTGGTGCTCTTCACCGTCCAACCGTTGAGGCCGTCGGCGAAGCTGCCGTTCACGATCAGCTCCGGCCGCGACTGCGCCGCGGCCGGCAAGGCCCAGATGAGAGCGAGCGCGATCAGCCAGCGCACGTCAGAGCCCCAGCACGTCCTTCATGCCGTACAGTCCCGCCTTCTTGCCCTTGAGCCAGAGCGCGGCGCGGACGGCGCCGGAGGCGTAGGTCTCGCGGCTGAAGGAGCGGTGGCTGAGCTCCAGCCGCTCGCCGGCCGCGGCGAACATCACCGTGTGTACGCCCACCTCCTCGCCGCCGCGCAAGGTCGCGAAGCCGATCTCGCCTGACGGCCTGGCGCCGGTGTGGCCGTCGCGGCTCTTGCGCCACACATCCTCGAGCTTGACCTTGCGGCCGGCCGCGGCCGAGCGGCCGAGCGCCAGCGCGGTGCCCGACGGCGCGTCGATCTTGTGGCGATGGTGCATCTCGACGATCTCGATGTCGTAGCTCGGATCGAGCAGCGAGGCGGTCTTCTCGACCAGCGCCTGCAGGATGTTGATGCCCATCGACATGTTGGCGGCCCACAGGATCGGCACCTTCTTGGCGTACTCGTGTACGGCGGCCGTCTGCTCTGGATTGAGGCCGGTCGTGCCGATCACCATGGCGACACCCTTGCCGGCTGCGATCTTGGCATGTGCGACAGTGGCCTCGGGGATGGTGAAGTCGATCACGCACTCGGCGGCGCCAATGGCGGCCGCGGCATCGGCGCCTATTTTAAGCCCGCCCGCATCCTGGCCCAGCGCATTGCTCTTGGCGTTCTCGAACACGGCGGCGAGGCTCGCGCCCTCGGTGCGGCCGATCTCGCGGATCAGCATCTGGCCCATGCGGCCGGCGGCGCCGGCGATTGCGATCTTCATTTCATTTCCCTTCGGATACGCCAATCAAATCGGCTAGCCTCAGCCTATGCTTTTTATGGTCATCGAGAAATTCAAGAATCAGGACGGCAAGGCCGTCTATCGCAAGCTGCGCGATTCGGGCCGCGGCCTGCCCGAGGGGCTGAAGTTCGTCTCGAGCCATGTCGCCGCCGATCTCTCGCGCTGCTTCCAGGTCATGGAGGCCGACGACGTGACGCTGTTCCAGCGCTGGATCGCCGACTGGCAGGACGTGGTCGAGTTCGAGGTCGTGCCGGTCACCGAAGGCAAGACCACGCGCGAGGCACTGGCGGGCCAGCTTTGACGGGCCACAGCACGCAAGGCTACGCGCAGGAGGCGCCGGACCTCCTCAAGCTCTATGAAAGCATTTCCTTCCGAAAGACGCAGGACTCGCGGCTGCGGTTCCTGCCCAAGCCGCCGCGCCGCCTGCTCGATGTGGGTGCGGGCACGGGCCGCGATGCGGCGGGCTTCGCCGCGTTGGGCTACGACGTCGTCGCGACCGAGCCGGTGGCCGAGATGCGGCAGGGCGCGATGGCGCTGCATCCCGACCGGCGCATCGAATGGCTCGACGATTCGTTGCCGTATCTGGCCCGCCTCAGCCGCCGCCGCGACCGCTTTGACATCGTCATGATGACGGCGGTCTGGATGCATCTCGATGCCGACGAACGGCGGCACGGCATGAAGTCGGTTGCCAACCTGCTGAAGCCACGCGGCACGCTCATCATGACCCTGCGCTATGGGCCTGTGCCGCCAGGCCGGCGCATGTTCGAAGTCTCGACGCACGAGACGATTGCGCTTGCCCGCGCGCAGGGCCTGATCCTTTTTCTGAAACGCGCGAGACCAACGTTGCTCCAGCGCGCCGTACCGGTCAGCTGGAAGCAGCTCGTCTTTCGCAAGCCCTGATCACTTCCAGGGATCGGCTGTCTTCGGCCAGAACGGCGTCTTGCGCTTGGTGTAGGGCCAGCGCGTGACGTCGGGATCGGCGGCGCCGGGCGTGGCGACGTAGAGGATCTCCTTCGCGACGCCGACGAAGCCGTTATAGAAATGCTGCGCGCTCTTCACGATCACGACGCGATAGTCGGCAGGCTCGGCGCCGACCGCGCGGAAGGCGTCGGCGTGGAAGGTCTGGGTGCGCCGCGTGCAGATCGCGACGTCGACATGCTCGGACGACAGCAGCGCCATGTCGCCCAGCGGCGACATGACGGGGCCGTAGGGCTGGAAGACGTTGCGCGCGATCTTCTTCACCGTGACATCGAGGTCGACCGGCTCGCCCGAGACCGCGCCCGACTTGCCGCCGAGCCGCATGCGGATGCGCGCGCCTTCGCCCGCCTCCTCGGCGATCTGGAAGGCCATCGGGTCCCACATCACGCCGAACAGCGCCGGCCCGATCTGCCTCTCGACCAGTGCCTTCAGCAGGAAGGTCGAATCGCCCGGCGCGCCCGAGCCCGGATTGTCCGCGCGGTCGGCCAGCACCAGCGGGCCCTGGTTGTGCGAGGCCGCGCGCTCCATGCCCTCGTCGACCGTCAGGTACTTGGTGGCGTATCGGTCGCGGTTGGCCCACAGCTCCTCGCCGAGCTGGCGGGCGAGCTTCTCGGCCTTTGCCTTGTCGCCGTCGGCCACGACGAGGCTTGTCGTGCCGACATCTTCCACGTCGGCGAAGGCGAAGCCGTGGCTCAGCGACACCGACAGGATGCCGTCCTTGCCCTCGAGCGATTTCATGCGGACGACGAACTCGCTGATCGGCGGCACCGACGTGCGGTACTGCGCGATCATGCGGCAGTCGTGGCGCGCCATCACCGGATTCACCTTGCCCTCGACCGTGTCGGCGATGATCGCGAACAGCTCGGCCGCGCGCTCCATCGTGTCGGTGTGCGGATATTCCTTGTAGCCCACCAGCACGTCGGCGCTGTCGAGCATGAGCTGGCTGAGATGGCAGTGCAGGTCGAACTCGGCGCCGATCGCGACCTTGGGGCCGACGATGGCGCGGATGCGGGAGAGCAGGTCGCCTTCGCAATCGTCATAGCCGTCGGCGACCATCGCGCCGTGCACGTTGATCAGCACGGCGTCGAGCGGCATCGCTTCCTTCACGCCGGCCAGGATCTCGTCGCGGAAGCCTTCATAGACCGAGCGCACGGTCGTGCCGGAGGGGGCGGCGAAGGTGCTGAGCCCCTCGATCACCGTCCAGCCGCGCTTTTCCGTCTCCTTGCGCCAGACATGGACCGGCGCGGTGAAGTTGGTCGGCTTGTGCTTCGTGGCATCGCCGCGAAAGATGCCGTGCTCCTCGTAGCCGCGCAGGCCCGTCGGAAACGGCACGAACTGGTTGGTCTCGGTGCCCAAAGCACCGATGAACACGCGCTTTGTCACTTTCAACCCTTGTGCCGATGGCAGCCCGCGACATGGTCGTCGACCATGCCGGAGGCCTGCATGAAGGCGTAGCAGATGGTCGAGCCCACGAACTTGAAGCCGGCCTTCTGCAATGCCTTGGACATGGCGTCCGATTCGGGCGTGCGGGCCGGCACGTCCTTCAGGGTCTTGGGACGGTTCTTCTTCGGCTTGCCGCCGACGAAGCTCCACAGGAACTTGGCGAAGCCGCCCGGACCGTCGCGCTCGAGGATGGCGAGATAGGCCTTGGCGTTCGACACGCTCGCCTCGATCTTGCCCTTGTGGCGGATGATGCCCGGGTCCTCGAGCAGCTTCCTGAGCTTGGCGGGCGTGTAGCGCGCGATCTTCTTGGCGTCGAAATCGTCATAGACGCGGCGGTAGTGCTCGCGCTTGCGCAGTACCGTGATCCACGAAAGCCCGGCCTGGCAGCCTTCGAGCGTCAGGAGTTCGAACAGCGCCCGGTCGTCCTTGATCGGACGGCCCCATTCCGTGTCGTGATACTTCTGGTAGATCGGCTCCGCGTTCGCCCAGCCGCAACGCGCCTTGCCGTCTTCACCGGTGATCGTATTGTGTTTCCAAACCATAAGCCCAACTCACGTGAGGGGAAACTAATGCCCAAGGATCTGAGCGATCTCAAGGTCTGCATCTTCGACGTCTTCGGCACCGTGGTCGACTGGCGCGGCAGCCTGATCGAGGACCTGCCGAAACTCGGCAAGAAATATGGCCTCGACACGGACTGGACGAGCTTCGCCGACGACTGGCGCGGCCTCTACCAGCCGCAGATGGCCCGCGTGCGCAAGGGTGAGCTGCCGTGGACGCGCATCGACGACCTGCACAGGGAAGCCTTCGAGATGCTGCTGCAGAAGCGCGGCCTCAAGCATCCCGGCGAGGCGGGCGCGTGGGAGTTCACGCATCTCTGGCACAAGCTCCGGCCCTGGCCCGATTCGGTCGAGGGCATCGGCCTGATGAAGAAGAAGTTCGTCGTCGCCACGCTCTCCAACGGCAACGTGGCGCTGCTGATCAACATGGCCAAGCATTCGGGCATTCCCTGGGACCACTGCTTCTCGGGCGAGACCTTCCATCACTACAAGCCCGATCCCGAATCCTATCTCGGCGTGGTCGACAGCATGTACCTCAAGCCGCACCAGGTGATGCTGTGCGCCGCCCATAACGGCGATCTCGCGGCGGCGCAGAAGTGCGGCCTGTCGACGGGCTACATCAATCGTCCCTATGAGCACGGTCCTCACCAGAAGCGCGACTTCAAGGCCGAAGGCGACTGGGATGCCGTCGGCGACACGATCATCGAGCTCGCGAAGAAGATCGGGGCTTAGTCACGCCTCCCGTCGTCCCGACCGGAGCCGCGCGACGCGCGGCGAAGCGGAGCGACCTCTCTTGTGTCGACGCAAAGAAAGGTCCCTCGGCTTCGCTCGGGATGACGGCGGAGGGTGAGACGCCGATCCATTGATCAGAATCGCTGCTCCAGACGAGCACGCGATAAGTTCCGCGCTTGGAGACCCGGATCCAGAGCCATGGGCTGAAAGCGCGGGGGCCGCGGGAGACGCTGCACGGTGGGGCAGATCAAGCGCGGTGGCAGGAGTCGACTGCACATAGATTCTGGCTAGATTCGATATGTTTAACGGTAACCTTTAGTAACTACCACTATATGTAGTGTCTCATGTCGGAAGATCAGGCGCCGATGGTAGTCAGGTCCTGGAACCAGTGCTGGGCCTGGACGTACGATTTGATCTTCGGGCTGAGCGCGTGCGGGTTGGTGTCGTGGACGACCCAGACCAGCACGGCATCGTCCACGACCTTCTCGTGGATCCTGGCCATGATCGCGTCGGTCTTGCTCGCGTCGAAATTTGTCTGTGACTCGGCGATCAGCTTGTCGACCGCGTCGTTCTTGTAATAGCTCCAGTTCACGCCGACCGGCGCGCCCTGGTTCGAGGCGAAGAAGCGGTTGATGGCGTAGAACGGATCGGACGTCACATAGGCGATGTTGTTCGCCGTGATGTCCTTGTTCATCTCGGCCTTCGCGCCGCCGCGCCAGGCGGTGTACATCGCCTCGAGCTCGACCACCTTGAACTCGACGTCGATGAAGACGTCCTTGAACATCTCCTGGATGGCCTCGTTCATGGGCAGCGACAGCATCTGGCCCGAGCCGCCCGAGGCGACCACGAACTTGGTCTTGAGCGGCTGGCTCTTGCTGAAGTTGGCGGCGCTCATGAGCTTGCGCGCCTCGTCGGGTGCGTACTTGATCTCGAACGTGGGCTTGCCGAACCACGGGCTCGACTTGTCGACCTGCCCATAGGCGGGCTTCGCGAGCCCGTGCAGCAGCTTCACGATCGCGTCGCGGTCGACGGCGAGGTTGGCGGCCTTGCGCAGGCGGATGTCCGTCCAGGGCGAGCCCTCGATCATCGACAGGTGATAGTTCCAGACGTGCGGCGTGACGTTGGTCTCGATCCTCATGCCGCTCGACTTCAGCTTGTCGACCGCATCGGGCGGCGGCGTCTCGATCATGTCGACCGAGTTCGAGATCAGCGCGGCGGTGCGCGTCGAATCCTCCGGCGCGCAGACCAGGATCAGCCGGTCGGTCTTGGGGATGCGCTTGGGGTTCCAGTAGCCCTCGTTCTTCACCAGCTCGGCGCGCTCGCGCGGCACGAGGCGGGCGAGCTTGAAGGGGCCCGTGCCGGACGGCTCCGACGCGACCTTGTTCCAGTCCTTGCCGAGCTTCTCCCACTGCGCCGGGCTCGAGATCAGGAACCACAGCATCTGATAGGGGAAGAGCGCGTCGACCGACTTGGTCTTGATCTCGACCGCCATGTCGCCGGTCTTCTTGTAGGAGGCGATGCCGGGCAGGCGCGGCCGCACCTGCGCCGCCTGGCGCTGGTCGAATTGCGGCGCGTCCTTGCTGAACACCTTGTCGAGGTTCCAGACGACGGCGTCGGCATTGAAGGCCGAGCCGTCATGGAACTTGACGCCCTGGCGCAAGGTGAAGGTCCAGAGCGTCTTGTCGGCGTCGTTGACCTTCCACTCGGTGGCCAGCCCCGGGATCATCTTGCCCGCGGTGGTCGACTGGTCGAGCTCCCAGGCGATCAGCGGGTCGTAGAGGGTGAGGCCGGTGAACTGGTAGGCGCCGGCGCCGCGGTCGGGCTGGCCGGTGGTGAGCGGGATGTCCGCCATGGAGATGCCGTAGCGCACGACCTTCTCCTGCGCGAAGGCGGGGGCCGGCAGCGTCAGGGCAGCGGTGCCGGCAAGCAGGGAACGTCGTGAGAGCTTCATGGCGGCCTCCGGATCGGAACGTGGGGGGTCAGAGTTTGGGTCGATGCTGGCGCCAGCTCGTGGCGCGCTCGTACGCGGCGCCGGCCGCGAACACGCTCGCCTCGTCGAAGGCGCGGCCGGCGAGTTGGAAGGCGAGCGGGAAGCCGTCGCTGCCGAAGCCGCAGCAGACCGTCGCCGCCGGCTGGCCGGTGACGTTGAACGGCATGGTGGACGACGGCTTGCCGAGGAAGTGGAAGATGTCCTCCGGCTCCTTGAAGGCATCCGGCGGACCCCAGTGATTGGCGGTCATCACCAGGTCGTAGCCGCGCATGGCCGCGCGCGTGTCGAGCGTGAGCTGGCGGCGGAAGCGGAGCGCCGAGATGTATTGCTCGGCCGAGATGAAGGCGCCGAGCTGGAAGCGCCGCCGCGTCGTGTAGCCGAACTTCTCCGGCGTCTCGATCACGTCGCGGCGATGGATGGCGTGCGCTTCCGTCGTGATGATGACGCGACCGCAGATGTGATAGTCCCAGATGTCGGGGAACACGACGTCCTCGACGACGGCGCCGAGCTCCTTCAGCACACGCACCGCCTCGTCCATGCCCTTCTTCATGTCCGGCGTGACCGAGCTCTCGTACCAGCTCCGCGCCAGTGCGATGCGCATGCCCTTGATCGGCGCGTGCGCCGAAGCGCCGTAGTCGACCTTCGCCGTTTCGGCCGAGCCCTGGTCGTTGGGATCGTGGCCCGCGAGCACGTCGAGCATCAGCGCGCAGTCCTCGACCGTCCAGGCGAGCGGGCCCGCCGTGTCGAGGCTGAAGGCGAGCGGGAAGATGCCGCAACGGCTGACCAATCCGTAGGTCGGCTTGATGCCCGCCGTGCCGCAGAAGCCCGCGGGATTGCGGATCGAGCCGCCCGTATCCGATCCCATCGCGCCCATGCAGAGCTGGGCCGCGACGGCCGCGCCCGAGCCGCTCGACGAGCCGCCGGGCTGGTGCTTGAGGTTCCACGGGTTGCGCACGGGCGGGAACGGCTGGTCCGGCGTCATGGCGCCGTTGGCGAATTCGTGCGTGCCGAGCTTGCCCAGGATCACCGCGCCCGAGTCCTTCAGGCGGCGCACGGTCTCGGCGTCGATCGCGGGCACATAGTCCTTGCGCAGATGCGAATGGCCCGTCGTGAGAACGCCCGCTGTCTCGTAGATGTCCTTGAGCGCGATCGGGATGCCGTGCATGGGCCCGCGGCGCACGCCGCCCTTCATCTCCATGTCGGCCTGGCGCGCCGCGTTGCGCGCCATGTCGGCGGTCACGGTGATGTAACTCGCGATCTTGTGATCGACAGTCTCGATGCGCTTCAGGAAGGCGTCGGTGAGCGCGCTGGACGTGATCTCGCCACGCGCCATCAGGCGGCCGGCCTCGGCGATGCCGAGGAACGTGAGGTCGGTCATCGCGAGCCCTATTCGTCGGCGCGGAAGACGAGCGGCGGCTCGGCGGCCCAGGCGAAGCGGCTCGGGATGCGCTGCATCAGCTCCAGCAGGCCGACATAGCCCTTGTGCAGGTGCTCGATATCCTCGGGCGTGAGCGTCAGCCCGGTGAGCGCGGCGCGCACCCGGAATTCCTCGAGTGTTGGTGCCTTTGGCGACGACATTCATCCCTCCCGTCAGTGGCCATGCAAGCCACATGCCGTGTCATTGGCTTGGGCCTTGCATGCAGCCCACGTGAACAGGGGAGTAGTGTATGTTCAAGTCCCTTCGCGCCGCCGTTGCCGGCGTGGGCTTACTGGCGCTTTCGGCGGTGCCTGCCCTTTCGCAGGGCACTCTGCGCATCGGCATGACAGCCGCCGACATTCCCCAGACGACGGGCCAGCCGGACCAGGGATTCGAGGGTTTTCGCTTCGCCGGCTACACGATCTACGACGCTCTCGTGAACTGGGACCTGTCGAGCGCCGACAAGCTCGCCGACATCAAGCCCGGCCTCGCGACCGAATGGAAGCCGGTCGAGGGCAACCCGAAGAAATGGACCTTCAAGCTGCGCCAGGGCGTGAAGTTCCAGGACGGCACGGCCTTCAACGCCGACGCCGTGATCTGGAATCTCGAGAAGCTCCTGAACGACAAGTCTCCGCAATTCGATCCCAAGCAGCTGGCGCAGGCGCGCGGCCGCATCCCGACGCTCATCGGCTACAGGAAGATCGACGACTACACGGTCGAGCTCGAGACGCGCGTGGCGAACGCGCTGTTTCCCTACGACATGTCGTACATCTTCTATTCCAGCCCGGCCAACTGGGAGAAGCAGGGAAAGGACTGGGCGAAGGTCGGCCTCAATCCCGTGGGCACCGGACCCTTCAAGGTCGATCGCGTCGTGCCGCGCGAACGGCTGGAGCTGTCGCGCTTCGACGGCTACTGGGACAAGGCGCGGGTGCCGAAGCTCGACAAGGTGATCCTGTTCCCGATGCCGGAGGCGGCGACCCGCACGGCCTCGTTGCTCTCGGGCCAGATCGACTGGATCGAGGTGCCCGCGCCTGACGCGCTGCCGCGGCTCAAGGCGGGCGGCATGGTGATCGTCACCAACAAGTACCCGCACAACTGGGCCTACCAGCCGAGCATGGCCGAGGGCTCGCCCTTCAACGACATCCGCGTGCGCAAGGCCGCGAACCTCGCGATCGACCGCGCCGGCGTGAAGAAGCTGGTGGGCGACATGGCGATCGAGTCCAAGGGCCACGTCTATCCCGGCCATCCCTGGTTCGGATCGCCGAGCTTCGACATCAAGTACGATCCGGAGGCGGCGAAGAAGCTGTTGAAGGAAGCGGGCTACGGCCCGAACAACAAGCCGAAGATCAAGATCGCGATCTCGACCTCGGGCTCGGGCCAGATGCTGCCGCTGCCGATGAACGAGTATGTGCAGGAGAACCTCAATGCGGTGGGCTTCGACTGCAGCTTCGAGGTGATGGAGTGGAATGCGCTGGTCACCTTCAGCTTCCAGCCGGTGACCGGCGATGCTTCGAAGAAGGCCGGCACCAACGCGCTCAACATCAGCCGCGCCTTCGTCGATCCCTATTCCGGCTTCATGCGCCTGATGCACAGCGAGTTCGTGCCGCCCAAGGGCGGCAACTGGGGGCTCATGAAGGATCCCAAGCTCGACGCGCTGATCGACAAGGCCCATGCCAGCTTCGACAAGGCCGAGCAGACCAAGGCCCTGGCGGACGTGCACACGTACATCGTGGATCAGGCCTACTGGATCTGGATCGTGCACGACCTGAACCCGCGCGCCATGAGCCCCAAGGTGAAAGGCTTCGTGCAGGCGCAGAGCTGGTTCCAGGACCTCACCACCATCTCGATGCAGTGATGCTTCTCTACGCGCTCCGACGGCTGATCTACCTGGTGCCCGTCGCCTTCGGCGTGTCGCTGCTCGTCTTCGCCCTGGTGCATCTCGCCCCCGGCGACGCGATCTCGGCGATCGTCCCGCCCGATGCGCCGCAGGAGGTGGTCGACAAGATCCGGCAGTACTACGGCTTCGACAAGCCGCTACCCGTCCAGTACTTCCGCTGGCTGGTCGTCACGCTCAGCGGCGACTTCGGCACCTCGATCGGCACCGGCCGGCCGGTGGCGGAAGAAGTGGGCTCCGCCTTCGGCAACACGATCATCCTGGCGATCGGCGCCTGCATTCTCGCCTTCACGCTCGCCATCATCCTCGGCACGGCGGCGGCCTATGCCAGGTCGCGGATCGTCGACCGGCTGGTGACCTTCGTGGCGCTGATCGGCGTCAGCGTGCCGAACTTCTGGCTGGCGATCGTCCTGGTGATCGTCTTCTCGGTCGAGTTCGGCCTGCTGCCGCCCATGGGGCTGGGGCCGGACAACGCCACGGGCTGGCATCTCGACGGGGCGCACATCGCGCACATGGTGCTGCCCACGATCGCGCTGTCCATGATCCCGCTCGGCGTGCTGACGCGCACCGTGCGCTCGACGATCAAGGAAATCCTGAACATGGAGTTCGTGACGGCGCTCCAGGCCAAGGGCATGAACGACCGCCAGATCCTGTTCCATGTGCTGAAGAATGCCGCGCCGACCTGCCTCGCCGTGATGGGCCTGCAGGCGGGCAACCTGATCGGCGGCTCGATCCTGATCGAGACGGTGTTCGCCTGGCCCGGCACCGGCTTCCTGCTGAACAGCGCCATCTTCCGCCGCGACCTGCCGATCCTGCAGGGCACGACCCTGGTGCTGGCCTTCTTCTTCATGATGCTGAACCTGACCGTGGACATCATCCAGACCATGGTCGATCCGCGCATCAAGCGGGGCTGAGCATGGCGATCCAAAGCCCCTCGCTCGAGATCCCGGCCGGCTCCGTCAAGGCAACGCCTGCATCCGCCACGCGCGGCTACTGGCAGCAGGTGCGGCGCAGGCTCGCGCGCGATCCCATCACCCTGATCTGCAGCACCGTCCTGCTGCTGATCATCGCCTCCTCGCTCGCGGCACCCCTGCTCGGCCTCGCCGATCCCTACAAGACCTCCATGATCCGCCGCCTGCAGCCGGTCCTCTCGCCGCACTACTTCCTCGGCACCGACGAGCTCGGGCGCGACATGCTGAGCCGCCTGATCTACGCCGGCCGCTTGAGCCTGTTCATGGGCGTGACGCCGGTCGTCTGCGCTCTGTTCATTGGCGGGCTCCTCGGCATCACCGCGGGCTTCGTGGGCGGCGGCGTGAACATGCTGATCATGCGCATCATGGACGTGTTCTACGCCTTCCCGTCGGTGCTGCTGGCGATCTCGCTCTCGGGTGCGATGGGCGCGGGCGCCGAGAACACGCTGCTGGCGCTGACCCTGGTCTTCATCCCGCCGATCTGCCGCGTCTCGGAGAGCGTGACGACGCAGGTCCGCGGCTTCGATTTCGTCGATGCCGCCAAGGCGAGCGGTGCCGCCACCCTCACCATCGTGCGCGTGCACGTGCTGGGCAACGTGCTGGGGCCGATCCTGGTCTACGCGACCTCGCTGATCAGCGTCGCCATCATCCTGGCCGCCGGCCTCTCCTTTCTCGGCCTCGGCGTGAAGCCGCCGGAGCCGGAATGGGGCCTGATGCTGAACACGCTGCGTCAGGCGATCTACGTCAATCCGCTGCTGGCGGCGCTGCCGGGCGTGATGATCTTCCTGACCTCGATCTGCTTCAATCTGATGAGCGACGGCCTGCGCGCCGCCATGGACGTGAAGGCCTGATGGACGCGTTCGTTCCTCCCAAGGATCGCGGCGGGCCCGCCCAGCCGCTTCTGCTGGCAAAGGGCCTGCGCAAGCACTTCCCCATTCCCGGCGGTCTGCTCGGCCGCTCGTCCAAGGTGGTGCGCGCCGTCGACGATCTCAGCTTCACCATCGCCAAGGGCGAGACCTTGGGCGTGGTGGGCGAGTCGGGCTGCGGCAAGTCGACCGTGGCGCGGCTGCTGATCCGCCTGCTGCGGCCCGACCGCGGCACGGTCGTGCTCGACGGCGATCCGGTGGACGAGCCGCACGGCATCAACCTGAACGAACTGCGCCGCAACGTGCAGATGGTGTTCCAGGACTCCTACGCCTCGCTCAATCCGCGCCTCACCATCGTCGAGACGCTCGCCTTCGCGCCTCGGGCGCATGGATTGCCGACCCACCTGGCCCGCGCCCGCTCGCGCGACCTGCTGGCCAAGGTCGGGCTCGAGCCCGCGACTTTCGCCGACCGCTACCCGCACGAGCTGTCGGGCGGCCAGCGGCAGAGGGTCAACATCGCCCGCGCGCTCGCCTTGCAGCCGCGCCTCGTCATCCTCGACGAGGCGGTGTCGGCGCTCGACAAGTCGGTCGAGGCGCAGGTGCTGAACATGCTGGTCGACCTCAAGACCGAGCTCGGCCTTACCTATCTGTTCATCAGCCACGATCTCAACGTGGTGCAGTATCTCTCCGACCGCGTGCTGGTCATGTACCTCGGCAAGATCGTCGAGATCGGTCCGGTCGAGGCGATCTACGGCAACCCGAAGCATCCCTACACGCGTGCGCTCCTCTCGGCCCGTCCCAGCATGGATCCGCGCAAGCGCACCAAGGAAGCGCCGATCCAGGGCGATCCGCCCAACCCGATCGACCCGCCCTCGGGCTGCCGCTTCCGCACGCGCTGCCCCTTCGCGGAAGAGGTCTGCGCGAAATCGGAGCCGGCGCTCGCCGACAGCGGCGCCCAGGCGGTCGCCTGCCACATGAGCGTGCCGGGCTCCGGCCATTCGAAGGCCGCCTGACATGACGGACTTGCTTCAGGTCAAGGACCTCAACGTCACCTTCGTGACACCCGACCGCACGGTGCACGCGGTCAACGGCGTGAGCTTCGATGTGAAGCGCGGCGAGACGCTCGGCATCCTGGGCGAATCGGGATCAGGCAAGAGCGTGACCTTGCGCTCGATCCTGAAGCTCCATCCCGAGCACCGCACCAAGTGGTCGGGCAGCATCACGCTCGAGGGCGACGAGATCCTCAGCATGAAGGGCGCCGAACTCGCCGATTTGCGCGGCAACCGCGTCTCCATGATCTTCCAGGAGCCTGCGACCGCCTTCGATCCGGTCTTCACCATCGGCAAGCAGATCACCGAGACGGTGCGCCGCCACACCGGCAAGGGCGAGGCCGCCGCCGAGAAACGGGC
>Ga0335083_10001846_pt1 | contig 28727 bp, 27 predicted proteins | sample Lox_Sample_42_FD_206716 | JGI IMG/M metagenome (GOLD analysis project Ga0335083, IMG submission 206716) | Soil microbial communities from Loxahatchee National Wildlife Refuge, Florida, United States - Lox_Sample_4.2 | ecosystem: Environmental > Terrestrial > Soil > Wetlands | place: USA...
AGTTGATCAGCGAGCACTTCGATCTCCGTCCCGGTGCGTTCCGCCAGTACCTCAAGCTGCACCGGCCGATCTATCAGAAGACGGCGGCGTACGGTCACTTCGGGCGCGAGGATCACGACTTCACGTGGGAGCGGACCGACAAGGCGGCCGCGCTCCGCGAGGCCGCCGGCCTCGTAACCGCAGCTGAGGTCATCAGCGCGTGAGCATCACGGTCGTCGGATCGGTCGCGTTCGACGCGGTCAAGACGCCGTTCGGCGAGCGCGACCGGATGCTCGGCGGCGCCGCCACGCACTTCGCGCTCGCGGCATCGTTCTTCGACCAGGTTCACGTGGTCGGCCGCGTCGGCGCGGACTTCGGCGATGACGACATGGACGTGGTGGCGATCCGCGGCACGAGCGTCGACGACATCGAGCGCGTTCCGGGCGGCAAGACGTTCTTCTGGGCCGGCGAATACGGCTGGGACCTCAACTCCCGCGAGACGCTCGACACCCAGCTCAACGTGTTCGAGGACTTCCAGCCGCGGCTGTCGGCGTCCTCGCGCGGCTGCGACGTCCTGTTTCTGGCCAATATCCAACCGGAGCTGCAGCTCAGCGTGCTCGAGCAATGCGGGCAGGTGCAGTTCGTCGCGATGGACTCGATGAACCTGTGGATCGACATCGCTCGCCCAGCGCTGCTCGAGGTGATCCGCCGCGTCGACTGCGTGATGCTCAACGACGCCGAGCTACGCCAGCTGACGGGCCGGCCGAGCATCGTCGCGGCCGCCCGCGAAGTACTCGAGATGGGCCCGTCGCTCGTCGTCGCCAAGCAGGGCGAATATGGTGCCGCGCTAATCACGGAGGACCAGTTCTTCGCGCTTCCGGCGTATCCGCTCGAGACCGTCGTCGATCCGACCGGCGCCGGTGACACGTTCGCCGGTGGGTTCGTCGGCTACCTCGCCCGGCATCGCGACAAGCCGTTCACTCAGCCGGTCGTGCGCCTGGCGATGGCGTACGGGACGTCGCTCGCGTCGTACAACGTTGAGGAGTTCGGCACCGACCGGGTCGAGCGGCTGAGCGCCGGAGAGGTCGACGGGCGAGTCGAGGAACTCCGCCGGATCACGCAGTTCGAGCACTCGCCGGTGCCTCTCGAGACCTCGTGAGCTAAGCGCGGGCGCGGCGCCGCTCGGGCTGCTCGGCGACGATCGTCGCCCGCGCGTGAGAACGTGCGCGGTGGCGAACCGCCGTCCGGTGGCGACCCTTCTTCGTCGCGGGCGCGGCCGTGCCTCGCGACGCGATCCGAAGGCTCACGAGCGCGGCGCTCCGGCGCGGCACCGTCAGCACGTACCCGTGCGGACCGGCCGCGACCGTCTGGGTCAGCCGCTTACCGATCCAGGTGCCGCTCGGCCCGAGCCGCTGGCCGTCGAGCGTCTCGCCGGCGGTCGAGCTCGCCGACGGGGCAAGCAGGCGCTGGACCGTGGCCGGGCCGGTGGCGGGCACGTGTAGGTCGACCCGGACCGTCCGGTTGCTCTTGTCGATCAGCAGCACGTGCAGGACGTCGCTGCGAACGCGCACGGCCCACGCGCTCAGGCTCTCCGAACGGGGGCGGGACATGCGCACGCGGAGGAGGCGCGCATCGGCGCCGAGCGTCCGCGAGAACATCACCAGTCCGTACAGCAGCGGCCGCGGCGTCAGTCCGCGCCGGCTCAGCGTGAACGGCGCGTTGATCGGGTATGCCCGCACGTGCAGGTTGACGCCGTCGACCCCGGCCCGCATCAGCGTGAACAGCGCGTCCGGAGCCCACAGCGCGGTCGCGAACGTGTTGCTGACCCCCGCCTTTCCGCCGCAGGTGACCGAGTTGAACTCGGTCAGGCGGAACTTCAGGCCGGCGCCGTGTGCGACCGCTACGGCGCCCGCGACGTCCTCGGCCAGTCCGCCCGCGGCCCTCCAGCTGAGCAGGCGTCCGACGGTCGGGTAGCTCGGGCTGGACCTGTGCTTGACGCATTTGGAGTATGGGTACAGGTGCGCGCTCACGGCGCCGAGTTCGGGGCGGTCGTCGGCGATCAGGGTCTTGATCCATTTGAGGCCGACCCTGGCGTGCGCCACCGCCGGCCCAATCAGACGCACGTCGGGCGCGCCCGCAATCAGCACGCGCGCGTACGCGTTGAAGTCGTCGACGTAGGTGTCCGGGGTGAGCTCGAGCGGCAGCGGCCGGGCCTGGAGCGGCGAGCGCGCGATCATAGCCACCCAGTAGTGGCGGTTATAGATGTCGGGCTCGTTTCCGACCTCGAATCCGAGGATGCTCCCCCGCGGGAGCGAGGTCTCGGCGGCGTGCGCCCACGTGGCGGCGGTCAGCGGCGTATCCGTGACCAGGTTGAGGTCGACGATCAGCTTGATCGGCTCGCGCTGCACGAGGCTGCTCAGCCGTGCCAGGAACGCGGGCGTCACAGTGAACGCCCAGTTCGGCATCCGGCCGCGCGCCTTCGGCGTCCAGAACGAGCGGTCGGCCGAGTCGCCGCCGATCCGCAGCACGAGCGGCCCGTTGCCCGGCACGTGCAGCAGCGAGAGGACCCGCGTGAACACCGGCATGTTCAGCTCGAACAGAGGCAACGTCCAGTACTCGGTCGACAGGCCGAAGTACGACGCGGGAACCGGGGTGCCGCTCGCGCTCGGGCTGACCGTCAGCACCGCCTGGGCCGCGGCGGCCGATCTGGGCGCCGCCCGTGTGCCGCGCGTCCCGACGTGCGCGGAGGCGAACTCGGCCGGATGCTGAGGTCGCGCGGGGGCAGGGGGGGCGTCCTGGTCGGGCAGCGCCAGCGCGAGCCCCGCGGCGAGCAGGGCGAGCACGGCAATCGCGCCGCCGAGCAGCACCAAGCGGGCACCGCCCGCGGTAAGCATCACGCGTCGCACCTGGGCTCCCTCCCGCCGGAATCGATCTGCCTGATGGCCCTGAGGCCCTATCGGCCGAGCATACGCGCCGCGTTACCACGTTGGCGGCGCCTGACGCGCGTTTAACCGCCCCGCGTCAGGGAGCTAACAAGTCTTAACCCGGTGGTCTCGAAACGGCTACCGGGAGAGGTCGCCGATTACGACCTTCATCACGTCGGTCGGGTTCTCGATCGCGAAGCGGATAGCGTCGGGCGCGTCGGCGAGCGCGAACCGGTGGCTGATCAGCGGCGCGAGCAGCGGCGTGTTGCGCTCGACGACCGCCACCGCCTCGCCGAACTCGTCGCCGCCGCAGCAGCTCACGCCGAGCAGGTCGAGCTCCTTCTCGGTCAGGATGCCGAGCCGGAACGTAACCTCGTCGGCCGACATCCCGACCTGCACGGCCCGGCCGGCGGAGGCGACCATCTCGACCATTGCGCGCACGGCCGCCGGAGCCCCGGTCGCGTCGAACACCGCCGGCGGGCCGGCCGCGCCAGCCCACTCGCGGGCGAACGCGACGACCTCGTCAGCGTCGTTCCAGACCAGCGTCTCCGCGCCCATGTCGCGGCTGAGCGCGAGGCGTGTGTCCTGGAGGTCGACGACCAGCACCTCCGCGCCGCGCTCGCGCGCGACCAGGCAGATGCACTGGCCGATCGGCCCGGCGCCAAGCACGACGGTCCGCTCGCCGGGGACCACGCTGGCGCGGTTTACCGCCCGCACCGCGATCGACACCGGCTCGGCCAACGCGGCCACCGCCGGGTCGTCGGCATCAATCGAGTACACCTGCTCGGCCGGAACCGAGAGCAGTTCCTGCAGGCCGCCGTCGCTGTGGATCCCGATCAGCTCGAAAAAGTCACACGTGTTCGGGCGGCCGGCGCTGCACGGGTAGCACTCCCCGCACGCCTGCAGCGGCCACACCGCGACGCGCTGTCCGACCACGAGGTCCTCGCGGCAGTCGGGGCCGACGGCCGCGATCGTCGCGCCGATCTCGTGGCCCTGCACGCGCGGGAATTGCGAGCCGCCTGCCTCGGGAGACAGCTCGCCGAGGAAGAAGTGGTAGTCCGAGCCGCAGATCCCAACCGCCTCCGGCGCGATCACGACCTCGCCGGGTCCAGGGTCGCGGGGCTCGGGACGCTCGATCACCGCCATCGCCCCGACATCTTCGGTGACCGCGGCGCGCATCAGTCGCCCCATACATCGGTCGCCGTTTCAACGACCAGTTCGAGCTTGGCGATCTCCTCCTCACGGGTGAGGGCGTTGCCCTCGACGGTCGAGGAGAAGCCGCACTGCGGCGAAAGGCACAGCCGGTCGATCGGCACGTAGCGCGAGGCCTCCTCGATCCGTCGCTTCAGCACGTCCTTTGACTCGAGCTCGCCGTGCTTGGTCGTGACCAGCCCGAGCACCACGAACTTCCCCTCGGGGACGAACCGCAGCGGCTCGAACCCGCCCGAGCGGGCGTCGTCGTACTCGAGGAAGAAGCCGTCGACGCCGAGGCCGCCGAACAGGGCTTCGGCGACGTAGTCGTAGCCGCCCTCGGCCGCCCAGGAGGAGCGGAAGTTGCCGCGGCACAGGTGGGTGGTGACGGTCATCCCGTCGGGCTTGCCCTCGAGCGCGCGGTTGATGTTGCGGATGTACTGCTCGTGCAGATGCTCGACGTCGCCCGTACCCCGCTGCTTGATCTGCTCGCGCTGGCGCGGGTCGTTGAGGTAGGCGAGCGAGGTGTCGTCGAACTGGAGATAGGTGCACCCGAGCTCACCGAGCGCGCGGAGCTCGTCGGCGTACGCCGTGCTCAGGTCGCTCCAGAACTCCTCCATGTCGGGGTAGATGCGCTCGTCGACGGCCGCCCGGCCGCCCCGGTAGTGGACCATGTTCGGGGAGGGGATCGTCAGCTTGGGCGTGGCCCCGTCCACGTGCGACTTGAGGAAGTCGAAGGCGTCTCCGAAGATCGTGTGGTCGAGGTGGATCTTCTCGGTCACCTGCAGCGCGGCCGGCGTCCACTCCACGATTCCCTGCTCGTTGCGGAACTGGACCTTGGTGTCGCCGGGCGCCTGTGCGATCCCGCCGAGCTGGTAGATGAAGTCCATGTGCCAGGTGGCGCGGCGGAACTCTCCGTCGGTAGCCGACTGGAGTCCGGCGGCGCGTTGCAGCTCCACCACCTCGCGGATCGCCTCGTCCTCGGTCGCCCGCAGCTCGCCGGCGTCGATGCGGCCGGCGTCGAACGCCTCGCGCGCCTCGAGCAGTTCGGGCGGGCGGAGCAGGCTGCCGACGTGGTCGGCACGGAACGGCGGGGTGTTTCGCATCAAAAGGCTCAGCTTCTCACGTTGATCTCGACGCGGACGCCATTGGGATCTTCGATGAACACCTGGCGCGGGCCTCCGGGGACGGCGTTGGTGACCGCGGCGACGCCATGGTGCTCAAGCCGCGATAGCAGCTCATCGTAGTCGCCGGCATTGAAGGCGACGTGGTCGACGGGGCCGACACCCGGGTCGCGTTCGGGAACTCGAAGCCCGAGCCGGGCGGCATGCGCGGCGTACGGTCCACGCTCGGCGACGTGCACGCACGCGACCTCACCGGCGTACAGCCAGTAGCCTGGAAACTCGAGCGACGGGCGCGCGCCCACCTCGAGCCCGACGACATTGCGGTAGAAGTCGCGCGTGCGCTCGATGTCGTCGCTGAGCACGAGCACATGTTCGAGCGAAGAGACCGTCATGCGGGGCGCGGCTCGGCGCCCGCCACCGCGGGCGCGCCGCCGGCGCCGTTGCGACCCCGCAACAGGTATGCCGACTGGAGCAGGTCCGGCTTTTCGCGCAGCTCGCTGGCCATGCCCGAGAACCGGATACTGCCGCCTTCCATCACGTAGGCGCGGTTGGCCAGACCGAGCGCGAGCGTCGCGAACTGCTCGATCAGCAGCACACCGGCACCCGACTCGGCGACCGACCGGATCGTCGGGACCAGCCGGTTGACGATCACCGGCGCGAGCCCGAGCGACAGCTCGTCGATGATCACGAACCGTGGGTGCGACACGAGCGCCTGGGCGAGCACGACCATCTGCTGCTCGCCGCCCGATAGCGACCGGGCCGGGTATCCGAGCCGCTTCTCGAGCTCGGGAAACAGTTCGAGCGCGCGCTTGCGGCCCGCGGTCGCGTCCGCGGTGGACATCGTGTACGTCGCGACGCGGAGGTTCTCGGCCACGGTCAGTTCCGGGAGCAGCCGCCTGCCTTCGGGAACGATGGCGAGCCCGGCCCGGCGGATTCGCTCCGGGCGCTTGCCGGCCAAGTCCTGTCCGTCGAGCACCACCTTTCCGGCGACCGGCTTGAGGATCCCGCCCATCGCCAGCACCATGCTGGACTTGCCGGCACCGTTCGGACCGAGGAGCGCGGTGATCTCGCCCGCCGGAATCTCGAGCGACACCTCGCGCACAACGTTTCGCCCGCCCCGGGGCACGGTCAGTCCGTCGACCGATAGCAAGTCGCCGCCGGTGGTCACGCGGCGACCTCCTCGGTCCCGAGGTAGGCGCGCATCACGCGCTCGTCGCGAAGCACCTCGTCGGTGGGACCGGATGAGATCATCTTCCCGAAGTCGAGCACGGCGGTCTTCTCGCAGCACGAGGACACCAGGCTCATGTCGTGATCGACCAGGATCACGAGCGCGCCCATGTGCTCGGGAATCGCGCGGATGACGTCGCTGAGCACCGCGGTCTCCTGGTCGGGCAGGCCGGCCGCGGGCTCGTCGAGCAGTACCAATCGAGGCTTGCCGACGACCGCCCGCGCGACCTCGACCAGGCGGCGCTGTGCCGCGCCGAGCGTTCCCACCTTGGCATATGGGTCGACGTCGAGCTTGACGAACTCGATCGCGCCGAGCACGTCGTCGCGACGGGAGGCGCCGGTGCTCTTCGAATGCTCGTGGATCATGGCCACGTTGTCGTACACCGACAGCTCTTCGATCGCCTGCTCGGTCTGGAAGGTGCGGCGAACTCCCCATCGCGCGCGCCGATAGTGCGTCATCTTGAGTAGGTCCTCGCCGAACGCCGTGATCTGCCCCTCGACCGGCTTGACGAAGCCGCTGAGCACGTTGAAGAACGTCGTTTTGCCCGCTCCGTTGGGCCCGATCAACCCGCACGTCCCCTCCTCGAAGGTCACGCTCATGCGGTCGAGCGGAACGACGCCGCCGAAGCGGACGGTCAGGTCGGAGACTTCGATCAAGGCTCGCGCTCCCGTGCCGCGGCCGGGCGGCTGAACAGGCCGCGGATCAGTCCGGCGAGCCGGGCGATGTCCTTGGGCATCTGCTCCACGATCCCGCGCGGCGCGGTGGTCAGCACCTGCAGCACCCCGATGCCGAACAGGATCGTCAGCCAGTCGGGGGAGACGCCCCAGTCGTTGAGCAGCTGCTGGAGGAACTTGAGCAGGAACGCCGCCACGACTGCGCCCGTCATGCTGTACGCGCCGCCCATCAGCACCACGGCGAGCAGGGTGATCGAGTCCGCGGTCGCGAACGTCAGTGAGTTCAGGTAGTGGTAGAAGCCGGCCACCATGCCTCCGGCTACGCCGGTGATGAACGACGCCAGCGCGAACGCCCAGAGCTTGTACAGCGTGGTGTTGATCCCGCCCGCGAGAGCGGCCGCCTCGCTCTGGCGGATCGCCGCCCAAGCCCGACCCGGCCGTCCGCGCAGATGAACCAGCACAAGTAAGAACATCAGGACCGCGACGATCACCGAGTAGCGGAAGAAGGCCGGATCGGTCGTCGCGATGCTCGGCCGGCGGATCGGCGGTATGTGAACCGAGGCGCCGTTGTAGCCCGTGAAGCCGTGCCCGCCGTTGGGGAAATTGATGTTGTCGAGCACGATCGTGATCGCCCCCGCCAGCATCAGGGTGATCAGGGCGAGGTATAGGCCACTCATACGCAGCGCCGGCAACCCGACAAGGGTGCCCAGCACCATCGTGATCAGCCCGGCAGCGAGCAGCACGAGGGGGTACGGGAGGCCGGTGGCGAAAAGCAGCCGGGCGGCAACCCAGGCGCCCATCGCCAGCACGGCGCCTTGGCCAAGTGAGACCATGCCGACGCGGCCGACCAGCACGCCGAGTCCGAGGGTGACGATCGACCAGATCGCCACCTGGGTCCACGCGTTGACGTAGTAGAGGCTGAAGATCGACGGGATGAACAGAAACGCGAGCGCCACGAGGGCGGCGATCACCGCGGGGCGCACGAACGACCGCGGCTCGAGGCCACGGGTCCCGCGTTCGCGCGCAGCCGGAGACGCGTCTGAGGCCGTCGGTGCGGCCCCTGCCGTGTCCGCCTCGCTCTTCACGCCGGACTCGATCGTCTACACCCCCTGCCGACCCACCGCGATCACGCGCCGGCGGTTGAGCACGAGCAATGCGATGACCGCGAGCACGAACGGGGTCATGTCGCGGTAGTTCGACAGCGACGTGACCGGGGTGAGCTCGGCGTCGATCAGACCGATCACCAGCGCGGCCACGAAGGTGATGACGATCGAGCGCAGCCGCGCGATGAGCGTGGCCGCCAACGTGAAGATCACCAGGAAAGTGAGGCTGGTGGCGTCCAGCGCCACCAGATCCGCGAGCAGCACACCCGCGATCCCCGACAGCACGCCGCAGCCGAACCACGCCGCCGCGGTCACCCGTCTCACCGGGACGCCGAGGCTCGCGGTGATATCTCGGTCGTTGGCCATCGCGCGCATCGCGGTCCCGAGCTTCGAGTAGCGCAGGAACGCCGCGGTGACGACCGTGATCACGAGTCCGAGCGCGAGTGCGATCACGTTCGTGTACGTGACGGAGATCTGCCCGATCTGGAACGTGTTGTTGTCGGTCGGGATCGTCAGCGCCCGGGATGCGCCGCCGCTCGACGGCCAGAGCAGGTCCATCACCCCGAGCAGGATCAGCGTCAGGCCCAGCGTCGCCGTCGCCTTGACCAGAGGGTCGCGGTGGGCGAGCGCCGGGCCGAACACCATCCCGTAGGCGAGTGTCAACACTCCGCCGACGAGCACGGCCACCACCGCGGCAGGCCAGAAGCTCATGCTCGAGTGGTTGATCAGCTGCCATGCGATCAGGGCGCCCAGGGCACCGACTGCACCGAAGGCCAGGTTGAGAACTCCGGTGCAGCGGTACAGCACGACCATGCCGACTCCCGACAGCGCGTACACCGCGCCCAGCGATAGACCCGTTACGAAGAACTGCTCGAGGTCAGTCAGGCTTGGCATTGATCCTCAGGTGCCCTGATCGCTTGCTTTCTTCCTCCTAGCCCGTCGGCGGGTTCGTCGACGGCGCCGTTCCCGCGACCGCCCGGTACTGCGCGATCTGCGGATCGGCCGAGGACACGTTGAAGCATCCTTGGGCCGTCACCATCTTCCCATTATCGGGCGTCGTGGTGAAGTCGGCGTTGTTGGGAATGTGCAACGGATAGTTGCCGTAGACCCACGGCTGGCAGAGGAGCTCGGTCTTCTCGTCCTTGATGTTCTTGAACGCCGTGTTGACGCTCTTGATCGTGTACGGACCATTGATCGTGTCGAGCGCATCGACCGAGAACTTGCCGAGCAGGTAGCCCATCTCGCTGAAGGAGCCGAGTCCGCCAGCGACGGCCGAGCCGTACTGCTTGAGGATGTTCTTGTAGAGCTGCATCTCCGGGCCGTTGTGGTCATCGGGGGATGTCAGCTCTGCGTTGACAAAGAGCTTGTGGTTCCACTTCGGGCCGAGCGACGACGCCAGGAAGTCGGTGTTGCACGGCGTGGAGCAACCCCATCCCTTGACCCTGTCCTCGAGTCCGAGCTTCTGAGCGGCCTGCAGGATCACGAGCGCCTCGGGCGGGGTGAAGTTGAGCACCACCCAGCCGTTAGAGCCTGCTTTGTTGACCAGGTCCAGCGCCACCGAGTTGGCGTCGTTGATCGGGACGTTTTCGGTCAGCTCGGTGATCGGGGTATGCGCCGCCGCGGCCAGCGCGGCGGGACCGGCGGCGATGTAGCCAGTCCCCGGCACGTTGGATTGCACGAACACGATCTTCGACGGGTGCTGGCTGAGTCCGTACTGCACCGCACCGTCGGAGCTGTACCGCGGTCCCATATTGACTGCGGCACTGTTCGGCGTCGACCAGCACTCAGGAGCGATGCCGGCGCCCATCTCGTAGATGCCTAGCTGCTTCCAATAGCTCTGGTCGATCGTGCACTCGAGCAGGTCGAACACGCCGACGATGCCGACCACGTGGTCGGTCTGGATCAGCTGCTTCGCCGCTGCGGCGATCTGCGCCGGCTGGGTCTGGTCGTATTCCACAAAGAGCTTGAGCGGGTGGCCATTGACCCCGCCGTTCGCGTTCACGCACGCGAAATACGCGTTGATCATGTTCGGGCCGTCGCTGAAGTCGGTGCCCGGCTGCTTGGTATCGATTGTGCCGATGTTGATCGGCGTGCCGGTCGCCTTGACGCCCGGCTTCTTGCCGCACGCTGACGTGCTGGTACTGCTGCCGCTCGAGCCTGAGCTCGCGGCTGTGGTCGCGCTTGTGCTCGACGCGCTGCTGGGAGCCGCGCTCGAACTGGTGCTGCTGCTGCCACTGCTGCCGCAGCCCGCCAGCACCAACGCACCGACGAGCGCGGCCAGCACGAAACTCGTGCGCAGGCGCAGCGCCTGGTGATACATCCTCACCTTTTGTCCTCCTCCTCGGAAAATGATTCGGTCGACCCGCCCCGGTTTGGCGAGGCGACGATCTTATTCACACCTCGAGCTGTATGCAACGCACGCCTAACCTGACCGCAAGAATCGATTGCATGAGGTCTCTCATGTCGTTTTTGCATACAAGGGGGCCAGGCGGATTAGACTCGCCGTCCTTGATGGTCAATCACGTGAACCGGACGCAGATGACGCGAGCGCTGCTGGCCTTGCGCGAGCAGATTCTGAGCGGCGAGTTCAGGCCGGGCGAGCGTATGTCCGAACTTCCGCTCGTCGAGCGACTCGGCGTCTCGCGCACCCCGCTGCGCCTCGCGCTCGCCGCGCTCGAGCACGAGGGCCTGCTCCGCGTGCTTCCTGCCGGCGGCTACGCGGTGCGTGAGTTCACGCTCGGCGACGTCCGGGACGCGATCGAGCTGCGTGGGGTGCTCGAGGGCACCGCCTGCCGGTTCGCCGCCGAGCGGGGCGTGACCCGCCGGGAACTCCGCACGCTCCGGGCGATCAACGAGTCCGTCGAACCGCTCGTCCACCGCGCGGATTACGAATCGTTCGAGCGCTACGTCGCGCTGAACGAAGACTTTCACGCGCGTCTGTTGAAACTGGCCCGCAGTCCGCTGCTCGAGCGCACGCTCGATGCCGTGGCATCGCTGCCGTTCGCCAGTCCCAGCGCGCTCGTGCTCCAGCACGCTCAGCTGCCAGAGTCGCGCGAGATCCTGATCGTCGCCCACCGGCAGCACCTCTGGCTCGTCGAGTCGATCGCGCGGCGCGAGGGCACGAGAGCCGACAGCGTCGCGCGAGAGCACGCGCGCCTGTCGCTCACGAACCTCGAGATCGTCCTCGGCCACCGCGGCCTGCTTGAGCAGATGCCGGGAGCGTCGCTGATCGCGCTGCACGACGACGGCGAGCTGGAGCCGGCCTGACGGCGCGCTAAGGCGCCGCGACCGCACCCTTGTCCCACGGCTCGGCGTCGTACTCGCCCCACTCGAGCGCGACGCGGACGGCTGCCTCGATCTCCCGCGCCCCCGGCCGGTACGCGTCCTCGAGCGGCGGGCTCACTGGGACCGGCGTGTAGGGCGCGCCGACGCGCTGGATCGGGGCCTCGAGGTAGTCGAACGCCGCCGCCTGCAGCTGGGCCGCTAACTCCGCGCCGAATCCGCCGGCGGTGACCGCCTCGTGGGCGATCACCGCGCGGCCCGTCCGCCTCACCGACCTCGCGAGCGTGTCGAGGTCGAGCGGGACCAACGTGCGCGGATCGATCACCTCGGCCTCGATGCCGTCCGCGGCGAGTTTGTCCGCCGCATCGACGGCGTCGCCGACGAGACGGGACAGCGCGACGATCGTGACGTCCTTGCCACCTCTCAGCGTGTGCGCCCGGCCGATCGGGACGGCTGGCGGCGGGTCGGGAACGGTCTCGCGCCGGAAGTACAGCGCCTTGCACTCGACGAACACCACCGGGTTGGGGTCGGCGATCGCGGTTTGCAGGAGTCCAGCGGCGTCGGCGGCGTTGCTGGGCATCACCACCTTCAGTCCGGGCACGTGGGTGAGCCACGCCTCGAGGCTCTGCGAGTGCTGCGCGCCGTTGCGCTGGCCGGCGCCGCCCTGGGTTCGGAGCACGAGCGGCACCGATAGCTGGCCTCCGGACATGAAGTGCGCCTTGGCCGCCTGGTTGACGAGCTGGTCGAGTGCGAGCGTGATGAAGTCGATGAACATGATCTCGACGACGGGTTTAAACCCCGACTGTGCGGCGCCGACGGCCACGCCGCATACGGCACCCTCGCTGATCGGGGTGTTGCGCACGCGCTCGCGGCCGAACTCCTCGGCGAGCCCCGCAGTCGCCAGATACGGGCCGCCCTCGGCGACGTCCTCGCCGAGCACGATCACGCGTTCGTCCTCGCGCATCGCGCGCGCGAGCGACGCAGCGATGGCCTCGACGAACGTGGTCTCGCTCACGGGGCGTACACCAGGGTGGCCGGTGTCTCCGGATCCGGGAACGGGCTGTCCCGGGCGAAGCGGACCGCGGCTTCGATTTCCGCTGCGGCCTCACGCTCGATCTCGGCCGTCGCGGCGTCATCGCCGAAGCTGTCGGTCAACCGCGCGATCGGGTCGTGCTCGCGCCACTCATCCTCGGCCGCGGCGTCGCGATACTTCTGCTGGTCGCCCTCGTAGTGACCGCGCCGGCGGTAGGTCAGGCACTCGAGCAGGAACGGTCCGCGTCCCTCGCGCGCATCGCGCAGGAACCGCCCGAACGCGTCATACACCGCGGGCACGTCGGAGCCACTCACGGTCTCCCGTTCAAAACCGTACGGCGCCACCACGTCGCTCACCCGCTCGATCGTCGAGTGCTCTTCCCGTGACGTGAACTCGGCGAAGCCGTTGTTCTCGCACACGAAGATCACGGGCAGGTTCCACAGCGTCGCGAGGTTGATCGTCTCGTTGAAGTGGCCCGCCTGTACCGCGCCGTCTCCGAAGAACACGACGGTGACACTCTCGGTGCCACCCAGGTGTTGCGCGAGCGCGCTGCCGAGCGCGAGCGGGAGGTTGCCGCCGACGACGCCGGTGGCGCCCATGAATCCGTGCTCCTTGTCGACCAGGTGCATCGACCCGCCGAGGCCTTTGCACACCCCGTCTGCGCGACCCATGAGCTCGGCCATGAGCGCGTCGATCGGCGCCCCCTTGGCGATCGCGTGTCCGTGCGCGCGATGCCCGCTGTAGACCGCGTCGTCGTCGCGCAGCTGCGCGCACACGCCCGCCGCCACGCCCTCGCCGCCGATGCTCAGGTGGATCAGACCGTGGACGACGAGCGTGCGCTTGAGCTGCGCGACCCGCTCCTCGAACAACCGGATCCGCCACATCGTGCGCAGCAGCGCTTGCGCGACGTGCCTGTCCATGGTTTCGCGCCGGGATTAGGCTGCGACGGGCGCCTCGCCCAGGACCTGGCGGACGCCGAGGGCGATCTTCTCCTCGTTGGGCAGGACGTAGGCCTCCATCGGCTCCGAGTAGGGCACGGTCACGTCGAGCGCGGTCACCTGCGCGATCGGCGCCTTCAGCGATCCGAACCCGTGCTCGGCGACCTCGGCCGCGATCACCGCCGAGGCGCCACCGTGCCGCGTTCCCTGGTCCGCGATCACCAGCCGCCCCGTTTTCTCGACCGACGCCAGGATCGTCGCGGTGTCGAGCGGATTGAGTGTGCGAGGGTCGATCACCTCGGCATTGATCCCTTCTTTGGCCAGCGTTTCAGCCGCTTGGAGTGCGCGCCCGACGGTCCAGCCGGTGGCGACGATCGTCACGTCGGACCCTTCGCGGCGGATCGCGGCCTCGCCGAACGGCACGACGTACTCGCCCTCGGGCACGTCGCCGTGCTCGAGCACCTGGAGGTAGTTGATTAGGTAGCAGACCGGATTGTCATCGCGGATCGACGCTGCCATCAGGCCCTTGGCATCGGCGGGGGTCGAGGGCAGCGCGATCTTCAGGCCCGGGAAGCCCATGAACATCCCGTAGATCGAGCCGGTGTGCTGGCCGGCCCAGCCCGCGGTGAACCCGTAGCCGGCCTTGAACACCGCCGGCACCTTGACCTGGCCGCCACTCATGTAGCGCAGGCGAGGCGCCTCGTTGACAACCTGGTTCATCGCCACCAGCATGAACTCGGCCATCAGCAACTCGACCACCGGGCGGTAGCCGGCGAGCGCGAGGCCCACGGCCATCCCGATCTCCGCCGTCTCCGAGATCGGCGACACCCGGACGCGCTCGCGTCCGAACGCCCGAACCAGCGGGTCCTCGTCGCTCGGCGCCACGTCCTGTCCGTAGAACACGACGGTCGGGTCGCGCTCCATTTCGACGCGGATCCCTTCCTGGACCGCCGCGATGTAAGGAATCTCTCGTGACATCGTCGTCTCCTCGGCGCTAGGCGTACACGTAGTCTTGGCGGGCGGCCGCTGCGCCGTCGGGGAATGGGCTGTCGAGGCCGAATTGCACGGCGGCGTCCATCTCTTCGGTGACTTCTTTGGCGATCTCGTCGGCCCGCGCGGGCTCGAGCACGCCCTGCTCGACCAGCCGCGCCCGGAACCGGGGGACCGGGTCGCCGCGGAGCGCGGCCTCGTACTCCTCGCGGTTGCCGAACGTGGTGATCGCCTCGTGCTCGGGGTAATGCAGCGGCACGCCGGGCGGGGCGATGATGTTGCCGTGGGCCGAGAGGCGGTAGACCTTCGACTCCACCAGGGTCGGCCCCTCGCCGGCGCGCGCCCGGTCGGACGCGGCGCCCACCGTCTCGTAGACGGCGACTGGATCGCCGCCGTCAACGGTGACGCCCGGCATGCTGTACGCCGCGGCCTTGACCGACAGCGGCTCGCCGTTGGCGGCGTTCGCGTCCTCCTGCTCGGAGCGCGTGGAGACGTTGTAGTTGTTGTTCTCCATGATGTAGACCACGGGGAGCTTCCACAGCGACGCGAGGTTCAGCGACTCGTGGAACGCACCCTGCTTGGAGGCGCCGTCGCCGAAGAACGACAGGACGACCTGCCCCTCCTTGCGCAACTGAGCGGCGAAAGCGACGCCGGTCGCCTGGGGGATGCCCTGCCCGACGATGCCGGACGTCCCGAGGAAGCCGCGTCCCGGGTCGACGAGGTGCATCGAGCCGCCATAGCCGCCGCACAGCCCGTCTTTGCGGCCGTAGATCTCGGCCATGATCGACTTGGTGTCGGTGCCGAGCGCGATCGGATAGCCGTGGCAGCGGTACGTCGCCATCAGCTGGTCGCCGGGCTTCATCGTCGCCAGCGACCCGACGATCGACGCCTCGGCGCCGTCGGCGAGGTGCGTGTGGCCCCGGATCACGCCCGGGTGCTCCTCGAAGGTTCGTTTGACGCGCTCCTCGAACTCCCGGATCCGGAGCATCTGGGTGAACATCCAGATGAGCCTGTCGTTGTCGAGCTGTTCCATCGTGTCTCCTCGCCTCCTCAGATCACGCCCGCGCGGAACTGGGCGGCGGTCGTCTCGTATGCGCGCTTGAACTCGTCCTCGATTGGCAGGTTGCGAAGCTCCTCCGAGAGGACTTCTACTCCCCACGGTCCGTCGTAGCCGACCGCCGTGAGCGCCTCGATGTAGCCGGGAATGTCGAACTCGCCCTCACCCGGCAGCCTGCGATGGTTGATGACCTCGTCGATCGGATCCTCCATGAACTCCACCGGCCCATCCGACAGCTCCACCCAGGCGAGGTATTCGCCGGGAATCCTGTGCAGTTCCTCGGGTGGGATCCGCAGTTTGCCCATGTGCCACGTGTCGATCGCGAGCCCTCCGTTGGGCCGGGCGGCCTCGGTCACGAGCCTGAGCCCGGCGTCGAGCGTGTGCACGTTGGGGTCGAACGGGATGATCTCGTACGCGATCCTGGCGTTGGTGTGCTGCGCCGCGTCGTCGCATAGCGCGGCGTACTCCTCGATCAGGCGGTCGAGCTCGCAGGGGGTCTCAGGGATGTTGCCGACCTTGATGTGATGGGCATCGAACGCGACGGCGGTCTCGAACAACTGCTTGCGCAGTCGGTCCGAGTCGGCGCGCGCCGGCTGTCCCTCGGGGACGAAGAACTCCCAGAGGAACTCGACCTCCATGTACTTCAGCCCCGCGTCGCGGAAGATCTTCGCCATCTCCGCGAGCGTGCGCGTCTCGAGCTGATGCGAGACGTCGGCGTGCCACAGCCCGAGCCCCTTGAAGCCGACCTTGGAGGCCTCGGCACATCGGTCACGCCAATCGAACAGGCTCCACTCGCGGCCGGTGTGGACTTCCACCGGACCGCTCACCGTCCAGTACAGAGCCATCAGCTCCGTATCGCCCATGATCACTCCTCTCGTGTGAGAGCGACGGTAGCGCCGGTGACTGGACAGCGTCCAGTCATCCAGCGCATCCCTTCTTGTCGATCAGCGCGTCAGGCGACTTCGCGCAGCCGGCCCGTCTCGACCTCGTAGACGAACCCGCGAACCGCGTCCTTGCGCGGGATGAACGGCGAGGCCTTGATCCGCGCGATCGATTGGCGGACGTCCGCGTCGAGATCCGGAAATGCCTCGGCCGCCCACTCCGGCCTGATCCCCGTGTCCTCCTCGATCGAGCGCTTGAAGTCGTCGTCGGTGAACGTCAGCATCCCGCACCCGGTGTGGTGGATCAGGATGATCTCCTCGGTCCCGAGCAACCGCTGGGAGATCGCGAGCGAGCGGATCGCGTCATCGGTCACGACGCCGCCGGCGTTCCGGATCACGTGCGCGTCGCCTTCCTCGAGACCGAGCGCGCCGTAGACGTTGAGGCGAGCGTCCATGCACGCCACGACCGCCGTCTTCTTCCCGGGCGGAAGCGGCAGATCCCCCTTGTTTCCGAACGAGGCGACGTACACGTCGTTGTTCGCAATCAGGTCGTCGGTCGAGCTCATCGGTCGGATCTCCTTGGCGTCGGGCGGGCGGTCAAACTATCAAAAGCCGATCGGGTTCTTGGAGATTTGGGCGCGGCTACGATCGGCGGCTGTGGTGACCCGGTCGCTGACGGCAATTGCGGTGGCGTTGGCGGCGGCGGTGTGCACGGGCTCGGCGGTCGCCCGGACCGTGGTAATCGGCCACTCGGTTCGCGGGCGGCGAATCGTCGCGATCGTGCGCGGACCGGACGACGCGCGCCGCAAGATCCTGGTCGTCGGCTGCATCCATGGCAACGAGTGCGCGGGTCTCAGGATCGTCTCCGCGCTCGAGCGGGCGCCGGTCGTCAAAGGCGTCGAGCTGTGGCTCGTCCCCAAGATGAACCCGGACGGCACCGCCGCCGACACGCGCCAGAACGCCGACGGCGTCGACCTGAACCGCAACTTCCCCTACCAGTGGCAGCCGATTTCGGATCCGATCTACTACTCCGGGCGCCGTCCGGAGTCCGAGCCCGAGACCCGAGCCGCCGTCAACCTGATCCGGCGCGTCAAGCCCGCGGTGACGATCTGGTACCACCAGCACCAGGACCTGGTCGACATGGCGGGCGGCGACCGCGGCGTCGCCCGGCGCTACGCGCAGCTCGCACAGCTGCCGGCGACGTGCCTGCCGTTCCTCCCGGGCACAGCGCCGGCATGGTCGAACCGCTCGTTCCCGGGCACGACCGCGTTCGTGGTCGAGTTGCCGGCCGGGCCTGTCGGGACGGCGGCGCTGACCGACCACCTGCGCGCGGTCCGCGCGATGGAGCTCGGCCAGCGGTCCGGCTCGCGGACCAGCTGCGCGCCGTAGCGACGCCATTCTCAGCCGTAAAACGCCCGGAAGCTCCCCGCCCGACGTCCGCCTCCGGGACATAACAGCACGTGGGGGTGCTGATGTCCCGCGGGCGGGCGGGCAGGGGGGTGATTGCGGGCCTTGTGCGGGTGCGTTCAGGCGGCGAGCGGCTCGGGGACCGATGCCGGCGCCGGCGCGGTCAGCTCGTACGCGACCTCGTCGAACTGCCGTGTCTGGCGCCAGAACCGCCAGGTGAAGTCGGGCCAGATCGTGCTGTTGCGGCCGTTGCGGTCGATGTACCAGCTCGCGCAACCGCCGGTGTTCCAGACCGTGCCGTCGAGACGAGCCTGGACATGGTCGTTGTAGGCGTTGTACGCGTCGCGCCGGACCTCGATCCGCGTGGCGCCCCGGCGCTCCATCGCGTCGAGCGCGCCCATCACGTAGTTGAGCTGCGACTCGATCATGAACACGATCGAGTTGTGGCCGAGACCGGTGTTGGGGCCGACGAGCAGGAACAGGTTCGGGAAATCGGGCATCGACGCGCCACGGTAGGCCTGCGGGCTGCCGTTCCAGACGTCGGACAACCGCACACCGCCCCGGCCTCGGATCACCTCCGAGAACGCCGTCTCGGTGACATGGAAGCCGGTGGCGAAGATCACCGTATCGACCTCGTGCACGCTCCCGTCGGCAGCCACAACGCCATTCGACACAAACGACGTCACCCCGCTCGTGACGACCTCGACGTTCGGCTCGACAAGAGCCGGATACCACTTGTTCGAGGGCAGGATGCGCTTGCAACCGATCACGTAGTTCGGCGTGAGCTTGGCGCGCAACGCCTCGTCGGGTACCTGCTTGGCGAGGTGCCCCTCGGCCATCTTCTGGACGGTGTTCATCAGCTGGGGTCGGAAGACCAGCCCCGGCACGAGCAGCTCCCGGCTGAGATACACCATCGTGCGCACCGTCCGCTGCGCCGCCGGCGCGCGCCGGTACAGCCGCCGCTCGAACTCCGTGATCGGACGATCGCGATGGGGCACGACCCACGGCGCGGTCCGCTGAAAGATCGTCAGATGATTGACCAGCGGCTGAATCTGGGGAACGGTCTGGATCGCGGACGCGCCGGTGCCGACCACGGCGACGTTGCGCCCGGTCAAATCCTGCGAGTGGTCCCACCGAGCCGTATGAAAGGCAACGCCGTCGTAGTCGTCCATGCCGGGCAACGCAGGAACCGACGGCTCGCTGAGCGGTCCCGGCGCCCCGATCAGCACGCGTGCCGAGTAGCGGCCGTCCGGCGTGTCGATGCGCCAGACGCCGTCGTCGTCGTCCCACTCGGCGCGCCGCACCGGGCACGAGAAGCGGATGTGGTCGCGCACCCCGAATCGATCTGCGCATTCGCGCAGGTACTCGCGGATCTCTGGTTGCAGCGGGTACGTCCGACTCCACTCCGAGTTGGGAGCGAACGAGTAGCTGTACAGATGCGACGGGATATCGCACTGACACCCGGGGTAGGTGTTGGCCCACCAGGTACCGCCGACGTCCTCGTCGCGCTCGAACACGACGAAGTCCTCGATCCCGGATTGCTTCAGACGGATCGCCATCCCGAGCCCGCCGAACCCGGCGCCCACGATCGCCACGCGAACCCGTCGCTCGTCACCTGTCGTCATGTCGCCTCTCAACAGTATCGTAGAAACAGCTGTGTTCTTCAGTGTACGCTGATGTTCCCATGACCGCGCTCCCCGAAACCAGCATCCTCTCGGTTCTCCCTCGCGGGCGCCACGCCGCGCCCCGGCCGGTGGTGCGCGAAGCTCAGCGCGCTCGCATGCTCGCGGCGATGGTGCAGGCGGTCGCAGAGAAGGGGTACGCGCGGGTCGCGGTCGCCGATGTGATCGAACGCGCGGGCGTCTCGCGCAAGACGTTCTACGAGCAGTTCGCGAACAAGGACGAGTGCTTCCTCGCCGCCTACGACGCCACCGTCGACGAGCTGCTGGCCACGATCGACCGGGCGCTCGACGCGCTGGCGCCCGATTGGCTGGCGGCCCACCGCGCCGCGGTGCACGCCTACCTCGGGGCGCTCGCGGCGAGCCCGGAGTTCGCGAAGGCCTTCCTGGTCGAAGTGCTCGGCGCCGGCCCGGAGGCGCTGGACCGGCGCGCCGCCGTGCAGGACCGGTTTGCCGCGCAGCTCGAGGACGTCCACCGGCGGGCCCGCCAGGATATCCCGGAGATCCCCGAGGTCCCGCCCTACACGTTCCGGGCCGCGGTCGGCGCCGTCACCGAGCTCGTGACGGCGCACGTGCTCGAGCACGGCGCCGAGACGCTGCCCGAGATCGCCGACGCGGTTCTCGACGTCCAGCTTGCGCTGCTCGTCGGCCGCCAGGTAGCGCAGTCCCTCACGGCCGGGCCTGCCTGAGCTACCCCGCGATCTGGGTGAGCGCCGCCGCGAGCTCGTCGGGCCGCGACGCCCACACCGAGTGATCGGTGTCGATCTCGATCACTCGGTCGCAGCCGCCGGCCTCGAGCATCCGCCGCTGGAGCGCGGGGTTGATCGCCCGGTCCTGGAGACACATGACGTACGCACGCGGGAGCGCGGCGAAGGCATCCGCGCTTGGGCCACCGAGCGCGACCGGGTTCGTGAACGGCACCACCGGCTGCTGACCGCGGATCGAGGCGGCCCAGGCCGCCTGCTCGTCGTCGGCGCAGTGAGCCAACGCTTCGCGGACCGCCTCGGGTGGGAACGTCGCCACCGGCGGCTCCCCGTCGACCGCGAGGTTCGCCTGCACCGAGTCCCCCGCCCCCTCGGGTAGCTGCGTGATGTCGATCAGGCTCTGCCCGTCCTTCGGCAGGAACGCCGCGACGTACACCAGGCGAGCGATGTGCTCCGGGGAGCGCGCCGCCGCCTGCGTGATCACCATCCCGCCCATGCTGTGTCCGACGAGGATCGCCGGCGGGCCGTCCGCCAGCACCTCGCACACGCGCCGCGCGTAGCGATCGAGCGTGACCTCCGCGACCGGGGTCGGGTCGTCGCCCTGGCCCGGGAGGTCGATCGCCTCGACCGAGTGACCCGCGGCCTGCAGGCCCGGAGCCACCCGGTCCCAACAGGCCGCGCGTCCGAACGCCCCGTGCACCAACACGATCCTCGCCATCACCGGCCCTCCTTGATCATCAGCGTCAATCTTCGTGACAAGCCGCGCGATCCTACTTGGGGGCCGATCTGGCGCGGTCTAGACTCTCCGGCGCTCGTGGCGGTTGACGAGGCACGGAGCTGAAGAGAGGGAGTAGATGGCAACTACAGCGCCGAGGGCCGGGGCATTCCCCAGTCCCTACGAGATCGAGACCCCGCCCGGGTGCGAGGGCTGGGAGGAGATGTACCCCTACTACGCGCTCTTCGACGAACGGCGGCGCGAGATCGACGAGAACCGCTTCTGGTTCTGGAACTCGATGCACTTCCCGATGCCGATGCCGGCGTTCGACGTTATCTGCATCGACTCGCCGTACCAGGCGGTTGGGGCGTGGCAGAACCGCGTGTTCGCGGTGCCGCCCGCGATGGGGATCGACTACCGGTGCGTGAACGGCTACATCTATATATCGGGCAACCCGGTCACCGACCCGGCCAAGATCGCCGAGCGGGCCGAGTTCTTCCAGCAGCGTGCCGGCTACTACTTCGGCAACTGGACCGAGCTGTACGGCAAGTGGCGGGCGAAGATGGAGGCGCTGATCGGCGAGTTGGGCGAACTCCAGGTCCCCGACTTGCCCGAGTACGAGCCGGACGAAGTCGCATTCGGCGAGGACCGAAACACCGCGTTCTACGAGGTCCTCGATGCGTACCCGCGCGCGCTGCGGCTCGGTGACCTGATGTGGCAACACCACTTCGAGTTCCTGCTGCTCGGGTACGGCGCGTACGGGACGTTCGTCGAGTTCTGCAAAAGCCAGCTTCCCGACATCCCCGATCAGCACATCGCGCAGATGGTCGCCGGCATCGACGTGCTCCTGTTCCGGCCCGACGCCGAGCTGCGCCGCCTGGCCCGGCTGGCGATCGCGACCGGTGTGGACGAGGCGTTCCAGCAGGGCCGCACGCCACACGAGATCGACGCTGAACTGCAAAACAGCGACGCCGGCAAGAGCTGGCTCGACGAGCTCGAAAAGGTCAAGGACCCGTGGTTCAACATGGCCACCGGCGATGGCCTCTACCACTACTACCGCAGCTGGCTCGACGACCCGAGCATCCCGTACGCGTCCCTGATCGGTCACATCAGCGCGCTCAACGCGGGCGAGCAGATCGACCGCCCCACCGAAGAGATCCAGCGCGAGCGTGACCGTCTGGCCACCGAGTACGGCGCGCTGCTCGACGCGGAGTCGCGAAAGAGCTTCGACGACCTGCTCAACCTCTCGCGGACCGTGTTCCCGTATGTCGAGGAGCACAAGTTCTTCTGCGACTACTGGTTCCTGACGCGCTGGTGGAACAAGATCCGCGAGTTCGGCGCCCTGCTCGCGCGCAGCGGGTTCCTCGAGGACGCAGAGGACGTGTTCCAGCTCTCGCGCTACGAGGTCGCGAGCGCGCTCGACGAGCTCGTGCTGACCTGGGCGACGGGCGGCCTTCCGCTCGGCCCCAAGCACTGGCCGCCGATCGTCGCACGCCGCAAGGAGATCCTCAAGAAGCTCGGCGACTGGACGCCGCCGCCCGCGATCGGCGTGACTCCCGAGGCTGTCACCGACCCGATGACGATCATGTTGTGGGGAGTGACGACCGAGCGCGTGCAGGAGTGGGCGCGCCAGCAGGACGGCGGGTCGGTGTTGAACGGCGCGGCCGCGTCGCCCGGCGTGATCGAAGGCGTCGCTCGCGTGGTCCGGTCGGTCGACCAGATCGGCGACGTGCGCGACGGCGAGATCCTGGTGTGCGGTAGCACCTCGCCGGCGTGGGCGCCGATCTTCTCCAAGATCAAGGCGACGGTCACCGACGTCGGCGGCGTGATGTCCCACGCGGCGATCGTGGCGCGCGAATACGGGCTCCCGGCGGTCGTCGGCACCGGCCGCGCGACCGCAGCCATCCACACCGGGCAGACGATCAGGGTGGACGGCACCGAGGGGACGGTCACGTTGCTGTGACCGAGTACATCCGGCCGCTGGAGCAACTTTCCCGTAACGACGAGCCGAACTTCGGAGGCAAGAGCGCCAACCTTGGCGAGCTGCTGGCGGCCGATATCCCGGTGCCGCCGGGGTTCGCCATCTCGACGGAGGCCTTCCGCGCGTTCATCCACGATGCTGGGCTCGAGAAGAGGATCGGGAGCGCGCTGTCCGGTGTCTCGGCGGGGGATGTCGACGCGATCGGTCGCGCCTCGCGCGCGATCAGCGAAGCCATGCGCTTCGCGCCCATCCCCGCGGCGGTGCGCGAGCAGATCGGCGATTACTACGGTGAGTTGGGCGAGGACTCGCCTCCGGTCGCGGTCCGCTCGAGCGCCGTGGGAGAGGACAGCCAAGACGCGACCTTTGCCGGCCAGCAGGAGACGTACCTGTGGGTGCGCGGCACCGAGCACGTGTGCGACGCGATCCGCGACTGCTGGGTGAGCCTGTACAGCCCGCCGGCGATCAGCTATCGGGCGCGTCTACGGGACCGCGAGGCGCAGCCGGCGATGGGGGTCACGGTCCAGATCATGGTCGACGCCGAGGTCTCCGGCGTGATGTTCACGTGCAACCCGGTGAGTGGTGACCCGAGCATGGTCGCGATCAACTCCAGCTGGGGGCTCGGGCTGGCCGTGGTCGGCGGTGAGGTCACCCCGGACGACTTCCTCGTCAGCAAGGTCACCCGCGAGATCGTGCGTGAGCACATCCACCCCAAGCAAGTGCAGTACGTGCCGGATCCAGCGGGGATGGGCGCCATCCGCGTTTCGATCGACGGCGACCGCCGTGAGGCGCGCTCCCTCGAACCGGCGGATCTCGAGCGCCTGGTCGACGTCGCGCGGCGGATCGAGCGGTACTTCGGCTGCCATCAGGACATCGAATGGGCTCTGCCGCGCGGGGAGACCGAGCGCGTGCTCGTCGTTCAGACGCGGCCGGTGACCGCGGTGCCCAACAAGACCGAGAAGCCGAAGCCGGCGTCGGCGATGTCGCTGATCATGAGCACATTCGGCGCCGGACCGCCAAAGGACTGACGATGACGCTCAGCGACGAGGACGTCCGCGAGATCCTGCGGATCATCGACGAGTCGGACCTGACCGAGCTCCAGATACAGACCGACGGGTTCGCGCTGCACGTGGTCAAGGGCGAGCGCAAGCTCGCCGCGGCCACGCCGGCGGCGCCACCCCCGCAGTCCACGGCACCCGCGCCCGCCCCGGCTGCCGAGCCGCAGGACGGACTCGCCACGATCACCGCGCCGATGCTCGGAACGTTCTACCGTGCCGAGGCGCCCGGCAAGCCGCCGTTCGTGGAGGTCGGCGCGCGAGTCGAGCCCGACACGATCGTGTGCATCATCGAGGTCATGAAGATGATGAACTCAGTCACCGCGGGCGCCTCCGGAACGATCGTCCGGATCTTTGCCGAGAACGCCCAGCTTGTCGAATACGGCGAGCCGCTCTTCGAAATCGGGGCCGCGTGAAGCGGATCAAGCGCGTGTTCGTCGCCAACCGTGGCGAGATCGCGCTGCGGATCGTGAACGCCTGCGACGAGCTCGGGCTCGAGACCGTGGTGGGCACCTCGGACGCAGATCGCGACGGGCTGGCTGCGCGCCGCGCGGATCAGGCGGTCTGCATCGGTCCCGCTCCGGCATCCGAGAGCTACCTGCGCGACGACCTCGTCGTGCAGGCCGCGCTCGGTACCGGCTGCGATGCGATCCACCCCGGCTACGGCTTCCTGTCCGAGAGCCCGAAGCTCGCCACCCGGGCGAAAGAGAACGGCCTCGTCTTCATCGGGCCGCCCCCCGAGGTCATCGAGCTGAGCGGCGACAAGCTCCGCGCGCGCGAGGAGGCCGCCCGCGCCGGTGTGAAGGTCCTCCCCGGCACGGAAATCGCTCCCGGCGACGACGCATCAAAGGCGGCCGACGAAATCGGATACCCGTTGCTGGTCAAGGCGGCCGGTGGCGGTGGCGGCCGCGGGATCAAGCTGGCCAAGGACCGCGACGAGCTCGAGAGCCTCCTCAGCATCGCGCGCAGTGAGGCCGGCGCGGCGTTCGGGGATGAGCGCGTGTACCTCGAGCGGTTCGTCTCGCCCGCCCGCCACGTCGAGGTCCAGATCGCGGCCGACGAGGACGGCGAGGTCGTCCACCTCGGCGAGCGCGACTGCTCGGTGCAGCGCCGCTACCAGAAGGTGATCGAGGAGGCGCCCGCGCCAAACCTAGAGCCCGCGACTCGCAACGCGCTCACCGCGGAGGCCGTCGCCTTCGCCAGAGCGATCGGGTACCGCAACCTCGGCACGGTCGAGTTCGTCGTGGACGCCGACACCGGCGAGCACTTCTTCCTCGAGATCAACTGCCGCATCCAGGTCGAGCACCCGGTGACCGAGGCGGTCACCGGCCGGGACCTGGTCGCGCTGCAACTCCATATCGCCGACGGAGAACCACTCGACTTCACCCAGAACGACGTCACCTTCGACGGGCACGCGATCGAGTGCCGCCTGAACGCGGAGGACGTGGCGCGTGGATTCATGCCGACCCCCGGAACGCTGTCGCTGTTCTCGGTTCCCGACCTACGCCAGTTGCGCGTCGACACCGCGCTGTGCGCCGGCGGCACGATCCCGCCGTACTACGACTCGCTGATGGCCAAGCTGATCGCACATGCCGAGGGCCGCGACGCGACGATCGACGTGCTGCTCGAGGCGCTCGAGGACCTCGACGTCGAGGGCGTCGAGACCAACCGCGCGCTGCTGATCAGCGTGCTCGCGCACGACGACTTCCGCCGCGGCGCCGTCACCACCGAATGGCTCGAGCGGGCGATCGTATGAACGCGATCGGCATCGTCGACACCACGACCCGCGACGGCAACCAGAGCCTGTGGAGCGCCACCGGGCTGACCACGCCCGACGTGCTCGCGATCGCGCCGGCGATGGACCGGGTCGGGTACCACGCGCTCGACTTCACCTCGAGCACGCACATGGCGGTGTCGGTGCGGTTCCACCGCGAGGACCCGTGGGAGCGGTTGCGGCTGGTCAGCGAGGCGATGCCGAACACGCGGCTCAGCATGATCACGACCGGGATGCGGTTCATCTCCTGGGTGCCGGCCGATCAGGGCGTGATCGCGCTGTCGCTCCGGCTCGCGGTCCGCAACGGGCTTCGCCGGCTGCAGATCGCCGATCCATCGAACGACCCGGACCGCCTCAAACGCATCGCCGCACTCGCGCGGCACGAGGGCGTCGAGGAGGTCGTGATCGGGCTCACGTATTCGATCAGCCCGGTGCACACGCACCAGTACTACGCCAAGCGCGCCGCCGCGCTCGCGGACTGCGCGGACATGGACCGGCTCTATTTGAAGGATCCGGGCGGCCTGCTGACGGTCGACGCGGTCCGCGAGCTCGCGCCGCACTTCGCGAAGGCCGCCGGCGGGAGGACGATCGAGCTTCACAGCCATTGCACGATCGGGCTCGCGCCGTTGGTGTATCTCGAGGGCGTGAGGGCCGGCTTTCAGGTCGTGCACACCGCGAGCGGTCCTCTGTCGCGCGGCACCTCACAGCCGGAGGTCGTGAGCACGGCCCGAAACCTGGAGGCGATCGGGTACACGACCCGGCTCGACCTCGACGCCGAGAAGATCGTCTCAGACCACTTCCACGGGATCGCCAAAGCCAAGGGGCTCCCGCCCGGGGCTCCCCGCGAGTTCGACGCGGTCTACTACACCCACCAGCTCCCCGGCGGCATGGTCACGACGACGCGGCGAATGCTCGAGGAGCTCCGCCGACCCGAGCTGTTCGACCAAGTGCTCGAGGAGGTCACCCGCGTCCGGGCCGAGATGGGCTATCCGATCCTGGTCACGCCGGTATCGCAGTTCGTGGCCAGCCAGGCGGCCCGCAACGTGATCGACTCGGAGCGCTGGCTGAACGTCTCCGACGAGACGATCCGGTACTTCCTCGGCCACTACGGCGACCCGGCGGCGCCGGTCGACCCCGACATCGCCGCACGGGTCCTCGAACGCCCCCAGGCCAAGGCGCTCCGCGACCTCACCCCGATCACGCTCGACGGCGCGCGCGAGCGGCTCGGCCGTCGGATCTCCGAGGAGGAGCTGCTGCTCCGGCTGACGATGCCCGAGGAGCAGGTCGACGCGATGGTCGCCGCCCGCGGAAAGGCCCCGCCGGCACCGGCGGCGCGCCCCGGACGCAGCCCACTGGTCACGCTCCTCCAGGAGCTCGCACGCCGCCCCGCGATCACCGAACTCGAGCTCACCCAGAACGGTGGCGACGCGGTGGTGTGGCGCCGTGCTTGACGGCCTCAACAAGCTCGGCCTCGACGACGTGCGCGGGTTCGTGTTCGACGTCGACGGCACGCTCGCTCACCGCGGTCCCGATGGTCGTGCCGAGCCCCAGCCGGGTGCGGTCGAGGTGCTCGAGCGGATCCGCGCCTCGGGGCGGAAGCTCGTGCTGTTCACCAACGGCAGCCACGTCCGCTCCGAGACGATGGCGCACGCGTTGAGAGAGGACGGCCTGCCGGTCGCCGACGACGAGATGCTCACCCCGGTCGACAGCGCGATCACCTACATCCGCCGCCGCCACCGCGACCGTCCGGCGCTGCTGTTCGCCTCGGATGTCGTGCGCGCTCGGATGGCCGAGGCGGGGATCCACGAAGCTGAGGCCGAGGAGGCCGAGGTCGTGTTCGTCGCACACGTCGACGAGGCCGACATGCCCGCGATGGAGCGCGCGGCGCGCGCGGTCGAGCGCGGCGCGCCGCTGCTCACCGGGAGCTGGGCCCGTGGCTACGCGGGCGCGAACGGGATCATCTTCAGCCGCGGCGCGATGGTCACCGCGGCTATCGCCAAGGTCACGGCGAAGCGCCCGAAGATCGTAGGGAAGCCGTCCCGTGCCGCCGTCGAAGAAATCCGGACCCGCCTGAACCTCCCGACCGAAGAGATCGCGGTGATCGGGGACGACGTCGGGATGGACATCGCGCTGGGGCGTATGGGCGGCTCCAAAACCGTGCTCGTTCGCAGCGGCATCACGGGCGCGACCTCGCTCGACAAACTGCCCGAGCGCCGCCGACCGCACGCCGTCATCGACCGCGTGTCCGATTTGCTCGACGTTCTCGGCTGAGCCTGCCAGGCCAAACCCCCCGCACATCCTGCCATTCGACGCGATCGGGTTACGGCCGTGGCATGTCTCGCATCTGGGGGGGTGTGGCTGTCGCGTAACCGATTGGCGTTGTGGTCGGCTCACAAGGTCGCAAGGGGCTGTGGCCGACCACCCCCGGTCAATGGCGTTTTACCCCTCATTTTTGAGGGGTAAATCGCCAAACTTCGGCGAGCGCGTCCGTGACCCGCCCGGTGCGTTATGACCTCGACACAACGGATCCCACACTCGCCGGGTTTGTGCGACCGCCTCGGGGCATGCGCCGTATATCAAGGCTCGGCCGGCGCGCCAGATGTCAGGTCATGCATGACGGGGGTTCCCCGGGAGGCTCCCAGGCCGCCGGCCCCGCCCGCGGGTTGCCACTTTCCTCCACATGCGGCCACGCCGCGCGTGACTTCCTTCGTTGCGCACGGCGCCGGTCGTATGCTCACGCGGTGGCCACGACCGAGCAGCAGCCCCCGACGGCGATCCTCGAGCAGGCCGGACTGTCCGTCGAACAGCTCTACGACGAGCTGACCGACCGGTGTACGAGACCCGTCAGACTCGAGGACCTCCTCTACGACGCCGCCGAGGAGGTTCCGGGCCTCGTCCCGACGCGTGCCGAGATGGAGCCCGAACGCGCGCGCAAGCTCGCAGACAAGCAGGGGCTCGAGCTGGCCCAGGGACTGCTGCTTGCCGAGATCCTGGCTATTCCCCGCATCGGC